>Ga0334882_1000072_pt1 | contig 172401 bp, 171 predicted proteins | sample GraSluR1_MG_5_FD_207226 | JGI IMG/M metagenome (GOLD analysis project Ga0334882, IMG submission 207226) | Sludge microbial communities from methane-producing bioreactor in Wageningen University, Netherlands - Granular Sludge_15_04-R1 | ecosystem: Engineered > Bioreactor > Anaerobic >...
TGAGATTAGTACACCCTATCGGGTAGAAAATCTTCGAATAAATTAAAAGAAATGAGTTTTAATGTTCGTTAGAATTCAAGATAGTTTTCTATTGAATGTTATGACTACATTATACAAGGAGGAATTATAATGTCAACATTAGCTATAAAAAACATTGGTATATTAGTTTCAGGAGATATTAAAGATCCTATATTAAAATACAATGCGATATTAGTGGAAAATGGAATTATAAAAAAATTGGAAATGAAGAAATTTTAGATGAAGTACAATGTGATAATATAATTGATGCGAAAGGAACAACAGTAGCTCCAGGACTTATTGATTCACATACTCATCCAGTACTTGGAGATTTTACTCCAAGACAAAATACTTTAGGTTATATATCTGGTTCACTTCATGGAGGAGTAACTACAATGATATCTGCAGGAGAATGCCATACACCTGGAAGACCAAAGGATGTGGAAGGTGCAAAAGCATTAGCTGTACTTGCTCACAAGAGTTCAGAGAATTCAAGACCTGGTGGAGTTAAACTTCATGGAGGTGCATTAATTTTAGAAAAAGGAATGCAGGAAAAAGATTTTGAAGAACTTCATAAGCATGGTGTGTGGCTGGTAGGAGAAATAGGTCTTGGTTCAGCTAATACGTCAGAAGTAGCAGCCCCTATGGTAAAATGCGCAAGAAAATATGGATTTAAAGTTATGATGCATACTGGAGGAACATCTATACCGGGAAGCAGTACTATTACTGCACAAAATGTAATGGATACTGACCCTGATATAGTATCTCATCTAAATGGAGGTCCAACATCAATTTCTGTAGAGGAAGTTGATAAATTGATAAATGATACAAAATATACGCTGGAGCTTGTTCAATGTGGTAATTTTAAGATAATGAAATATGTAGCTAATGAAGTTTATAAAAAGGAAGAATTAGAAAGAATAATACTTGGAAATGATTCACCTTCTGGTACAGGAATTATTCCACTGGGAATATTGCGTTCAATATCTTATATTGCTTCGGAATCAGAAGTATCAGCAGCACAGGCTCTGTGTTTTGCTACAGGAAATACAGCAAAAGCCTTTGGATTAAATGTAGGAATAATTGAAGAAGGAAAAGAAGCTGATTTTGTCATAATGGATACACCTATGGGTTCTGTAGGTGAAAATAGTTTAGAAGCTCTGGAAGCTGGAGATTTGCCTGGAGTTTCAATGGTAGTTGTTGATGGAGAAATCTTAGTTAATAAAAGCAAAAATACTCCACCAGCCGCTTCAAAAGCTATTATCCTATAATTATTCTATTAAAATTAAACTGTACCCTGTAAGTCTGACGCAGAGGATAGGCTGTGTAACTTACAGGGTGCTTTATATATTAGTGGAAAATGAATTATTTCTTAGTACTATAAAAACTTTATAATAAATGTTTGTTATTATTAAATTATTAATTAAATCTATAAAAATTATGAATTTGATTATAAATATGAAAAAATATTGACTTTTGATAAAAAATTAAATATAATTTTGAATATATAGAATATAATTATAAGTCTAGTACATGGCATTAAAGAAGATTTTATGACAAATTTTTGAAATAAGATATTAATATCTTATTTTTTATTTTTTAATAATTTATATACTATAGAATATTTTATTATAAAAGTCATTTTAAGAAGCTTTTAGTATTGATTTTTTATAATTAAAGGATGTGTAAACAATGTATACGAATGTAGAATGCTTCTATGATGATATTGAAGATAAATGGGATTTGCATTCGAATATTCTTAAAGATTATATATTAGTAAATATAAGTGTGGGACTTACAAGAAGTAAAGAGATGATAAAAGATGTGGAGGACTTATACAATACAGATAAATTAAAATACTATGATGCCTATAGATCTTCCTCATGTATTAATCATGACATAATGTGTCAGGGATCTTTAACTCAGGAAATCCATGCTAGAAAAATGCTAGGAATACTTTTAATTGCAGAGAAAGATAAAACTTTAAGAAATAAAGTCATAAAATTACTTCGTAAGTACTACTATTTAATTTATCGTGCTGTAAAAAAATGCAGTAATAAAGAGATTATAAAAAGATATCTTGATATGGATGTAGTTGAGATATCTACAGAAAAAAGATTGGATGGCGCAGTATATCTATATTTTGTTATGTACTGTTATACAAAAAAAGTAGATTATAATCATATATCCTTTATTGTAAATGATATAAAAAACTATTGTCTATACAGTCCTATGACAACGGATATACATAAAGAGATAGATAATAATTATAAAGAAATACAGGATATTAAGTCCCTGGTAAAAGAACACTATGGTGAATTTTCTAATTATAAAGATATTTTGTACTGTGAAAATGATGAGGTTATGGATGTAGATGGTATAATAGAAAATATCTTTATGATAAATAAAATTGACATTACTCAATTTTTTGATGAATCTGAAGAAATAAATATTGATAATATAATTTTAGCCTGCATAAAATGCGGCAATAAAGATTTAAAAACTAAAGATATAATGCAAGGTTTAGTTAATGGAATTTATATTCAGTCTTTTATCAATGAATATAAAAAAGCCAGAGGGACATATTACAAAAATAGCCAGGAAACGTTATACTTTAAATTAGATACTCTAGAAAAAAAAGTTAATGCTCTTGAAAGTGAACATAAAGAGATGAAGGCCGAAATTGATTCTCTTAGAAGTGAAAAGGAAGCATTTGACAAAACTTTAAGCAATGAGATAAATAAATTAAATAAAGTTCATAATTCAGAGATATTTGATGTAAAAAAAGATATGAGAATTCTTGAGCATGAATTAGATAGAGAAAAAGAGTATAGAGCTGAATTAAATAGTTTAAGGGAATATATGTTTCAGGTAAAGAATGAATATGTGCCTATTAAATCAGACAAGGACTTAGATTATTATATTAAGGACAAAAATATTCTAATAATAGGTGGTAGTAAATATTGGAGAATGAAGTTTAAAGAAAAGTATGAGCAGATACGTACTCTAAATGGATTTAATGAAAATTTTGATACAAGCATTTTAAAAAATGTAGATTATGTATTTTTTTATACTGGACTTATGAGTCATTCTACCTATAATAAAGCTATGAAAATTATTAGAATCAATCAAATTAAATTTGGATACATTGGAAAGACCAATATGGATCTTGTGGAAGAGGAAATTATTGAAGAGTTGAAAAAATGTGACATAGGGAGGAAAGCAAATTCATCAGATTAAAATGATTTTTGATGAATATAGATAGTTATGGAGATAGCTGTATTTCTAAATGATAAGGGTAAAACAATATCTTTTAATGAAAGTGGTATATTGAATATATATTCAAATAAAGAAGGAAAATGGGAGGTAATAGGGAAAAAATCCTTTGATATTACTAATATAGAAGATGAGGATGCACGTTGTGAAAAGATAAAAAATATGGCGGAATCTTTAGGACAATGTAAAGTTATTATAGCTGCAGAGGTTAAAGATGTTTTCTATACAATTTTGGATTGTATGGACTTCGATATTTGGACAATCGATGGAGTGCCAGAAGAATTTTTGGAATATGTGTTTAGAATGGAACAAGAAGAGAAAATTGAAAAAATAAGCAGAGAAAATGCACCTAAACCTGTACAAAAAGGACAAACTTCTAATTATTATATAGATCTTAGAAGTGTTATGGAGGGTAATGAAAAAGTTAGTTCCAAACAAGTACTTTTACCATTTTTTCAAAGTGTAAAGTTTAAAGAATTAGAGATTTACTGTACTCACGTGCCACGTTGGTTTGAAGATAAATTTAAAAAATTAAATTTAAGGTTTTATGCTGAGTTTATAAGTGAAGGTCTAGTTAAGATAAAAGTTTATCCTAAGTAAAATTTCACCTGACTAACTTGGCGTAAGTCTCCCACGCACTCTGTACAGCCCTCACACCAAATTAAAATTTGGGTTCTCTACTTGCACTCTGTACAGCGATTCATACCAAATACAAAATAAATTTTGTTTTGTCTGCTTGCACGCTGTGAAAGTGGGAGTTCGACGCCAAGTAAGCCATGCATTTGCAGTTCTAAAATTCAGATGGGGTAAAAGAATCCCCACCTGAATTAAGAACTTGCTTCAAAAAAACATTGACAATAGATAGTCAATAAGATAAACTGAAAATCATATAAAACATATATGCAAACGGGGATATAAATTAATAGTTTACTAAATAGTATTGTTAATTGCAAAATATGGAAATGATTATTTTCTAACTGGAAAACCGGAGGACAAATATTCTTTATTGAATTTTGTCCTCCTTTTTTAGTTGTAATTTAAATTTTAATCATTATACATAGTTATTTTATACTATTTAAAAACCTGCAATAACATTAGAAAAAAGGATGTGTTGATTATGAGATTATATTCTACTTTGTGAGATATCATAAAATTACAGTTGATTTCACCTGACTAACTTGGCGTAAGTCTCCCACGCACTCTGTACAGCCCTCACACAAAATCAAAAAGAAGATTTTGGTTCTCTGCTTGCACTCTGTACAGCGATTCATACCAAATACAAAATAAATTTTGTTTTGTCTGCTTTTCTTCAAGTGGGAGTTCGACGCCAAGTAAGCCATGCATTTGCAGTTCTAAGATTCAGATGGAGTAAAAGAATCCCCACCTGAATTAAGAACTTGTTTCAATGTAAATATTTGAATTAGAGGGTTATAACAGGGTATTAATAGAAAAATGAAGAGGTGATTTAAATGGCAATAAATCTAAATTTACCAGAACTAGATATAAGAGATAAGAGATTAGGAGCAATCATATCCTATAAGGGCTCTGCACAAGATATTTATGAAAAATCTCTAGATCGTAGTATAAAACCACAGGAAAGAAGTTTTAGCCAGTGTGGAGCTTGCTCATCTTCCTGTGCTTTTGGAATTGTATCAAATATCATTGGGTCCGTAGTTATAAATCATGCACCAATTGGCTGTGCATCAGATTTCGCTACAGCGCAGAATAATATTAGAAGAGGATCTGCATTGAGGGGAATAGATGTTGGTAATTTTAAAGCTATAAGTACAAATCTTGAAGAAAAAGATACCATATATGGTGGATCAGGTAAATTAAGAGAAGCTGTGCTGCTTGCAAAAGAAAGATTTAATCCAAAGGTAATATTTGTAACTGCATCCTGTGCTTCAGGAATTATCGGGGAAGATTTAGAAAGTTTAACAGATAATTTAAGTAAAGAAACGGGAATTAATGTTGTACCTGTTTATTGTGAAGGATTTAAATCTAAAGTTTGGACAACTGGTTTTGATGCATCTGGGCATGCAATATTAAGAAAGATAGTTAAAAAGTCTGATAAAAAGACTAATTATATAAATATTATTAATTTCCAGGGAGCTCATGTTTTTGATGATTTATTGGGAAAACTTGATTTAAAACCAAGATATTTATTCCCATTTTCAACTATTGAAGAAATTGAGAATATATCAGATGCAGTGGCAACAGCAAATATATGTGAAACTCTAGCTTCATATGTAGCAGCAGCTTTAGAAAGTGAATTTGATGTACCTGAAGTTAGGGCACCTGTTCCAACAGGAATAAAGTGGACTGACGAATGGTTAAGAGAAATAGGGAGTTTGAAGGAATTCATGAGGAATACAAAGGAAAAGTATTTTTTGAAACTGACGGTGGAGCTATAGAAAAAATAATAAGAAATGACGTAAATATTCCTAGAAAAACCCTCATTTTAGGAAGTACCTGGGAAGATAAGTTATCTGAAGATTTAAATGCACCAGTAGTTTATATAAGTAATCCAATTTTAGATAGACTAATTGTAAATAAAACTTACATTGGTTATACTGGGGGATTAAATCTTATTGAAGAAATTTACTCTTCTATTTTAAGTAATAAGAATTTCAATCAAAGAGTTAACGCTATATCTATATAGACTAAAGGAGGAATTATTTATGTCTATTAAAATTGCTGTAGGAAGCAGTGATGGAAAGATTATTGATCAACATTTTGGCAGTGGAAATAAGTTTTATGTATTTGAAGTTTTTGAAGATGGTACTAATCAATACCTTGAAAACTTTGATATTAAGGAAGAAGATATAATCAATGCAAGTAAAAAATATAATTCAAAAAAGGTACGTAGTTTAGATGGAGCCCGCAGTGGAAGTTTTGTTGGAGGATGTGGCAGCAGTTCACAAAGCAGCTGTGGCAGTTCTCAAAGTAGCTGTGGTGGTGGTTCATGCTCTGGAGGACAGGATGATTCTCAATTAATCGGAAAGATAAGCCTGCTTTCAAAATATGATGCCGTTTTAGTAAATAAAATTGGAAATAGAGCTGAAAAGTTATTAGTGTTCAGTGGCTTACATGCTTTTGAAAATGATGGCACAATCGAAGAAGCTTTACCCAAATTATATACTTATTTAAAAAGAACGAAGGCAATATAATAATCATTAATTTTTAATTCCAATTATCTTGAATAAAATACAGTACTTTATTAATATTTATTTTTATGATTCAATTCGAAATCTATACAATAATTTGGAAATTTTTAATTAATCTTATTTGAATAATTTGCACAGTTAGTTATCATAAAAAGTATCTAAAAAATTTTTTGCAGCAGGGGAAAGATACCCCTCTTTCAGCCAGATAGCAGCTATTTGAGTTCTGAGAGATTTGTTGTCAATTTCTTTGTAAATTAAGTTTGAAGAACCTATGAGTTTAAGAGAAGATTTTGGAACTAAAGCTATTCCAAGCCCTGCATTAGCCCATAATAGAGAAGTTCTTGCATCTTCATTTTTACAAAATGTATTTGGCTGAAATCCAGAATTCTCACAGGCATCGCATATGATCTTTTCAAAACGCCTATAAAAAATCAAGGGTTTATCTTTTAACTCATCTATTTTAATAATCACTTCATCATTCCAATTGAAATTTTCAGTCATAGCAGCTATCATAGGCTCTTTTGGAAGATAAATATAATTTATACCAGCCGTACTGAAAGGTGTTCTTACAATTGCAATTTCAATTATACCTCTGCTTAATATTTCAAGAAGCTTATAAGTATTGCCCTCATGAATTTCAAAACTTACAGAGGGATATTTATCATGAAATCTGTTTAATCTATCTGTAAGCAGGGAAGATCCAGAGGATGAAACTGTGCCTATGGATAGCGTTCCATTAAGTCCATTATTGAAGTCTTTAAGTTCATCTATAGTGGTTTTGGTTAAAGTGAGTATTTGTTTTGCCCGGTTATAGAGCATAAGTCCTGCTGCTGTCAATTTAATATTTCGACTTCCTCTTTCAAGAAGCTTCACACCTAATTCATCTTCGAGATTTTTTAATTGATAACTTAAAGGCGGCTGTGCCATATGGAGCTTCTTGGCAGCATTGGTTATTTGCCCTTCTTCCACTATTGTGTAAAAATATTTTAATTGTTTGATATCTATGATAACCACCTCATATACAAAATTTATATATAACAGATATATATTATGTATTTTTTATATATATTTATCTTTGATATAATTATAAAAGAAATAATAAAAATAAGCGATGAAGATTTAATATTTATTAGAAAGAGGAGGTTATATTTTGCTTGAATTACTAAAATTTGCTAAGCCCTATAAAAAGCAGATTATTTTAGGACCCATATTTAAGCTACTAGAAGCTATACTTGAAATATTATTGCCAACTATAATGGTTTTAATTGTAGATAAAGGCATAAGAATAAGAAGTATAACTTACATATTTCAAATAGGGGGATTAATGCTTTTGACAGCTACACTAGGAGTTATATTTGCATTTACCTGTCAATATTTTGCTTCTATAGCATCTCAGGGCTTTGGAACCATTTTGAGAAAAGAATTATTTAAAAGGATAGGTACTCTATCTTATAGTGAGATTGATAAATTTGGTACTTCTTCTCTCATTAATCGTGTGACAAATGATATAAATCAGATTCAATTGGCCTTAGCTATGTTTATGAGACTTGCTATAAGAGTGCCTTTTTTATGCATTGGCGGAATTGTAATGGCAATGATTCTTGACATAAAACTTTCCAGTATTATGTATTTATCCATGCCTATAATTGCATTTGCCATATATATGATAATGAGCAGGTCCCTTCCTATTTATAAAACAGTGCAGAGAAAACTGGATAAACTGGCATTAATATTAAGGGAAAATTTATCAGGAATAAGAGTTATAAGAGCTTTTTCAAAGGTGGAGTACGAAAAAGAAAGATTTCAAAAATCCAATATAGATCAGACAAACACATCTATAAAAGTGGGAAAAATATCAGCTTTAATGAATCCTGTTACCAGTTTAATAATGAATTTTTCTGTTATTTTCATATTATGGTTTGGTGGGATAAGGGTAAATAATGGATTTGTAAGCGCTGGAAAAATTATTGCATACATAAATTATATTACATTGGTTTTGTCAGCACTTATCATTGTTGCCAACCTTATTGTACTCTTTACCAAAGCGGCAGCTAGTGCTGAAAGAATAAATGAAGTTTTTAATATAGATCCAAGTATAAAGTATGAAGATAAATTATCAATAAATAAATTTAAGGATGAAAAGGAAGCCATAATAAAATTTGAAGATGTATATTTTGCCTATAAAGGATCTAAAAAGTATTCTCTTAGGAATATATCTTTTGAAATAAAGAGAGGAGAAATGGTTGGAATAATAGGTGGTACTGGAGCGGGGAAAACTACACTTATAAATTTAATTTCAAGGCTTTATGATGTTACTGAGGGAAGTATTTTTATTCATGGAATTAATGTAAAAGAATATCCAAAAGAAGAACTTATAGATAAAGTAAGTTTAGTACCTCAAAAGGCAGTTCTGTTTTCTGGAACTATTATAGAAAATATAAGGTGGGGAAAAGAAGATGCCAGTATGGATGAGATAAAAAAAGCTGCAGAAATCAGTAAGGCAGAAGAATTTATTGAGAAGCTTCCTTTGAAATATGAAACAAATGTATCTCAGGGAGGGGTAAATCTCTCCGGTGGACAAAAACAGAGACTTACCATAGCAAGGGCTATTGTGCATAAATCAGAAATACTAATTATGGATGACAGTTTAAGTGCATTGGATTATGCTACAGATGCGGCTCTTAGAAGGGATCTTAAGAAAAATACAGGGGAAAGGACAGTTATTATGGTAAGCCAGAGAATAAGTACTATAAAAGACGCATATAAAATAATTGTTTTAGATGACGGACATGTTTCTGGAATTGGAAAACATGAGGATTTAATTGAAAACTGCAGTGTATATAGAGAAATATGTAATTCTCAGCTTTCAAAGGAGGCCGGCAGAAATGAATAGTAGTTTAATGAGATTATTTAAATATGTTGGAAAGTATAAAGTATATATGTTTATGGCACTTTTATGTGCTCTTATAAGTAATGTCCTTATAGCTTCTATACCTTTTGCAGTGGGAAAGGGCATAGATAAAATTATTGGCAAAGGCAAAGTTGATTTTAATAATCTTTTAAAGGTAATAATCATTTTGGCAGTGATATATTTAACCAGTGCTCTGTTTACTTGGGTATTTACAGTTATAGCAAATATTGCAGCTTTTAAAACTATAAGAGATATAAGAGAAGAGGCTTTTAATAAGATAAGTAGTCTGCCTCTTAAATATTTTGACAGGAATTCTCATGGAGATATAATGAGCAGACTTACAAATGACATAGATGCCATTTCAGATGGACTTTTTCAGGGGATAACTCAATTTTATCCTGGAATTATAACTATAGTTAGTTCACTGGTTTTAATGCTCACTCTAAGTGTAAGGATAACTGTGGTGATTCTTGTTATGACACCTCTTTGTTTTTTGATAGCTTCTTTTATTACGAAAAGAACTAATAATATGTTCAAAAAGCAGCAGAAAACTGTTGGTGAATTAAATGGTTATATAGAAGAGATTATTGGAAATCAGAAGATAGTTAAAATTTTTGGATATGAAAAGAGGTCTCAGGACAAGTTTGATGAAATAAACAACAGATTATATAAATATGGTCAGAAGGCACAATTTTATTCTTCTCTAACAAATCCAGGTACAAGATATATAAACAATGTTACCTATGCTTTCGTAGGAATAGTTGGAGGATTACTTTCGATTTTAAGTGGCCTCAGTGTGGGAACAATCTCAAGTTTTTTAACTTACTCTACTCAATTTTCACAGCCTATAAATAATGTAACAAGTGTAGCCACTCAGCTTCAGGCAGCTCTTGTGTCCTGCGAGAGGGTGTTTTCTATAATTGATGAGGTGCCAGAGGTATCCGATAAACATAATACTGAAAACATTGTAAATTGCAAGGGAAATATAGGATTTGAAAATGTATGTTTTTCCTATACAAAAGATGTACCATTAATTAATAATTTTAGTGATAATGTAAAAGCAGGAAGCACTATTGCTATAGTAGGGCCTACCGGGGCAGGTAAAACTACTCTTGTAAATTTACTTATGAGATTTTATGATATTACTGAAGGGAAAATACTAATTGATGGAACTGATATTTATAAGGTTAAAAGGAATAATCTAAGAAGCTTATTCGGGATGGTACTGCAGGATACCTGGCTTTTTGAAGGTACTATTAGAGATAATATTGCCTATGGAAAAGAAAATGCAACAGATAGTGAAGTTGAGGCGGCGGCAAAAAGAGCATATATAGACAGTTTTATAGAAAAGCTTCCAGAAGGATATAATACTATAATTACAGAAGCTGGTTCCAATCTTTCAGAAGGTCAAAAACAACTTTTAACTATAGCAAGGGTTATGCTTATAGACCCTCCAATGCTTATTTTAGATGAGGCCACCAGTAGTGTTGATACTAGAACGGAAATTAAAATACAGGATGCATTTCTCTCCATGATGAGAGGAAGAACAAGTTTTGTCATAGCACACAGGCTCTCTACTATTCGTAATGCAGATGTAATTTTGGTAATGAATAATGGAGAAATTGTTGAAAGAGGAAATCATGAAGAATTGCTTAAAAAAGAAGGAGTTTATGCTAAGCTCTATGAAAGTCAGTTTAAAAATTCTGGAGAAGCAGTTTAACTTGACTAACTTGGCGTAAGTCTCCCACGCACTCTGTACAGTCCTCGTACCAAATTAAAATTTGGGCTCTCTACTTGCACTCTGTGAAAGCGACCAAATACAAAATAAATTTTGTTTTGTCTGCTTTTCTTCAAGTGGGAGCCCAACGCCAAGTAAGCCATACATTTGCAGTTCTAAAATTCAGATGGAGTAAAAGAATTCCCACCTGAATTAAGAACTTGCTTCAAGTAAAGTTGTAGATATTAGGAGGAGAATAACATGGAATTTACACACATAAATGATGAAGGAAGAGCTAAAATGGTGGATGTAGGAGAAAAAGCAGAAACAGAAAGGGAAGCTGTTGTAAAGGGAAGTATATGTATGGAAAGAGAAACCCTTGAAAAAATAAAAGAAGGTACTATAAAAAAAGGAGATGTACTTGCAGTAGCTCAGGTAGCGGGAATAATGGCTGCCAAGTCCACATCGAGTATTATACCTATGTGTCATCCTATATTTATAACGGGATGTGATATAAATTTCAATTTGGATTTTGAAAACAATAAAGTAGATATTATCTGTGTAGTTAGAACTGTGGGTAAAACAGGGGTGGAGATGGAAGCATTCACAGCGGTATCTGCAGCGGCCCTTACCATATATGACATGTGTAAAGCTATAGATCGTGGAATGGTAATTAAGGATATAATGCTTATGGAGAAGAGTGGTGGAAAATCCGGAGTTTATAAGAGATAACTACAGAATATTTATCATAACAATAATTATTTATCATTATGATAAATAAAATTGCTAATATCAGTGCTAATATATTGCACATCTATTCAATAAAAATGTTTACTGATTATAATAATAAAACCCTATAAAGGATAACAAATGTTTAATAAAATCCTTAGTAAAATTTTATTTTAACCTGACTAACTTGGCATAAGTTTCCAAAGCACTCTGTACAGTCCTCACACAAAATCAAAAAGAAGATTTTGGTTCTCTGCTTGCACTCTGTGAAAGCGATTCACACAAAATCAAAAAGAAGATTTTGGTTCTCTGCTTTTCTTCAAGTGGGAGTTTGACGCCAAGTAAGCCATGCTCGCAGTTCTAAAATTGGCATGAACCTTGCTATATAAATTATTGTAAGTCTCATTAAACTTATTTTTCTAAGAATAGTCTTTGATTTAAGTTTAAATCTATTAATGGAATAAAATAGATCATTAAAGTGATTAGTCATGGAATAAATTTTCTGTGAATAAGATGAAATATGTGATTTGTAGTTATTTATATATTGAAAAGGGGTATAGAATATCATGTCAAATAAAGATCAAATAAAATGGATATGCAATAAGTCAGCAAGAGGTATACAGGAAAATAAATTTTCAACAGATTTTTTATCTAAAAGTGTGGTGGATGGAGTAAGAAAATTTCATAAGACTTTACCGAATTATGAGATAACTCCCCTGCATAGTCTTAAAAATTTGGCATCCTATTTGGGAGTAGATGAAATAATGGTTAAAGATGAGTCCTATAGATTTGGACTTAATGCCTTTAAAGTTTTAGGGGGATCTTATGCTTTAGCTAATTATATATGTAAAAAAATAGGCAAAAGAATAGAAGAGGTATCCTTTCAGGAACTTGTGTCAGAAGAAGTTAAGCAAAAGATAGGAGATATAACTTTTGTTACTGCTACTGATGGTAATCATGGCAGAGGGGTTGCCTGGATGGCAAAGAAGCTTGGACAAAAATCTGTTGTATTTATGCCTAAGGGATCATCAAATATAAGACTTGAAAATATAAGAGCAGAAGGAGCAGAAGCAAGCATAACTGATTTAAACTATGATGATGCTGTAAGACTTGCAAATAAATATGCTGAGGAACATAATGGTGTTATGATTCAAGATACAGCTTGGGAAGGCTATGAAGAGATACCAAACTGGATTATGCAGGGTTATACTACAATGATGGATGAAATACTTGAACAGATAAGTGAAATGGGAAAAGAAATGCCAACTCATGTATTTTTACAGGCAGGTGTAGGTTCCTTTGCAGGTGGAATGCAGGGATATCTTGCAGAAAAGTTCAAAGGGGAAAGACCTATAACAGCTGTAGTAGAACCAAATGAAGCAGCTTGTATATATAAATCAGCTCTTGCTAATGACGGAGAGTCTCATGCGGTAACTGGTGATATGCCTACTATAATGGCAGGACTTGCCTGTGGTGAACCAAATATAAATGGATGGAAAATACTAAGAGATTATGGTGATATGTATATTTCCTGTCCTGATTATGTAAGTGCAAGAGGAATGAGAATACTTGGAAATCCACTAAAGGGAGATCCTAAGGTTGTATCTGGAGAATCAGGAGCAGTGGGACTGGGCATGCTAAGTTTAATACTTGAAGATAAGCATCTAAAGGAAATAGCTGAGAATTTAAAATTGAATGAAAAATCAAGAGTGCTTGTAATAAGTACTGAAGGAGATACCGATCCTGAAAATTATAGAAGAATAACTTGGGATGGAGTTTGCCAAAGTAAGTAGGTAATAGTGGAAAAATCCAAAGTATAAAGTTGAAAGAACAAATATCAAATGGAGAAAAGCTTCGCACTTTTTTCCTAAGCTTAAAATTACATAGAAAGGCGGTGATTAAGTGTACACATTTATACTCAATAACACAGAGGTTACAGTTAATGAGGATATGAATCTCTTGGAATATCTAAGAGAGCGGGAAGATTTGATTTCTGTAAAAAATGGCTGCTCTGAGGGTGCCTGTGGAGCATGTATGATAATAGTAGATAACAGGCCCATGAGAGCTTGTATATTGTCCATATCAAAGATCCAAAATAAAGAAGTGTTAACAGTTGAGGGATTTTCTCAGAGGGAAAAGGATGTATTTGCCTATTCTTTTGCGGAGGCTGGGGCAGTACAATGTGGTTTTTGCATACCGGGAATGGTGGTAAGTGCTAAGGCATTAATAGATAAAAACAATAATCCTACTTCTGAGGAAGTTAAAGCTGCTATTAGAGGAAATATATGCAGGTGTACTGGATATGTGAAGATTGAAAAAGCTATACTTATGGCCGCTGAAATTCTAAGAGAAAATAGGGAAATACCCATAGAAGATGAAGATGGAAAAGTTGGAGAGAGATTTCACAGGATAGATGCCATTAGAAAAACTCTGGGAAGAGCTAAATATGTTGATGATATTAAAATGCCTGGAATGATTTATGGATCCGCCCTTAGAACAAAATATCCAAGAGCTTTAGTTAAGAATATAGATGTATCCAGAGCCTTAAAATATCCGGGAGTAGAGGCAGTTTTAACCGCAGAGGATATACCTGGGAAGAGATATTTAGGGCATATAGTTAAGGATTGGCCAGCACTTGTGGCTGTGGGGGAAGAAACTAGATATATTGGTGATGCTGTAGCCTTGGTAGCAGCAAAGTCAAAGAAGATATTAGAGGAAGCTTTAGCACTTATTGAAGTAGAATATGAAAAGTTAAAGACAGTTACAACTCCAGAAGAAGGATTAAAGAAAGATGCACCTAAGATTCATTCCAAAGGTAATCTATTGGTAAAAGAGGTATTAAGAAGAGGAAATGCTGAGGAAGCTATTAAAAATTCAAAATATGTGGTAACATATAAGTATTCTACTCCCTTTACAGAGCATGCATTTTTAGAACCGGAATGTGCTATAGGGGTACCTGATAAGGAAGGTATACTGCTTTATACTGGTGGTCAAAGTGTATATGATGAAAAACGTGAGATAACAGAACTTTTAGGACTTTCAGAAGATAAGATAAGAGTAAAAAGTGCTTACGTAGGTGGAGGTTTTGGTGGAAAAGAGGATATGAGTGTTCAGCATCACGCAGCTCTTCTTGCCTATAAAACTGGAAAGCCAGTGAAGGTTACCTTGTCCCGTAAAGAAAGTATAGCTGTTCATCCTAAAAGACATGCCATGGAAATGGAATTTACTACAGCTTGTGATGAAAATGGAGTTCTTACAGGGATGAAAGCTACTCTCATATCTGATTCAGGAGCCTATGCATCATTAGGAGGACCAGTACTGCAAAGAGCTTGTACTCATGCCGCGGGACCTTATAATTATCAAAATATAGATATAGTTGGGAAATCTGTTTATACTAATAATCCCCCTGGAGGAGCTTTTAGGGGATTTGGAGTTACACAGTCAGCCTTTGCTACAGAATGTAATCTAAATAAACTGGCTGAGATGGTAGGAATATCTCCTTGGGAAATCAGGTATATAAATGCTATTGAAGAGGGTCAGGAATTACCTAATGGTCAAATTGCTGACGAAGGTACAGCATTAAAAGAAACACTTTTGGCAGTAAAAGATGAATACTTTAAGCATAAGGATCAAGAAAAGGAATATGTAGGCATAGCTTGTGCTATGAAAAACAGCGGAATTGGTGTTGGTCTGCCTGATATAGGAAGATGCAGACTTACTATAATTAATGGGAAAATTCATATTAGAACCAGTGCTGCTTGTATAGGTCAGGGACTTGGTACAATTGCAACACAGATCTTCTGTGAAACCACAGGTATAAGTCCAAAGTTTGTAGTATTAGATGACCCTGATACATCTATAACACCAGATTCAGGTACTACTACGGCTTCAAGACAGACAGTATTTACGGGAGAGGCAGTGAGAGTGGTATCAGAGAAGTTAAAGAAAGTTTTAGAAACTAGAACTTTGCAGGAATTAGAAGGGGAAGATTTTTATGGGGAGTACTCCTTCGATACAGATCCTATAGGATCAGATAAACCTAATCCAGTGAGCCATGTGGCCTATGGGTATGCTACTCAAATGGTAATATTGGACGAAAAGGGATTTATAAAAGAATTTATAGCAGCCCATGATGTGGGGAGAGCTATTAATCCTACCAATGTTGAAGGCCAAATTGAAGGCGGTGTAGTAATGGGGCTTGGATATGCCCTTACAGAGGATTATCCGTTAAAAAATTCTGTACCAACTGCTAAATTTGGAACACTAGGACTTTTTAGGGCTAATACTGTGCCTGAAATAAAACCTATAATAATAGAAAAAAATACAGATAAACTTGCCTATGGAGCTAAGGGTGTAGGAGAAATAGTAGTAGTACCTACAGCACCAGCAGTTCAAGGAGCCTACTACAATTTGGATGGAGTATTCAGGACAAAATTGCCTTTAGAAAATACGGCCTATAGAAAGAGCAGAAAATGATTTGAATTATATACTAATTAAGTCTTAAGGATTTTAGTATATTGGTTTATATAGTTGAGATACAATAAATTAGTTTAAAATATACCATTAAAATTAATAATATAAAATTTAAACTTTAATGGTATTTACTATAATAAAATAAATTAAAGTTAGTACATAAATAGGAGGAATAAAAAATGAGTAAAGAAATAATAGCAACTAAAAATGCACCGGGAGCAATCGGACCATATTCACAGGCCAATAAGGTAGGAAACTTAATATTCACTTCAGGCCAAATTCCACTAGATTCTGCTACAGGAAAGTTAGTAGATGGAGATATAAAGACAGCTGCAGTTAGAGTTTTTGAAAACTTAAAAGCTATTTTAGAAGAAGGTGGTTCTTCTTTAGATAAAGTAGTAAAAACAGTAGTTTATTTAAAGGATATAAATGACTTTGCAGCAGTAAATGAAGTTTATGCTACTTATTTTACAAGCAATTATCCAGCTAGATCCTGCTTTGAAGTTGGTAAGTTACCAATGGATGCAAAATTAGAGGTTGAAGCTATTGCTGAAGTATAATTGATGAATTTCAGGATACATTATATAGACAAAAAATTAGGCTTTTGATAGAAATCTGGGCTTATATAGCCAATAAATATTGGAAATTAAACAAATAACTTGTTGATTAATAGTCAGCAAGTTATTTGTTTAAATGATAAGATACGGATATATTTAACTTTACTTTTTTAAAATACCTTATTGGGGGTTGTTATGAATATTAAAAAGGATTTACCAGAAATATATGAAAGTTTTTCCGAAGCTAGAAAAAATGGATTTATTACAGCAAAGAATTTAAAAGACAAAGGTATAGCATTAATAGGAACCTTTTGTACTTATATGCCTCAGGAAATAGCCATGGCATCAGGGGCTGTGGTGGTTTCGTTGTGTTCTACTTCAGATGAAACTATAGGAGATGCAGAAAAAGATCTACCAAGAAATCTATGTCCTCTAATAAAAAGCAGCTATGGTTTTGGAAAGACAGATAAGTGTCCATATTTCTATTTCTCTGATTTGATTGTGGGGGAAACTACCTGTGATGGAAAAAAGAAAATGTATGAGTATTTAGGAGAATTTAAATCTGTACATGTAATGCAGCTGCCTAATAGTCAAAGTGGAGATAAGAGCTTTGGACTTTGGAAAAGTGAAATTGTAAAATTAAAGGAGACCATAGAAGAAAAGTTTGGTATTAAAGTATCTGAAGAGAGAATAAAAGAGGCAATTAAAATTAAAAATAAAGAAAGACAGGCACTGAAGAGATTTTATTCTCTAGGCAAGTTAGAACCACCAGCACTTACAGGTCATGATATATTCAAGGTTATAAATGGATCTGGATTTAAATTTAATAAGGAAAATTCTATAAAAGAATTATCTGAACTAACGGAAACAGTGAGAAGAGGTTATGAAGAAGGTAAAAGGCTGGAGTCTAAACCTAGAATTTTAATAACAGGCTGTCCTATTGGAGGAGCGGCAGAAAAGGTTATAAAGGCTATAGAAGATAATGGTGCCTATGTAGTTGCCTTTGAGAATTGCAATGTATCTAAGGCGAATGAACTTTTAGTAGATGAGGATAAGAATGTTTTTGATGCTTTAGCAGAAAAGTATTTAGCTATAGGTTGTTCTTGTATGTCTCCTAATCCTAATAGGCTGGATTTGCTGGGAAAAATGATAGAAGAATATAAAGTAGATGGAGTAGTAGATGTGGTGCTGCAGGCTTGTCATACCTATGCTGTAGAAACTCTTTCCGTAAAGAAATTTACCAGCAGTAAGTTTGATATTCCTTACATGGCTTTGGAAATAGACTATTCTAAGTCTGATATAGGACAGTTAAATACTAGAATGGCAGCTTTTATTGAAATGCTGTAGCTCAGCATAGGAATGTTAGCTGATTATGTTAAAGATTATTGAATCAGAGGGGCTGATAATGTGAAGTTTTATTCTATAGGTATAGATTCTGGTTCTACCACCACAAAGGGAATCTTATATAATGGTGATATAGTAAAAAAGCTTATAAGAAAAACTTCTGTGAAGCCTAGAGAAAGTATACTTAACATATATGAGGAATTGTCTGAGGGACTGAAAGAAAAGCCTTATATGGTGGTGACGGGATATGGTAGAGAATTAGCAGATTTTGCAGATAAGAAGGTCACAGAAATAACCTGTCATGGAAAAGGGGCAAAATATCTTAATTCAAATGTAAAAACTGTAATAGATATAGGTGGACAGGATAGCAAAGTTATAAAGTTAGATAGAGATGGTAATATTGTGGACTTTTTAATGAATGACAAATGTGCAGCAGGCACGGGAAGATTCTTAGAAGTAATAGTAAATATATTGGATACAGATGTTAAATCCATAGATACTATGATTAAAGGGATAGAACCCTATTCTATATCCAGTATGTGTACTGTATTTGCTGAATCTGAGGTTATAAGTTTAATTGCAGAGGAAGTTCCAAGGGAAGAAATCCTATCTGGAATTTTATCCTCTATAGCTAAAAGAACAGCTAATTTTGTTTCTAAAATCGATGTTGAAAGTACAGTGTTTTTTACAGGTGGACTTAGCGGCAGCCAGGAATTAAAAATTAGATTAGAAAAATTTTTAGGTGTTCGCATAGAAACATCTTCTTTGTCTCAATATGCTGGAGCTATCGGAGCAGCAGTAATAGGTTACAATAAGTTTAAAAAATGCAAATAGTTAAATTTTTGTTTAACTATCTGCTAAGTTTTTTATAGCTTTAATAGCGGTTTTTATTTCTAAAGCAGTGTTAAAGTAGGAAAAGCTAAATCTGACAGCACCTTGTTTTTCTGTGCCTAAGGCTTTATGCATTAGCGGGGCGCAGTGGGCTCCAGCCCTTGTGGCTATATCATAGCTATCTGCTAACTCTTGGCTTATATCTTTGGAGTCATAGTCAGCTATGTTAAGGGAGACAATAGGAGCTCTTAGAGTAGTAGAAAAATCACCATAGATTTTCACCTTTGGAAGATTTTTAACTCCATTATAAAATTGCCACATAAGCTTTAATTCATGATTTCGTATTTTATCTATACCAGTATCTTCTATGAACTGAATGCCTGATAAAAGTCCAGCAATACCGTGAGCATTAATTGTGCCTGCTTCCAGTGCATCCGGCATAGCACATGGATGATGCTCTGCAAAGGAAAAACTTCCGCTGCCACCTGTTTTCAGTGGATTTATGCTTAAGTGATTCTTTAAGCATATTCCACCGGTACCTTGGGGACCATAGAGAGATTTATGTCCTGTAAAACAGAGAATATCAATATTATGTCTTTCCATATCAATGGGAAAAACCCCCGCAGTTTGAGAAGCATCTAATATAAACAATAGATTATGGACTTTACATATTTCTCCTATTTTTTCTATGTCTATTAGATTACCTGTTAAGTTTGAACCATGAGTACAGATTATAGCTTTAGTGTGTTGCTTTATTTCATTTTCAACATGAGTGTAATTTAACAATCCTCTTTTATTACATTTTATAATGGAAACTTGAACCCCTTTTTCTTTAAGCTCATAAAGAGGTCTTAATACAGAATTGTGCTCCATTGCTGTAGTTATTATGTGATCTTCTGGCTTAAATGAGCCTTTTATGGCAATATTCAGGCTTTCCGTAGCGTTGGAGGTAAAGGCCACATTTAATGGATCTTTTAAGTTAAATAGCATTGCAATCTTTTCTCTTGCGGCATACACTTTTCTTGCAGCATCAAGGGATAGGTTATAGCTGCCTCTGGATGGATTCCCAAAGCTATTTATAGCTTCAAATACTGACCTTGCAACTTCCGGTGGTTTTGGAAAACTTGTAGCTGCATTATCAAAGTAGATCATTAGTAAGATGCTCCTTTCGCATTGTAATATATTATAACATGATTTCTAAAGTAGCTGCAGGGTTAATATTGGAAAGTAAAACTGATAAGAGGATTACTTTTTAATATAAAATTTTAATAATTAGAAATAAGGTGAAAAATGTGGAAAAAAAGAATTCAGAATTCTCCTGTGGAGGAGGATGCAGTGCAAAACTGGCACCAGGATTTTTGCAAAATGTACTTAAAAATATTCCAAATAGATTTGATGAAAATCTGCTTATAGGTTTTGACAGCTCAGATGATGCAGCAGTTTATAAACTCACTGAGGACATAGCTATAATACAAACTTTAGATTTTTTTACACCTATAGTTGAGGACCCCTATACCTTTGGGAAAATAGCTGCTGCCAATGCTCTTAGTGATGTCTATGCCATGGGAGGAGAGGTTAAAACTGCTCTTAACATAGTATGTTTCCCAGAAAGATTAGAGGGAGAAATACTTGAAGAAATATTGAGAGGTGGTGCCGAAAAGGTTCAGGAAGCAGGGGGAATAGTATGTGGAGGACATTCTATAAATGATGATAAGCCTAAATATGGATTGTCTGTAACTGGAATAATAAATCCTAAAAAAATACTTCCCAATAATAACTGTAGTATAGGAGATAAGATTATACTTACAAAACCACTGGGAGTGGGCATAATAACCACTGCCAATAAGGTAGGAGAAGCCGATGAAACTGCTTATAGAAAAGCTATAAAGTCTATGGAAACTTTAAATAAATATGCTGCAGAAAAGATTAAAAAATATAAAGTTAATGCTTGTACAGATGTAACGGGTTTTGGATTTTTGGGACATTTAAATGAAATGGCAAGTACTGAGTATACTATTTCTGTGGATGTAAACAGTGTTCCATATATTGAAGAAGCTTATGACTATGCGAAGGAATTTTTTATAACCGCCGCAGGGCAAAAGAATAGAAAACATCTTCTTGAAAAAGTTAAACTTGAAAATATTGAATTTGCTATAGAAGAAATACTATTTGATCCACAGACTTCCGGCGGACTTTTAGCAAGTGTGGATAAATTTCAGGCAGAAGATCTAATAAAAGATTTAAATGAACTTGAAATAAAGTCTCAAATAGTGGGAGAAGTAATAGAGAGACAGGATGTAAACATAATAGTTGAAGCAAGTTCTTAATTCAGGTGGGGATTCTTTTACCCCATCTGAATTTTAGAACTGCAAATGCATGCTTACTTGGCGTTGAACTCCCACTTTAAGAAGGGGGAGAGTTATGCCAAGTTAGTCAGGTGAAATGATAAATTGTACAAAATAAGGAGAGAAAGTGAATATTATGATAAGAATAGATGCAAAGGGTGATGTGTGCCCAATACCAATTATAAAGACAAAGAAGGAACTTAAAAATATTGAAAAGAACGGAACAGTTTTAGTTATTGTAGATAATGAAACAGCTAAGGAAAACTTGGAAAAAATGGCTAAGGAGCTTGGGTACAAGTATAGTAGTAAAACTGTAAATAAAGAGCACTATGAAGTTGAAATTATAAAAGGTGAAGTTTCAGAAGCAGAGGATAAGCTCTCACAAAATCAGATTGATACATTGGAAAATAATGAAGCAATTAAACAGTATAAAAAAGATAACACTTTAGTAGTTATTTCTTCTATTACCATGGGAGACGGCGATGAAGAACTGGGCAAAATTCTTATTAAAGGATTTATCTATGCTTTAACAGAAGTAGAGAAACTGCCAGTCAGTATTATTTTTTATAATGGAGGAGCAAAACTTTCTGTGAAGGATTCTCCAGTAATAGAAGATTTGCAGAAATTAGAACAGCTTGGAGTAGAGATATTAACCTGTGGAACATGTCTTGATTATTACAATATAAAAGATAATTTAGCCGTAGGTAAAATAACCAATATGTATAGTATTGTAGAAAAGATGAATGTGGCAGATAAAATAATTAAGCCATAAGATTTATTGATATTTTATGCCGGAAAATTTCACGCAATGAGATTGAAAGGTAAAAATTTATAAGATAAGGGAGAAGGTAGGACATGTGAAAATAAATAATCAGTCAGATATACTAAAATACTGATTAGCTATTTGTTTACCATGTCTAAATTAAGGATAAAATATGAATAGAGAAATATTTAATTTGGTAACCTTTAATTCCACTCATAGTGCCATTAGAGCAGAAAGAGAATTGTTGAATGAGGGTATAAAAGTTAAGGTTATACCTGTACCTACAGAGATAACTGCCAGTTGCGGACTTTCTATAAGAATGAAATTAGAGGATTTAGAGAAAGTTAAAAATATACTAAAAAATAATGATATAGAGACAGCTGGTTATTATCATGTGGAGAAATTAGGGCTTAAGAAAAATATAAGTACCATAAAAGAGGTATAAATCAATGAATTTTATTTAGTGAGATTTTGTGATTATAACATCATAAAAAATATTTATTGGAATAATTTGATTTTCAATGTTAATGTATTATTGTAGTATTGTAGCTTTTTGCTTGCAAATATATGTTTTTTTTTCTACAATAATACTTAGTATACAAAATAGAATTATCATGAAAATAGTTAATAAAAGTTGTGGGTAGACATTATTAATTTAGTAGCAGTATTTATACATAGAAGCATATTTTATATAAATAAAGTTTTATTTTTATTAAACGGAGGAAACTATATGAGTTATTCTGGAGTTATTTTTGATCTTGATGGAACACTTCTAAATACCCTTGATGATATGGCTGATTCAGTGAATTGTATATTGGAAAATCATGGATATCATATACATGACATAGAAAAGTACAAATATTTTATTGGCAATGGAATGGAAAAGCTGATAAGAAGGGCTTTACCAGAAAGTATTGCACAAGATGAAGAAACGGTAAAGACATGTTTGGATGAATTTATGATAGAGTATGATAGAAGATGGGATAATTTAACGAGACCCTATGAAGGAATAAACGATTTAATGGAAGCTTTAGATTCTAAGGGAATAGAAATGTCTGTACTTTCAAATAAACCCAATGAGTTTACCAGATTGTTAATAGATAAATTTTTTGGATTGAAACGTTTTAAAGTTGTTTTGGGTGCAAGAAGGAATGTACCTAAAAAACCTGATCCTACAGCAGCTTTTGAAATATCAAAATTGTCTAAAATACCTGAAAATCAATATCTTTATCTTGGGGATACAGGAGTAGATATGAAAACTGCAAATGCAGCTGGTATGTATGCTGTAGGAGTTACTTGGGGTTTTAGAAAAGCTGATGAATTACTGGAAAATGGTGCAAAGACAATAATTGATAACCCTATGGAGCTTATGAAACTTTTATAATGAAACTTAGGAAATTGTTGAATATTCATAAAGGTTCTATTACATCTATTGTTGGAGCGGGTGGAAAAACTACCTTGATGTTTTCCTTAGCAGAAGAATTAAGGCAGAAAAGTAAAGTTCTTGTAACTACTACTACCAAAATATACGTACCCCAAAAATATCAATATGATTATATTGCAAAGAGTAAGTATGAATTTGATTATTATAATAAGTTAAGCTGTAAGGGAATTTATGTATATGGAGATAGTGTAAATAGCAATAATAAATTAATCGGATTAGATTGCAGACTTTTAGAAGAGCAGTTATCTTATTTTGATTATGTCCTAATAGAATCAGATGGTTCCAGGGAAAAAACTATTAAGGGCTGGGGTGATTGTGAGCCTGTTATAAGTAATAAAACCAATAATACCATAGGGATTTTTAGTATAGAAAATATAGGAAGAAAAATAAATAAAAATAATGTTCACAGAATTAAACAATTTATGAATATTACCGATAGTTGTGAGGGAGATACTATAAATATAGATCATATTACAAAGCTGATATTTCATTCTAAAGGATTATTTAAGAACGCTGTTGGACATAGAATTTTATTTATAAATAAAGTGGAAAATGAAAGTGATATTGTTTTAACAAGAAAGTTGATAAACAATATTAATAAGAATAATCACGGATATATTGATAGTATTGTATTTGGACGATTACAATAGCAAAGCATTATGAAAATTATATAATATTAAAGAAAAAATGAAGGCTGAGGCTCCATAATGGAGTCTTTTTTTATACATATGATGTTAATTGATATAAATTTATATTTCCATTAAGTGAGGTAAAATGTATATAATCATCGTCAAAAAAATATCTAATTAGGTAAGTTTTTGAATTATTAGGTAATAACTATTATATTTTATGTTGAATTCTAGACTTTAGTATTTTATAATATATTCAATAAAGTAATTAAAAATGTATTATAATAGAGTTTTCCTTAATGCTTTCATCTTAATATAAATATATTGAAATAATTTATTAATAAAAAGTTGGTGTGGTAAGTTGGATATATGTGAAGAAGTAAAAGAAAGATTGTCTATATTTAAAAATTTATATGATGTCATTAGAATTATAGACCCTGTGAATAAAAAAGCTATAATATCTAAAAATGATAACGTTGAAAAAATAGAAAGCCCTTGCTATAGATTTTGGGGAAGTAATTCTTCATGTAAAAATTGTATTTCTATGAGAGCTTATATAGAACAAGATACTTTCACTAAATTTGAATATATTAATGGAAAAATATTTTCCATAATTGCAACACCTATAAAATTTCGTGGAAAAGAATATATCTTAGAAATGATAAAGGAAATGTCTGTAACTGATTTAAATATAGATGGAAAAGGTGATTTAAAAGACCTAATTAGTGCCTTAAATGAAAAAATTATAACTGATTACCTCACTAATGTATATAATCGAAGATATATTAATGAAAGGTTGCCCGTTGATATAGATAATAGTATAAAAATTAAAAAACCAATATCAATAGTTATTGCAGATCTTGACTCTTTTAAGCAGATTAATGATGACTTTGGTCATGTAATGGGTGATATAGTACTTAAGGATACATGTAAAATTATAAAAGATTTTTTAATTAAAAATGAAGATTGGGTAGGAAGATATGGTGGAGATGAGTTTTTGATTGTATTAAATAATATTAATAGAGAAGAAGCTTATAAAATTATAGAATCCATGAGAATAAAAATAGAAAAACATAAATTTAAATATAATGATAAAAGCATTAATATTACTGTAAGTTTTGGAATATATACTGTTGATAGTCAAGTAGAGTTTAATGCTGTAATAGAAGAATTGGATAAAAATTTATATAAGGCCAAAAAACATGGTAAAAACAGAATAGTTGTTTAAATGTAATTTATAAATAATTTTCAAATAGAGAATTTATGATGTATAATTGTTAATACTAACTAAATTATATTTTAAGGAGTTGATAAATTTGGCTTTTTACTTTGATGAACCCTCACATACTTTTAGTGAATATCTATTAGTGCCGGGGTATTCTTCTGCAGAATGCATGCCAGCTAATGTTAGTTTAAAAACGCCAGTAGTAAAATTTAAAAAAGGCGAGACCTCTAAGATAGAAATGAATATACCTTTAGTTTCTGCAATTATGCAATCTGTTTCAGGTGATAAAATGGCAATTGCACTGGCTAAAGAAGGTGGTATTTCATTTATTTATGGATCACAATCAATAGAAGATGAGGCTGCTATGGTAGCTCGTGTTAAAAATTACAAAGCAGGTTTTGTTGTCAGCGATTCAAATATAAGACCAGATCAAAAATTAAAGGATATTTTAGATTTAAAGGAAAAGACAGGTCATTCTACAGTTGCGGTTACAGAGGATGGAACAGCTACAGGAAAACTTTTAGGCATTGTCACCAGCAGAGATTATCGTATAAGCAGAATGTCACCAGAGTGCAAAGTTGCTGATTTTATGACGCCTTTTTCAAAATTAATTTCTGCGAAAAAGGGAATTACTCTAAAAGAAGCTAACAATATTATATGGGATTATAAATTAAATTCACTGCCAATTGTAGATGAAAATCAGCATCTTGCATATATGGTATTTAGAAAAGATTATGATTCAAATAAAGAAAATAAATTGGAACTTTTAGACAGTTCTAAGAGATATATTGTAGGTGCAGGAATTAATACTCGTGATTACGAGAAAAGAGTACCAGCGCTAGTAGATGCGGGTGCTGATGTACTATGTATAGATTCCTCAGAGGGATTTTCTGAATGGCAGAAATTGACCATTGATTATATCCGTAAAGAATATGGAGATAAGGTAAAAGTAGGTGCAGGAAATGTAGTGGACAGAGATGGATTCTTGTTTTTAGCAGAAGCTGGCGCTGACTTTGTGAAAATAGGAATAGGCGGAGGTTCTATCTGTATTACAAGAGAACAAAAGGGTATTGGCAGAGGGCAGGCAACTGCAGTAATAGAAGTGGCTAAGGCCAGAGATGAATATTTTGAAAAAACAGGTGTATACATACCTATATGTTCCGATGGAGGAATTGTATATGATTATCATATGACTCTTGCTCTTGCTATGGGAGCTGATTTTATTATGCTTGGAAGATATTTTTCTCGTTTTGATGAAAGTCCTACTAATAAAGTCAGCATTAACGGAACTTATATGAAAGAGTACTGGGGAGAGGGTTCTAACCGTGCAAGAAACTGGCAGAGATATGATATGGGCGGTGATAAAAAATTATCTTTTGAAGAAGGTGTAGATTCCTATGTACCTTATGCAGGAAGCCTTAAAGATAATGTATCATTGACTTTAAGTAAAGTACGTTCAACTATGTGTAATTGTGGAGCCATGAGTATTCCAGAACTTCAGAAAAATGCAAAAATCACATTGGTATCATCCACTTCTATTGTAGAAGGCGGAGCTCATGATGTAGTGCTTAAAGATACTAGCAATAATGTTTTAAAGTAAATTTTTATTGGAGAAGAATTAATTTGAAAAAATTATTATTAATTTTTTGTGCTATTAGTTCATTATTTATTTATGGTTGTTCTAATAATGATATAAACAAAAATTCAAATCAAAGCATAAATACTGAAATTAAAAGTTCTGTTGCTAAAAATTCTAATGAGAATATTGAAACTATAAATATAAGTGCATCAATGGTTAAAACTTATAATGATATAAATGAATTAGCTTCAGATAGTGTTTTAATAATAGAAGGCAGTATTTTAGCTAACAACTATATAAATTTTAAAGATACTGTTTTTACAATTTCAACAGTTAAAGTCACGAATATACTAAAAGATTATGATAATATTAAAGTTGGAGATACTATAAATCTTTTACAAACCGGTGGAATAGAAACTATCAAACAAAATGCTAATTTAAGTAAATCCTTTGATAATCCTACTGAAGTTAAAAAAAATATAGGTAAAAAAGTTGAAGTGGTTTTAGAAAACTCTCCTGTTTTAAAAGAAGGTCAACCTAATATTTTGTTTTTAACTAAATATGATGGTCCAATTACTAAAGATGCATATATAGGTACAGGAGACTTTCAAGGTAGATTCTTAAAAAATGGTGATAGAATTCAGCCGCAAAGTGCTGCTTTAAAATCTAAATATAATAATAAAAATATACAAGAATTTACAAATGGTATTAAATCTATAAATTCCAATAAATAATATATAATTTTTAAAAATTTTAGATTAAGTAAGAAACATCTAATCTAAAATAGCAAAAAGCACTCTGAATGAAGGGTGCTTTTTTATTGAATATTAGTTTGTAATATTCTTCTAAATTCAATTATAGTTCCATTGGACCATTGGACTTTTATAGAAAAAATCTCATGCATGGTTACATCATCAAATAAAAATTCTTTTATATATGTCTATTGTTTTGCTTACGGTAGTATAATTAAATTATATTAATATTGGAGAGGATGAATATGGAAGAAGATTTTAAAAAAGTTTTAATTACTATGCAGTGCAATGAGATAACTGAAAAAGAAATCTATACTAAAGTTTCACAGATTACAAAAGATGAAGATAACAGAAATATAATGCTCAAAATTGCTAAGGAAGAAGAGCAGCATTATAATTTGATAAAATCCTATACTAATGAAGAGGTTCCCGTAAACAAAAAAAGAGTATGGTTCTATTGTTTAGCAGCTAAGGTATTTGGATTTACATTTGCCGTTAAGCAAATGGAGGGAAGAGAAAATGAGGTGGTTAGAGGGTATAGCTATGAAAAGCTGTCAGAAAATTTTCCTAAACTTTCAAAAATAGCAGAAGAAGAAGAAAAACATGAGTTGTTGTTAATCGATATGCTGGATGAAGAGAGACTTAAATATGTGGGAGCCATAGTGCTTGGATTAAATGATGCATTAGTAGAGATAACAGGCAGTTTGGCGGGATTTACCTTGTCTATGGCAAACACCAGAGTAATAGCTTTGGCGGGATTGATTACGGGTATATCAGCCACCCTTTCCATGGCAGCTAGTGAGTATATTGCTGAAAAAACAGAAGGTACCAAAAATGCTTTAAAATCTAGTTTATATACAGGTATTTCCTATTTAGGAACTGTGGTTTTGTTGATACTTCCATTTATTTTTACACATGAAAATATGTATATACAAGCTCTTATAATAAGTCTTATTATTGCTGTAGTCATAATATCTTTATTCAATTATTATATATCTGTGGCCAAAGGACTTAATTTTAAAAAAAGGTTTCTTCAGATGGCAGGTGTAAGTTTAGGGGTGGCGGCTTTTTCTTTCATTGTAGGACTATTAGTAAAAAACATATTAAATATAAATTTATAATATAATAGTACGTTTCGTTTGTATTCCTTGAAATCCATAAATATATGGAATGAAATTCTAAATACAATATATTAAACTGTAAAAGGTACATAGATTTTTGCTTAGAAAATCCATGTACCTTTTTCTTTACACAATATATTTATTGAGAATGTTATTTAAGTTTTCTTTATGATTTTGAATATATTCGGAGAACTCTTCCATAGATTCATCTATGCTTATAGCCAATTCATACAAAAAATCAGGCACTTTTTCTTGAAGGATATCCCCTTTGTATTCAGCAAGTTTTGTTTTGCCTATACCAAGAGTTCCGTTTAAATGAAGTTCAAATACATTTTTTAAATCACCATTAATTCTCTTCATCTTTCCACAGAATCCAATTTTACCTATTTCATGTACACCACAGGAATTTGGGCATCCAGACAAATGTATTTGTGGCAATATATCTTTAGTAAAATTATTTTTGTGAAAATAGTCTACTATTTCTTTTAAGGTATTCTGAGTATTTAAAATTCCCATCTGACAGATTGGAACACCGATACAGGATACAGAATGCTCTAGTTTTGTAGTGCCGCCTATATGTTCTGTACTTTTAAGAAGGCTTTCTGCTTCTTTTCCGTTTAAATTTCTAATATATATACCTTCAGTCAAGGATAATCTTATTTCAACATCTTCAATATTTTCTGTTTCTTCTAATATTAGTTTTAAGTCTTTTAATTGTAATTGTCCTCCTATTGGGTGTATATATACACTATACAATCCAGCTTGTCTTTGAGGAAATAATCTAGGATGTTCTATTGAAGTTTCTAATCCTTTTTTGCTATAAACTTTGTTTTTAACATTTAGGTCTAAATTTTCATTTACAATTACTTTTTTCAAGTGATTTTTATAGCAGTTTATGAAATTTTCTTTACCCATTCTATCCAATATATACCTTACACGAGCCTTACCGCTATTTTTATAATCTCCTTCCGCTATGAAAAATTTTGTCATTGCCTCAATATGATATAATACATCTTTCGGATATATTAGATCGGGAAATTCTACAGATAATTTAGGATTTCTCCCAAGGCCTCCACCAAAGTATATCTTAAAGTATTCTTTTTCATTTTTTTTCACAGCTAAAAAACCAAGATCTACTACTGTTACATGAGATGCATCTTCATAATTACTGGAAAATGAAACTTTAAGTTTTCTTGGAAGTTTATAGCTATATATCCTGTCTAAAAAATACTTTCCTACAGCTAGAGCATAGGGAGATACATCAAAGGCCTCATTTTTTTCTACGCCTGATAAAGGGGAAATTGCAACATTTCTTGGAAAATTTCCACCTGAACCTCTTGAATATAATCCATTTTCTATACCTTCCTTCATTATATGGCAAATACCGTCAATATCAATTCCGTGCAGTTGAACTGCTTGGCGGGTAGTAAAATGTATTCCTTTTAAATTATACTTATTTGCAAAGTTATAGATTAATTTTAAATCTTTTCTAGAAGCTATTCCAGAAGGTATTCTGAGCCTTATCATAAAATCTTTTTTATTTCGGTGTGCATACACACCCATACCACCAGAAACTTTTTTAAAATCCATTTTACTTATCTCATTATTTAAAAATTTATAGCCTAAATTTCTAAAATCATCAATTTCCTTTAAAAGAATATCATTCAAAGTCTTCACTTAAATCACCTATCTTTGTTGAAATATTAATATATATATAGTATAGTTTCTTTTAATCAATAAGTATAATACGTATTTTTTATTATACTTATTAATATTTTTAATAGACGAGGTGATATTGTGATAGAGGAATTAAAGACCTTTATTGCTGTAGTAGATAAGAAAAGTTTTACTAAAGCTGCTAATTTCATTAATATATCTCAACCAAGTGTTAGTTCGCATATATCCATTTTAGAAAGATATTTCAATACAAGATTAATAGAAAGATCAAATAAACAGAAGAATATATTAATTACACAAACTGGGAAAATTTTATATAAGCGGGCTAAACAGATGATAGGATTCTTAGAGGAGACTAAAGAAGAATTAAACAATTATCATAATTCCATTTCTGGGACTTTAAAGATTGGGGCAAGTATGACTATAGGAGAATTTTTACTTCCTTCCATATTGGGTGATTTTATTAAAGAATTTTCTGAAGTAAAGCTGGATGTTACTATAGAAAATACTAAGCATATTTATGATAAATTTAAAAATTATGATATAGATATAGCTTTAGTTGAAGGTACGGTGCCAGTAGAAAATTATGTATATAAAAATTTTTACAAAGATACTATGGTTATCGTGGTACCATATTTATCTTCCCAAAATTTAAATTCTAATTTAAAAGACTATCTGTCAAAACAAACCTGGATACATAGAGAAGAAGGTTCGGGAACAGGAGAAAACCTGAATATTTTTCTTAATGATGAAGATATACATCCTAAAAATTTTATTGTATTAGGGAGTAATTATGCAATAAAAGAAGCGGTTAAAAATAATCTGGGAATAAGTTTTATTTCATCTTTAGTAATTAATGAAGCAGTTAAAAATAATGAAGTAGAGGTTATTTCTATAAAGGATAATTATAATAGATATTTTTCCTATTTAGTACATGAAAATAATATTTCTAGATTGGCATCCGTGTTTCTTGAAAAATTAAAATTGTACAGTAATATAGATAATTAAATTATAAAAAAATTTTATATAAGTGAATATATAAAGAAATATTGTCAATAATTAAAAGGTAATGAAAATTATTCATTATATTCCCCTAAATTTTAATATATAAATTTTGAAAAGGTACACTAGGTTAGAGTGTACCTTTTGTTTTTTGTATATAATTTACTTGAATAAATTTATTAGTGTACTGAATTATAATTATATTGTAGTTAATAAATTATCTATTAAATAATTATAGATAAAAAAAGGAGAACGTAAAAGTATGCTACCCTTATGTTCTCAAAATAAAATGTTATTAAACTGGTTATCTATTATTTAAAGCAAAATGCATAATAGCAATATTTTAGTGCCTTAAGTTAAATAATTTAAATATTATGTAATTATGAAAGTGGCACTTTTATAGTATGATTTACTATGATGTAATTATATAACATGTACAAGATATAGTCAAATGGAAAATACGAAAAAATATTATCTGTTTAATGTTAATATACATTATATAATATTAAAATGTTATGTTTGGCATGGAGTCAGTGGTTTGTGGCTTAAGTTATATTATAGTATATGCTAAATATGTGGAATGAAATTTGCTAATATATATTATAGATATCTTGATAGGAAAGGAATTATAATATGAATATAACAGCTATAATAATGGCCTCTGGATATGGAAGAAGAATGGGGAGAAATAAGTTATTATTAAAATATAAAAATAAAACTTTTATGGAACATATCTTGGAGAATATTAGAAAATGTGATTTTTATAGTAGAGTAATTGTAGCAAGAGATGAAGGAATTCTTGGATTGGCTGAATCATTAGGATTTAAGGCTATAGAAAATGAACAGGCGTTTAAGGGTCAGAGTGAGTCTATAAAGCTTGGAATAAATAATTCTCCAAAGAGTGATGGATATATGTTTTTTACTGCAGATCAGCCTCTTTTAGATATTGAAACCATTGAGATTTTAATGAAGACTTTTAATGAAAATAAATATAGTATAATAATTCCGAAATTTCGAGAGAGAAGAGGAAGTCCAGTAATATTTGCCTCACGATTTCTTAAAGAATTACAGGAATTACAGGGAGATGTGGGAGGTAAAAAAGTTATAGATAATAATAAAGAAGCTGTAGTTTTTGCAGAGATTACAAGAGAAGAAGTACTTTTTGATATTGATACCTATGAAGATTATTGTAAATTAATAAATTTAAAATAGCGGCACAATTATTACTTAAATGCAAGGTATTATAATGCTGAGCGGGGCAGGTTTATTAATGCTGATGCCTATGGTGGAAATGTGGGAAATTTGCTAGAATATATTTATTTAATTAATTGTAGAAAAGAGATGATAAATTTTGTTTAGTGAAGTTGTTATTGTAAGAGGTGGGGGAGATATTGCTTCAGGAGCTATACAAAAGTTATATAGAAGTGGATTTAGAGTTTTGGTTCTGGAAGTGGATAAGCCTAGTGCTATTAGAAGAAAGGTATGCTTTAGTGAGGCTATATATGATGAAGAGACTAATATAGAGGGCATAAGAGCTGTCAGAGTAAATTGTGAAGCTGAAATTTTTAAGGCATGGAGAGATAATGTAATCCCTGTAGTTGTAGATCCAAAGGGCAAATATATAGAGCTTCTAAAACCTGAAATTGTAGTGGATGCAATACTGGCTAAGAAAAATCTTGGTACAAATATGAATATGGCACCTTATACTATTGCACTGGGGCCTGGATTTGAAGCCGGAGTTGATGTGAATATAGTGGTAGAAACTAATAGGGGGCACAACTTGGGAAGGTTGATATTTGAAGGGAAAGCAGCAAAGGATACAGGAATTCCTGGAGTGATAGCAGGATATTCTAAAGAAAGGGTAATATACAGTCCTGCCAGTGGTATTATAAATAATGCAAGAGATATTGGAGATATAGTAAATAAGGGGGATATACTCTCATATATAGGTACTGAAACTGTTAAAGCTACTATAGATGGGGTGCTGAGAGGAACTATAAGAAATAATACGGAAGTTTTTAAAGGATTAAAAATAGCAGATATTGATCCAAGGCTTTCAGAGACAAAAAATTGTTTCACTATTTCTGATAAAGCTAGGAATATTGGTGGAGCAGTATTGGAGTCCATTTTGTATCTTATTAGAAACAAATAAATTTATCATATTAGAAATTTGATTATCAAAATGATATAATTTATCATAAAGATAAACAAAAAAATATCATAATTTTAATAATAACTATAGTGTAAAACAGGCTTTAATTTGACAAAGTAATAAAAAAAGACCTGTTTTTTTAATTGGCATAAATTTTGCTACATAATATAAACATACATTAAAAATATTATAGATATCCAAACTCATAATTTAATATTGATAATAATGTATAACTTTATTAGATTAATCTAAATTTATACTTCAAGTTGTATATCTATAAAATAGGAAAATAAAATTATTACAAAGGGTTTGTATTAATATATAGTAATTTATTAGAAAGATATAAGGATATGGTAAAAATTTTCAAATATAATTGTATAAAGGGGTGATCATCGGATGGATAAGATACTTATAAAAAATGGGTTTATAATTGATGGTACAGGTAAAGATAGATTTTTAGGAGATATACTAATATTAGATGAAAATATTTATAAGATAGGTAATATAGATGAAAGAGATGATTGTAAAATAATAGATGCCAAAGGAAGGGTTGTTTGCCCTGGATTTATAGATACACATAGTCATTCTGATTTACAGGTGCTGGTGGATGGATATATAGAACCTAAAGTGAGGCAGGGTATAACTACAGAAGTTTTAGGACAGGATGGAATATCTATGGCACCACTTCCAAAGGAATATGTAAGTCCTTGGAGAAAAAATCTGGCAGGACTTGATGGCGACAGTGATAAACTTTCTTGGGATTGGAATAACACGGAAGGATATCTTAATTTATTAGAAAAATCTGGTATAGGACCTAATATGGCCTATCTAGTACCCCATGGAAATGTGAGAATGGAAGTTTTAGGGCTAGATGATAGACAACCCAATAAAGAAGAAATAGAAAAAATGAAGCAGGTGTTGGAAAGAGAACTAAGGGCTGGAGCAGTTGGCTTTTCTTCTGGTCTCATATATATGCCTTGTGCTTATGGAAACACAGAGGAAATTATTGAACTTTGTAAAGTGGCAGCAAAATGTGACAAGGTTTTTGTAGTTCATCAGAGAAGTGAAGCAGATACTATAGTGGATTCCATGAAGGAAATAATAAGAATAGGAAGAGAAAGTGGAGTTAAAATTCATTTTTCCCATTTTAAGGTGTGCGGTAAAAAGAATTGGGGTAAGATAGATGCTATGATTGCTCTTTTAGATGAAGCTAAAAGGGAGGGTATAAAAGTATCCTTGGATCAGTATCCTTACGTAGCAGGGAGCACCATGCTTGGAGTAATACTCCCACCTTGGGTACATGATGGGGGAACAGACAAGCTTTTGAAAAGACTTAAAGATGAGGATTTGAGAAAAAAGATGATTTATGATATAGAAAAAGGTATACCTGGATGGGATAATTTTATAGACTTTGCAGGGGTTGATAATATATATGTCACTAGTGTTAAAACTGATAAAAATAAGGATTGTATAGGTAAAAATTTAGCTGAGATAGGTAAGCTTAGGGGAAAAGATGCCTATAATGCAGCTTTTGATCTTCTCTATGAAGAGGGAAATGCAGTGGGTATGTATGATTATTATGGTAAAGAGGAACATGTAATTAAATTTATGAAAAGAGAAGAACAAAATGTGTGTACCGATGGATTACTTGGAGGTAAACCTCATCCGAGAGTATATGGCACTTTTCCAAGAGTACTTGGCAAATATGTGAGAAAAGAAAAGGCACTTACACTAGAAGAAGCCATATACAAGATGACTTCAAAACCAGCTGCGGTATTTAAGTTTAAGGACAGAGGAAAAATATCTGAAGGAAAGAAGGCGGATATAGTAATATTCAATCCTGATACAGTTATAGATAAGGCTACTTTTATAGAACCGGATCAATATTCAGAAGGTATTGAAACTGTAATCATAAATGGGAAAATAGTTCTTCATGATGGAAATAGATCTAAAGAGTTAACAGGAAAAGTAATAAGGGAATAGAGAATGTTAAGTAAATATATATTTTATAAGTAGAATAGTAAATAGAAATTACGCCATTGTAATATGTATAGGATAATATACATAATGATATGATTTTATTGGATAATAGCAATGGTTTATTTATAAAATTAAAATAGGAATTATATTTGGAGGTAGTATAAATGATATCTAAGGAAAGAGAAGCAGAAATAATAGAATTGTGCCAGGATTTACTTCGTATAAGAAGTTACTCCGGTGAAGAGGATGGAGTGGCTGAAAAGGCAAAAAAAGCTTTTACAGCTATGGGATATGATGATTTTTTTGTAGATGAATATGGAAATATAATAGGGCATATAAAGGGAAATAGAGAAGGTAAAAAGATACTTTTTGATGCACATATAGATACTGTAACAGTTCCTGATGAGACAAAATGGAGCCAAAATCCTTTTGGCGGAGATATAGTAGATAACAAAATATATGGAAGAGGAGCTTCTGATATGAAAGGCGCTTTTTGCGCTATGATTTGTGCTCTATCATATTTTGCCAAGGATACTAATAAGAATTTTGCAGGAGATATTTACGTGGCAGGAGTTGTTCATGAAGAGTGTTTTGAAGGGGTTGCAGCCAGAAAGATAAGTGAAAAGGTTAAGCCAGACTACGTGGTCATAGGAGAAGCTTCAAATTGTAATCTTAAAAGAGGCCAAAGGGGAAGAGCAGAGATATTAGTAGAAACCTTTGGAAAGCCAGCTCATTCAGCTAATCCTGAAAAGGGAATAAATGCGGTCTATGAAATGAATAAGTTAATTGAAAAAATAAGACATATAGAAAAGAAAAAGGATGATTTTCTTGGAGATGGAATTCTAGAACTTACAGATATAAAATCTTCACCTTATCCTGGGGCTTCTGTAGTACCAGACTACTGTAAAGTAACTTATGACAGAAGACTTTTAGTAGGTGAGACTAGGGAAAGTGTATTGAAACCTATTTTAGATATAATCAGTGAAGCAGAGAGAGAAGACTCTAGTTTTAAAGCAAAGGCAAGTTTTGCTTCAGGAACTGAAAAATGTTATACAGGAAATACTATTGAAGGTGAGAGGTTCTTTCCAGGATGGGTTCTTGACGAAAAGGATGAGTATGTACAAAAATCCTATAAAGGACTTATAGAGGCAGGATTAAAACCAGAAATAACTCACTATTCTTTCTGCACTAATGGCAGTCATTATGCAGGAGAAGCTGGTATAAAAACTATAGGGTTTGGACCTTCAAAGGAAAATCTAGCTCATACTATAGATGAATACATTGAAATAGAGCAGCTGATTAAAGCGGTTAATGGATATTATGCCATAGCTAAGGCTAATCTTGTTTAGTTGAAAGTGAACAGTGGAGAGTTAAAGGTAAATACTCAGGTTATTCATAAATCAATTAAACATGTTTCTTGATGTGTATAAAGATATTATAACTTGAGACATACATTTCTTAATTGATAGTGGAGAATAGACAATTAAGTCATAAGTTATACATTTAAGACATTCTCAGTAAGTATTGATGTATAAGATTGGTAAAAGAATGACATGAAATTAGAGGGGGTGAAGCATATGGATACAATAATAAAAAATGGAATCATAGTTACTGAAGATAGAGAACTTTTGGGAGATATTTATATAAAAGACGAGATAATCAGTGAAATAAGTGAAGGTATAGATAAGACTGCAGATGAGGTTATAGATGCTGCAGGTAAGTATGTATTACCTGGTGGAGTGGATGTGCATACACATCTTAATATTCATATGGGAGATATAACAGCTAAGGATGATTTTTATACGGGAACAGTAGCAGCTGCCTGTGGGGGAACTACTTCTATTGTAGATCATATGGGTTTTGGTCCAAAGGGATGTAATCTTCATCATCAGCTGCAGGTATATCATAAATATGCTGAGGGAAATGCAGTTATAGATTATGGCTTTCATGGAGTTATTCAGCATGTAGATGATAGCATAATCAACGAGATGGAGTCGATGGTTAGAGATGAAGGTATATCCAGCTTTAAGATATATCTCACTTATGACGATAAAGTCAGTGATGAAGAAGCACTAAAGGTACTTATAAAACTAAAAGAACTGGGAGCCGTTACTACAGTACACTGCGAAAATGATGGTGTTATAAATTATTTTAGAAATTTATTTGTCCGTGAAGGGAAAACAGATCCAATATACCATGCCTTAAGCAGACCTGAAGAAAGTGAAGCAGAAGCTGTAAATAGGATGATTAGCCTAGCAGATGTTGCTGGGGATGCACCGCTGTATATAGTACATGTATCCTGTGAGAAGAGTATGGAGCATATAGTAAAAGCTCAAAGGCAAGGTAAAAATGTAATGGCAGAAACCTGCCCTCAATATCTGTTTTTAGATGAGACTATGTATAGAGAAAAAAATCTTCAGGGATTAAAGTATATAATGAGTCCCCCTCTTAGAAAAAAAGAAAATAAAGATTTACTTTGGAAAGATATATCAAATAATAATATACAAGTGGTGGCAACAGATCATTGTCCTTTTGATTTTAAAGGAGACAAACAAAGGGGAAAAGATGATTTTACAAAATGTCCTAATGGTGGACCGGGTATAGAGACTAGAATACCTTTGCTCTTTTCTGAGGGAGTTATGAAGGGGAAAATTGATATAAAGATCTTTGTAGATATAGTAAGTACTAATCCAGCAAAAATATTTGGGATATATCCTAAAAAGGGAAGCATAAGTGCCGGGGCAGACGCAGATATTATAATTATAGATCCAGAGAAAGAAGTTACATTGTCAAAAGCAATGCTTCATGAAAATGTAGATTATACTCCTTATGAAGGTATAAAACTAAGAGGATATCCTGTTTTGACTATGGTTAGAGGAAAAGTTGTAGCCAGAGATAATGTGTTTGTTGGAGAAAAGGGTTATGGGGAATATTTATATAGAAAGGCAAATATCCTTTAGAAAGGATGAAATATAATATGCTTATAAAAAATGGAACAATTATTACTTTTGATGAGAACAATACAGTACTGGAAAAAGGTGCTGTTTATATAGAAGATAATATAATAAAAGAAGTTGGAAAGTCCTCTGAATTAGAGAAAAAGTATACTACAGAAGAGGTTTTAGATGCCAAAGGCAAAATAGTAATGCCTGGACTTATATGTGCACACTATCATGCCTATAGTGCTTTTGCTAGAGGTATGATTTTAGATGGGGAGCCAGCTTCAAACTTTATAGAAGTTTTAAGAAAAGTCTGGTGGAGATTAGATAAAAAGCTTACTTTGGAAGATGTGTATTACAGCGGATTAGTGTCTGCTATAGAGGCAGTAAAAAGTGGTACTACTACTTTAGTAGACCACCATGCCAGTCCCTATGCCTGTACAGGTAGTCTTAACGAACTGAGCAGAGCTTTTTCTAAGGTTGGAGTAAGAGGAAATTACTGCTATGAAGTATCTGAGAGAGATGGCACTGATATAGCAAAAGAAGGATTATATGAAAATTATAATTTTATAAAGAAGTGCAATGATGACAGAGATGATTTGATAACAGGATCTTTCGGACTTCATGCCGCTTTTACAGTATCTGATGATATCCTAAAAGAAGCAGCAGCTATGAGAGATGAACTTCACTGCGGATTTCATGTACATGTATCAGAAGGAAGAATGGATGAGGAATTAAGTCAATATAATTATGGAAAAAGTGTAGTAAAAAGGCTGGAGGATATGAATATCCTAGGAGAAAAAACTATAGCTGTACATGGCGTAAACATAGGTACAGATGATTTAGATATATTAAAGAAGACCAATACTATAGTAGTTCATAATCCTGAATCCAACATGAATAATGCGGTAGGGATACCTCCTGTTTTAGATATGATGAATAAAGATATATTGGTAGGACTTGGGACAGATGGTTTTACTGGAAATATGTTTAGAGAAATAGAAAACCTTTATGTGGTGCATAAATTTATAAAGAGTGATCCAAGGGTTATGAGTGTTCCTGAAACTATTAAGCTGGCTTTTCACAATAATGGTGAAGTAGTGAGACGAATATTTGGAAAGCCTGCAGGGGCTATTAAACCAGGCAGCTTTGCAGATTTGATAGTACTAGATTATAATAGTCCAACACCTTTAAATAGTTTAAATGCAGGAGGACATGTTATTTTTGGAATGAACAGCAATAATGTAATCAGCACTATAATAAATGGAAAAATAGTTATGAAAAATAGACAATTAGTAAATGTAGATGAGGAAGCAATTATGAAAAAGTCAAGAGAAGTTTCTAAGAACTTATGGAGCAGGTTAGCTGATAATTGAAGGATGAATTTAGATGGTATGTGACAGTTATTGAAATTTCATAGAAAAATTTTTCAGTGGTGAAAATTATACTATCAAAGCGGCCTTTAAACATGAAGAACAATATATTAATTGATAAATGGGAGGATACACAGATGGCAAATTTAAAAGTAAAGATAGACGGTATGGAGTTTGAAAATCCTGTTATGGTTGCAGCAGGACCGCCTTCAAGAAATGCAGAAATGATTATAGATTGTGTAAAAAATGGAGCTGGAGGGGTAGTAAGCAAGACCATATCCACGGAGGCGGCTCATATACCTAAGCCTTGTATGGCAGATTATAAGACTAGATTTTTAAATACAGAGCTTTGGTCAGAACTCAGCCCGGAGCATTGGATTGAAAAGGAATATGAAAAGGCTAAAACCTGCAAAGCACCTTTGATTGTTGGAATGGGATATACCCCGGAGCAAATAACAAATTTAATTCCAAGAGTGGATAAGTTTGCGGATGCCTACGAAATATCCAGTCATTATGTGGGAAGAGATATAACTCCTGTAGTAAATACTTTGAAGGCAGCAAAAGCCTGCACTAAAAAACCTGTATTTATGAAGGTAAGTCCGGGAATTGCAGATATAGGTGAATTTGGAAGAGCTCTTCAGGAAGCTGGAGCAGATGGATTAGTTGCCATTAACTCTGTGGGACCCTGTTTTGCCATAGATATAGAAACTGGCCTTCCTAATATGGGAAGCGAAGCAGGTTACGGATGGATGTCTGGAGCTGCAATAAAACCAATAGCCTTAAGGCATGTGTATGAACTTTGCAAGTCAGTAAAAATTCCTGTACTGGCAGTAGGAGGAGTTACTAAAGGTGAAGATGTTATTGAAATGTTTATGGCGGGTGCATCAGCAGTTCAAGTCTGCACTCAGGCTATAGTGGAAGGAAATAAGGCTTTTAGAAGAATAGTAAAAGAGGCGAATAATTGGCTTGATAGTCATGGCTATAAATCTATAGAGGATATAAAAGGTATAACTATAGAAAAGATGAAGGCAAGAAAGGCACCTCAGTATGATACTGTATATCCTGAAGTGATTGTAGATAAATGTATTGGATGTGGAAAGTGTAAGGAAAGCTGTGTATATCAAGCTATAACTGTGGACAATAAAAAAGCAGCTGTGGATAGTTCTAAGTGCTTTGGATGTGGTCTTTGCACAACTCGATGTCCAGTGGGAGCTATAAAGCTTTAATTATGACAATATAAAATCCTTAAATAGTTTCCAAAGATAAGATTTTGAATATATTTAGTAAGCGAAAGGATTGGTGAAAAAATATGAAAATAGAGGGTATAATTTTGGCGGCGGGTTTTTCATCAAGGGCTAGAACTTTTAAAATGGCTTTGGACTTTAAAGGTAAAACTGTAATTGAGAGATCTGTTGACAGTATGAAAAGCTGCTGTTCAAAAATCTATGTAATTAGTGGTTATAGAAGAGAGATAATAGAAGAGATACTAAAGGGTTATGAGGATGTAGATGTGGTTTTTAATGAAAATTTCAAGGAAGGTATGTTTAGTTCAGTAAAAGCAGGAATTAAAAAGCTTAGGGGAGATAAGTTCTTCTTAACTCCAGGAGATTATCCAGCAGTTAAGGAGGATACTTATAAGGCACTTTTAACTTTAAGTAAGGATGTAGTAATTCCTACTTTTAAAGGTAAAAAGGGTCATCCCATATTAATGAATACTCCAGTGGCAAGAGAAATTTTAAGTAGTGATAATTACAGTAATTTAAAGGAGTTTACCATAAGTAAGGGATTTAGTACTGTAGAGGTTCAGGATATGGGGATTTTACGGGATATAGATACCATACAAGACTATGAAGATTTGTTGAACTTAAAATATTAGAATATGCTTAAAATAAAGTAAAAGATATATCAGAGAGGAGGATTATTATGTTAATTAAAGATATTAGTAAACCTGTAAAGAGAATAGATGTAGATGGAAAAATATGCGGTACCACAAGGTATTTAGCTGACATAGAATTTAAAGATGCATTATATGCAAAGACTTTGAGGTCAGAAAAGGCAAGGGCTAAATTGCTCTCTATAGAGTTGCCTGAAATACCAAAAGGATATTTTATCGTAGATAAAGATGATATACCAGGTAGAAATAAAGTGAGAATAATATTTTATGATCAGCCTTTTTTTGCAGAAGATACTGTAAATTATATAGGAGAACCGATTCTCCTAGTAGTAGGACCAGATAAAAGAAAAGTTGAGGAGATAACTTCAAGTATAAAGGTGAATTATGAAGAACTCCCAGGGGTATTTACTATGGATCAGGCTGAACAATGTGATGAGCTTATACATGGAGATGACAATTGTTTTGTAGATTATAAATACTCTAAAGGTGACATTGACAGCATAAAAGATAGAGCAGATCATGTATTTGAGAGAAATTATAAAACAGGATATCAGGAACATATATATCTTGAACCTCAAGGAATGGCAGCTTCCTATGAAAATGGACGTATTAAGGTTATTGGTTCAATGCAGTGTCCTTACTATGTAAAAGATGCTGTAGTAGAGGCTCTTGGAGTGGAGTATGATGGAGTTCAAATAGTACAAAGTAATACTGGTGGTGGTTTTGGAGGAAAAGAGGAATATCCTTCGCTTATAGCTGGTCAAGTAGCAGCAGCGGCTTTAAAGACTAAAAAAACTGTTAAACTCATATTTGATAGAGACGAGGATATACAATGTACTACTAAGAGGCATCCTTCAGATATAACTTTAAAGACCTATGTAGATAAAGAATATAAAATAATTGGTGTAGAAGCAGATGTAAAACTTGATGCCGGAGCTTATTCAGGAATATCAAATATAGTGCTCCAAAGGGCAATCTTTGCAGCTATAGGAACTTATAATGTAGAAAATGTAAAGGTAAGGGGAAGAGCTTTCGCTACTAATAATATAGTCACAGGGGCCTACAGAGGGTTTGGAGCGCCACAATCCTTTCTCGCTTTGGAACTTAATATGGAGTATATTGCTGAAAAACTTAATATAGATGTATTGGATTTTAAAAAGAAGAACTTTCTTAAAAAAGGAGATCTGTCTTCTACCGGAGGCTTATTCAGAGAAGATATATTGCTTCCAGATATTATCGATACCATAGAAAATATGTCTGATTACAGTAAAAAACGTAAAAATTATAAAAATACTCTTAAAGGGATTGGTATGTCTGTGTTTTTTCATGGGGGCGGTTTTACTGGTGATGGAGAAAGAGATATTATAAAGGCAAAGGTAAAATTAAAGAAATATGCTGATGATAAAGTGGAAATACTTATATCTAATGTGGAGATAGGACAAGGGGTTAGCACCAGTCTTAGGAAGATTGCAGCTCATACTTTAGAGATACCGCTGGAAGATGTTATATTTGTTAATCCTGATACAGATAGAGTTCCAAATTCAGGACCGACAGTGGCTTCAAGAACTACTATGGTAGTTGGAAAAATAATTGAAAATGCTGCTGCTGAAATGAAGAAAAACTGGGTGCCGCATAAGGAAATGGAAGTTATGAAAAAATATGTACATCCAACAGGCTTCAGCTGGGATGCAGAAAAATTTATTGGAGATGCCTATAATACTTATTCCTGGGGAGCTAATGTGGTGGAAGTAGAAGTTAATCCAGTGACCTATGAAGTGGATGTAAAAGGTGTATGGACAGTTTATGATATTGGGAGAGCTATAGATGAAAGAATAATAGAAGGACAAATAGAGGGTGGAGTAGCCCAGGGGCTTGGATATGCCAGCATGGAAGTTATGAGATCAAAAGAAGGAAGACTGATTCAAAGAACTAATACGGATTATGTTATACCTACTTCTAAAGATTTTCCTAAAATACACAGTAAATTAGTTAACAGCCCTTATAATAATGGACCTTCAGGGGCTAAAAGTGCAGGTGAACTTACATTAATAGGAGCACCCTCAGCTTATGCCATTGCTGTGCAAAACGCCATAGGGAAGCCGCTTAGTGAAATACCTGTGACACCAGAATTGTTAATGGAGGTGATGTCTGATGAACAAAAAAATTAAGTTTAATTTAAATGGCGAAGAAACAACATTAGAAGTAAATCCACTTAGAAGACTTTTGGATTTATTGAGAGAGGATTTAAAGCTTATATCTCCAAAAGAAGGCTGTGGTCAGGGAGAATGCGGGGCATGTTCTGTTATATTAAATGGTAATCTAGTTAATTCCTGCTGTATTCCTGTAGGTAATATAGAGGGGGCTAAGGTTATAACTATAGAAGGACTTATTGGTACAAAAGAATTTAATATTTTGAAAGAATCCTTTGATGAAGCAGGAGCAGTACAATGTGGTTTCTGTACTCCTGGTATGATAATAGCTTCCTATGCACTGCTTACTAAAAACAGTAAGCCTAATGAAGATGAAATAAGATCAGCATTATCGGGCAATTTATGTAGATGTACAGGATATGATAAAATAATTGATGCCGTTAAAATAGCAGTAAAAAAGGGTGAGAATATATGGTAGATAAGAGTAAAAAAGAAATAATAACTTATATGCCTGAAAATCTGCAGGAAGCGCTTAAAATATTGGATAAAGATGAAGTTATAATTCTTGCGGGAGGCACTGATCTCATGGTGAGAAGAAAGAGTCCCTCAGGACTTATACCTAGATTTGATAAAAATACTTTATTTATAAATAATATAAAAGAGCTTAAAAATATTTATAAAGATGATAATTATTTGAATATAGGAGCAGGATGTACACTTTCTCAGATTAGCAATAATGATATAATACCTGACTATATAAAGACTGTGATATCAGATTTTGCATCTCTTGGCATAAGAAATGCAGCAACTATGGTGGGAAATATATGTAATGCATCACCCGCTGGGGATACTTTGCCTCTTTTATATGCACTTGATGCAAAGGTACTTATAAAGAGCCTAAAGAAAGAAAAATTAGTGAGTATAAAGGACTTTATTACGGGTCCTGGCAGGCATATATTGAATAAAAATGAAATGGTAGCAGAAATAAAACTGCCGCTGGAGGAGTTCAATAAATTTTATTATAAAAAGGTGGGAACTAGAAAGGCAACAGCTATATCAAAGTTGTCTTTTGTTGGAATTGCAAGAGTTAAGGATAATATTGTGGAAGATATAAGAATAGCCTTTGGTGCCGTAGCTCCTACTGTTGTTAAATCAGACATTATAGAGAGGGATATTATAGGAAAAAGTTTTAAGGAAATAGATTCAATTAAAGCTCATATTATAGAAGAATACTGTAAATTTATAAATCCCATAGACGATCAAAGATCTAACAAAAAATATAGAAAGAAAGTATCAATAAATCTATTGGTGGATTTTTTTAAACATTTAAGTTATTGAAGCAAGTTCTTAATTCAGGTGAAACAGATATTTTGTAAAAAACTAGACTTGATTTATCTAAAATGCTATAATTCTTTATTAGAAATGAAGAGAAATAAAAGAATTGTTTGGCCATTTTGGATAGATTGGTGTAGTTTTTTTACTTTATGATTTATTCTATTCATAATAATTTTTTATAGATATTTAGAAAAAAATTTTAATGTTTAATAGTTTATTTATTTAATTGAAACCAAATTGTCACAAAGGAATGTTAAAGTATAAAATGATTGGCTTTAATATATAATTTTTTATATATTAAAAAGTATTGCTGTATTAGAAGGGGTATGTTTTGTGGAAGAGTTCAGAAGAGAGAAATATAAAGTTAAATATTTTATAATTTTAATTTATTTATTGGCATTTTTATTTTTTGGGTTCAAGATGTTATTTTATTCGGAACATGTGGGAAGATTTCCTGATGAAATTACTCATATTTCTTATATTTCTTATCTTGAAAAATCTCATGAAATAATTCCAAATTTTAAAAATATGACTATACTACAAGAAGTAAAATCCATTGATAGTACAACTTCCGCCTATACTTTTGGAAGTAATTTAAATTATTTAGGTCATCCGCCTTTGTATTATCAAATCATGCGGTTAAGCGGATCCATAAAGATTGACAACAATTCTGTAATTGTTAATCTTGTTAAGCTGCGACATTTTAATATGATTTTTAGTTCATTAGCTATTATACTTATTCTATATATTGGATATACTAGAATTAATAAAAATCCATTATTACATTGCCTCTATGCAGTTATAGTAATATCTGTACCAATGCTTGCTTATGATTCAGCAGGTATTAACAATGACAACCTAGCTCTGCTTGGATTATCTGTTTTTGTATTGGGATTGTTACGGTTTTCCGAGAAAAATAGAAATTTTAGCACTTACCTTATAATAAGTTTAGGTGTATTTCTTTCATTTATGTCTAAACTTACAACCGGACTAGTAGTTTTTATTTCATTGCTCTTATATATTGTTTTACTGATAATAAAAGAAAAGAACCTATGGTTTTTAATATCCAAAAAGGCATTTTTTACTTTACCAATTTATATTTTGACAGCTATGTATTACATTATAGTATACTTTCAAACAGGAACTATTATGCCTACATATAAAGCATTAGATCCTCAGGGATATTATGCATCAGATTTTTATGTAGCTGTGGAAAATCGCATGCATATGGATTTTGTAGAGTATATATCATATTTTAGCAAAAACTTTTTGAGGAGTTGGACTGGTATAGCTTCCCATGTTTCGCTTATAAAGGAAGATAGCCTTCTTTCCATAAATAACATTGGCTTACTAGCACTTTTAATTGTTCCAGTGATATTAATATTTAAAGTAAAAAAATCTACGAAAAAGCATTCTGATGTACTAGCATTAATTGCAGTATATTTAGGGATTGTGATATCAATAGTAATACAATGTCTGCGTGCTTACAATGAATTTACTAATGTTTCTGGATATTTAGGAGGGTTTCAATCCAGATATTATTTATGTGGAATATCTGTAATAGCTTTAGCAATAGTGAAAATTGTTAGTGATTTTTTGAAAGATGAAGAGAAAAGATCTGAAATCAATTTAAATTTAGAAAGTAATCTAGTAATTCAACATTATTCTACAAAAAAGGTTTCAAATACTAGAAGATTGATTATATATAGTATAAGTTTGTTTTTTATTTTCTTACTCTTATATGAAGACTTCATATATTTCTTAATTAATTTTAAAGACTATTTATAATTTTAATAGAATGGAGATAATTGATTTTATGAAACTTATAGTTCAAATACCTTGTTATAATGAAGAAAATACCTTACCACATACTTTTAAAGATTTACCTAATTTTATTGAAGGTATAGATGAAATAGAATACCTTATAATAAATGACGGTAGTACTGATAATACCGTTGAAGTAGCCAAGTCACTGGGAATACATCACGTAGTATCCTTTAAACAAAATAAGGGCCTGGCGGCAGGTTTTATGGCGGGTATAGATGCTTGCCTTAGATTGGGCGCAGACATTATTGTAAATACTGATGCGGATAACCAATACTCTGGATCTGATATTAAAAATATTGTAAAACCAATTATAGATGGACAATATGACATAGTCATTGGAAGTCGTCCTATAGATGATACAGAGCATTTTTCTAAAAGGAAAAAAATGCTTCAGCATTTAGGCAGTTGGGTAGTTCGTAAGGCCTCTAATACAGACATTCCCGATGCACCTAGTGGCTTTAGAGCATATTCACGCAAAGCGGCAATGAAGTTAAACGTTATAAATCATTATACATACACCCTTGAAACGATAATACAGGCTGGTCAAGATAAAATAGCCATGACTTCTGTTCCCATAAAGACTAATCCAGAGATTAGAAAATCTCGTCTCTTTAAAAGTATAGGAAATTACATAAAACGTTCTTCTGTTACTATTATACGAGCATATATGATGTATAAACCTCTTAAGTTTTTCTGCCTTATAGGATTAACTATATTTATTATAGGTCTTTTAATAGCACTGAGATTTCTAGTATTTTTTGTTCAAGGAAATGGTGCTGGTCATGTGCAGTCTATTTTACTAAGTGTTCTTCTATTAATACTTGGTTTTCAAACTGTCATTACTGGTCTTCAAGCAGATTTAATTGCCTCCAATCGTAAGCTGTTAGAAGATATTCAATACAGGGTACGCAAATTGGATTATGATTCAGAAGTAAAAAATTTAAAGGCAGAAAAAAAATATGAAACAGATTAATTTTAAAAAGGATCATATTAGTAATGTTATAAAAAATAAGAAAGTGTTGTTTATAACTACAAAGAATATTGACTATATTCGTAATTCGCAGGAAATAGAACTGTTAAAAAAATTATCCTCAGAGGTTGAAATAATAGGCTATGATGATAAAGGCTATATTTCAAGGCTTATTAAAATATATTGGAAATTAATTACTATATCCATAAAAAATTATGATGAGGTATTTGTGGGCTTTGCTCCACAATTGATTCTGCCTTTTTTTGGTTTTAAATTTAGAAAAAAAGTTATTATAGAAGATTTCTTTATTTCTCTTTATGATACAATGATAAATGACAGAAAAAAATTTAAATCCAGTAGTTTAATTGGAAAAATACTCTTATATTTAGATAGAATAACATTGAAAAGGGCAGATGAAATTATTGTAGATACCCATGCCCACGGAAATTATTTTGTAAGGGAACTTGGAGCAGATAAAAGTAAAATCAATGTAATGTATCTTATGGCGGATTCGTCCATATATTATCCAAGAACCGTTAAAAAATCAAAAGAACTGAATAATAAGTTTTTAGTTTTATATTTTGGAAGCATTCTGCCACTTCAGGGTATAGAGGTCATTCTTCAGTGCATTGAAAAAATGAAAGATATAGAATCTGTAATTTTTCAAATTATAGGACCTGTACCTAAAGAGTACATGGATAAGTATAAAACCTATAAAAATGTAGTGTTTATACCTTGGCTCTCTCAAAAAGCTTTGGCAGAAAAGATTGCAGCAGCAGATTTATGTCTTGCAGGACATTTTAACAATAGCATTGAAAAGGCATTAAGGACTATTCCCGGTAAGGCTTATATATATAACGTCATGGAAAAGCCAATGATACTAGGAGATAATCCTGCCAATCATGAATTATTCAAAGAAGACAATGATAATTATTATTATGTGGAAATGGGTAGTTCAGATAAATTAAAGGAAAAAATACTCTATGTAATGGAGAATAAGAAATTTCCTGCAGTTAAAAATTATAAATTCCAAATTAGAAAGAAATGAGTTTTATATGAATAATAAATTTATTAAATATATAGGTTACATAATCACAATTGCAGCATTTATTTTTATAGGAAAGTCTTTAATTTCTATGGATTTAGATGTGAGATATATAACAAACCCTTTATCAGCCGTAATATTCATCATATTGATGTCTATAGGATATGCAATAATGGTATATGTATCTTCCTATGCCTGGAAAAGTATATTGGAATTTATAAACAAAGATAAAATACCTTTTAATGAGATTACAGGTGTTTATGTAAAATCTAATATTGCAAAATATCTGCCGGGGAACTTTATGCATTTTGCAGGAAGAAATTTATTGGCTGGAAAACTTGGATTTAAACAACTGGATATTACCTTTTGCAGTATACTGGAAATATTAATGCTTGTTTTTACTTCTCTTATTTTGTCTTGTATATTTGCAATGAGAAGTTTAAAGAGTTCTATAGAATATGTATTGACTAAAGTAAATATCAGTATTGTGGTAGCTGTTATTTTAGCTGTGATCTTAGTAATAGCAATATCAATTTGGTTTATATGTAAAAGGACAAAATTTCTAAAAAACTATAGTCATCTATTTACCAAAGGGTTTTTAAAACTTTTAGTTAAACTGTTCTTTATCTATGGTTTAACTTTGGTGGTTCCAGGAGTATTTCTTCTATTGTGTTTAAAATTAATTTTAAGTGCACAAGTATCTGCTGGTGCAATCACTATAATAATATTTTCCTATATACTTTCTTGGGTACTTGGTTTCATAGTACCTGGCGCTCCTGGAGGAGTGGGTATAAGAGAGGCCCTTTTAATTTTTATACTGACACCATTTTATACTAATAGTATAGTATTGCTGGCAGCGGTTCTGCTTAGAATCATATCAACTTTAGGAGACTTAATAGCATTTATAACGGAACCGGTGATTATAAAATACTATAACAGGGGTAGGAAATAAAAATCAAAGTATAAAGATCAAAGAACTAATGTCAAATCGGGAAAAGCGATGGTAGCAATTACACCTAATAAGTGGAGAGTTAAAAGTTGAAAGTGATGGATATTTTTCCGCTGTTACACTACAGAAAAAACATCTTTATTTGTTCTTTGAACTTTGATATCTGAACTTTTTTAACTTTCCACTATCAACTATCCACTGTTAACTAAGAAAGGAGATAAAATCATGTATTTAATAAGTGCCTGTTTAGGTGGAGTTAATTGTAGATATGATGGCAAGAATAGCGAAAATAAATTTGTTATGGATTTAATGAAACAGGGTAAAGCTATGTTGGTGTGTCCTGAGCAATTGGGAGGACTGAAAACTCCAAGAGTAAGCTGTGAGATTACTCTTGGAGATGATGGCATAAAAAAAGTGTTAAGTAAAGATGGAGAGGATTTTACTGATAACTTCACTAGAGGGGCAGAAGAAGTTTTAAAAATAGCAAAGGCTATGGGAATAGAGAAAGCTATACTTAAGTCAAAAAGTCCTTCCTGTGGCTGTGGTATTATATATGATGGAACTTTTTCTGGAAAACTTATAGAAGGTGAAGGTCTTACCGCGGAGTTACTTATGAAAAATGGCATTGAAGTCTGTACGGAAAAGGATATATAGATTTAATCTATTCTAATTGCTTTAGCCAAGTTTGATTTTATAATATGAAAATATTTGGTAAAGCACTCTGGAGGAATTGAGATGGATTTATTTATTGTTGTTTTAAAGAGAAGTGCAGCAGAATTATTTTATCTTACAGCATTGATAATAATAATTGGACTGTTGCTTGGAATTTTGGAAAAAGGCACAAACAGAAATATGCAAAGGGCTTTTGGCATCAAGGGAATTATGACTTTTGCACTAATTGGTACACCTATTCACGAAATAGGACATGCTGTTATGTGTATTATATTTGGACATAAAATTACTAAGATGAAGCTAATTGATACTAATAGTAAAACAGGAGTACTGGGATATGTAGAGCATTCCTATAATCCCAATAATATATATCAAAGAATAGGAAATTTTTTTATAGGTATTGGACCCATTATAAGCGGTATATTTGTTTTATTGATAGGTCTGTATTTTCTTTTACCAGAATCCTTTCATCTTCTACAAAATAATTTAAGGGTTCAGGGAAATTATAATATTTTAGATAAGAGCTTGATAACTTCTAATGTACTTATATCCATTACTTTGATAAAAAGTATATTTACCTTATCAAATATTACAAAAATAACTTTTTGGATATTTATAATATTGGCTTTTTGTGTTTCATCACATATTGCTTTGAGTACTCCAGACATAAAAGGAGCTTTAGATGGATTCATATTTTTGTTTTTAGTTATTGTTGTAGTTAATTTTATTGCAATGTATTTTAACATAAACACTTATGAATATATATCAAGGGTAGGGAAATATAACGCTTATGCAGCAGCACTGCTTATTATGGCATTGGTATTTTCTATAATATCCTATATAATCAGTTATATTCTACGCTTATTGAGAAGAGGTTTCTAGATATTTGTTAAAGAAATACTATAGCTTGTAAATTAAATTGCTATATAAGATTCAAAGCAATTTAAATCATATAGTATTTCTTATTTTATTATACCAAATTAATTATAATATTTTGAAATTAATACCTTATTTTGATTATAATATAAGTAGGATACAAATATTTATACTATTATCGTGAATTATAGTATTAAAGGGGAGATTTTAATGGAACTTTATGTCTTTGATAATTATGATGAAATAAGCAGATATGCAGCCAAAATGGTTTCTGATTTTATAAATGAAAATTCTAATTGTGTTTTGGGTCTTGCAACGGGCTCGACTCCTTTAGGTATGTATAAAAAATTGATAGAATATAACAGAGATAGAATAGTAAATTTTTCAGAAGTAAAAACTTTTAATTTAGACGAGTATAGAGGGCTCTCTGGGGAACATCCTCAAAGCTATAGATATTTTATGAATAAAAACTTTTTTGATCATGTTAATATAGATAAGAATAACACTTTTATTCCTAATGGTACTTGTGAAGATGTAGCAAAGGAATGTAGAGATTATGAAGAGAAGATTAATGAATTAGGTGGCATAGATTTGCAGATACTTGGGGTTGGAAGTAATGGACATATAGGATTTAATGAACCCTCTTCGGAATTATATGCATATACTCATTTAGCTGATTTGACTGAAGATACAATAAAGGCAAATTCAAGATTCTTTAAAAATATTGAAGAGGTACCAAGTAAAGCTATTACCATGGGAGTGGGGCAAATAATGAAGTCAAAAAGAATTATACTTTTAGCATCGGGGGTTAACAAGGCAAAGGTTATAGGTAGAATATTTAATGGAAAAATAAGTACGGAGAATCCTTCCTCCATACTTCAGCTGCATCCATCTGTAGCTGTAATTGCAGATAAAAAAGCTGCATCTCTTATATAATAAAAATTACATTATACTATATAAAATTCTGATATTACTTTATGTAAATTAACTGTGAGCTTAATAAAATAACTAGTGGAGGTAATTTATATGGAAAATAAACTTAGATATAAATTAATTACTGGAAAAGATGATTCTAATTTTTGTAAAAGGGTTTCTAAATTACTTGATGAAGGTTATAAATTATATGGGTCTCCTTCTTGTACATTTAACGGTTAGGATGTAATCGTAGCACAAGCTGTAATTTTTGATGATAATATTGAAAAAAGTAAATAATATTAAAAACTTAATTTTAAGTATGGTGATAGATATGGGTCAGTATGCCTTAAGTGATGTTCATGGATGTTATGAAAAATTTGTTGAAATTCTAAAGCTTATAAAATTTTCTGAGTCAGATGAATTATATGTAATAGGAGATATATTTGACAGAGGAGAGAAGCCACTTCATATATTGGATTATATCAGAGGACATGAAAACATATATTTACTAAAAGGTAATCACGAACTTATGTATGAAAGATTTTATAAAGATAAAATTGAAGGTAAGAGTTTAGACATTTCTTGGTTTATGAATGGCGGTCAAAGAACCTATATGGAAATAATGAAAAGGGGAGAAGAGTTTAATAGTTCATTATATGAGTATATTTCTAAACTTCCCCTTTATAAAATAGTTGGTAATAATATATTGGTTCATGGGGGAATAAAGCTTCCTGATGAATACGATAAATTATCCTTAAGGGAAATAATGGATGTCCAGGAGGAAAATACTCTAATGTGGTACAGAGAAAGTATAGGTCATGAGAAAAAAATAAAAGGATATAATATTATCTGTGGTCACACTCCTGTTCAGATTATTAATAAAAATTATAAAGATGTAAGAATACTGAATGTAAATGATACCTATTATATAGACTGTGGATGTGTTTTTTCACAGGCTAAAGGCAAATTGGCTTGTATTAGGCTAGAAGATAAAGCAGAATTTTATGTATAAGCCTGTGGATATGTGTATAACATGTTAATAATTTTGTTAGTAACTATTTTGTATTCCCACAGAATTTTTATGTTCTCAATGATAAGAATTCTGATGGAATAATAATGAGAAGTTCAAATATAGAAAGTGAAACTTATAAAAGGAGTTATGATAGACATAAAAAAATAATAGATTTGATGAAAAGTAGGAGGAGGGGGATATTTTGACTCTGCAGCAATTAAAATATGCCATTGAGATTTCAAATTGCGGATCAATGAACGAAGCTGCCAAAAGACTATTTATATCTCAGCCCAGCCTTTCTAATGCCATCAGAGAATTGGAAAATGAACTGGGTATAACTATATTTGACAGAACAAATAGGGGGATAACTCTTTCGTCAGAAGGCATTGAATTTTTGGGATATGCAAGGCAGATAATAAAGCAGACAGAACTTATGGAAGCTCATTATAAAGGAATAAAACTGAAGCCCTTACATTTTTCTATTTCAACTCAGCACTATGCTTTTGTGGTAGAAGCCTTTATAAAATTGCTAGGAAAGATAGATAATGACAGATATGAATTTAATCTGAGAGAGACAAAAACCTATAAAATAATTGAAGATGTGAGAACACTTCATAGTGAAATTGGAATACTCTATATTGATGAGCACAATTCTAAAATTATGAACAAAATATTTAATGACAGCAATATTAAATTTACACCTTTATTTAATAGCAATCCTCATGTGATTTTAGGTAAAAATCATCCCCTTTCAAAAAGAGAAAGTGTCCTCATTAAAGATCTAGAATCTTTTACTTATTTAAAATTTGATCAGGGAGAAAATAATTCTCTGTATTTTTCAGAAGAGATGATAAATATTTATGAAACCGATAAGATAATAAGAGTGAATGACAGAGCCACCCTTTCCAATCTATTGATAGGTACGGACAGTTATACTATAGGTACGGGAATAGTGGTTTCAGATTTAAATGGAGAGGATATCAAGTCCATTCCACTTGAAAATAGCGATATATTTACTGTAGGATGGATTGCTCATAAGGATATTAAACTTAGTAATATAGCAGCAGAATTTGTAGATATGCTTAATTCTACTGTTTCAATAAATTATTTTGATCCAAATTATTATTTGTTATAGGTATGGGTGAAAGGAGAAAATATGATTAGAAAGTTAATGGGCAAAGGAAAAGAAACTCCTCCCTTTAGATATGATATTGTAGGAAGCTTTCTTCGTACGGATGAAATCAAAAAAGCTCATATTCAATTTCGAAAGGGCGAAATAGATCTTAAACGGCTAACTGATATTGAAAATATGGAAATAAAAAAGCTTGTACGTAAAGAAAGAAAAATGGGACTTAAAGCAGTTACAGATGGAGAATTCAGAAGAGCCTGGTGGCATCTTGACTTTTTTTTAGGCATAGAGGGAACGGAGAAAATAAATTTAAATCAAGGGAGAAATCTTAATGGATCCAAAATAAAAGCAGAAAGTTTTCGTATTGTAGATAAAATAAAATTTCAAGATCATCCAATGATAGAACATTTTAAATACCTAAAAAGTATAGCAGAAGACAGCATTCCTAAATTTACAATTCCATCACCAGCACTTTTCCATTTTGTTCAAAATCATAATGGAAATAATATATATAAAACTAATGAAGAATTACTAAGGGATATTGTTAAAGTTTATAGATTAGCGGTGAAGGCCTTTTATGAAGCAGGATGCAGATATCTTCAGCTGGATGATACTTCCTTTGGAAGCCTTTGCAGCGAAATTCATAGGGATCATTTAAGAAATAGAGGAATAGATCCTGATAAGCTTGCAGAAGATTATGTAAGGATTATTAATGAAAGTATTGAAGATCATCCTAGTGATATGATTATAACACTTCACATATGCCGTGGAAATTTTCACTCTTCCTGGTTTGCTTCTGGAGGATATGAACCTATTGCCAAAGTTTTATTCCCAAACTGTAAAGTAGATGGATTTTTTCTAGAATATGATAACGAACGTTCGGGAGATTTCAAGCCTTTAAAGTATATAGGGGATCAATATGTGGTACTGGGACTTGTCACTACAAAACATGGAGGACTTGAAAGTAAAGAGGGATTAAAAGCCCGTGTTGCTGAAGCCTGTGAGTACATGGATATAAATAAACTTTGCCTTAGTTCACAATGTGGTTTTGCCTCTACGGAAGAAGGCAATATATTAACAGAAGAAGAGCAGTGGGAGAAGATAAAGCTTGTGGTGGAAACTGCTAAGGAGATATGGAAAGAATAATAGGGAGTTGATCAATAGCTATGAAGAAAATATTTGTAATAATTTCAATTTTAATATGTTTCATAGTAGTAACAGCATGTGATAATAAGTCAATCAGTAGTATTAATAAATCTGAAAATAGCAATAATCAGATAAATAATATTAATAATGCAGTATCTTCATCAGAAGATAGTTCTTCAAAGGATAAAGATAACAGTAGCAATAAAAGCAATTCAACGGAAAAAACTGCTAATCAAAACAGAATTGATACTGGGAATACTGTGAATACTGAATTAGATATAAATTCATTTATTCCAAAAGGATGGCATATTGTTGAGGTGATCAAGGGGAGGCCAGCAAAAGCAGAAGGGGATTTAAATGGTGATGGTATAAATGATGTGGTAATGGTTGTTGAAGGCACTAGTAAATCTCAGGGGGAAGCAGCACCTAGATCATTAATGATACTTTTAGGAAACAAGAATAATTCCTATTCGCTTTCAATAACAGCGCCGAAGGCAGTATTGCTTTCCAATGAAGGGGGAGCTTTTGGAGATCCATTTGAAAGCATAACTATAGATAGAGGATCAGTTTTATTAAGCTTTTATGGAGGCAGCAATGATAGATGGTTTAGTTCCTATAGATTCAGATATCAAAATAATGGGTGGTATTTAATAGGTGCTACATTAGGTTCATATTATAACCCTACAACAACAAGAGATAATGCTGATACGGAGGATTATAATCTACTTACAGGAGATTATGTATTTAAAAAAGCTAATGATAAAGGTGAATTGGTTACTACAAAAGGGAATAGAGAAAAGAAAAAACTTGTGAATCTAAAAGATTTTAAGGCTAATTCAGAGGAGAAGCAGTTTTAATTAGTTAAATTATTTTTTATGCAGAAGCTTTAGAAATCAATATAGAATTATTACTTGTTGTAATATTGATCTTAATTGATAAAATGAAAAAACTATTCTAAAAAATAAAGATGGATCTTTTAATGTTATTACTGATTTGCTAGAAGGAGAATGTGCTATGAATATTAAATTACCACAACCTATTGCTGATTTTATCAAAGCAAAAAATGAACATAACAGTAATGAATTTATTTCTTGTTTTTCAGATAACGCTGTCGTACAAGATGAAGGAGAAAATATATCTGGAGTGAAGGCTATAAAGGAGTGGAGTGATAAGACTAATAAAAAGTATAATGATACTCTAAAAGCTGTAAATTTACTAGAAATAGATGGAAATATAATACTTACAGCAATTGCTTCTGGAAATTTCAAAGGAAGTCCTACCAATCTGGATTTTTATTTTACTTTAAATAATGATAGGATTACTAATCTGAAAATTTTACTTCCTGAAGAAAAGCAGTAAAAATGATTTGTTTATAAAAATATTATAAGTAAAGAAAGGAAAGTTTTAAATGATTGTCAATAATTTGTTTATCAGATTAAAGGAAAGAAATAATGAAAATATTGAAAAGACAAGAGTAATTTTACTAAGTATGAAGGGGAAGATCGAAACCCTTCTTGATTTAAAAGTTGAAATTGATATAAGTAAAGGTGATTATGACCTCATGTTAATTACTAAATATAATTCAATTAATGATTTAAATTCCTATTTAAGTCACCCAGTTCATATAGAAGTAGCAAAATATATTGTAAATATATTGGATAACCAGGTATCCTTAAGATATAAGTCTTTAGATTAATTGAAATAATATTTAACATCAAAATTTCAAAAATATCTATTTTTAATACTGCCAATGCCAGAAATATGAGTTATAACCCTTCGTTACTATAATAATGAGTACGAAGGGTCCTTTAGCCTTACTTTTTAATACCATTAATGAGACAGTAGGCAATGAAGACTTGTTTACAAATTGCTACTGTTATCTTAAAAATGTTAGTTTAAAGAAATAATATTAATAGGCTTATAACATTTTTATTCTCTGGAAAATGAGAAAATAAAGTCCTCTATCATAAAATTAAAGCTATCATCTAAATCTGCTTTGTTTCTAAAGTAATTAAGAAAACTTAGTGAAATAAAGCCATGCAGCATACTTCTTAAAGCTCGGCTTTTATGAATCAAGTATGTTTGGTCTTTAATATAAAACGCTAAAATCTGACGTATAATACCACCAATTTCCTTAACTAAACTATGCACTTTTTCATTTTCTGCATTTGGAATACTCATAAAAAGACCATAGGCCGTCTTGTTTTCAAAAGCAAATTTCTTGTAGGTATAGGCGAATTCTATAATGGCATCAGAGCCGCTTTTGCCAACTAGCTTTTGCATTAAATTTAAATTCAGTTCCTTTAAAAATGATACTGTCATTTCTGTTTTAAGATCATCCATATTATTAAAATGATTATATAGAGATGGATATTTTATATCCAGTTTTTCTGCAAGTTTAGGAAAAGTAAGTTGATTTATTCCAATTTCATCAGCTAATATAAAAGCAGCTTTAATAATTTTTTCCTTGGTTAAATTTCTTTTTTGAGCCATTATAACACTCCTTGTATAATTCATCTATCTTATTGGTAGAATTATGCATTACTATTCTGAAATTCATCTAATAAATCTAATTCACAAGAATAGTTTAACATTATAAAAGATTTTTATCAAACTATAGTTAGTAGTTTACAAACTATATATTATAGTTTATTATTATATAAAGAAGGAAGGTTGTAAGCATGAAAATGTGGGAAAGAAATTTGATAGTCTGCTGGTTTGGAATGTTTGTAACCAGTATAGGTATGAGCCAAATTGCACCGGTATTACCACTGTATATAAAACATCTGGGTATTTCTAATACTAATTTAATTGAACAATTTTCAGGAATTGCTTTTGGTGCAACTTTCATAATTTCTGCTATATTTTCACCAATTTGGGGGCATGCTGCTGACAAATTTGGAAGAAAACCAATGCTTTTAAGGGCAAGTTTAGGCATGGCAATAGTTGTAGGAAGTATGGGATTTGCACCAAATGTATATGTGCTTATAGGATTGAGATTATTGCAGGGAATCATAACTGGTTACAGTACAGCTTGCACTACTCTAATTGCCACTCAGACAGATAAGGAAAATGCAGGCTGGGCATTAGGTACCCTTTCAACATCAAGTATTGCAGGTTCACTAATTGGACCAATGATTGGAGGTTTTATAGAAGAAAATTTTGGTTTGAAAAATGTATTTTTTATAACAGGTTCATTACTTATGATTGCATTTATTGCAACTTTGTTATTTGTAAAGGAATCTTTCATTGGTGAAGATAAAGGAAAACTCAGTGCTAAGGAAATATGGAGTATTGTTCCTGATAAGAGTTTAACTATTATAATGTTCATCACTTCATTTATATTAGCCTTAGCATTATATTCTGTAGAACCTATTGTAACAGTATACGTTACTCAATTATCTGTAAATACTAGTCATGTAGCTTTATTGGCCGGAATGGTATTTTCAGCAGCAGGTTTTGCAAATATAATATCAGCACCAAGGCTTGGAAAGCTTTCTGATAAAATTGGGGCACATAAAGTTATATTGGCAGCACTTATATTAGCAGGAGTCATTTTTATACCACAGGCCTTTGTAAAAAATCCATGGCAATTAATGGGGCTTAGATTTTTATTGGGATTAGCAATGGGAGGGCTTAATCCTTCTATAAATACTTTAGTTAAAAAGATTACTCCGGAATCTCTTACAGGAAGAGTATTTGGATTTAATATTTCTGCACAGTATTTAGGAGTATTTGGTGGTTCAATTTTAGGAGGACAAGTAGCAGCTTGTTTAGGTATAAGATATGTATTCTTTATTACAGGAGCATTATTACTTATGAATGCAATTTGGGTTTATTTTAAAGTTTATAAAAAACTTGTTTTAAAAGAAGATCCATTAGGCATATGAAAATAAATTAACTTATAGGAGATAGTAAATGGAAAATTTAAAGATATCAGAAAATGAATTTATTAAATCAGAAAAAACAGCACTTGTAGCTATAGATTTACAGAATGGAATTGTAAACACAGAACGTTTACCATATACAGGTGCAGAAGTTGTTGAAAAGTCAGCTAAATTAGTTAATGCGTTTACGGAAAAAGGAGCATTTGTAGTTCTTGTAAGAGTTTCTTCTATAGATGGAAAAGATATGTTAAAGCCAGATGTGGATTTAAAGGCTAATCATGTACAGTTTGCTGAAGGTTGGGATAATTATGTGCCTGAAATAGCAAAAGGTAAAGGTGTTCATACTATTACTAAAAGGCAGTGGGGAGCATTTTATGGTACTGACCTTGATTTGCAGTTAAGACGCCGTGGAATTGATACCATTGTATTATGCGGTATTTCTACAGGAATTGGTGTAGATACCACAGCAAGAGAGGCTTTTCAACATGGTTATAATCAAATTTTTGCAGAAGATGCAATGACGGCTTCCACGAAGGAAGAACATGATTATGTTTTTAAATATATATTTCCTAGGATAGGCAAAATTAGAAGTAGTGAACAAATTATCCTATCATTGAAATAACTTATAAGACATTTATGATTTAAATAAAAAATATATAAAGCTGTCTATTAATTGAATGCTTTAAATTATTTCATATAAGGTACTTTTTAGAGAATAGGAAGTACCTTTTGTTATATTATTCAATGGATTTATAATAAATATTTGTTTGATAAATTATGAAGTATGTAAAGCAGTATGTTATAATCTAAATATAAAATGTAGCTTTACAAGAGATATGGGGGTGTAAAATGTTTAATAGTAATGAAGATAAGAGATTTAAGGTTATATATAAACAAGGATTTGCACCAAGCTGTAAGATAATTGTAGACACAGAGACAGGGGTAAACTATTTGTTTACTGCTGATGGATACGCTGGTGGTTTAACTGTACTTTTGGATAGTGAAGGAAAGCCTGTAATATCATCTGTGATTCCTAAGGCCAAGGATAATTAATAACAAGAATCATAAGGAATTATTGTATGTAATTTTTACAATAATTCCTTATGATTCTTAAATTAAAAATGAAAATTATTAAAAGAACATATGATTATTTACAGTAAGTCAAATAACAAATTTCTAACATTGAATAATTATGTCTTTATATGTTGTTTGGTATAGGAATGGCAAACAAAATTTAATACTTGGCCGATAATATTTCGCATAGAGCCCCAAATATTGTTGGTTCAAGGTTTAAAGCTGCAAGAGAACTTATAGCACTGATAGAGTTTGGAGCTTCTTTTATATAGTTATAAATATTACTTTTTAAATCATATTCAATCTGGCAGTTATGAAGGAATTCATAGGCTTCAGAAACAATATTATTATTAGCAACTTCTGTCCTGTTAAGGAACCTAATGGTGATTTTGTTAAGGATATCTACTTTAGGTATATGAACTGTAAGCAGGTGCATTTTATCATCATATATAACGCTGGATTCAACTTCTATATCATTAATTTTTAATAATATATTATTATTTGTTATTCCATAAAATTTTAACTTAAAGCTTCGCTTTTTAGGAAGTACAGATATATTTCCCTTCGCGGCTTCTATAATAAATTCAGGATGTTCACACCAATTAAGTTTCATAATAGTGTCTGCCCAATTTTCATCTAAATCTTCTGCAGTATCTCCTGCATCTTCATAGAGGTGAAATTCACCGCTATTTCCAGCAAATATTTTCACTTCTAAAGCTTTAGGATTGTTAACTTCATTTGTATATTCCGTTAAATCAGTCATAGGTACAATGGCACCAGCTTTAGCCAGTACCGGAATATCCTCTATTCCTCTGTATAGAGAAGCCATTCTATTTCCGGTGTATATGCGTCCGTTAAAAAAATCAAACCAGAGTCCCTTTGGAATCCATGCGTTGACTTTAGCTACAGAAGCCTTTTTATCTATAGTTTTTGTAATTGGGCAGGCAATGAGTTCAGTACCAAAGTAATATTCATTTGGAACTTCATAAGTTTCTGGTTGCTCTGGCTCCAAATAGTACATAGGTCTTAAAAGAGGTTTACCTTCTCTGCTGGCATAGCGATTCATGGTATATAGATATGGAATTAGCGCATGTCTGAGTTTCAGGTATTTCTTCATAGTAAGTTCAGAAATCTTATTGTAATTCCAAGGCTCTTTACCATTAAAGGGATTATCTGTGCTGTGAAGACGCATAATAGGAGAAAATACACCAAACTGAACCCATCGGGTACATAATTCATCATCCTTATATCCATGCATGTGGCCACCAATATCATGACTCCACCAACTATAGCCTGCATTACTGGCATTGGCAGTAAAGTAAGGCTGAAAGTCAAGAGATTCCCATGAGATAACGGTATCTCCAGAGAAGCCTATTGGGTAACGATGACTTCCAAAACCAGAATATCTTGAAAATATTAATGGCCTTGTACCACGTCTTTTACTATCAAGATAATGATAGTGATTAAGCATCCATAAAGGGTCAAGTCCTGGAATTTTTGAAAGATTACCTGATTGCCAATCAATCCACCAAAAGTCAACGCCTTCATCTTCTAAAGGATTGTGAAGATATTGAAAATAAGCATCTAAGAACTCCTCATCAGTTATATCAAAATTTATTTTTTCTCCTTTTTCATAATTTATTCCAAGTGCTTTAGCCATTTTTATATAATTATCTTCAAAACTTCTTACTCCATCTGCTGGATGAACATTTAATGTGATTTTCATGTGATTTTTATGAAGCCAATTCATAAAGCCTTCTGGGTCAGGGAAAAAATCTTTATTCCAAGTATAGCCAGTCCAACTGCTTCCAAACTTGGGATCAATATCTACAAGATGCCAATCCATATCTATAACAGCTATAGAAAATGGTATTTGTTCTTTTTCAAATCTTTTCATTAACTCTTTATATTCAGTTTCTGTGTATTTGTGATAACGGCTCCACCAATTGCCAAGTGTGTAACGTGGAAGTAGTGGTGTTTTTCCGCAAAGGGTGTAAAAATCTTTAAGACATTCTTGGTAGCTATGGCCATATCCCAAGAAATAAAAATCAATGGTTTCTTCATTACGGGGCACTACCCAGCCATCTTTCGATATAATTAGTGAATGGCTGTCATCAATAACTGAGAAGCCATTCTTTGAAATGAGTCCATGTTCTAGCGGAATTTCCCCATCAGCATGATCTAGTGTTCGTGTTGTACCTTTTAAATCAGTAGTTTCTTCTCCAAAGTGCCATATACTATGGTAGTTGGTTACATTACCTCTCACCTGAAAGGAAAGACCGCTTTTAGTAAACTTACCTTTATTATAGATCATATGCACATCATCTGTTATAATCTCCAAAGAGTTTTCTTTATCTATTATTTCAAATTGTGGTACTGGAAAATTTCTGTTTAATACGGTTTGTGTAGCTCTGTCTTCAAATAGTCCTTTACTATTATATTCAAGACGTATAAGCTTTGATGTAAGTACTGTGAATCTATAATTACTGCCCTGAACTACTGCATCCCTATGACATTCAGGATGAGTTTTCATTTTATAAATAACTCTCATTTTAAATCTCTCCTATTATCTACCTCCATAATTAGGTAAATTACACAATTTATTTATTTTCAATTTTTACTGTAAACTCTATATATGCAAATTCATAATCTGAATTTGCATATATAGAGTTTTTCCAATTGGCTAGGTACTTAGTGAGATACGATTTTACTATAATTAATAATCATCAACGTCAAATTCTCTATGTTTAAAATAGTATTTTCTATCAATATCGGTTATTTTTCGTATTACTCTGCAGGGATTCCCAGCGGCAATAACATCATCTGGTATGTCTTTTGTAACAACGCTTCCAGAGCCTATTACTACATTATTTCCTATTTTAATGTTAGGGTTTATTACAACACTTCCACCAACCCATACGTTATCACCTATTGTCACAGGAAAGCCATATTCATAACCGGAATTTCTTGACTCAGGATGAATTGGATGTCCTGCTGTATAAATTGATACATTTGGAGCAAACATAACGTTTTCGCCAATTGTTACTTTACCTACATCTAATATTATACAATTATAATTTGCATAAAAATTATTTCCCACTTCTATATTTTTTCCATAATCGCAATGAAAAGGCTGTTCTATAAAAACATTGTCTCCTGTTTTCCCTAATATATCTTTAATCATTGTCAGCATTTTTTCTTGCTTATCAGGAGGAATTAGATTGTAATCATATATCCTCAATTTGTTTTGTATTCTCTCTTCATTAAGTCCATCCAGCCAAGCTTTATAAGGTAATCCAGCCAACATTCTTTCTTTTTGATTCATTGTACATCTCCTTTTAGCATTTTTTATTAAACAGCAAAAGAAAAATGGATATATACTATAAAGTTTATATATTCTTCAATAACATTATGCTTTGTTATTAGTCAACCTGTAAAACTACTGCCTGGCATGATTCCAAAGTAAGTGTTTTACCAATAGGTTCAGCAATATCCATATTGGACAATAGTACTTCAGTTTTAGTATGTTCCATTTTCAATGCTATTCCATTTTGACTAAAATTAGCAGCTATTAGTATCTTCTGATTTCCTAATTGTCTGTAATAGGCATATATTTTTTCATGATCTAAATATGCAGGAATGAAATCTCCATAAGTAAAAATTTCTCCGTATTTTTCTGATTTTCTTAAAGAAATAAGCTTTTGATAGTACCTTAATACTGACTTTTCATCTTTTAACTGAGATTCTACGTTAATATCAGAATAATTTGGATTGACTTTAATCCAAGGATTACCCTCTGTAAATCCAGCATTGTCCTTGCTGCTCCACTGCATTGGGGTTCTTGCATTATCTCTGCTGTGTGCATAACATGCATTTAAGGCTTCTTCAATACTGAGGTCTGCATCTAAAGCTTTTTTATACTGGTCTTTTGTACTAATATCATCATATTCATCAATGCTTTTCATTTTGCAATTCCTCATGCCGATTTCCTGACCTTGATAAATAAAAGGAATTCCACGTAATAAAATACTAGTAGTTGCAAGCATCTTTATTCCAGCATCATTTTGTGCATAATCAGGAAGATAAGTACAAGCACCTCTTGGCTCGTCATGGTTTTCAATAATATTAGCTAAAAATCCTATACCCTGACATTGCTGCTGTGACTGAAACGTAACATTTCTCCATTCACAAAAGTCTAGTGGTTTAGAATCATACCAGCCATTTTTACCATCTGTAAGAATGTGTGCAGAAAAATCAAACATTGTAGAAAAATGACCATTATCTCCAATAAATTTAGCTAATTCATCCTCTTTCATATTGAACACTTCTGCTACAGTAAAAGCTTGAAATTTATCGAAAGTTTCATGTTTTAGTTCTTGAAGCATTTCACCAACTCCATCTACTTCCTCCACCATTTTTGTTACACGTACAAGACCGTCTTCTCCATCAGGAGGATAACTTGGAAATTCTAAATTTTTCTTAATGTTGATAATAGCATCAATACGAAAACCTGCCACACCTTTTTGCAGCCACCAGTTGATCATTTTAAATAGTTCCTCTTTTACCTTAGGATTATTCCAGTTTAAATCCGGCTGTTCTTTTGCAAACATGTGAAGATAATATTTGTCTGTATCTTTTACTGGTTCCCATACGCTTCCGCCAAAGTAGGAGCGGTAATTACTTGGAGGATTTCCATTTTTGCCTTTTATAAAATAGAAATAATCCGCATATTCACCTTCAGGTTCAGCTAATGCCTTTTGAAACCATTCATGCTGATCAGAACAGTGATTAATGACTAAATCCATTACAATATACATATTTCTTTTCTTTGCTTCTTCAAGAAGTGTATCAAATTCTTCCATGGTTCCAAATTCAGGAGCAATACTGTAATAATCTGATATATCATATCCTTGATCTACAAAAGGAGATTTATATATAGGACAAATCCAGATGATATCAATGCCCAAATCATTCAGATAATCTAATTTTTCAATAATACCCCTAATATCACCTATTCCATCGCCATTTGTATCCTTAAAACTCTTTGGATAAATTTGATACGCCACTTTATTGTGCCACCATTTATTTTTCATAAAAACTCCCCTCCAATATGAATATAATTACATTATATATATATGAAAAGGTTATTTCTTCTTCAATTTTGATAAAATATTATACTATTTTGACTTTTTTATTTGGTTTCTATATTCTGATGGAGTTATATACTTTATTTCTTTAAAACGTTTAATAAAATATCCTATATTGTCATATCCACAGGATAGGGCAATATCGAGGATTTTTCTTTCTGTTTCAGATAAAAGTTCTGAAGCTTTTTCAATTCTGATTTCATTTATATATTCAGTGGAGGTTTTGCCTGCGAGCTTTTTAAAATATCGGCAAAAATATTGTGGATTCATTCCAAGTAGTTTTGCCATATCATTAGTAGATATTTTTTTACTGAAATTATGTTGAATATAGCTGAGAATTTTTTTGATATTTGCTATCTTGTAGTTATCTTCTTCTTTAACATCATCAAAATAACAAAATTTTTTACTTTCATATAAAAGGGCAATCAACTGATAAATATATGATTTTACCAGAAGGAAGGAACTTAATTTACTGTGTTTTGATTCTTTTATTATTTTCATATATATCTTTTTTATATCTGTTAATATATCATCCTTTGATAATATAAATTGAGGGAACTGTATCTTTTTTTCAATTAGTGGTCTTATAATATGGTATTGGATCCCATCAAAATGCTCAAAACTAAACATGTTTAGATTAAAGACTACAGCGGTTTCCTGGCAGTTTTCTCCACTAATAATAGAGTGAATATCTCCAGAATTAATAAACATAAATGCAGGAGCAGTAATTTTATATTCTTTCATATTAATGTTTACAAAGAACTGCCCTTTTTGAAAGAACACTAATTCTGCCTCATCATGCCAATGTAATTTAACCAAAAATTCTTTGTTACAATTCCATTTATAACAGGCTAAAGGAAAGCTTATATTTCCATGTTTAACTCCTTCTTTTAGGTCTTTTCTATGCATCATTAAAATCCTTTCTACATAATATCAATCCGGCTGTTTTATCCTTAATGTTTAGATTATAATATAGCTGATAAATGTATGTTTATATACTTTTCTATAATCATAATATAATCTATATTATAAAGTCAATTTTATGAACCTATGCAAAAATTCCATATTGACATTAATATATAAAGTTGATATTATAAATACAATATAAGTAAAATTAAAGGCATTGATGCGGAAGAGTAATTATATTGTTGAAATAAAGAGAGGGAATGCTGGTGGAAATTTCCCATGATTGATGTAATGAAGGTAGCCGCGGAGCTTTAGACTGAAAGCTTTATGCAAGTAGGTTTTAACGGAGTTTCCCACTGTTAAAAGGGAAGTAGTATCGGCTAATTTGCCTGTACTATATAGAGTGTGTACATATGTACAAAATTAGGTGGTACCACGGAGATATAACCCTTCGTCCTTAAATGTTTAAGGACGAAGGGTTTTTATTTTTATGATAAAAATTTTAAGAAAGCGGTGAATTATTTATGAGTATAGTATTTGCTGATAGAATGAATAAGGTTCAAAAGTCATTTATAAGAGAGATTTTAAAGGTAACAGAAAATCCTGATGTAATATCCTTTGCAGGGGGACTTCCCAATCCTCTATCCTTTCCAATTAAAGAAGTTAAAGAGGCTTCTGAGAAGGTATTAAGTGAAAATGGGAATTCTGTACTTCAATACAGTACAACAGAAGGATATCTCCCTCTAAGGGAATATATTGCCAAGAGATATTATAAGAGATTTGGGTTAAAGGTTCATGCAAACGAGATACTTATAACTAATGGATCACAGCAAGGGCTTGATCTAATAGGAAAAGTACTTCTTAATAAAAATGACAATATTTTAATTGAACGTCCTGGGTATTTGGGGGCTATACAGGCTTTCTCAATTTTTGAACCGGTTTTTAATTCAGTACCTTTAAATGACGAAGGAGTTGATACAGCTGCCCTGAGGAAAACTTTAGATCAGTGTAATCCTAAGCTGTTTTATACAGTTCCAAATTTTCAAAACCCTTCAGGAATTACATATTCAGCAGAAAACAGAGAAAAAATAGCAGATATTTTAAAAGAGCGTGATACAGTTCTAATAGAGGATGATCCTTATGGTGAAATAAGATTTATGGGAGAAGATCTACCTCCTATAAGGTCTAAACTTAAAGATAATTCAATTATGTTAGGATCTTTTTCAAAGATAGTAGCTCCTGCCATGAGATTAGGCTGGATTTGTGCCAAAGGAGAAATGATGGAGAAATTATTGGTTGCAAAGCAGGCTGCAGATCTTCACAGCAACTATTATGCTCAGAGAGTGGTATACCAGTTTTTAATGGATAATGATTTGGATGAGCATATAAAGAAGATAAAAAGGCTTTATAAGAATCAAAGAGATTGTATGGTAGAAATGATTGAAAAATATTTTCCAGAGCAAGTAAAGAGTACAAAACCAGAAGGGGGTATGTTCCTGTGGATTACTCTTCTAGATGGAGTTTCATCTTTAGATTTATTCAATACTGCAATTGAAGAGAATGTTGCTTTTGTACCTGGTGATCCGTTTTATATCAACAAAACTGGTATGAATACATTAAGGCTTAATTATACAAATTCAGATGAAAATATGATTGAAGAGGGGATTAAAAGACTTGGAAAGGCAATTAATGAAATTATAAAAGTATCTGTTTACAGTACAAAATAAGACTATGTAATAAATAAGATATTAAAAATTCAGACTATAAATAGTTTCAGTCTGAATTTATTTTTTTCTACATATATTTTCGAATTTTTATCTTTTTTTCACTGCCTGTATTTTTAATTTGAGTGTGTAAAATATCATTTAATATGCTAATATCAATTTTATTTGAAATGGAGTCAGATAGTATTTGATTAAAAATTATTTCTTTTTCCATTATTAATGGAATGAGTTTGCGTCCTTCTTGTGTCAAATGTAAAACAGATTTACGATTATCATTAATTGACTTACTTTTATAGACAAGACCATTATTTACAAGTCTTTGTACTAAGCGGCTTGGACTTTTACTCTCACAAATCAGAAGTTCTCCTAATTCCTTAAGGGATAGGGGTTCATTTTTAGATAAAACCATTAATACTTCGCTTTGATTGGGAGTAATATTTAATGGTTTTAATATTTCAGCCAATTTCTTTGTTCCTTCTTTATTAACGCAAACAATTAAATAACGTAGTTCTTCTATTATATTCATTATTTCACTCCTTCAGTTCAAACTTCTAGTATAATAAAAACTGTTCTAATTGTTTTGATAATAATATATTAATCAGATTTCATCAATCGTAATTATATATTTTTTTGAAACTTTTAATTTACCATTTTCTAAGCTAATTTCATTCATAAATATATTTCTTTTAAATATAATAAATACATGACTAATCATTTACTGTAAATATAAAAGTATATTTTTCTATATAGCATTATTAATAATAATAGTATTTATTATTTAAATGTCAAATTATTTTTATTGATTTATAAAAATAGATGATATATCATGTATTTAAATTAAAAAAGAAAGCAGGAAATAAAAATGAAAATATTGTATTTCACAGCAACGGGAAATAATTTATATTTGGCAAAGAGAATTGGAAATGAGTATTACTCTATTCCTAAATTAATGAAAGAAAGGCAATTTGAATTTGAAGATGAAAAAATTGGTATAGTATTTCCGGTTTATTTTCTTGGTATTCCCAAAATTGTTGAAGAATTTCTAAATAAAGCAAAGTTAAAAAGTAAGTATATTTTTGCAGTAGCATCTTATGGAGGATTTTCTGGTGCAGCAACAAGACATCTTTTAGAAATTGGGAAAAGGAATGGAATTGAATTTTCTTATATTAATGAAATACTTATGGTGGACAACTATCTTCCTATGTTTGATATTAATAAGGAGATGGAAAAAGAACCAAAGAAGAATATAGAAGAAAATCTTCAAAAAATAATTTGGGATATTCAATTTAAAAGAGAGTATATTAATAAACATTCTATCATTAGGAATTCTATTAGATTTTTGATAAAAAATCTAAGTAAAAAAAGTCAATTTGAAAAGAAGTTTTCTATAGGGGATAATTGTAATAGTTGTAAGATATGTGAAAAAGTTTGTCCTGTAGATAATATACAGGTTCATAATAAGCCTGTTTTTAAAGACAACTGTCAACAATGTTTAGCTTGTATTAACCATTGCCCACAGAAGGCAATAAGGATAAAAGGAGAGAAAAGTACCGCTAGATTTATTAATCAAAATATTAGGTTAAGAGAAATAATAGATGCTAACAATTAATTTTATTTTATCCTTTTAGCATATAAACTGTGAATAAATCGCCTGCTATAGCAATTAACTATAACAGGCAATAGTTTTTTGGAGTTACCCTAGAGTATCAGTGTCATGTTATATTTAATTCACACTAAAATTAGTTATCAAGTAATTGAATTTCAAAAATAAGAATGAAGCTATTTTGGAAGCCATAAGAAATTCAGAGAAGTAAGATCTCTGCTTTTCTATGATTTGTTTTCATAAGAGTTTATGATAATATTATATTATTGACAGTTACTTTATAAGTATTTTTTAAATGTATTGATAAGGAGAAATTTATGTTAAGAAATAAAGTATTAAATAGGGATACAGGAATAATAACTTATGCTATAACTCCACCAAGAAAAGTAAATTCAGAAGAAAAAATTATTGAAATTTCGCAAAAACATATGGAGAGAATAAAAAATATAGATATTGACGGGTTAATTATATATGATATACAGGATGAAGCAGATAGATTAAAGGATGAAAGGCCATTTCCATTTTTTGAAACCATAGATCCGGCAGTATATGGTAATGAATATATGCAGGATCTAAATGTGGAAAAGATTATATATCGTTGTGTTGGTAAATATGATGAGAGAGAACTAAAAGATTCTGTGAATTCAGGAATACAAAAGGATAAATTTTCAGTATTTGTGGGAGCTTCCTCTAAAGAACAGAAGGTTAAATTAAAACTGTCAGATGCCTATAATATAGGAGAAATATTGAAAGATAATTTAACTTTAGGAGGGGTTGTAATACCAGAGAGGCATACTCAGAATGGTGACGAGCATATTAGACTTATTAGTAAAATGAATAAGGGATGTAAATTTTTTGTGTCACAGGTGATTTATAATGTGGAGGCTTCGAAAAATTTGCTTTCAGATTATTTTTACTACTGTCAGGAAAATAATATAGAAATGGTTCCTATATTATTTACTCTTGCACCGTGTGGTTCTTTGAAGACTTTAGAATTCATGAAGTGGCTGGGTATAAATATGCCAAAGTGGCTGGAGAATGATTTAATCCATTCTAAGGATATATTGGATAAATCAATTGACTTGTCTAAAAGTATATTTGAAGAATTGTTAGAATTTGCATTAGACAAGGGTATACCTATTGGATGTAATATTGAGAGCTTGTCCATAAGAAAAGTTGAAATTGAAGCTTCAGTGCAGTTGGCAAAGGATATAAAGCTGCTTATTGAGGGGAAAAGAAATTCATTTAATGTTACACTTTAGTGGGAAAAGACGAAACAAACATTAAAATTAAAGTATAAAGTTCAAAGAACAAATATCAGATTTAGAAAAGTGCTAGTAGTGAATTCACCTAATAAGTGGATAGTTGTCAGTGGAAAGTGGATAGTGAAGGATATTTTTCTTCCGTATTTGTTCTTTGAACTTTGATATTTGAACTTTTTTTCAATTGTGAATAACTTAAAGTTTAAAAAACCAACTTAAACTAAAGAGAATAGAAAATCTGTGCTGATATTTAAATTACTTAAAGTCCATTCATTATCTTTGTAAATTTATTAATATTTTCCTCAGAAATACTAGAAACATCTTCTTTTATTTTAGCTACCATTTTTACTATAAACCTTTCCGTAACATTCATATTTTTTAATATAAATTCACCTCCAAAGTATTCTTTAATGGAAGCATGATATAATAAATCTACAGGAAAAGAGTTGCTTAGGGTAGTTTCTATATTATCTTTTTGCATGCCGCAAATAAAAAGTCCTATTTTCTTATTTTTCAGTATATTAAGATTCTCTGTACAAAATTTAATTATTTCCTTTTGAATTTTTCCCATGTAAATAGAGCCGCCAATGATAATATTATCAAAAGAAGATAGATTTGGAATTGTATCTTTTTTTATATTTATAGCAACTACTTCTCCAGAAAGCTTATCTTTTAAAAGTTTGCTGCACTTTTCGGAAAAACCATGTTTTGTTGCATATACTATAAGTGTTTTCATTTTTATTCACTCCCTGTTTTCTTTAATATTTATATTATGGTTACCAGACCTATACTCACAACATATATTAAGCAGGTTATAAAGTGTGATAGGGCCATGGACAACTTTGGACAAATATACTTGGCTTAAATATGGATTGTTCTGATAAGGGTATAATCAATTGAAATAGAATTCTAATCAGCATACTTATGAGGCTGATAATGAGAAGTTTAAATAATTTTTTATAGGTCATTTTACTATCTCCTTTACATTTTTCATGACCAAAAATAAACAATATATTATTATCAGATTAAATGCGGGAAATATAATTAACTCTATGGAACTAACTTTTACTCCTAATGAAATTTGTCCAATTATCATTGCTGTAATTGAGGTGAGCATGGTTATTCCTTTAGTTGTTATTATGGAAGATAGTAGATATCCAAAAGGTTTTTTCTTTATTATAAGTATTCCAGTTAAGAATGCCAATGGAACTATAAAGCCAAGGTCTAATGCTTGAATTGGCAAAGTTGTATAGTGTTCTAAACTAGGGGGAATGCTATGAGTTATAAGAGGTGGAATAATTCTTCCAATCCACATTAGTCCAATGGATATTCCAATAAAGATGAAGAGTGATCCTAAAAATTTTACTGGAAACTTTTTATTGAAATGAAGTGGTAAGCTTTCTATGTCAAAGGACATCATAGTAAGTAAGAAGGCAAAAAAACTTATAGACATAAGCATTACATAAATTAAAAATAATGAATTATACATCCAAAGAAAGGAATAAGACGTATAAGTATATAAAAAGTATGCTAAAGTTCCTGAAAGAAGTAATTTACCTTTCAACAAACCTTTTCTTGAAAGATAAAGTGATGCTGTTAATAGAGGAATTCCTAAAATCATTGTAATTATGTCTTGCGCTATACCCTGTGAAGCAACTGAAATTGAATCATTTTGGTATAGTCCCTTTCCATATATGGATACTCTGTTCCCATATATGGAGGTGATATCATGCTGACCAATGCCTCCAGTTGAGAATACGCCGAAGGTAGAAGCAAACAAGGATAAAATGGCGGTGAAAATAACCAGTATAGTGATAATTTGTTTATACTTCATAATAAATTTCCTCCATTTACATAATTAATTATATTTAATCTGACTAACTTGGCGTAAGTATCCCACGCACTCTGTACAGCCCTCACATAAAATCAAAAAAAAGATTTTGCTTCTCTGCTTGCACTCTGTACAGCGATTCACACCAAATACAAAATAAATTTTGTTTTGTCTGCTTGCACGCTGTACAGTCCTCGCACCAAATTAAAATTTGGGTTCTCTACTTTTCTTCAAGTGGGAGTTCGACGCCAAGTAAGCTATGCATTTGCAGTTCTAAAATTCAGATGGGGTAAAAGAATCCCCACCTGAATTAAGTAAGTAATGCAGCAAAGTATTGGATATACTTAATTTACTGAATATAGATTTTATATAACTAGTTAATGGTTTTTCTCAATATTATGCCTTCCACCATAAGGCTTATATGGTGGTGGATAAGTAACTTTCTTTGCTCTGAAGGAATATCTTTTTCAATTATCAGTTTTAAAATAAGTCCAAAGGTAGATGTCCATATTATTTGAGCAGTCAACTCAATAAAATTATCCCCCAAACTTTTATCCATATAGATTTCTTTTAAGGATTCATATAGTATATTTAAAGCTTTTCTTTTTACAGAAGCACCTTCAAAAAGTAGTGATGTATGTTTAAGTACTTCTGTTGAGTTATTGAGAAGTATAGTTTTGTATTCTTCGGGCATTTCTAAAGCTAATTGTATATATTTTTCTAGAGAATACTTGATTTTATCTTCAGGTTTATATTCTGAAACTTGTAAAGATGATAATGTTCTTATTATTTTTTCATAATTTCTTTTTATGATGGTGTTTATAATTTCTTCTTTATCATGAAAATAATGATATATAATTGCTGGAGAATATTCTATGTCTGAAGCAATTTTTCTTATAGATAATTTATCTAAACCTTCCCCTTTTATAATTTTATCAGCACTGATTAGAATAAGTTCTCTATGTGTATTTTTTTCACGCTCTTTTCGTTCTTTTATTCCCATATTATAGCCTCTTTTGAATTATGTTTATTTATTGAACAGTGTTTAATAAGATCATAGCATTTAAATATTTTAATGTCAATATTACATTTACTTAGCAAAAGGAACTATGGATTTGTAATTATTGAGATATAAATATTTAATAAAGTATAGATATTCAAATTAATAGTTAAATGTTGATACTCGTGAATAGACTGAGTAATTTGATATCAATAAATCTTACTTAGTTCAAGTTATGTATCTATAATTGAAATTAAATATTATACCGTTAGTAACAGAGGTTACTGACTGCTAAATAAAAACTCTATATAATAATGTTTGTAACCTGATAATATCTGTGAATGAAAATCTTCATAGATGAAATTTTAGTAAGAAATTATCATATTTTTAAATTAATTTACGAAAAAAATTAAAAGAATTTAAATAATAAAAATAATTTGGAGGTAATAAGAATGAGTGCATTTTTAGGAAAAATACATTATCTACTATATAATAAAATACAGTTAAATGAGGATTTACTAGAAGGTATATTAAATTTTGCAGAGGGTAAAAATATTCCTGTTAAGGATATAGAAAATAGAGTTTACGAGGAATATGGTTATCCAGAGAGAAGGGCGCTGGAAGAGGTCATTGACCAAGGGAATATACATGGCTGGCTTCAAGAGAAAATACAAAGTGTAGAAAATAGAACTGCAGCAATTGTTACAGAATTAATAAATAAGTATTCTATAAATATTGATGATATTTCTAAAATATACTATGAGAATGGTAAAAAGATTATGAAATCCATTGATACAGAAAACTTTTTGCCAAAAGATTTGTTTGATATTATATTTACTTATATGTTGGAAGGCATGCCTTGTGACATGATTAATAAACCTATATTTGAATCGGAAAATGAGTTCTCTTGGGAAACTACAAGATGTATTCATAAACAGCACTGGGATAAGGTTAAGGGAGATGTAAATAATTTTTACATCTTGAGAAATGCATGGATAAAGGGATTCTTAGATATAACTGAATATTCTTATATTCGCAGCGAAAATGGAAACAGTAAAATAACAAGGGGGTAGAATTATGGATGCTATTAATTTAATGATAGAAGAACACAAGAATATTAAGAGAATACTTTTGGTTGTAAGAAAAGCCAGTGTTAAGGTGATGAATACAGGTGAAATTGACTATGATGATTTTAATAAAATGATTTCTTTTATAAGGAATTATGCGGATGCACATCATCATGGAAAAGAAGAAAAAATGCTCTTCAATCGCATGATAGATGAAATTGGAGGGGTAGCAGAACCTCTTGTAAAGTATGGAATGCTTGCAGAACATGATATGGGAAGACTTTTTATTAGAGAGATGGAAGAGGCTTTAACAAAGGTAAAAGAAGGGGATGAAGAGGCAAAGGTAGATGTTATAGCAAATGCTGTATCCTATACTCATCTTTTACAAAGACATATCGAAAAAGAGGACAATGTAGCTTATACTTTTGCGAAACGTAAACTAAGTGAAGATACTATTAAAGAAATAAATGAACAGTGTGAAATATTTGAAAAGGGTGCTGAGAAAAAGCAAACTCAGAAGAGTTATATAAAAATTTTAGAAGATCTAGAAAATAAGTATGTTCTCTAAATATTAATACATTATAGCTAATTATGTATTGTTGAATTATTTTTAAATGTAAGAAGAAAAGTAATCAATTGAGTATGTTATTAATTGCATGGATTGGTGTAATATAATAACATACTTACTTTTTTGAAGCTAATATGATAAAATGATAATGGGGAGGTGATTTTATGGAAAAATACCATATGTGCCCCAAATTTGAAAATGCTTTTGAATTATTAGGGAAAAGATGGACTGGACTAATTATAAGAACTCTACTGAGCGGACAGAAAAGATTTTCTGATGTAGCAGAAACTATTCCTAATATGAGTGCTCGAATGCTCACAGAAAGATTTAAGGAATTAGAAAAAGAGGGTATAATAATTAGAAGAGTTTATCCAGAAACTCCCGTTCGTATAGAATATGAGCTTTCAGAAAAGGGGAAAGAATTGGAACCTGTTATGAATGAAATTCAGAAATGGGCAGAAAAATGGAATTAATAAAATGTTTTATAGATGCAGAAAAATTTCTTACGTTGAATTGTGGAAAAATTTCTGTATCTATTTTGTTTTATAGAGATATTTAATGGCTGATCTTTGACTTGAAAAGTAAATGTATGTTAAGCTTAGGAATTATTTTATAATTAAAATAGAAAAAGTAAGATTAATTTAGTGAATGATATTTATTAATTGAAAATAATTATTGACTAATAGTGGCATTTGTGCAATAATAAATATAAAGAAAGTTACTAAAAATAATTAAGTATATTAAAAATATAAAATAATAATTTATAACTTATATATCTTTTTTAAGTATTTTTTTATATATAATAGGTTTATTATAAAAAATCAGTAAATATATTTTAATTTAAAGGAGAGGATTAATATGTGGAAAAATGTTTTTAGTGGAAATAAAGAAAAAAATTTCTTTGATGCGGTAGCAGCTAGGCGTACATTTTATGGAATAAGCAAAGAATCACCTGTTTCTGATGAAAGGATTCAAGAAATAATTGAGCATGCAGTAAAGCATACTCCATCTTCTTTTAATTCACAAAGTGCCAGAGTAGTTTTATTCCTTGGTAAGAATCATGATAAATTGTGGGACATTACAAAAGAAGCTTTAAGAAAAATTGTTCCACCAGAAAATTTTGCTGAAACTGAAAGTAAGATAGATTCTTTTAAAAATGGATATGGTACAATTTTATTCTTTGAAGATAATAGTGTAATTGAAGCACTTCAAAATCAGTTTGCATTATATAAGGATAATTTCCCTATCTGGTCTCAACAATCAAGTGGAATGCATCAATATGTTATTTGGACTTCTTTAGAGCTTGAAGGTCTTGGTGCATCACTTCAACACTATAATGAACTTATTGAAGCTGAAGTTAAAAAAGAGTGGGGTATACTGGATAAATGGAAGTTAATTGCACAAATGCCTTTTGGAAAGCCAACTGAGGGCCCTGGTGAAAAGGAATATAAACCATTAGGAGAACGTATTAAAGTATTTAAATAATGTATTATAATGGGCTAAATAGTTACAAAAAGTAGATGTGTAAAAAGGAATAAATATTCATTAAACTTGAGAATAGTATCCTTTGTTTATTATAAATTTGAGATTATTGTTAAGGTATAAATAACTTTTTAAAGGAAAAAATGGAGCACATATAGATTTAAATTATATGTGCTCCTTTCTATTTCAGAAAAATTTGTAGTATCTGTTACTTCACTTATAGAATTTATGTTTTTAGTGCTACCTTCTCCTAGCAAAATCAGAAAATTCAAAACGGTCAGGACGATGCCTTGATTCTGTATATTCAAATTGAGTTCCATCGTTTAAATATACAAAATTCTTTACTACTACTACAAAATCATAGGATTGCATATCTAGATTTTTTTTATCAATGGAATTGGCCGCTTCAATTTTTATAATTCTTTTAGCGAAGCCTATTTTAGTATTTAAATCTTCTTCAATATATTTATAAATAGACTTTTTTGAAATCTTTTTTGTAAGATTTGAAACAATATCTTTTAAAAAATAATTTATATCCAAAATAATATTTTCATTATCTAAACTTCTGATACGGTATAATTTATAAGCTTCTTTTCCCTCTGTTAAACAAGTTTTTTTGTGTAAAGCTTTATCTATTAATACTTCCTCAAATATTGGTACAGAAGTAACAAATTTATTCCCATTTATACTGGAAACTTCCGCAAAACTCACAATACTACCAAAGGAAAAAGTAATTTGATTGTTATCTAAAACAAAAGCTCCTTTACCATGGACACTATTTACCAGACCTTCTTCTGACAGTATATCTAAAGCTCTTCTAACTGTACCGCGACTTGTATTATAAATTTTACACAAATCATTTTCAGAAGGAAGTTTTTCACCTGACTTGTAATTTCCATTAATTATATCATTTTTTATACTTTCGTATATATATGTATATTTTTTATGCATTATGAAGTCCTCCAGTAGCTATTTTTCATAAAGAGTATATCATATAATTACAAGAAAAGTATCAGTGAATTTTTAAAAATTCACTGATACTTTTTATGGTTATTATAAATTACCTTATATAGAAGGCTATGGATTCGTATGGACGCAATACAAATTCATTTATATTGTTTTGTGTGTCACTATAATTAGATATTAATATTTGTGATTTTCCTTCCAAATTTATATTTTTCGAAAGAGTAAAAGTTGTATTTTCAGCATAAAAATTATTTACTACTAATAGTTTTTCATTTTTATAACGTCTAATGTATGCAAATATTTGTGGATCATTTTTTAGTATAAGCTCAAAATCTCCGTAGGCAATTATATCATATTCTTTTCTTAATTCTATAAGTTTTTTATAATGATAAAAAACAGAATTTTTATATTTTAATGCATTTTCTGCATTTATATTTGAAAGATTTGAGGATACATTTATCCAGGGGGTTCCATCAGTAAAGCCTGCGTTCTTAGAGTCATTCCATTGCATTGGAGTTCTGGAATTATCTCTGGATTTTTGCTTAAGTATATCCATAATTTCTTTCTCAGACTTACCTTTAGCTTTTAATATATCATAGGCATTTATAGATTCTACATCTCTATAATCCTGTATTTTGTCAAAGTCTGGATTAGTCATTCCTATTTCTTCACCTTGATATATATAAGGAGTACCTTGCAATAAATGTATAGTAGTTGCTAGCATCTTAGCAGATTCATTATGATATTCCTTATCATTTCCAAAACGTGATACTACTCTTGGCTGATCATGATTACACCAAAATAGTGCATTCCATCCATTACCTTTAATCATACCATACTGCCAGTCGCTGAGTATCTGCTTAAGTTTTATGAAATCAAAGGGAGCTTTGGACCACTTTTCTCCATTAGGATAATCTACCTTTAGATGATGAAAGCTGAAACTCATACTTAACTCGTTCTCATCAGGATTTGTATATTTAACGCAGTTGTCTATAGAAGTAGAAGACATTTCACCAACGGTTAACATATTATTGTATCTTGAAAATACATTTTTGTTAATTCCCTTTAATAGTTTATGAATTTTAGGGCCATCCGTATAGTACTTACGACCATCTTCTGAAGGTGTATTTAAAGTATCATCAGGGAAAGCCTGATCTTTTGATAATAAATTAATTACATCTAATCTAAAACCATCTACTCCTTTGCTTAACCAGAAATTCATCATATCATATATGCTATTTTTAAGTTCTGGGTTTTCCCAATTTAAATCTGCTTGGGTAGTATCAAAAAGATGTAGATAATATTGGCCTGAGGTTTCGTCGTACTTCCAGGCACTACCTCCAAATTTGGACTGCCAGTTGTTAGGAGGCATATTGTCCTTGCCATCTTTCCATATATAGAAATTTCTATATGGGTTATCTTTGGATTTGCAGGATTCCTTAAACCAATTATGTTCTGTAGAGGTATGATTAACTACCATATCCAATATAATCTTTAGTCCTCTTTTATGAGCCTCTGACAATAAATTTTCAAAAGTGTCCATATCTCCATATCGAGAATCTATTTTATAATAATTACTTATATCGTAGCCATTATCATGTTGAGGAGATTCATATATAGGGGTTATCCATATAACATCTACTCCTAAAGTTTTTATATAATCAAGTTTCTCTATTATTCCCTGTAAATCTCCTGTTCCATTTCCTGTTGTATCCTTAAAACTTTTTGGATAAATTTGATATACAACAGATTTTTTCCACCAAAATTTGTTCATATTTAACACCGCCATCTATATTTTTAATTATTTCTTTTTACTAAATATTATATTTAATTCTATTAGAAAAGTAATTTGGTAAAGAATTATTTTTTAATATAGATCTATACTATACAGTTACTGATAATAATTCATTTCCCTGTTTAATAATATCTATACTTAATGGTTCAACAGATTTTATGTCATCTACATTAGTCACCAAAATCATTGTTACTGCTGAAGGTGATTTTTCTTTAACTAAATTTAAATCAAATTCAATTAACTTCTGCCCAGCTGTTACTCTTTGTCCTTGATTTATGAAACTCTTAAATCCTTCTCCATTCATTTTGACTGTATCTATTCCTATATGAATAAGTAGTTCTACTCCACTGTCAGTTTTTATTCCAATTGCATGTCTTGTTTGAAATAAAAGGGTTATAGTTCCATCTATCGGTGATACCAACACTCCATCTGAAGGATCTATAGCTATACCTTTACCCATTAATTCTTGTGCAAAAGTTGGATCAGGTACTTCTTTAAGTGGTATAATTTTACCATTAAGAGGTGATAAGATAATTTCATTTTCTTTAGTTATATAATTTATAGATTCTTCATTGTCAGATTTTTTGTTTTCTAATGATTCTTTATTAGTAGAATCACTTGATTTAAAACCTTTAAAATTTGATAATATCAAGGTTAATATAAAAGGAATTACTATAGCAATAAGCATTCCAACAAAAAAGATACTCCATTGCTGTGGAAATATTGATAAAAATCCTGGTAATCCTCCAACGCCTATGCCTGGAGCCTTAACATGATTTAATGTTATAACTATGGCACCTGCTGCCGAACCTATCATAGCTGAAAAGAACGGGAATTTAAATCTTAGGTTAACTCCAAATATAGCTGGTTCAGTTATGCCAAGATAGGCTGAAATAGCGGAGGTGAAAGACAGTCCTTTTATTTTTTCATTCTTAGATACAAACATCATAGCTAAAGCACCAGAGCCTTGTGCAATATTTGAAAGAACTAGTATAGGCCAAAGAAAAGTTCCACCTGTACTTGCTATTAGCTGAAAATCTATTGCAAGGAACATTTGATGCATACCTGTTATAACTAGTACTGAATAGAAACCGCCGTATAAAATAGCACCAATTAGCGGAAGTTTTTCAAAGATAAAAACCAATCCATAAGTAATTGCATTACCTATAGTAAAGGTTATTGGTCCAATTATGATGAAGGATAAGAAACCCGTTATAAGTAAGGCGATAGGTGCAACAAAAAGCAATTTAACTGAATCTGGAATACGTTTGTTTAATTGACACTCTAATTTTGCCAGTAAAAATGATGAAAAGAGAACTGGCAAAACTTGTCCTTGATATCCTACTTTAGCTACTTTTAGACCAAATAAATTCCAATAAGGCACTGTACCTTTTGTAACAGCCTCTCCATAATTATAGGCATTTAGTAAGGATGGATGAATGAGCATTAATCCTAATACAATACCAAGTAGTGGATTTCCACCAAATTTTTTAACTGCTGACCAACCAATTAATGCTGGTAAAAATGTGAAGGAAGTATTAGCTATAAGATTTATAACATCAGAAAGATCTTTCCACTGGGTATAAACGTCAATTAATGCCTTATTTGCAAAAAAGATGCCTTTGCCAGCAAGAATATTATTTATACCCATGAGCAAACCGGCAGCAACAATGGCTGGAAGTATTGGTATGAATACATCTGCCAACGTTTTCACCAAACGCTGAATTATGTTAAGATTATCCTCTGCTGCATCTTTTATTTCCTGCTTTGTTGCACTTTGAATTCCAGTAATAGAAATAAAAATATCATAAGCTTTATCAACTAGTCCTGGGCCTATAATTACTTGGAATTGACCATTGCTTGAAAAAAATCCTTTAACTATGTCTATTTTATCAAGATTGTCTTTGTTCACTTTATTTTCATCTTTCAAAGCAAATCTTAATCTTGTAACACAATGAGTTGCAGCAGTTATATTATCTTTACCACCAACGGCTGCAATAATTTTTTCTACAGATTGTTTTGAAATATCCATTAATAATTCCTCCTTTTAACATATGTAAACTTTATATAAATGATAACATGTATAAACAAGTGTGTCAACACTTGTTTATACATGTTGAAATGAATTAAGGAACTAAAATTAGGTATAAGTTATGAGGGATGAAAAAAGCGTAGATCTAGCAAAAATGAATATGTTGTAGAGAACAAAGCGGATATTTTTGAATAAGAAATTTGCCAACGTAAACTTGACACAAACATGTAATAGTTTAAATTTGACATAGAAAAACATATATAATATAATTTAGTAAAAGTTAATAAAGTGATCATGTAACTGGCGGAAATGGAATTAACCATAGGGAACATGATTAATTATATAAAATATCGACCGTCTGGGTAAGTTTAATTTACTCAGGCGGTTATTTTTTGGAGGTAATATTATGAAAGATTCAGAAATTATACTTAAATATGGGTGTAATCCACATCAAAAGCCAGCAAGAATTTATACTCAGGATAAGGAATTACCCTTTGAAATTTTAAATGGCAATGCAGGTTATATAAATTTAATGGATGCCTTTAATTCCTGGCAGTTAGTGAAAGAGTTAAAGGAAGCAACAGGATTGCCAGCAGCAGCTTCTTTCAAGCATGTAAGTCCAGCTGGTGCAGCAGTGGGGGTGCCTCTTAGTGATGAATTAAAAAAGGCATATTTTGTTGAGGATATAGAACTATCATCTGTGGCTTGCGCTTATGCGAGAGCTAGAGGTGCAGACAGAGTTTCTTCCTATGGTGATTGGGCTGCTATAAGTGATATTGTAGATTTACCTACTGCAATAATTTTAAGTAAATCTGTTTCAGATGGAATAATTGCTCCTGGTTATACAGATGAAGCTTTAGATCTTTTAAAGAAAAAGAAAAAGGGAAAATACTGTGTAATTAAGATGGATTCTGACTATGAGCCAAATATTATAGAAAGAAGACAGATATATGGCATGACCTTTGAACAGAAGAGAAATAATATTAATATAAAAGAGGAAATGCTTGAAAATATAGTGACTAACAATAAAAATATTACAGATGAAGCCAAAAGAGATTTGCTTATTTCTATGATAACATTAAAATATACTCAGTCTAATTCTGTTTGTTTTGCCTTAAATGGTCAAACTATTGGGGTTGGAGCTGGTCAGCAGTCAAGAATACATTGTACAAGACTTGCTGCATCAAAAGCGGATCTTTGGTATTTAAGACAGCATCCTGTTGTATTAAATTTACCTTTTAAAGAAGGTGTTTCAAGGGCAGAAAGAGATAATGTGATTGATCAATTTTTAAGAGATGACGTTACTACTATGGAGACTAAAGGCTGGAAGGATATACTTAAAGAGATTCCAGAAAGACTGACTAAGGAAGAAAAAACAGAGTGGCTTTCTAGCCTAAAAGAAGTTGCTTTGGGATCAGATGCATTTTTCCCTTTTAGTGATAATATAGACAGAGCTTCACAAAGTGGAGTTAAATATATTGTTCAGCCAGGTGGTTCCATAAGGGATGATATAGTTATAGAAGCATGTAATGAGTATGATATGGTGATGGCTTTTTCAAAGGTTAGATTATTTCATCATTAAGATGTATTTTTTATTTTTAATATCTAATAATCATATACCCTATAACTTAAGTTATAGGGTATATGATTATTATCTTAAAATTTCTCAATTCAAAAGGAGAAGAGCATGAATATAAATAAAAAAATAGTATATATTATTGCATTTGTACTAATGGGAGTTTGGGTAGGAAATATTATTTATTATGAAAAGCACGTCATTAATGAACATTTGTTTATAAAACATTATTATGATGTATCAGAATCTATGGATAGTTTACGTTTATACTATGTTGAAAGTATAAATTCAAAGGATAATGTAACCAGTGTTATGTTTCCTGAAATAGGTCAAGAGTATGAAAATTTTATTGAGACTGATATCGGAAGCAGTAATAGTCCTTATTATAAATTAAAGACTATTACAGTAAATTTATATAGTGGTGGAATAAATACATTACCTGATAAATATAAAAATAAACTTATAACAACAGCTGAGGTCAGATTTTCAAGTGGTAAAATAATGAATGTAAATGTAGGTAGACTATATTTTCACAGCTATGCAAATAAAAATTCAGATTTGAAACTTGAGAGACAATCATCAAGCAGTGATAATAATGGTGGTACTACTCTATATACTGATAAGGATATTTATGTTACAAGTATAAGTAATAGATTTTATAATGAAATAAAGGACATTTTAAGAGTAAGTATTGATGGAAAACCTCTTTCCGATGTCAAATTTCCAATAAAATTAAAAGCAGGACAAACTATTGATATGACTTATCAATTTAAATTCAGTAATAAAAAAGATACAAGATTAAATAATGCATATAATCTAGTCTTTGATATTTCAACGGAAGATCTTCAGGGGAATAGAGGAATTAGCAATTGCTATATAGATTTCTATCCGAATTCTGTAGACAATATAAATGTTGATATTTTGAAAAGATAAAAGGAGATGAAACAGTATGTATGCTTCAGCTTATAACAAATTGTTTTGGGGAATGATAATACTTATTTTTCATATAAATTTAGGACCTATAAGTATATTGCCTAATTTTGTTGGATATATGATTATTTATTCAGGATTAAATACTTTGTCATCACAAAATGAAATTTATAAGAGAGGAAAATTGCCAGCAGCTATACTTGTAGTACTTTCTTTAAAAGATATATGGAATAATAAGAACAGTAATGTTTTCACAGGGAATTTTTATAATATAAATGTATTTATGATGATAATTGGGGGTATAGCAGTTATAATTGATATATATCTTATATATATAATATGCAGTGGTATATATGATTCTTCAAGAGAAAGAAATTTAGAGTCACTTATGATAAATTCAGAGGATGCATGGAAATTTTATTTGGGTATTTCTTTAATATTTTTATTGTGCTTACCTTTTTCTATGAATTTACCTGTAAACTATAATATGGCTATAATTATTATTTCCATAATAAAAGGAATAGCAGCTATTTGCATTATAGTTATCCTAAGAAAGTGCAGGATGTATCTTGGTACATAGGATATATGTATATTTATCACATTGTGCAATAAAGCTACAGCATGAAGCAATGAAACTATCAAAAAGAAAAAAATCAAAAGAAGAAAAAGAAAAAGAAGAAAAGAGAAAATTTTTATTAAGGCAAAAGAAAAAATTAATGAGGCATAAGAGACACTAATTGAATAATATGTGTACTTTTCAGCTATCCTGTTGGAAGTTTAAAGCGTTAATGTTATAATAAACTAAAATATTTAAAGAAGGGTGAGTATGCATTGGATTCTAACTTAATGAGTATGATTCAATTTATGTTTTTTATAGACTTGATAGATAATAAAAGTAAAATATTTTAGTATTTGACTAAAATTCATAAATTGAAAACTCCATTAAAGGATAACTTAGTTATAATTTCAGCAATTTTTTCAGGAGGCTCTTTCATTCCACAATTAAACCATTCAGAGATAATACCTAAATGAGCATAATAGAGATATGAAGACAAATATTCTCTAGATATAGGTAATTTATCTTTACCAGTTATCTTACAATAAAAGTTAAAGATATTATTCCCAAGATTGTTTTTTATCCATTCTTGAAGTTCTGAATTTCTATTTTCATCTAAAAGTGATTTTGCCAGCTTGTAATTATCTCTATAATAGCAAATGATTTTAGTAAAAAAATATTTAAAGTCCTCTTCACTAGGAGCATTTTCAAGTTTGTTCATATCATAAGATATCAGTTTTAATTCATTTAAAGCTGTATTTTCACAATGGGATAACAAATCATATTTATCTTCATAATGAATATAAAAGGCTCCTCTGCTTATACCTGCATCCTTAGTTATATCTTTAACTGTTACTCTATCAAATCCCTTTTCATATACTAAATCGTAAAAAACCTTTAGAATCAATTCTTCTGTTTGAATATATCTTTTATCATTTTTATTCATGTTATCCTCCTGCTGAAAATCTTTAACTTTAATTCTGCAAATAATCTAGTAAAGTATTCACAATACTTAATTTTATTTATAAAAAAATTTTTACAAGTATGTCTAGTTATATGAATACTTAAGAAGATTATTTGATAAATATGGGTTTGATTAATGTACACTTTTGAGTTTTTTGTATATTGTTTATATATTCCTCTCTAAATTATAATGAACATAGTGTCAATTATCAATAGAGAAAAGTTATCAGGAGGAATATTATGAAGAAAAATAAAGTTATTTTAGGATTTACAGCTTTAATTATTGGTTGTTTTTTAAGTATTCTAGATAGTACTATAGTAAATATAGCATTGCCAGATATAGCTAATTATTTTAATGAAAGTATCAATAATATAAGCTGGATTACTACTGGGTATCTACTTTCATTTTCTGTATTTCTTATTATAGGTTCTAAAATTGCAGATCAGTTTGGGAGAAAAAAAGTTTTTATAATTGGACTCATAGTTTTTGGAGGAGCTTCGGGTTTATGTGGATTTTCAAATTCAATTCTATTTTTAATCATTATGAGATTTATTCAAGGTATTGGAGCTGCAATTCTTACTCCTGTAATAATACCACTGGGACTTGAGATTTTTGGAAAGGAAAAGAGAGGTTTTATAATAGGAGTTTCAGGAGCTATTTCAGCCTTAGCTGCAGCGTCAGGTCCACCACTTGGAGGAATAATGCTTGAATATTTAAATTGGAAAACTATATTTTATGTAAATGTTCCTTTGTGTATGATAGCTGTATTTTTAGGCATAGTATTTCTAGATGAATCTTTTGACAATACAGTTTCAAAGAAAATAGACATAGCAGGTATTATTTTATTAACTTTAAGTTTATTTTGTCTAACCTTTGCACTACTTAAAGGTGGAGATTATGGATGGAATTCTTCTACTATAGTAACTCTTTTTATTACTTTTATTATATCAATGATTGTATTCTTAATTATTGAAAGTAGAATTTCTGAGCCCATGCTTCCATTAAATTTATTTAAAGAGAGTACCTTTACTAATTCATGCATTTGTTATACCATGGTGGGATTTGGCATAGCTGCACCTTTGCTTATATTGAATTTTTATTTGGAAAAGATATTGATGTATTCAGCATTAAAGTCTGGATTAATACTCATGACCCTTTCTTTAAGTGGAGTTGTAAGTGTTCCATTGGGGAGCTTTTTATCTTCAAAAATAGGATCACGAGTAATAAATTTTTTAGGAATTATTTTTATGGCAATTGCAACTGTTGGTCTTTCATATATAGATAATAATACTGCAATTTTAAATATAAGACTGGTACTTGTTATTTTTGGATTTGGACTTGGATTTTCTGCTCAATCCATATCGTCAGCAATAAAATATTTACCTTTAGAAAAGAGTGGTATGGCTTCTGGGATAATTAATGCAGGGAGACAAATTGGTACGTGTATTGGAGTGGCAATACTTGTAAGTATATTAAATACTAATGTAAGTAATGCAATTGTTAATATTAAAACTAATGTGAAACATGAAATAAATATGGATAAAACTTTGAATTCTGATATTAAAGAAAATATGGTGATAGAAGTAGATAATATAAAAAGTGATTCCAATTCTTTTTCAAAAGAAGATATAGAAAAAAACATTGATGAAGAAGGTAAAAAGGTACTTGCAAAAACTCCACAGGAAAAAAGGGTATTTGTACTAAGTAACTTAGAGCAGCAAAAGAGTAAGGTATTAAATATAATTGATTATAGTCAGGATATAAAAAATAAAGAAATTAGCAAAGCTTTTAATAATACATTTAGAGTATCCTATATTATACTATTTATATTTTCTATATTTGGATTGTTTACAGATAAAAAGATAAGGGAATAGGAATTGATTTATAGAATCATGACATAAAAATTAATGTCATGATTTTTTGTGTTTACAATATACATGGTTTCATTATAGTATATATATATAAATTTTATATCATAACTATCTGCTGTAGTAATCAATACTTCTACAGATAGAGATAACAGCCATATCTAAATTTAACAAGGCGTATAAACGATGTTAAGTGGGTTTTGTTAATATTGCTTATGCAGTTAATTAGTAGATATTTTATTTAAAATATGAGGAGGTAATGTTTTTTAATGACAGAAAAAGAAAAAATGCTAAATGGGGAATTGTATGAAGCCTGCGGAGAAGAACTGGTAAGTGAACATCAACACGCAAAGGAAGTTATGTTTGATTATAACAATTTACGACCAAAGGAAATTGAAAAAAAGAGTGAGATTATAAGAAATCTATTTGGCAATACTGGTGATAAATTCTTTATAGAAGCTCCTTTTAGATGTGATTATGGACGTAATATATATATTGGTGAGAATTTTTACAGTAACTACAATTGTACTATTTTAGATTGTGCTAAGGTTACTATTGGAGATAATGTTTTATTTGCTCCTAATGTAAGTCTTTTTACAGCAGGGCATCCTATAGATTTTGAATGCCGAAATAAAGGCCTTGAGTATGCTTTTCCTATTAAAATAGGGAATAACGTATGGGTAGGTGGTGGAGTTATTATAAATCCAGATGTTACAATTGGTGATAATGTAGTAATTGGTTCTGGCAGTGTAGTAACAAAGGATATTCCTTCTAATTGCATAGCAGTGGGAAATCCCTGTAAGGTAATACGAGAAATTAATGAGGATGATAAAAAGTATTATTTTAAAAAACTTGAAGTGTAATAATGAACATAGGAAAATAGTTTCGATTGGTATTCCCAACTTATGTTATATATGGCGGTAAATTACTGATATGATTTTTTTATAAAATTTAAATAACAATTTAACTATAATCGTATTCCAATTAACTTAAGCATATTTACTATTATAGGGTTGCTATGAAAAAGAATAAAATCAATAGGAAAGCTATGAAATATATAGTATAATACAAATAAAAAGTAATAAATAATTTAAGAGTATATGAAGATATGGGAGTGTTAGTATGAGTGTAGAAAATGTAAGAAAATTTTTTATAGACAGAGGAATTGAAGATCCTGTGTTTGAACTGCCGGAAAGTGGAGCAACAGTAGATCTTGCGTCAAAGACCATAGGAGTTGAACCGGAATTTATTGCAAAAACTTTGGCTTTTAAGGTAAAGGAAAGAAATGTGCTTATAGTTACTAGAGGAGATGCTAAAGTAGATAATAAAAAATTTAAAAAGTATTTTAATACGAAAGCAAAAATGATTAAATCTGATGAAGTAGAAGATTTAACAGGGCACCCAGTAGGAGGAGTTTGCCCTTTTGGCGTTAAGGAAAATGTAGAGATATTTCTTGATGAGTCCATAAGGGATTTTAAGTATGTTTATCCAGCAGCAGGCTCTAGGACTACAGCTTTAAAGATAGAACCAGATAAAATAGAAGAACTTACTGATGCAATTTGGATAGATGTGTGTACATATTAGTTTTTCTTTTTAACCTTAATTTCTATTATGGCAAGTTTTGCTAAAGTATTTTTTCCAACATATATAATACAAATTTTGAACATAGCAGTTGGAATTTTGTTGATATATTTTAGTATAAGGATGATTTTCAAAAAATAGTAGGGAATACAGAGATATATATTAAATGAAAAAAACACATTAGTTAAATATATAAAAATAATTCTAAAGAGCTAATAAAGAGAGGGGGGATTTAAATTGGAAAATTCTAAATTCATAAAGAAGCTATTTGAGGAAGATGGATTTCATAGTTATATACCCAATTCCAAGGATGAAATAAATGAAAATCATGAAAGGATTGTTAGAACTTCAGGCTCTCACAATTGCGGCGGAAGATGTGTTATAAAAGCTCATGTTAAAAATGAGCGAATTGTTAGAATTTCTACGGAGGATGATATAAAGGATACAAGGGAAAATCCACAGCTGAGAGGATGTCTTCGTTGTCGTTCTTATAGAAACCGTATGTATAATCATGATAGACTGAAATATCCCATGAAGAGAATTGGCAAAAGAGGTGAAGGCAAATTTAAGCGTATTAGCTGGGAAGAAGCTATAGACACCATTGCAGAAAATACTAAGAGAAGCATGAAAGAGTATGGACCTGATTCTATATATCTTCAATATGCTACTGGCAATGCAGGAAGGTTAGCGGAGAGAAACTGGATGAAAAGGCTTTTGGGGATGTATGGAGGATATCTAGACTATTATGGCAGCTACAGTACAGCCTGTACTCAAATTGCCACCCCCTATACCTTTGGAACCATCTATACCGGCAGCAGCAGGGATACCTGGCAAAATTCAAAATTGATTATTCTATTAGGGTTTAATCCTGCAGAAACAATTCATGGTACTAATACTGCCTATTATTTAAAATTGGCAAAGGAAGCCGGAGCAAAAATTATAAGCATTGATCCAATATATTCAAATACAGCCATAGGACTTGCGGATGAATGGATTCCAATTCGTCCCACTACGGATAGTGCTCTATTGGATGCTATGGCCTATGTTATAATTACAGAAAATCTACAGGATCAAGATTTTCTTGATAAATATTGTTTAGGTTTTGATGAAGAGCATATGCCTTCAGGAATTCCAAAGGGAAACTCCTATAAAAGTTATATTTTGGGAGAAGGTGAAGATAAAATTCCAAAAACCCCAGCTTGGGCAGAAGCCATAACAGGTATACTGAGAGAGACAATTATTGAATTGGCAAGGGAGTATGCTGTAAATAGACCGGCTGCATTAATTGAAGGCTTTGGACCACAAAGACATGCCTATGGAGAACAATATACCAGAAGTGGTACTGTACTGGCCGCCATAACAGGTAATATAGGAATTAATGGGGGATGGGCTTCTGGTACGGGGTATCCTGTCCGTCAGGAGTTTGTTGCATCCATTCCGTATTATAATCCAAATAAATCACAGATATCTGTATACAGTTGGCCGGATGCCATTATAAGAGGAAAGGGAATGGGAGCAGATTTAAGTGTAAAGGGTGTAAAAAGGCTGTCTTCAAATATTAAGCTTATGTTTAATTTAGGTGGAAATACTCTTGTAAATCAGCATTCTGATTCTAATGGTACAGCTAAATTGTTAGAAGATGAAAGTTTAGTGGAATTTATAGTAGTCAGTGATCACTTCTTGACTCCAAGTGCTAAATTTGCAGATATACTTTTGCCTGCGGACAATATGATGGAGAGGGAGGATATTGTAACTCCTTGGGGAATTGGAGACTATGTAATATATATGAATAAAGCGGTGGACACGATTTTTGAGTGTCGTAATGGGTATGATTGGATAAGAGATTTAGCGGATAAGCTTGGTCTTAAAGATGAATTTACAGAGGGAAAATCCATAGAGCAGTGGATGGAATATTTGATTGGGGAAACTGCTAAAAGAAATAATGATTTTCCATCAATTAATGAATTTAAGGAAAAATCCATATACAGATGGAACTATGATAAGTGCTCCATAGCCTTTGAAGATCAGATTGAAGACTTTGAAAATAATCCTTTTCCAACTCCATCAGGTAAAATAGAGATTTTTTCAAAGAGATTGTGGGGTATGAATAATCCTTTTGAAATTCCAGCAGTGCCTAAATACATATCGGCTTGGGAAGGACCGGAAGATCCTATAAAGACAATCTATCCTCTTCAATGTATAGGGCATCACTATAAACGACGTGTGCATTCTACCTTTGATAATACCAGCTGGATGGAAGAGGCAGGAAAACAGGAAATTTGGATTAGCACCGTAGATGCAGAAAAAAGATATATAAAAAATGGAAATGGAGTGAAGGTGTTTAACAGTAGAGGTACAATAATTTTACCTGCAAAGGTTACACCAAGAATTATGCCGGGAGTTGTATCGGTGCCTCAAGGTGCATGGTGGACTCCTGATAAAGAGGGAATTGACAGGAGAGGATGTATTAATACTCTTACAAAATATCATCCCACTCCACTGGCTTTTGGAAATCCCTCTCATACTAACTTAGTTGAAGTAGTAAAGGCTTAACATAATAAACTTAAAACTAGAAGGTGGTATATAAGTATGAGCAGACAACTAGCATTTTATTTTCAGCAAAATTATTGTGTGGGATGTAATACCTGCCAAATAGCCTGCAAAGATAAAAATAATCTCCCTGCAGGTCAGCAGTTTAGAAAAGTTTATGAAGTGTCTGGTGGAGATTTTATAGAGAAGGGAAAGGTAGTTATACCTAATGTATATGCCTTTTGGATTTCTATGAGTTGTAATCACTGTGAAAATCCAATATGCTTAAAGGTCTGTCCTGCAGGAGCCATTAGTAAAAAAGAAGAGAACGGAATTGTATATATAGATAAAGAAAAATGCATAGGATGTAAAAGTTGCATAAAAGCATGTCCTTATAAAGCACCTCAATATGATAAGGTATCTAAAAAGGTTAACAAATGTGATTTTTGCACGGATTTATTGGAACAGGGAAAAGATCCTGTCTGCGTTTCATCTTGTCCCATGAGGGCATTGGACTATGGTGTACTGGAGGAGCTGCGTGAAAAGTTTGGATGTATTGCTGAAACAGAAGGTATGCCAGAAGCAAGTATAACTAATCCTGCCTTAGTAATTACACCACATAAAGGGAAGTCTTAGACTCAGTGAATATGATTTTTACTAATAAAATTAGAAACGGATTATAGATGATATGAAAGGTGAAAGTTAAAATATATAAGCTATGTTTTTAATTATGGTGAATACACTTAGCATAGTAGATAGGAAGGGAGAGTAGGTTTTTAGCAGGAAATTTATAAGTAATATAAGCAAAGAAATTAGTTTAAAATAATAGTGTAGTGTTAATAAATTGTTATTTCTTGCTAAAGACAAATAAAATTATGGATACTGTAAAAGATTTTATGACAAAAAGACAAGCTATCTATGCACTGTTATCTGCACTTTATCGTGGAGATTTGAACAAGGTACTGGAAGTTTCTAAGGAAGTTCCAGTATTTAAAGATTTTTTAATTGAAAAAGGTTATGGCAGAGATATTACAGAAGAAATTAAAAATAGTAGAAAGTCATTTATAGAGGATTATGAAAGTTTATTTTTGGGACCATCACACATACTAGCTCCACCTTGGGAGTCTGTCTATGAAAACAATGATAGGTTGTTATTTGGAAAATCGGAATTGCAGGTTCGCAGATTCTATAGAAAGTTTGGATTAGATGTAAGTGTAAGGGTAGCTGCAGATCATTTAGCTTTTGAACTAGCTTTTATATCAAGATTATGTTCTGTTGTAGATTATGAAGATTTAAAAACTGTTAAGAAAAATGTTAGAGCCCAGATAGACTTTATAACTAAGCATTTATTATCTTGGACACCAAAGTGGAATCAGGACGTATCTGAAAATTCAAGCACTGGATTTTGGAGGGATATTTCTGAAATTATGGTGAAATCATTTAAGGAAGATTTAGTTGAACTTAAAGCTAGAAGCAAATGTCTTTAAATTTAAGTTTATCAATAATTTTTAATGGCAGAATAACTAAAAAATCACTACAGAGATAAACTCAATGTAGTGACTTCTTATAGAACTTAGGTAAGTTTAAATTATAAAATTAATTTGTCATTTCAACTTGATTAAGTGAATTTTTCAAATCATCCTCAGCGTTGCTGATTGGTTTTATATTAAAGGTATCTACTAAATATTGAAGCACATTGGGAGATATAAATGCTGGTAAACTTGGTCCTAAATACATGCCTCTTATTCCAAGGGATAAGAGTGCCAGTAAATCTGCTACTGCTTTTTGTTCATACCAAGATAGTACAATTGTTAGTGGCAGGGAGTTTACGTTTGTATCAAAGGCATCTGCTAGAGATGTAGCTATTCTAACGGCTGAATAGGCATCATTACATTGACCAATATCCAGTAGTCTTGGAAGACCTGCAACTGTTCCAAAATCTAATTTGTTAAACCTATATTTACCACAGGCTAAGGTTAATATCACACAATCTTTTGGTACTTTTTGTGCAAACTCTGTATAATAATTTCTGCCAGGCCTAGCTCCATCACAACCACCTATTAAGAAGAAACGTCTTATTTTGCCATTTTTAACTGCATTAACTATTTCATCAGCATGAGAAAGTGTTTCATTGTGTCCAAATCCTACTAGAATTTCCTTGGATTCTTCATCTTCTTCAAAGCCTCCAAGATCTAAAGCTTTATTTATTATTTCACTAAAATCTTTTACTCCATTTTCATCTGCATCTATGTGTTTTACTCCATCCCAGCCTACAACACTGGTAGTAAATATCCTATCTTTATAGGTTTCTCTAGGTCTCATTAAACAGTTGGTTGTCATTAGAATACATCCAGGTATTCCGTCAAATTCTTTTTGTTGATTTTGCCAGGCTGAACCATAATTTCCTACTAAATGTTTATATTTTTTTAGTGATGGATATCCATGAGATGGAAGCATTTCTCCATGGGTATATATATTGATTCCCTTGCCTTCTGTTTGTTGAAGAAGCATTTCTAAATCTCTTAAATCATGACCAGATACAATTATAAATGGTCCCTTTTTTATGTTTATATTAACTTTATGCATAGAAGGATTATTATATCTAGATGTGTTAGCAGCATCTAATGTTTTCATAACTTCTACACTCATATCTCCAGTTTTCATTGTAATATTTATCATGTCTTCTAAAGTTAAATTGTCATTAGTAGTGGATTCTAAGCCTAAGAAATAAAATTTATCTACCTGCTCACTATTATAGCCTATAAATCTTGCCTGATGACCATATGCACTTATACCTTTTAGTCCATACAATACTGTAGAACGCAGAGATCTAATATCTGCGTCAAGACTTTCATCATACATAATTCCAGCTTTAACTGAATCTTTTAGCATTTCTTCTTTTGTATCACTTAAGTTATATGTAGCAGAATCTGGATATTCTCCTTCAGGAGCACTATCTCTTAAAAATTCTTTTATTTTCTGAGATTCCTTTAACAGCTTAATATGAGCTCCTGGATCAAAATTTACATTGGTTAAGGTTGTAAATAATGAGTTTTCTACAAATTTCACTATATCCTCATCAATAACTTTTCCACTTTCGATGAGCGGCTTTGCGTAGCAGGAAATTCCCTTTAATTGGTATATCAGTAAATCTTGCAGATTTGCAATTTCTGGTGTTTTACCGCATACGCCGCTTTTTGTACAACCTTTTCCGCCAAAAGTTTGTTCACATTGATAACAAAACATTGAGTTTTCCATTGTTTAATATATCCTCCTATAGTTAACAATTATTTTTGTATATTTAAATGCTTTACAATATGTGGTTTTTTCAATTATATAATGTCATATTATAGATAAAATTATTCAGATATGATTAAAGTTTTTAATTATAAATTTCTATAGAAATAATTTGCTTATCTAACATTCGGAATAACCATTTACACCAAGCAACTACTAAGATAGTGAAAACCAAGCCATCAAGAGTAGTTATGGAAACACTTAATATTAAAGGTATGATTAAGAATAAGCATTTATCCAAAGCTATAGCACAGCAAGGGTTATATGAGTTTAAAAGACAGCTTCAATACAAATGTGAATTTTATGGAATTAAATTTATTGAAGCTGATAAATGGTATCCATCATCAAAGACTTGTAGTGAGTGTGGACATAAAAAGACTAAATTATCACTATCAGAAAGAACTTATATCTGTGAAGAATGTGGAGCAGTAATTGATAGAGATTTAAATGCTTCAATTAATTTAAGCAGATATTCAGCATAACTACATGAACAGTTATGTTTGAGGTGTAGGATTCGTTGTATCCGAAGTTAAGCCCTTGGAGTGTCATATCAAACGAAAGTAGTGTATTCTTTTAGAATTACAAAATCGGACACATTGAACGGGGAATTAAACAAGCTTTATGGAGTTCTATAAAGTTTTGGCAACGGTATAGTACTATTCTTTTGGTTGTTAGCATTTATATTTAGATTTGGAGGATTTTTAATTCATATGCTGCTTATAGTAGCGGTGTTAGTATTTATAGTGAATGTAATTACAGGAAGAAAAAATAAGGGATAATTATGTATAATAATATTTTTTAATAATCTATGTGGATTTCTATAATGAAATTTACATAGGTTATTTTTGTTTATATTATATAGATATCCAATTTGGTTATTAAATATTAATAAGCATAAATAATCTGAATAGTCTAGCCTAAAAAATTAAAGCTTACTTATAGTTGACAAATCAACTTATAGTTGTATAGTATTACTTATAGTGAATTTTAAGTGGGAGAATTGTATATGGAAGAAAAAAATTATAAAAATAGATGGAAAATTCTAGCCGTAGTTTTGCTATCTCCTTTTATGGGTAATCTGGATAGCAGTATTGTAAACATAGCACTGCCGATGATATCAAAACATCTATCTGTAGAGATAAATAGTATACAGTGGGTAGTAACCAGTTATTTAATAGTAATATCGGCTTTTGTGCTTATATTTGGAAAATTATCAGATAAATTTGGAAGAAATATCATCTTTAATTATGGATTTCTTATATTTGGTCTTGGATCTTTTTTATGTGCTATTTCTAACACTCTGAGTTTTTTGGTTTTTTCAAGAGTAGTTCAGGCTTTGGGAGCAGCTATGTTTATGTCTGCAAATCAATCTATATTGGCAATTACCTTTCCAAAGAATGAAAGGGGAAGAGCTTTTGGACTACTTGGAAGTACTGTAGCTATAGGAACTATGCTTGGACCTCCTATTGGCGGCTTAATGGTTCAGCTTTTTAATTGGCAGTCTATATTTTTAATAAATATACCCATCTCTATTTTGGCTTTTGTTTCAGGGAAAATAATACTTCCTAAGGAAGAGATAAGTAGAGATATTTCAAAATTTGATTTAAAAGGAGCTATTTTACTTATAGTTTTTATAGTATCTCTTTTCTGGTCACTTTTAAAAGGAGAAGATTTAGGGTGGAGCAATGAAAGAATACTTATAAGTTTTGTAATAGCCATTTTGTGTGGAATAGGTTTTTATTTTATAGAGAAAAAAGCAGAAGATCCTATAATAGATCTATCTATGTTTAAAAATAAATTATTTGATATAAGTATATTATGCGCGTTTATATCCTTTGTAGTTTTGTTTTGCGTAAATATAATTCAACCTTTTTATCTTCAGGATGCCATAAAAATATCTCCAGCAACTTCAGGGATTTTAATGATGGCTATTCCAGTGAGTATCGCTTTGATTGCCCCTTTAAGCGGATATTTATCAGATAGATTAAGCGGAGAAATTTTAACGATTTTTGGATTGCTTATTATGTCCATTGGACTATTTAGCATGTCTTTTTTAAATGCCACCTCCAGTTATATACATATAGCTATAAGCATTGCCATAATAGGTATAGGAAATGGATTGTTTCAAGCCCCTAATAATGCTATTGTAATGTCCTTAGTTTCGAAAGACAAATTGGGAGTAGTGGGCAGTATAAATGCTCTAGTAAGGAATGTGGGCATGGTTTCAGGAATAACATTTTCTGTTGCACTTTTGTACAATAGAATGAGCAGCAAAATAGGTCATAGAGTTACGGGCTACGTAAGCGGAAGACCGGAAATCTTCTTATATGCAATGAGGATAGTATATATGAGTACGGCAGTCATATGTATTTTGGGGATGCTGCTTACTATAATCAGAATTTTAAAGGAAAGACAAACAAGAAGATCCATATAAATATATTAAATTATAAATAAATACAATTTTATAAATAGAGTTAAGAGTATTATAAGAAAATAGTCTTAATTAATAAAAATATATTAAAAAAATGTCTGCTTAGCGCAGATGTTTTTTATATTATCATAAAATAGATAAATTTAATAACAATATGAAATAAAAGTCATAAATTTAATATTAATAAAATAATTTTAATGAAAAGTTTAATTTACCTCAAAAAAATATTAAAACTAGCGTATGTATATAGTGTCTTCAAAAGACGATCTGTTATAAATATGGCAATAGCAACATTAAAGTATATATTTATAATAAAAAATTATTTTAGGGGGAAAATAATTTATGATTAAATCAAAAATTATGAAATTTATTCTAGGAACTACTTTTGCTGCAACGTTGCTTGTAGCCGTACCGGGAGGAAAGTTGGCCTTTGCTAGTAATGCTGATTATAACAATGATTATGGCTTTTCTCACATAACTCGATTTGATATGAATAAAATTCCAGCACAACATGGAAATTCACAGTTCGAAGTGCCTAAATTTGATGCATCAACTATTAAAAATATTCCGTCAGCAAAGGGATATGATAAAAATGGTAATTTAATTGATCTAGATGTATGGGATAGTTGGCCGCTTCAAAATTCTGATGGAACAGTAGCAAACTATAAGGGATATAATATTGTCTTTGCACTAGCTGGAGATCCTAAAAATGGAAATGATACTTCTATATATTTATTCTATCAAAAAATAGGACAAACTTCTATTGACAGCTGGAAAAATGCTGGAAGAGTATTTAAGGATAGTGATAAATTTGCTAATCCAAATGATCCGCATCTTAAATATCAAACTCAAGAATGGTCAGGTTCTGCTACATTAACTTCTGATGGTAAAATTAGACTATTCTATACTGATTTTTCTGGTGCACCTGAAGATGGTGGAACTGGTGATGGAAATCAGGTTATAACAACTGCTCAAGTTAATATGTCTAAAGTAGATAGAGATACACTTAAAGTAGATGGTGTAGAAGATCATAAATCTATTTTTGATGGTGGAGATGGTAAATTATATCAAAATGTTCAACAGTTCAGAGATGCAGGAATGTATCTTTCACCGGACAATCATACACTAAGAGATCCACACTATGTAGAAGATAAAGGACATAAATATCTTGTTTTTGAAGCTAACACAGGAAGTGATGACGGTTATCAAGGTGAAAACTCTTTATACAACAGAGCTTATTATGGCGGCAGTAAGGCTTTCTTCCAGTCAGATAAAAATGCATTATTAAATAGTGATAAAAAGGAAACTGCTTCTTATGCTAACGGTGCGCTAGGTATTATTGAATTAAATGATAATTATACATTAAAAAAAGTTATGAAACCATTAATTGCATCAAATACAGTAACAGATGAAATTGAACGTGCTAACATATTTAAACTTAATGGCAAGTGGTATTTATTCACAGATAGCAGAGGATCTAAAATGACTATCAATGGTATAGGAAATAAAGATGTATACATGTTGGGTTATGTTTCTAATTCTATAAATGGACCTTTTAAACCACTAAATGACAGTGGACTTGTATTACATATGGATCTTGATCCTGCTGATCTGACATTTACTTATTCACATTTCGCTATACCTCAGACTAAGGGTAATAATGTTGTAATTACAAGTTATATGACTAACAGAGGTTTTTATGCAGATCACAAAGCTACTTTTGCTCCAAGTTTCTTACTTAATATTAAGGGAGATAAGACATCAGTTGTACCAAACAGTATTCTTGAACAAGGTCAGCTTACAATTGATAATGTGAAAAAACATAATGATAAAAGATAGTAGTCAAAATATTATAAAGAGATAATTGACAATTAATTAGTATTAAAAAATTTATAAAGAGGTTCTTTGAAATGTGTTAATATACATTAAAAGCACCTCTTTTTTTCTTTTTTTAAGAATATTATATAATTTATATTATAGATAAGTATATAGATATCCAAATTCATAATTAAATGTTGATACTCATAAATAGCCTGAGTAACTTAATATAAAAAATCTAAATTTATATTTCAGGTTGTATATCTATAGATAAATTTTTATTATACAATCTATAGAAAATTTATTATATGTCTACTCATCAGAGTCAAAATAAATGTATAATTTCATATTACAGAAAGAGAATATAAATGAATAATTTCACTTGAAGTTTTATACTTATACTAAGTTTGAATGGATTGTTTAAAGAATAGTCAGTGAATGAAGACATAGAGTGGAGGGATTATATGACAAAAAGAAAAATTGTACTATTATGTATTTTTATTAGTATTTTTTTTGCAATAATAATTGGATTTTTATTTTTTTATAGTAATACAGATAAAGAACCAAAGAAAAAAGTAATTGATGAAAAACCAAACTATAGAGCTGTATATCATTTTACAACTCCTGACAAGTGGAAAAATGATCCCCAAAAGCCCATATTTTTTGATGGGAAATATCATTACTATTATCTCTATAATGGTGAATATCCAAAGGGCAATGGTACAGAGTGGCGTCATGCTACATCAGAAGATTTAGTGCATTGGAGTGATGAAGGCGTAGCAATTCCTAAATTTACTAATAATAATGGAGATGTGTGGTCAGGATCAGTGGTAGTGGATAGTGAAAATACAGCGGGTTTTGGAAAAGATGCTGTGGTGGCTATTTTAACTCAGCCTTCTGGAAAGGATGGTGCTCAACAGCAGCATCTATGGTACAGTACTGATAAGGGAAAGACCTTTAAGTCCTATAGTGATAATCCAGTTATGCCAAATCCAGGAGTAAAGGACTTTAGAGATCCTAAAATTATCTGGAACTCTAAAAGTAATAAGTGGACTATACTATTAGCAGAAGGTAACAAGATAGGTTTTTATGAATCGGATAATCTTAAAGATTGGCAATATACTGGAGGATTTTTTACAAAAGATATAGGTATTGTAGAATGTCCAGATCTATTTATGATGAAGGCTGAGGATGGAGCTTATAAATGGGTTATGGGAGCAAGTGCCAATGGAAAAAGTGTAGGAAAACCGAATACCTATGCCTATTGGACCGGTGATTTCAATGGAAAAGAGTTTATACCAGATGAAAGTGAACCTCAATGGCTGGACTATGGATTTGATTGGTATGCAGGTGTAACTTTTGAAAGCGGCAATATCAGTGAGAGTTTTATAAAACGTTATGCATTAGCTTGGATGAATAACTGGGATTATGCTAATAATACTCCTACTACTAAAGAGAACTTTAATGGCATAGATTCAATTGTAAGAGAGATAAGTCTTAAAAAACAAGATGATAGGTACAGTCTTTTTTCGCAGCCTGTTGAAACTTTGAATGATATTGTAAAATCCACTGAACATTTAAATAGGGTTGAAGTTACGGGAACAAAGACATTAGAATTCACGGGAGAATCCTATGAGCTTGATGCAGATATAAGCTGGGAGGATGCTGAAAATGTAGGATTGAGGCTTAGAGAATCGGAGGATAAAAGCCGTCATATTGATGTGGGAATTTTTGTTGATGGTAAATATTCTTATGTGAACAGAGGATTTACATCACATCCAGATGCTGCTAATAAATATATTGAAAGCAGAGCACCATTTGACACCAGTAAAAAGAAAGTCCATCTTAAAATTATTGTGGATAAAACCAGCATAGAAGTATTTGTAGATGATGGAAAGGTCACTTATTCCAATGAGGCATTTCCTGATTTAAAGGATAAGGGTATAAGTCTTTATTCTATTGGGGGAAAAGCTGTTTTTGAAAATATTCAAATTAAACATTTTGATTCAATTAATGAGAAAGATTAGAAATAATATTTAGTAAAAGAGAGATAAATTTAAAAATCAGCCTGCAGACACCATGATTGAAAGTTTAAGAACTGTAGCTAAGGGGAATTATGTTTTTGAAAAAGAAGTAGCAAATTCAATATCTTCAATGCTTAAGAATCATAATAAAATAGATATTTCTCAGCTTAAAATTTCTACAAGAGAGCTTCAGATACTTCAGCTGGTGGGAGAAGGATTATCAAATAAAGAGATAGCAAAAAAATTATTTATCAGTGATGGTACTGTAAGAAATTATGTTACAGGTCTTCTAGAAAAATTGAATTTCAGGGATAGAACACAACTGGCTATATTTTATGTTAAGAATTTTTGACTATAATACATATAAGTTATTTATTGCCTTCTCAATATATCTTTGGCTTTCCACATATTATGGGAGGGGGCATAGATGAAACGGGTATTTACTGTAGTATATTTGGAAATAAAAAAGCTCCTACTATGCTTGGGGGAAAGGATGGAAAAATAACATCACGTATAAAACGTATAGCGAAAACAATGGAGCAGGCTAATTTAAATCCACAAATATCAACACAAATATTACCTTGGATATTAACTCATTATGCTGAAGCAGCTGGCTTGCTAGGTGGGGTGATGAAAGCTGACTCTGGAAAAGCTTTTGGGGAAGGTACTGAAGTTATGAAGTACACGCTTCTTGCAATTAGGGAAGGACTAGACGTTTGTAAAGCTCGTGGAATAAATGTAGGTAGTATAAAACCACAAAATTTATACTATCTACCTAAATTCATTATTTATAGTCTCACTATATGGATATGCGTCAATAACAGATTGAAAATCTGTGGTATTTCAGTAGCACCTATTAACTTTAAGCCAATAGAAGAAGCATTTCTCTCAATTATAGAGGGATGTCCTACCGGACTCCGTGTTGACGCATTAAAACCAAATTCTCTTGGATCTTTATTAATAAGAGCATCTTGAATATAATAAAGCATTTCATCAGTGAAGGGACTAACAGAACCTCCACGTTGATCATTAATTGCTTTAAGACCAAATTCGTCCCATTTGTGTATATAGCTCAAAACAGAAGCCCTAGAGACCCCTACAATTTCCTCTATTTTAGAGATATGTACACCTAAATAGCTCATAATAATTGTTTTTAAAAAGTTTTGCGAATACTTATTTGTTGAGTTTTTTTCAAAAGTTCTTAATTGATCCAGTGAAATATCTTTTAAATTGGTAACTTTTGTAGCCGTTCTTCCCATAATAATTTTCTCCTTAAGTTTTGCTATCTTCATATTTATTATGGCAAATTATATTGTTTTTAATTCTTTTAGTTTGGGACTGGTTTCACTATATATATATCAATACAATATAAATTTGTTTAATTGAGTAGATAAATATTTATCTACTCAATTAATATAAAATTTTATCTTAATTGAAATTAAGACTGTACTAAAATATTATTTATATATTTTAGGTACTTGATTTTCATTTTCATATTCTTGAATTTTTTCAATATACAGATGGTCTTTATTTTGAGTAACAGTATATACAAGTGGGGTATCTAAAGCTGCAGATACTAACTTTTTTTTAGAATCATATATGCGGATGTCATATATCATATATATATATTTTTTCCCATTAATCTCATGCCTTTTAATTTTATTTGATTCCACTGAAACTTTTAGAGGTTTTTTTATATCTGGATTATTATTAAAAATAGATACAGGAGAATTTAAAGCTTCAAAGGCTTGTTTTGATACAAAATTTTTAATATAAGAATCATATCCATTTTTATAAATAACAACTTCATTTATTAAATTCTTTATATCATTATTTGATTTGTTTAATCTGTATCTGTAGTATGTACTACAAGTGCTAAAAATAGCAATAATTAGTATTATAATTATTAATAGTTTCTTTTTCATAATTATTTATGATTCCTTTCTATACATGATTTTTATTATTAAAATTTACAATTATAGATTATATTATCATATAACCTATTTATAATACAAATTATATATAATATTGACAAATTAATTACATTTATGTATAATATGTAAATTTTACTAAAAATAATAAAAGGAGATGAATAATTTGAAAAAATTATTAAAAGATTTGGATTAATTTTAATATCATCTTTAATAATATTTTCGCCGATTACTAAAGTTCATGCGGAAGAAAATATTGATGATGTAAATCAAGTTAAGGAGGTTATTAATAAATATTTTAATGATGAATATGAATCTATAAAAATTGGACAAGCAATTAATGAAGATAATACTATTTATGATGATAAGTTGAAAGAATTTACAGATTTAAAATATTCTAGAGAAGCATTATGGTATAAAAAACTTGGTAATAAGCTTATAAAATATTCTATTAATATAAATTATATTTCTATAGAATTTAACAAAGATAGTAGTACCATTAATTTATCTAAAGATACTGAATTTTCATTTAGTAATGCTCCAGATGTAGTTTCTAAAGAATTTGATGACAGGCATACAATTGCATTAAAAAAAATAAATAATAAATGGCTTATAGATAAAGATATAGCTAAAAGTGAACTTGATAGTTCAAATAGTAATATTAATATGAAAATTAGCGTTACTAACGCTGTAAATGAATCTAATGCTCTTGATCAAAAAATATCTTCTTTGAAATCACGAAATATTGATAATGATATAAATGAATACAAAGAAATTGAAGGTAAAGTTAAAGTTAAGCAGTCTGAAGAGAAGAAGAATAACAATAATCTAATTAAAACATCAAGTCTTATAACACCAATGGGTTCATATGGAGGACATACATGGCAAGTTGACTATAATCGTATGGCAGCAGTTAATTATGCTCATAAATGGGCAAATTCATATAATCCTCTGTATGTTCACTATGACAGCGATTGTACTAATTTTGTTTCTCAATGTATTTATGCAGGGGCTCCCAAAATGAATCGAAGTGCTGGATGGTATTATTTAACTCCTAGTATAGGAGGGCCTGCTTGGATTAATGTAAAAAATCTTTGGAATTTCTTGATAAATAATAATGGTACAGGACCTATATCAATGGATAATACTCATTATTTAGATATGGATTATGGTGATCCTATCGAATTCTGGAGTTACTATGAAGGAGATTATAGTCATGCTGTTATTGTAACAAAGATAGATGATTATGGTGGTATCTATTATTCTGGTCATTCAAATTTTAGATATGATTATTCATTGTCTTCAGCATATGCGACTGGAGCTTATAATACTTCAAAAACGAGAACAGCTCACATATTTGGATATAATAATTAAGAATGTTAATTATACACAATGCTACTATGTGTAAATGAAGATAAAGGCTTATATTTTAAACCTTTATTTTTGGCACAACAATGCATTTAATTGTGCTAAAAGATTATTTCCGCCTGAAATTGATATATTGCCAACTTTATCACATATATTTTCCAGATATTCCATTTCTTTAAGTTTATAAAGTGTTTCATTTTCATCCAAAAGTTTTGCCGTATTTAATAGGCTTCTTGTGGATGCAACTTCTTCTCGTCTTGATATTACATTAGCTTGTGCTTTCTTTTCTGCAATTAAAACAGTATTCATTATATCTCTAATTTCTCCAGGTAATATAATATCCTTTATACCGGCATCAATAAATTCAACATAATATTCCCCTTGCTTTTCTTTAAGCTTTGAGAGTATAAAACCTGCAATCTCATCTTTTTGGTTTAAAAGTTCATCAAACTTAAATCTTCCAACATACTCACGAAGAACCATTTGAGAAAAAATATAAATTTGTGTTTTATAATCTTTGATTTCAGATATAAGCTTAACAGCATCTATTATTTTAAAACTGCATACAAAATTGATACGTAAAGAAACTCTATCTGTAGTTAGAATTTCTTGACCTGAAATATCCAGTTGTTGAATTCTTACGTTAATAAGTTCATAGGTCACTTTAATTTTGCTATTCCAAAAGAAATAAATACCACTTGAAAGTTCTCTTTGAAATTTGCTATCAAAGTATACAACTGCTTTTTCGCCTTCAGAAACCTCAATTTTAGTATAGAGCTTTTCAGTAATATATTTAAATATATTTTTATCAATCTCCTTTTTAACTTCTGGATTTGATATATCAATAACATCAAAGGTATGCTTCTTTAAAATATTCCAAAAAGCATATTCGCCACTTGTAAGAGTGTCTGTTATTCTTCCATCTATATAATGAACAGCTATTTTATTGTCAGGTACGTTTATAACCGTTATACTATTCTTGAAATTTTCATCTTTTGTAAGCACACTAATATCAATTCCTGCTGTATTAACAACCAGGCTGCTATCTATACTTACTTTTGTTATTGTATAACCCATCCATGATAAACAGGAGTGTTTACCTGGATTCAACATTTTTATAAATTTACCATACTTAAATAAGTATCCTCTTTCATTTTCATTAATAATAATCTTCATAATATTAACCTCTTTTACTAATAAAATTTTGATATAAGCTGTAATGCTCACATAATCTCGGCGGAATTTTAGTTAAATCATATAAAAAATATCAAGTCAAAGTTACTGCTGATATTTTTTATATGCCTAGCTCATATTAATTTACCTCGGCTCCTTTACATTATATTAAAGTCATGGAAATAAAAAATACAAAGCGGTATCCCTAAAATTTCAAGGCATTAATTACGTCATTATAGTAGTTAGTCCTTATGTCTATCTTTAATGTATACTATAATTGAGCACTACAGCTTAACACCATTTAATCTAAGACTTGGAAGGTCTTATTTTGAGAAGGTTTTAAACCTAAACCTAAACATAAAACATCGTCTGATTACTCTACCAACTGAGATAACTGTATAGTCACAGTAGGGGATTCGAACCCCTGACACATCAGGTAATGACAATTATTTCGGAATACTAAGAAGTTAATACCTCTAGCACCGTAAAGCCTTAAAAAGCTTTTACATAGAAATAATATGCCAAATATATAAAAAGCTTTCGCCTATATATTTTAATAACTATCCTTTAACAACGCCAACTGTTTTGAGTTTTTTTAATGGATCAACTAAATCAGTTTGATTAAGCATAACTTCATCTATGTTCTTATATGCAAAACGGCTTTCCTCAGCCACGTCATTTTTTTTATTTTTACCTAATATTATTCCTGATTTTTTAAGATCATTCATAACTTCTTCTGTAGTAAAATTTTTCATTGCAGCCTTTCTTGAATATCTTCTTCCTGCACCATGAGAAGAGGAACAAAAGCTTTCTTTATTTCCCTTTCCCTGTACAATATAACTGTAGGAGCCCATAGCTCCAGGAATAACAGCTAGTTCACCCTGTTTTGCTCTTGTTGCACCCTTTCTATGAACCCAAACATTTTTGCAATAATGATTTTCAAGACTTGCATAATTATGATGACAGTTAATTTCCAATGTATATTCAATATTAAGATCAGTATATTTCTCCAGCCATTTTTCTATAATAATTTTAACGGCTGTTATCATTTTTTCCCTGTTTTCATAAGCAAAATCAAGAGCTAAATTCATCCAATCTATATATCTTTTACCTTCATCAGTATCTACAGGCAAAAAAGCCAATCTGTATTCCAATGGTACAGCTGAATGCCATTTTTCATTGAGTTCTCTTGCCATTTTATTAAAATGATTACATACTCTTCTCCCAAAATTACGACTTCCTGAATGAAGCATTATACCTAAATTTCCTTCTTCATCTTCTTGAAGTTCAATAAAGTGATTTCCACCTCCAAGAGTTCCTATTTGAAAGTATCCATCTTCAATCTGATCCAAAAGTTCAACATCCTTTTCATATTTATTCATTTCATTTTTAGCTTTATCAAGTGTATAGGACATTTGTATTGTTTTATGATGTTTAAAGGAAACAGGTATGTTCCTCAATATATCTCCAATAATTCCCTGAATCAATGATCCATTTGGAGTTTTAATATCTTTTATATACTGTACCTTTATATTAGTTCCTACAAAAGCCATGCCACAACCTATATCTACACCAACAGCATTTGGAATAATAACTCCTTCAGCTGCAATGACTCCACCTATGGGCATTCCCTTCCCAGTATGTGTATCCGGCATAAGTGATACCCACTTATGTATAAAGGGAAGTTGAGATAGATTGTATGCTTGTTCAAGGCAGCTTTCCTCTATACTAGTCTCACCTTGAAGGCATATTTTAATTGGATGTTTTGTTTTTTCACTGAAAATGACAAACATATCAGTCACTCCTTGTTTATAATCTAAGATAAGCTGTATAAATAGAGTTTAAGTATCCTTTTATGATACTTAAAATCGTTATCCGAGAACGTAGTCGATCTTTATTCCCGCAAAGTTGGGAGTATTAGATATGGTAGTCATCGGATAAAATTTTAATTGCTTAAGTTGAAGCGGCTTATCTATGTTTTAATATTAACATCACAAATAATAGTTTTCATTTAAAAAAAGTTGCGAACTTATTTTATTAATTGATTTTAAATTTATAAATTGATAGAATAAAAATTAATTGAGTATAATATCTTATACCTAAACACAGAAAGGTCAATTATATGAAGAATTTTTCAGAATTAATTAAAAACTTTGATAAAATTAGAGATTATATGAGAGATTTTTTTGTATATGGCTTTAAATCCAGAAGTAATTTTACTGAAAAAAGTCTCCGCACCTATGATAATGAAAAAAGAAGAATTGAAAGTTATCTTGGTGATTGCATAAAATATAATAATATAAATGGAGAAAAAAATACTTTTATTTCTTTAGACAGCTCTAGTGTAACTGAAAACCCACTTTATTCTGTATGGAAGGCAAAGAGCTTCACAAACAATGATATAATGCTTCACTTCTATTTGCTGGATATATTAACATATGAGTCTTTACTTGATATAGAACAATTGACAAATAAAATTTGTGAGAGATATGGTACATGCTTTGACACTCAAACAGTAAGAAATAAAGCTAAAGAATATGTAAAAGAGGGAATTTTAAACTCCTGCAAGCAGGGGAGAAAATTATACTATTCTCTATCAAGGGATTTTCTTAAAACGTTAGTGAATAACTATGATGATATACTAGATGCTTTAAAATACTATCAGGCAATAGCACCTTTTGGCGTTATAGGAAGCTATATTCTTGACAATGAACAAAATAAAAATGATATTTTCCACTTTAAACATCATTTTGTTGTCCATACACTAGAAGATAAAGTTCTACTTGAGATTTTAAAAGCTATACAGGAAAAAAGAGAGATAAATTTTATTAATAAAAGTCCACGTAGTGAATATATACTAAAAGTTTCTGGTATACCCCTTAAAATATTTGTAAGTAATCAAACTGGCAGGCGTTACGTTAACATATACAATAAGAGAAGAAAGCGTTTTGTAAATTACAGATTGGATTACATAAAGTCCGTTAATATATTGGATATATGTATAGAGTATGATTTTTTTAAACAGAAACTGGAGAAAAATTTGGATAAATGCTGGGGAGTATCCTTTGGCAATAGCATTAGAGGTAAGACATTTTGTGCTAAATTTTATGTTGATGAGGAAAGGGAACTGTATATACTTGATCGCATAAAGAAAGAAGGTCGAAAGGGTACACTTAAAAAAGTTGATAAAAATATCTATATTTATTCAAAGGAAATCTTTGATACAAATGAAATAATGTCCTGGATAAAGAGTTTTACGGGAAGAATTATATCTATTGAAAGCGGAGACAAATTTGTAGATGAAAGATTTTATAGCGATATGAAAAAGATGAAAGAAATGCATTTAGGTGGTGATACTGACTGATGGAATTATTTTCTGAGATTTACAATTGTTATTATAATGTAATAACAAAAATTTTAAATACCTGCAGTAACACTCCTATTTCCAAAGAGGATATAAGCAAAATTATTAAGAATAATGCTTTCTGTGAAAGTGCTTTTTATATATTTCCAAAACTTATAGGCGGAGATTGGAATTTGATTACAAAAGATAAAGAAAAATTTATATCAAAATTAAAAGGAACAATTAAAAGGCCTGTAACACTTTTGGAAAAATCTTGGTTAAAATCAATAATTCAAGATAAAAGAATATCATTATTTTTAAAGGATGAACAAATTAGAGTTTTAGATGAATATCTATCTGATATTGAACCTCTGTTTAATGTAAATGACTTTTACAACTATGATATTTTTTCAGATGGTGATGATTATGAGAATCCTGAATATATACGTAATTTTCGATCTATATTATACGCCTTTAAAAGTAAACAAGCTGTAACAATATCCTTTGAAAGCAGTAAGGGTAATCGTATCACAGGAAATTACATTCCTATGAAAATAGAGTATTCAAATAAAAATGATAAATTTAGAGTTCACACTTTTAGAATATACCATGGAAAAATTAGAAATACTGAAATAATAAATATAGGAAGAGTTAAAAATGTACAGGCCTCTAAGGAAAGTTTTAATTTTAGTCTAAATATTGATATTTATGAAAAAATCAATAAATGCAAAGAACCTGTTGTAATAGAAATATCTGATGAACGTAATGCACTGGAGAGGTGTATGCTAAATTTTGCAAGTTTTCAAAAACATACAGAATATCATAAAGATACTGAAAAATACATAACTCATATTTATTATGATATGAAAGATGAAACTGAACTATTAATACGGATACTTTCCTTTGGTCCTGTAATAAAAGTGTTAGGTCCTGATAGATTTTTAAATATTTTAAAGAAGAGAATAAAAAGACAGGTAGAGTTGATGGAAATTTAGTGAGAATAAAATAGAATATAATTATATGCTTTTCAAATATATTTCTAAAAAAGAAAGGTGATTATATATGAAAAAATTTATAGTATTGATTTTATCAATGACTATGTTTATGATGTTGTTATCAGCTTGTGGATTCAAAGAGAATATATCAAAAAGTGGAGAGTTTAAAGCTGATGAATTTATAAAGATGATAAAAAGTGATAAAATTGAAATTAAGTCAATTGATAGTTCTTCTGTTATTTCTACAATAACGGATCAAAAGTATGTAGATCAATTTGTAAAAAACTTAAAGATTCAGCAGTGGCAAATGACAAGTCTGCCAGAGAATTCAGAAGTTCAATATGAATATGTTTTAAATAATGGCAAAGCCAATATTATAACTTTTAAGGATATACCTTATGTACAATTAAAAATTAAAGGATTTAATTTTACTTTTAAAGTGCCGGAAGATGTGGCAAATTATTTGAATGCTGTAAAGAAATAAAATAATTTTATTTTTAAGTATAATATACCAAAAAAGATAAATACTATAGTATTATTTTCAGTGAGGTGTGTAAAATGAAAAGAAGATCTATAGTATTGTGGAAAAGAATTGTTTTAATGTTATCTGCAGCTGGTTTGTGCATTACAGGGGTATGGTTTAACATAATGATAATCACACTATTCGGCTTAATTCTCTGGATAATTAGTACAGCTGTAAATATTATATATAACAATAAAGATTATAATTCACTTATAGAAGAGTCTGGTTCAAAAAAAGCTGATAATAAGGTAAAGTTTACAGTTATAAAAGGAAGTAAAGAGAAGAAGGAAGTTTAAAGTTAAATTAGATAATCTTTACATTTCAATGTGTATATTTGTTTATAGGTAAAATAAATGTAGCAATTATAGAAGTAAGCTAGAGAGATATTTATCTAGCTTATTTCCATTTTTTGAAAAACTTCCTTGTATTTTGGACAGCCAAAATGTTTTGCAAACCAGCGTACAATGAGAGGACATATAATTGAAGATAGTACTACAGCACAGGATATTTGTACAGTAGCTAAGTTTACATAATCTCTAAATGCTGGTACAAATTGTCCTATCATTGCAGGAACTGCGATGGTATTGCCTGCTACAGATACAGTTGCCATACCGCCATAGCCAGGTCTTTTTAATAAAATTCTGTCTACAAACAGTGCTACAGGACCAGTTATAATGAGTACCAAAATAAAAAGAAAAACTCCTCCAAAGCCAGAGACTATAATTTTAGAAAGATCAATGCCTGATCCTAAAATAAATCCCATTACAGGTAGTATTAGTGTAATTCCATTTTTAGTTGCAGTTTTAATTTTTTCATCAATAGCAGATAATATTATTCCAATAAGCAGAGGAATTAAAACGGTTACGTATTCTTCCCAGCTTACCGCATTTCCTCCAGAAACTCCAATGGTAAGCAGGGTTAACATTGGTCCAGAATTAAAGTTAAATATTGGTCTTGCTGCAAGATCTGCATGATCACCGTAGTTTTGTACTAATCCCATATACAGGCTGCTGTTGTTATTAGTCAAAGCACATAAGATTGCCAAAGTACAGGTACCGAATATTCCGTTATATCCAAAAAATTTCAATATGATAAAATAGGCCAAAGTACCCGCAAGATATTTAAAGAATACATGACTGCCACCCCGTTTTAAAGCTTCTGGTATGTCTTTTATTTTTATTTGTGTTCCAGTAAATAGTAAAGTTAAAAACATCATTACATTTATTCCATCATTGGAAATTAAAGATTGACTATAGCTTCCTATTCTTAAAATTGAAGGACAAAAGGTATTTAGAACAGCTGCCGTAAATAATGGAACAAGCATAGTTCCAGCTGGAATTTTATTTACTCTCTTTAATAAATCCATTTTTTTCTACCTCTGTTATATTTAAATTATATTTTTATAATATCATATGCGGATATAATAATCTAACAGAAATAGATTAAAGATGTATTTTATAATAAATCTTAATCACTCTTAAATGTAAAAGTACTATTATATGTAAATAAGTTAAGATAAAAATTTAACAATATTAAAAATTTTATTTATACACTACTATTTTTATCTTAAATGTATTATAATGAAAGATTTATATTGATTTATTTATAAAATTAATATAATATAATCTTAAAAATTATTAAAGATAGAAGTTTAATATAAAATAGATTAATTATATAATAAGTAACAAAAATGGAGGGATAAAAGTGGGACATGCAATATTTGAGCAGCGTTCTGGTATTTTAGGTGTAGCAGTGGCTAGTGCCTGCGGTGTTGTTTCATCAGATCAATTAATTGGAATGGGAGAAATAGCAAAGAAAATACAGGTACATGGAATCAAAATGACATCTAGATCAACTATTGTTTTCTTGATAAATAGTGAGGATTTAGAGCAATTTAAAATTGAAATTGAAAAAGTTGGGCTTAGTTTAGGGGTTTTTGGAAACGTTGTAAGAAATGTAAAGGGTTGTGCAGGAAGTGATGCTCTATGTATGCGTGCTTTAGGAGATGCCTATGGACTTGGTGTAGAAATTCAAAATAAATTTATGAATCAGCCTGTTCCAAAGGATTTTAAGATATCAACTGCTGGCTGCATTAGAGCATGTACAGATCCTTATTGTGCAGATTTTGGAGTTATTGCTACGGCTAAGGATACCTTTAGTATTTATATAGGGGGAAGAGGAGGCAGTAAAAAGCCAATCCACGGTAAACTTATTTTTGAAGAAGCATCCTCAGAGGGAGTTATAGAAGTTTTGGATTATGTATTAAAAAGATATAGTGAATTGGGTGAACCAGGAGAACGTCTGTGTAAAACTATAGAACGCTGTGGCGTTGATAAAATCATTCCTTCAGAGGATAGTGTGAAAAAGTCTTCTTTAGAAGAATTGAATGACTTTCTGGATTTTATGAATTAAAGTTTAACTAGACAAAGAATTGTAATACTCATTATTAACTGATAATATTAATGAATCTTACTTGATGGAAATTTGTTACATAACTAAGTTTAGATGAGCTTTATATAGAGCAGGGAACCAAAGGTTTTAATTTTGTATGAGGCTTATATAGAGTGCAATAGAGTATTATAGCCATTAGTTATGGAATGAATAATTAGCTTTTTATAAATCCAAAATTTTTAATATAAAGAAGGAGATAGTTATGCAAGTTGGTGAAACCATAAATTTACCGTATATAAAAGAGACTATAGAAAAGTGTTGTCGTTCTAAAGATGGATGTGAACCTTGTGCTGGTAAAGCTTGCCTTATAGGATTTGCTAAAATAGTTTCTCTCTATGCAGAGGAAAAAAAAGCTTTGGCAATACCTGGTGGATTAAAGCTTATACCTAAGCAGGACTTTAAGGTTTATGATGTAGATGAAGTTGCTCATGCTTTGGCTGTTATAAATTTAGAGTGTAAGAATTGCAGTGATAATCATGATGATAATTGTATTATTAATATAATGCGTTCTTCCCTTGAAATTGCTCTTATGGGAGAAAATGTACAGTTTACAGGTTCACCATTAGCTTACGTAATGAGCCTTGGCAAAATAAATGCTGAGTTGGGTAATAAAGTAATGGTGTATTATAATGAACTTAAAAATAGGAAATAGATTATTTTTATCATAAAAATATTTCCATAATATTTTTAAGTATATGTTGTTTTTTAGAATAAATTTATTTATACCTATATAGGCTTTTGATTAAAAGTATAAGAAGTTTATATGGGTCTATATGAATTTGTAAATATATTAAATAATTTATAGAAAGGCTCAAAAAAACTTGAACCTTTTTAATCTTAGATTTTTATTTGTGTAAATCATATATGACATTAGTGAAGAGATTATTTTAAAAGTATTTTGTCTATTATTCCATATTTTACAGCTTCCTCAGCAGACATGAAATAATCTCTTTCCATATCCATTTCTATTTTTTCAAGGGGATTGCTTGTCTTTTCACTGTATATTTTATTTATTTTATGTTTAGTTTTTAAAAGCCAATCAGAATGGATTTTTATATCTGTAGCCTGCCCTTGAAAACCACCCTGTACTGAGGGCTGGTGTATTAAAATTTCACTATTTGGAAGGGCATATCTTTTACCAGCAGCTCCCGATGTCAATAAAAATGATCCCATGCTTGCAGCGAAGCCAACACATATTGTGGATACATCTGATTTTATATACTGCATTGTATCATATATCGCCATTCCAGCGGTTACAGAACCTCCAGGGCTGTTTATATAGAAATGAATATCAGCATCAGGATTGTCAGATTCAAGAAATAGCAGTTGAGATATAATTATACTTGCACTTGCATCCGTTACTTCACCAGATAACATAATTATTCTATCTTTAAGTAATCTTGAATATATATCGTAGGAACGCTCGCCTGAATTTGTCTGTTCGATAACTATAGGTACATAACTCATCATATATCACCTCGTATAATATATTTGATATAACAAGAAATTTGTAATGGTTTATATATAGGCTACATTAAGCAATGTAGTTTAAAGTTAATTATTTAAGCCAATTTAAGCTGCTATGGAAAGCATACTTGTGATTTTATTTTTTGAACTCATTGGAGTTATATTAATTTTGTTCCTTCTAAATTCTCTTGGAGGTATCCCATAAAGTTTTTTAAAAGCTTTTGTAAAGGATTCCTGGGAACTAAACTGATATTTTAAAGCTATATTCACAATTTTATCATCTGTATTTACTAGTTCACTAGCGGCCTCTGAAAGTCTTCTCTTTCTAACATATTCACCGACAGGTTCTCCAACTATAGCATGAAAAACTCTGTGAAAATGATATTTTGATAAAAAGGCTTTTTCTGCAAGGTCTTCAAGTTCTATTTTCTTATTCAGATTGCGTTCAATATATTCAATAGATTTTTCAATACAAGTACCATAATTCATATTAAAATTGCTTCCTCCTTCAATCTTTTTTTCAGTATAACTCATGCTTTAATATAAATCCTGTCTTTTTTTGCTTATATTTTAATCATAAAACTTTAAAATATAAGATAGTTGACATATGTAAATGTTTACAATATAATAAAAATAAATTAAGTAAACTTAAATTGCTATGTACTTAACAAAAATCCTATATAGAATTGAGACATTTCCAAATTAATATTTTTAACTCCAATAATAAACTATTTAATGATGTTTATATATACTTACTGGAAATAAATAATTAAAAAAACAGTATAATATACCCATTAATATTTACGGTTACCCATATATGATATCAGTTAAATATAATCAGAAAAATTTTATTCCTTCTATTGAAATTTAGACAATTTATCCCATAACTAGTGCTTGCAGCACTCTACCGCATATAAGGTGGAGATAACAGCCGCAGATTCATGGATAATCCATTTAAACTTAGTTAGAGTACAAACTTCAGCTAAGTAAGATTCATTGATAAATTTAAAATTAAAAAATATAGAAAGGAAGTTTGCCAATGGAAAGAAAAGTTAAGAAAAATATACAATTAATAAACTTAATTATTACTTATTTATTATTACCAATATTAGTTGCTTTTTTATTATGCACAGCAGAATCAAGAGGAGTATATGCAGCTACAGAGGCAGATCCCTATAGACCGCTATATCATGTTACACCACAATCAGGATGGATGGGTGATGTACAAAGGCCACTCTACATAAATGGAACACATCAGCTCTATTATTTAAATAATTTAGATTATTCTTGGGGAGGCAATGGAACAGCATGGGCACATGCAGATTCAACAGATTTAGTAAATTGGAATAGAAAACCAATAGCTATACAGAAGTATCAAACTCCCTATGGAGACCCTTGGACAGGTAGTTTAGTAGTAGATAAAAATAATACTGCAGGCTTTGGCACAAATGCTGTAATTGCTTTGGTAACAATGCCTTATGAACATCAATCTACTCATCTGTGGTATAGTACAGATGATGGAAATTCATTTCAATATTATGGCATTGTACAGCATAATCCAACAGGAAGTTCAGATTTCAGAGACCCAAAAGTTGTTTGGAATGAGGATACAGGAAAATGGGTTATGACACTGGCTGAAAATAATAAGATTGGATTTTATACATCATCTAATTTAAAAAGCTGGCAGTATGTTTCATCATTTATAAGACAAGATATAGGTATTATAGAATGCCCGGATTTATTTCAAATTAACGTAGATGGAAATAGTAATAATAAAAAATGGGTATTAGCAATGGGCGGCAATGGTTTTAACTACGGATTGACAACAGGGACCTGTTATTTTGTAGGGAACTTTGATGGTGAAGTATTTACTAAAGACCCAGGCTCAGATATAAATTGGTTAGAAGAAGGTGCAGATTCTTATACAGGGGTAACTTGGGATGCACCTTATACTGATGGTAATTACAGATATTTTATATCATGGATGAATAATTGGAATTATGCATTTCAGCTTCCATGGCAAAATTATTCAGGAAATACAAGTATCGTTAGAGAGATAGGGCTAAATACAACTAGTAATGGATTAAAATTACAGCAAGTGCCAGTTTGGAATTTACTTAGTAATTTTAATGAAGTAATGAATGTAGAAAATCAAACGGTGTACAGTAATCAACAAAATATTCTTGACAATTATAAGGGTTTATCTTATAGTATTGAAACCCAGATAGATGTATCAGATTTAACAAATGGTAAATTTGGATTCTCTGTTAGAAACGGATTAAATGAACATACAGATATAACTTATGATAAGAGTATAAATCAATTATCTTTTGACAGGAGCAATTCGGGTATAGTTGTTAATGTAAACGAATTCATAAATCTGCAGAGAATTACAGTTAACCCTGTAAACGGTAAAATAAAATTAACTATATTGGTAGATGTAAGTACAGTTGAGATATTTGTTAATGATGGACAACATGCATTAAGCAATATAATTTTTCCCTCATTAACATCAGATGGGGTAAGACTATGGACTGATGGTCATGTTCATTTAGATTATTTAAAGATAAGAAATAACAACAACAATATGATAAATTAGTATATCTTTAAAGGTATATTAATTTTCAAAAAAATAGAGAATAAGCAGTTATTTGTAAATTAGAATCAATAGTTCAATACATGAAATATATTCGTATAATTTTAAAAGGTATATTATAATATGTTTAAATTGGTATACTGTACCGTTTTAAAATTCGTATATTTTTAAAGTGTAACCATACTCAAATTATTTTAATATATTAAATTTGAGGTGAGTTAAAATGTCACTTTTTGATTCATTGACTCCTAAAGAACTGAATATTTTGGTAAATATAGTTGCAGTTGCACTTACAGAAGGAAATTCAGCCGATGATAATAACGTATTGGGTAACTTCTTAACGGCCGTTTCAGCTAATATACTTGTTATTGCGGCACAACAGCAAACTCTTAGTTCTTTAGAAGATAAGCAAAAACAAATTAAAGATCTTAAAAAACAAATTAAAAAACTTGAAAATGATTTATGACACATAGTTGATAAATTTTTCTATGTGTTTTTTATTGTTACTATTATTGTAGTAATATAATTACTTTATAAATTAAATCAGCAAACATTATGCCTATAAGCTTTCTAAAATTTTACCAATATATTTTTCACCTTTTTTAACAATGTCAAATTCTCCATTTGAAAAGCACCATGAAGCCATAAGTCCTCTTACAAAACTTTCTAGATATAAAAATACTTCTTCCACTGTTTGATTTGTGTTAAATACCTTGTGATCAATACCTTGTAAAATTAATATCTTTAATTCTTTAGTAAATTCTCGCCTTTCAAAATGTTTGCTGTTTTCCAATATGCACTCTGTTAAATTAGTAACATAAGCACGGCAGGTCATGGTACAACCAACATGATTGCTAAACATAAGTTCTGATAAAAGAAATTTTTCTATTTTATTTTTAATACTCATTCTTTTATCTTGTGAAATTAAATTGTTATATTGTTTTAAAACAAACTGACTCATATCTGAATAGTAACTTTCTTTTATAATATCTTCTTTAGCTTTATAATGAACATAAAAGGTACCCTTTGCAACGCCAGCTTTTTCACATATTTCACTTATGGTAACATTGTCATAGCCCTTTTCTTTAATTAGTTCAATAGCAGTTTCGAATAATTTATTTTTAGTGAGAATAGATTTTTCTTTTCTTAACAAAGATATCACCTTCTTGATTTTTTTTAATTATAAATGTATAATAATGACCGTAGTCAGTGACTAAAGTCATTATTATAATAAGCTATTTAAAGGAGAATTTCAACATGTTTATATTAAGTCTTAATTATATCAAGCCTATGGATGAAGTAGAAGAATACTTATCCAGTCATATATTGTTTCTAGATAAATATTATAGCAGCAAAAATTTTATTTGTTCTGGAAGGAAAAATCCACGTACAGGTGGAATTATTCTTTGTAATGCTGAAAACATTGATGAAGTTAATGCCATAATAAGTGAAGATCCATTTTATAAAGAAAAAATTGCTGCCTATGAAATTACGGAATTTTTTCCTACTAAATATGCCGATAGTTTCAAATCTTTTATTCAATAATAAAAAATTAACGTTTTTACTATTAATATAGCGTGGATTTTTACAAATAGCCTTAAGTTAGTAAAAATAAATATATCTATATGTGTATTTATATAATTACTTTGATTAATCTTTTTCTAATAGTTACATTTGCTATACTGAAATGTATTACATATATTTAATAAGTATTTATGAAAAATGAATCTTTCAATATTAAAATAGTGTTTGTGTAAATAATTGCTATCATATAACATATACATTTAATAGAGATTATCAAGGAATTTTAGTCAATATCTGATTAATTCTAGATGAAATTTATTTCACCTGACTAACTTAGCGTAAGACCCCTACGCACTCTGTACAGCCCTCACACCAAATTAAAATTTGGGCTCTCTACTTGCACTCTGTGAAAGCGACCAAATACAAAATAAATTTTGTTTTGTCTGCTTGCACGCTGTGAAAGTGATTCACACCAAATTAAAATTTGGGTTCTCTACTTTTCTTCAAGTGGGAGTTCGACGCCAAGTAAGCCATGCATTTGCAGTTCTAAAATTCAGATGGGGTAAAAGAATCTCCACCTGAATTAAGAACTTGCTTCAATGGAGACAATATATGAAAAATAAAAAGGTAATTATATTTGCACTGTCATTAATATTTATATTTATTATGGTGAGTACTTTTATTTCTAGCAATAAAGAGCTGAAAAATGGAGAAGCTGTTGTAAACTATGCTGAAAAATTTAAAGCTGTTAAATATGTTTGGGGAGGGGAAAGCCCCAGCGGATTTGATTGCTCGGGATTTACCAAGTATGTATATGCACATTTTGGAGTGAATCTTCCCCATAATGCTGCACAGCAATATAAGTATGGTAAAAAGGTAAGCAAAAACAGCCTTAAGCCTGGAGATTTAGTTTTCTTTGGGAAAAAGTCTAACAGCATATATCATGTTGGGATATACATTGGCAATGGTAACTTTATAAATGCACCTAAAGCAGGAGAAAATGTAAAGATAACAGCACTATGTTATATGCCGGATTATTATGGCGCTAAGAGAATTAAAATTTAGAATTGACTGTCCCAGAAAATTAGGAACTAGGCATTCTTTTTTAATAGAATGCGAGTTGTTAGAATGTATAGTTATCCTATAAACAGAGTTCTTAGTGCGTGGCTGATGTACAGAGTGTCAGTTGAGTATTACAGGTGACAGCTATCATATGTATATGTTATTAATTAGAGAAGTTAATGCTGTAAATATGGCAGTTTACTGAGGCAAAGAAACAGAAAGCCCCATCCCTTTAGGGGTAGGGCAAGTTTCCACATTATTTACTATCTGCTGCAAATACAATTCCAGCATCTTTTCTTGCCAGTACTGCAGTTTCCATGACCTTTAGGGAGTGATCCAATAGTTTATAAGATTCTTCTAAATCATTGTTATTGTATATATTCTCAAAGTCTATTAACTCATAAACCATTCTATTTGAAAAACTCTGCTCATTATAAGTTTCAATTTTATCATCAATTACAATTTCAAGAGAAGGACATCGATTTACAGCACCATTTAATTTTATATATCCTTTTGTTCCTTGAATAATGGCAAAATTTGGCCCCTCAGAATCTTTAGCACCGGTACATTCACATATAAAATTATCATATTTTAAAAGGGCAATTCCAGAAGTATCAATTCCATTTTCAGCAATATTAGCAATGTATTTTACCTCTTTAGCTTTTCCAAATAGTCCTGTTACAAAGTGCAGATTATAGATATTAATATCTGCTAGAGAGCCTCCAGAAAAGGCTGGATTAAATATATTTGTGATTTCTCCCGCTAAAAATTTATCATATCTGCTTGAATACTGAGAATAGTTACATTGAACTAATTTCAGTTTACCGAGAGAATTAATTTTTTCTTTAATTTTATTATAATTTGGTAAATGTAAGGTAGTAATTGCCTCAAATAGGAATAGTTTTTTCTCCTTTGCCAAATTTATTAGAGTTTTTGTTTCTTCTATGGTGGAGGTAAAGGGCTTTTCACAAATGACATTCTTACCATTCTGTAGAGCCTTTAGAGCATAGTCATAATGAAGACTATTTGGTGAAGCTATATAAATAAAGTTTACGTTTTCATCTTTAAGTAAAAGATGAAAATCTGTATATATTTGTTTTACATTATATTTACCAGCGAGAGCTTCTCCTGTTTCTTTTTTTCTGGAAAAAACTGCTGTACATTCAACATTTTCTACCTCTTGCACAGCATCTAAAAAAGTTTCTACAATTGATCCCGTACCTATAGTGCCTATTTTCATAATATCATCTCCCTTTTATGATAAGTTTATTAACTAGTTTTCAATTCATATTCATGTTTATATTGTATAGTAATATTTGTATTAATGTAAATAGAAAACAATTATATAGTTTAAAAAGACTATATATGAGTATAAAAAACAAAATGTAAAACGTACATTTATGTTATAAAACAAATAGAAAAGCTGTATAGGCTTTATTTAGTGATTTAGATAATTAGATTAGTAAAAGGTGCTTTGTGAGAGCATCCTTTTACTTTTTTGATGATTGTCTTCTGTATAAATGATTACTTCATTATCAACTAAAGTTTTAGCTTTAGTTTTTAATTTTAGCGATGCATTATCTTTCAAATAAGCAAGTATGCCGACTGCACCTAATAAACATTTATCTTCTGAAAATATATAATATATTTAAATGTAAAAATAACAGCAATTAAGGAGATTGAGTATTAAAAAATGGTATATGGATTATTTAACATAAGGCATATTCAAATAAATAAATAGTCAGTATGCTAGCCTATTTTGAATCCTACTGCGTCAGCAGAACCCTCAGATAGCTCACTATTCTCGGAACCTGCTTCCTTGTTGGATTCAAAATATTCGTCGCATCTTTGACTTATTATTTATTTTCACATGCCTAACTTTATAGATTCTTTATAATCTCCTGATAAATTGTTAACTGTAAAGTATATTAATAATTTATGGGAGGTTATAAAGAATGAATGATTTAATATTAGAAACTAAAGGTGTTAAAAAGTATTTTGGAAAACAGACGGCTGTAAATGATGTTTCAATTCACATTAAAAGAAACTCCATATATGGACTTCTGGGACCTAATGGGGCAGGAAAATCTACTATTTTAAAAATGATTACAGGTTTACTGTATCCTAGTGAAGGGGAAATAATTGTGTTTGATGAGCCTTGGAAAAGAGAAGCTCTTGGTGAAATGGGTGCTCTCATTGAATCGCCTGCTCTATATAGTGCTTGATATAATGATGCCGGATATGGATGGGTATGAAGTGTGCAGGAATATAAGGGACAGGATACAATGTCCCATAATATTTTTAAGTGCAAAATAATCAGAAATGGATAAGATTAAGGGCTTTGCATTAGGCGGAGATGATTATATAATAAAGCCTTTCAGTATTAAGGAGTTAATGGCAAGAATTGATGCACATTTAAGAAGAGAGAAAAGAGCTATTTTCCTTAATGAGACTGGGAAAAGAGTCTTACTTAATTTTAAAAATCTTACAATAGATTTAAAGGCCAGAGAAGTAGAAATTAACAATACATTTGTAACTCTTACAAAAAAGGAATTTGACATAATTGAATTATTGTCATTACATCCAGGACAGATATTTTCTAAAGAACAGATTTATGAAAAAATTTGGGGATATGATGGAGAAGGAGATTCTTCAACAGTAACAGAACATGTTAAGAAAATTAGGGCAAAGTTTAGTGAAATTGATTCAGGTACTCAGTATATATCTACAGCATGGGGTATAGGATACCGCTGGGAAAAAATTAAATAAGGCTTTTTGCAGTGTGAAGTATTTCAGGAGGAGTTTAATTTAATGTTAGAGAAAAAATCTTTGAAAGCACAATTTGTAATGAGTTTTATATTGGTTATTATATTTAGCATTATTCCGACAATTATAACTTATTTTATTGGTTATAATATTTATATAGCTGTTGAATATAAAAATATATATCCAGCTAATTATTATGAAAGAAAAGCTTCTGATATTGGAGATTATCTCAAGGAAAAAGGTATAGAAACTTTAGATATTAGAGAGAAACAAGCTCTTGATAAGCTTATTCCAGCAGAGGGAATTAAATATCAGGTTATAAATGAAAATGCAAAAGTCATATATGGAACTGATAGGGAAAAAATAATAGCTGATAGTGCTGACTTATACAAAAAAGTTAACACTCGTATAGGGCTTAAAGGGAGATATGTTAACATTATTCCTATATTAGATACTAAGGGCAAAATGGCAGGAGTGGTATCTTTATCCTATATGCTGAAGCCCTATTATGTAAATTCAGCAGATAAAATATGGATGATACCGTTATCTATTATAATTATTTTTTCTCCATTTATCTATATAATATTTTTTACTATCATTTTTTCCAGTAAATTTCAACATAGTATAGGCAAACCCTTAAATATGCTTATACAAGCAGCTAAAGAGGTTAAGAGGAAAAATCTTGATTTTAGTGTAGATTATACTGCTGATAATGAGATTGGCAAATTGTGTGAGGCCTTTAATGAAATGAAATCTGAACTTAAGATATCATTGATATCCCAGTGGAAAATAGAGCAGGAAAGGCATGAAATGGTAGAGACTTTGGCCCATGATTTAAAAACGCCCCTTTCCATTATCAAAGGATATACTGAATCGCTTTTGGACGGGAATTATAGGGATAATGAAAAATCAATTAGATACTTGAATGTAATAAGAGAAAATACAGATAAAGGATCCAACCTTATAAAAGAAATGCTTTATGCTGCTGAAATAGAGAATACCAACATGGAAATTAATAGTAGCTCAGTAGATATAGAGGCTTTCATGAAGATAAAAGAAGAAAGCTATGAGATGATTTGTAAAGATAAAAAAATAAAAATTAAAGTAAATATAGATTATAAAAATAATTATAAAATATCCTGCTCTATTGATATATTAAAGCTTGAACGAATATTGGATAATATTGTGTTAAACAGCATTTATTATACACCTGAAGAGGGAAAAATAAATATTAATGTATATGTTGAGGATAAAAATATGAAGTTTACAGTACAGGATACGGGTAAGGGATTCAGCAGTAAAGATTTATCCAATATTTTCTACAAATTTTATAGAGGAGATAAAGCCCGCAGTTCGAAAAATGGTAATGCAGGACTTGGACTTTATATTGCAAAAAAACTGGTAGAGATATATGGTGGTAGTATAAAGGCTTTTAATTCAGAAAGTGGCGGAGCATGTGTAGAGTTTATTTTGAAAATGATTTAAATATATAATCATCTTATTTCATTGCTAAATTTCTGCCTTGTCCACCTGGAATTACTAATACATCTTTATCCCTTTAATCTTTTTAAAAATTGATTTTTTTCATCATCATTTTTAAATAGTTTAAACCAATCACATATCTCACATGTAAAGTCAATAAAAGCAAATCCTTGTGAGGTTATTAAATTTTTATCCACTAATAATTAGGATATTGTATAAATATATCTATTATCTATAAGTTTAAATTATATAATGAAATTTCTGTAGAACTTGGATATAATATAGGTAATAAAATGAAATGGTATAGTAAAAATTTACACATGTGATGTGTAAATAGTGGAAGGAGATATATGAAATAATGTGCAAATTAAATCCAAAAGTAGATTTTGCCTTTAAAAAACTTTTTGCAAGTCCGGAAAATAAGGATTTACTTATATCTTTCATAAATTCAATGTTGTCAGAGGAAGAGCAGATTTCAAATATAGAATTAAAAAATCCTTTCAATATAGCAAATTACAGAAAAGGTAAGATGGCCATACTGGATATAAAGGCCGTGGATGAGGAAATAAAAAGGCAATAGAAAAGCTTGATATTATGTACTTGGATAGTGAAGAAAGAGAAATATATGAGAATGACTTAAAGGCTATGAGAGATTATAAGGCTGGACTTAAAACCGTAGAGCGAAAGGGTAGAGAAGAAGGTATTAGGCAATTGATATTGAAGCAATATAAAAAGGGACTTTCTATTGAATATATAGCAGATATAAATGATATTGATATAGAATATGTAAAGGAAATAGTAGAAGATAAGTAAAAAAGAATAGTAAATCTAATATTAAATAACGGTACATACTTACGGTGTATCGTTTTTTTGTTGCAAAAATTCATCTGATAAAATAGAAATAATTTATAATTAGCCTAAGAGAAAATACTTTTATATGCGTTATATATAGTGTAAAAGCTTTTACGGAAACTATCAGATAGGAGAAAATTTCATGAGGAGTAATGAAATAAATTATGTTAAGAGGCTGAAAAAGGGAAAAGAAGATGCTTTGGAGTTCATAGTAGATAAATATCTGCCTTTAGTTAAATCTGCTGTATACAAGGTGTTATCACCACTAAAAAAGGATGGGATTATAGAAGAATGCATAAATGATGTATTTCTTTCTGTGTGGAATAACTCAAGTAAATTTAAGGGTGAAGAATCACAATTTAAGAGTTGGATATATAAAATAGCTAAATTTAAAGCTATAGATTATTACAGGAAAGAAATTAAAAATTTAGAGGTTAATTTAGAAGATGAACATATAATCGAGAACAAATCCTTGGAAGAAGAAATTATTATGAAGGAAGATATAAAAGAATTAATAAAACTTATAAACACTTTTGAAGCTACAGATAGAAATATATTCATTATGAAATTTTTTCTTGGAATGAAGTCTGAGGATATTGCTAAAAAATTTGATATTACCAGGTCTGCTGTAGATAACAGAATCTACAGGGGAAAGAAAAAGCTTAATAAACAGGTTAATAATCCAAGTATGGAGGTAATTTAATATGAAGGATATTTATGAAATATTAAATGATGTAGATATAGATGAAAGTGAAATGGATAGCGTTGAAGTATCGGACATTGAAAAGGCAAAGGTGAAAAGAACTTTAAAAAAAGCGATAAAGAAAAATAAAATTTGGAGAAAAAGTATAATTGCAGCATCAGTTTGTTTTGTAATGATTGGAGTTATGGCAATAGTTGGAATAGCCAGTCCGGCCAGTGCTGCAGATATTCCTGTAGTAGGGGATATATTCAGGTTTATGGATAATGGTAGAACGGGAATGTACGATAAATATAAGGAAAATGCAAATGAAATTAATGTTACTAAAAAAAGTAATGGTATTTCAGTTACTATAAAGGATGCCATATTTGATGGAAAGACGTTATCCTACACTTATGAAATAAAAAGTGATAGAGATTTAGGCGAAACAATTATTCTAGGAGGTATGGGATCATCCGGTGTTAATATAAAAGGGTACAAAGGATCTATGGCGGGTACTTCTGGAGCAAAAAAAGTTAATGATAACACTTATGTAGGTCAAGATAATTACAGTATAGATGAGGAAAGAAAGCAGATAAGTGTTAAAATGAATTTTAAAAGTATAGGGAACCTTAGTGATGCTAAATATAAAAATGTAAAGGGCAATTGGAATTTTGACATTAACTTAAAAGCATTAGAAAGTGCTAAACAACAGGTTAATAAATCCATTGAAAAATATGGTATAAAGCTAGATGTAAATAATATTTCTAAAACAACTATGTCCTTTACTATAAATTACACTGTAAGTATTACTAAGAGTGTAAAAGAAAAATGGTTCAGTGTAAGTTTATATGATTTTGACATCAAAGATGATTTGGGTAATGTTTATAAAGGTCAAGGAAATGGAGAACAGGGTAACTTATATAAAATGAAAGGAAGTATGACCTTTGGTAAACTTAATGATAATGCTAACAAACTAATAATAACTCCAAAGATTCATATGTCTAACACAGGAGGTGGAGTTTCCTTTGATAAAAATGGAAGGAAAACTGAAGTTAAGCCAAAAATAGATGCAAACCATCCTGAAAATAGTGATATTGTATTAGAGGATATTGTTGTTGATTTAGAGAAATAAATGCAGAATATAATAATAATTTAATGTAAAGACATCAGACATCACTGTTGAAAAGTGATGTCTTTTAATATATTATATAATTTATAAATTCTTAATTAATTAAGAGGTCATTAGGACTTAACAAGGAGAGAGTATTCTATGACAAAAAAAGAAAAAGTTTATCAGAAAATGTGGCAGATGACATTCTTGCAATGATTACCATAGATAAAAAAATGAATAGTGATGCAGTAACTAAAAGCGCACCTAAACGTGCATTATTTCATGCACTTGGTTTAACAAATGAAGAAATGAAAAAACCTTTAATAGGTATTGTAAGTTCTAAAAATGATATAGTTCCAGGACACATGAATTTGGACAAAGTGGTAGATGCGGTAAAACTTGGGGTGGCAATGGCAGGGGGATCACCTTTTATTTTCCCAGCTATTGCAGTATGTGATGGCTTGGCAATGGGACATCAGGGAATGAAATATTCTCTTGCTACAAGGGAATTAATTGCAGATTCTACAGAAGCTATGACATTAGCTCATGCTTTTGATGCTCTAGTTATGGTTCCAAACTGTGATAAAAATGTTCCAGGATTATTGATGGCAGCAGCCAGACTAAATATTCCAACTATATTTGTAAGCGGTGGACCAATGCTTGCAGGAAAAGTGGATGGTGAGAAAGTTAGTTTTTCCAGTGTATCTGAAGCAGATGGTGCATTTAATGCAGGAAAAATTACAGCGGAGAAATTAGAGGAATTTGAAAATAAAGCCTGTCCTACTTGCGGCTCTTGTTCTGGTATGTATACGGCTAACAGTATGAATTGCCTTACCGAAGTGCTTGGAATGGGATTGAAGGGGAATGGAACTGTCCCAGCGGTTTATTCAGAACGTATTCAATTAGCAAAGCGTGCTGGAATGCAAATAATGGAGCTACTTAAAAAGAATATTAAGCCAAGAGATATTATGACTAAAGATGCTTTTATAAATGCTTTGACTATGGATATGGCTTTAGGATGTAGTACAAATAGTATGCTTCATCTCCCTGCTATTGCCCATGAATGTGGTATTGAACTAAATGTGGATATTGCAAATGAAATCAGTGAGAAAACACCTAATCTTTGTCATCTTGCACCGGCAGGGCACAATTACATTGAAGAGCTCAATGAAGCTGGCGGAATTTATGCCGTTATGAATGAAATAAATAAATTAAGTTTACTTAAAACAGATTTGATTACATGCACAGGTAAAACTGTAGCAGAAAATATTAAAGGCTGTACTAATAAGAATACTAAAATAATAAGACCTGTAGAAGATCCTTATAGTACAACTGGTGGAATTGCTGTATTAAAAGGTAATTTAGCACCGGATTCCTGTGTTGTAAAACGTTCTGCAGTTTCACAAGAAATGCTTAAACATGAAGGCCCCGCAAGAGTATTTGATTGTGAAGAAGATGCTATGGATGCAATAAACTTTGGTAAAATTAAAGCTGGAGATGTAGTTGTTATTCGCTATGAAGGTCCAAAAGGAGGACCGGGCATGAGAGAAATGCTGAATCCTACTTCTGCAATTATGGGATGTGGATTTGGTGATAGTGTGGCACTGATTACCGATGGTCGTTTTAGTGGAGCTACAAGAGGCGCAGCAATTGGACATGTATCTCCTGAAGCTGCAGTAGGAGGAAATATTGCTTTAATAGAGGAAGGAGATATTATTCGTATTGATATTATAGCAAATAAAATAGATTTTGTAGTTAGTGATGAGGAATTGAAAAAGCGTAGAGCAAATTGGAAGCCTAGAAAACCAAAAATTACAGAAGGATATCTTTCAAGATATGCAGCTTTAGTTACATCAGGAAATAGAGGAGCGGTTTTAGAAACTTTTAAATTTTAATTATATATTTCAAGAGTTTAAGTTATTTTAAAAGAGTGCCTTACAGTGTATAAAATATATTGTAAGACACTCTTTTAATTTTTCTGATATTAAAAATAATTTTTAAAACTTTGTTTTTAATAAATCGATAAAGAATTTGTAATCTTAATGAATATTTATCCTGTACTAGAGAAGGGTTATTGTTAAATTAAACTTATAGTTAAAGGATATTGTAATAAAAATTTTTTTAATCTCTATTTTTGTATTGACATCAGCTATAATTGTATTATAATAAATACCATAGTAATCTTATAAGTTTTATATGTAATAGGAATTATATGTTTGGGGGTAATAAATTATGAAGGAGTTATGTATTAAGTCAGAATGCTTACAGGTTAGCATTTTGACGAAAGCAAAATCAAAGTAATTGTATAATTATTTTTAAATGAAAATTAGGGGGACTCTTCATGAAAAAAATTAAATTTGGTATTTTAATTTCATTAATTGGTGTATTAACATTGTCAACTTTTGCCGCATGTGGTAATAAGAATTCTGAAAATGGAACAGCAGCAAAAAATGATAATAAAAAAGCAGTAAGTCTTTTAAACGTTTCTTATGATCCAACAAGAGAATTATATGAGGAATATAATAAGGCTTTTGCAAAGCACTGGAAAGAAAAAACTGGTCAGGATGTTACTATAAAGCAATCTCATGGTGGTTCCGGTTCACAGGGAAGGTCTATAATTCAAGGACAGGATGCAGATGTTGCTACTTTGGCTTTAGCCTATGACATAGATGCAATTCAGCAGGCTGGGTTAATAAAAGAAGGATGGCAGAAAAAACTTCCAGATAATAGTGCACCGTATACATCAACTATAGTATTTCTTGTAAGAAAGGGAAATCCTAAGAACATAAAAGATTGGAATGATTTAACTAAACCAGGTGTTTCAATTGTAACTCCAAATCCTAAGACTTCTGGTGGAGCTAGATGGAATTATCTTGCTGCTTGGGGATATGCCTTAAAGAAAAATAACAATGATGAAAATAAGGCTAAAGATTTCGTTAAACAGGTTTATGCAAATGTATCAGTATTGGATTCAGGAGCAAGAGGAGCTACTACAACTTTCGTTGAAAGAGGAGTAGGCGATGTGCTTATAGCTTGGGAAAATGAGGCATATCTATCTGTAAAGGAATTAGGTGCAGACAAATTTGATATAGTTGTACCATCTATAAGTATACTTGCAGAACCACCAGTAGCTGTAGTTGATAAAGTAGTTGACAAAAAAGGTACAAGAGAAGTTTCAGAGGAATATTTGAAATATTTATATTCTAAAGAAGGACAGGAAATAGCTGCAAAGAACTACTATCGTCCAAGAGATAAGGAAATAGCTGAAAAATATAAAGATAATTTTGCTAAAGTAGATTTATTTACAATAGATGATGTATTTGGTGGATGGACTAAGGCTCAGAAAACTCACTTTGCTGATGGCGGTACTTTTGATCAGATATATCAGCCTAAAAAATAATTAGATTAATAGATAGAATTCTTAGATTTAGTAATTGATTTTACTAAATCTAAGAATTCATTGTATAATTTCTAAAAGTTTTATTATATAATTATAGAAATTATATAAGATATGAATTTATAAGATTAAATACACACTATTATAGTATGCATATATCTTTAATTTATGGGTTTATTAGTTATAACTTATTTATACATTTTTATTGGGTTTATTTTATGGGAGAGATTTAAATATAAATTTATTTTAAGAATTCATTAGAAATTCTACAGTTATTGAGTATTATATAAATTATTATAGAGAGTGCTGTAGTGAATATTTTACCTTTTGGATTTTGGAAGTAAAATACTTAAGCGGCTGTTTGGGGAGTAAATATAAGATATAAGGCAAAAAAGATAGGGGGGTACAATAAGTGGCTAAGAAGACAAAGGTTATTCCTGGGTTTGGTATATCCATGGGTTTAGCTATTTTATATTTGAGTTTAATAGTTTTAATTCCACTTAGTACGGTAGTAATTCAAACCACTGAAATGGGTTTTGGAGAATTCCTTAAAGTGGTGACAAATCCAAGGACAATAGCATCCTATAAGGTCAGTTTTGGTTGCGCACTGTTAGCAGCTGCCATAGATTCAGTATTTGGGTTAATTATTGCTTGGGTTCTAGTAAGATATAAGTTTCCATTTAAGAGACTTTTAGATGGATGTATAGATTTACCTTTTGCATTGCCTACTGCAGTTGCAGGTATTTCACTTACAACACTTTATTCAACAAAGGGATGGCTTGGGTCTATATTAGCTAAGTTTGGTATACAGGGCTCTTTTTCAACCTTTGGAATTACTATAGCATTGATGTTTATAGGTATACCTTTTATTGTACGTACGGTGCAGCCGGTTTTAGAAGATTTAGATGAAAGTATAGAAGAAGCAGCTTCTATTTTAGGGGCTTCCAGAATTCAGACCTTTATTAAAGTAATATTTCCTCAGCTTATTGCACCTCTATTGACAGGATTTTCACTTGCATTTGCAAGGGGGATAGGTGAGTATGGATCTGTAGTGTTTATTGCAGGAAATAAGCCTATGAAAACAGAAATAGCACCACTTTTAATAATGACCAAGCTTGAACAGTTTGACTATCCAGGGGCTACATCCATAGCATTAGTAATGCTTATATTTTCATTTTTCATGTTGTTTGTTATAAATTTAATTCAATGGAGAGCCAATAAGTATAGATAGGGAGTGATAAAATTGGAAAAAGAATATTATACAAAATCCAAAGTGATTAAGTTTTTACTTATAGGTATAACTGTATTATTTCTATTTATAATGCTTGGAATGCCATTGATATTAATATTTACCGAGGCCTTTAGAAAAGGTAAAGAGGCTTACATAGCTGCTATTACAGATCCAAACACTCTTGCTGCTGTAAAACTTACATTAATAGCTTCTGGAGTAGCTGTTGTTTTAAATACTATATTTGGAACTATAACTGCTTTTGCTGTAACAAAGTTTGAATTTCCTGGAAGGAACTTTTTAATTACTCTAATAGATCTTCCCTTTGCCATTTCACCGGTTATAGCCGGCCTAATATATGTGCTTACCTTTGGTAGAGGCGGACTATTCTATGACTTCCTATTTAACAATGATATAAAAATAATTTTTGCTCTTCCAGGTATAGTACTGGCAACAATATTTGTAACTTTTCCCTTTGTATCTAGGGAAATAATACCTTTGATGATAGCTCAGGGAAGTGAAGAGGAAGAAGCGGCTGCATCTATGGGAGCCAATATATGGACTATATTTACCAGGATAACACTTCCAAATATAAAATGGGGACTTTTATATGGAATTGTACTTTGCAGTGCCCGTGCTATAGGTGAATTTGGAGCGGTTTCTGTAGTGTCAGGACATATAAGAGGAGAGACTAATACACTGCCGCTGCATGTAGAAATACTGTATAATGAATATCAATTTTCTGCATCCTTTGCAGTATCTTCTCTTTTGGTGTTTATAGCTATTATTATTTTAATTCTGAGAAATATTATTGAATGGAAAGTTAAAAAAGAGGTGAGATAAAATGTATGTTGAAGTTAAAAATCTTAATAAAATTTTTGGAGATTATAAGGCATCTAAGAATGTATCCTTTGGAATAGAGCGTGGAAAATTAATAGGTCTACTTGGACCAAGTGGCAGCGGTAAAACTACAATACTTCGTATTATTGCAGGTCTTGAATCTGCTGATAGTGGTGAGGTATATATTGACGGTAAACTAGTTAATGATATACCAGCTGGTAAAAGAGGTATAGGCTTTGTTTTTCAAAATTATGCACTTTTTAGAAATATGACAGTTTATCAAAATGTAGCTTTTGGACTTTCCATTAAAAAGGTAAATAAAAATGAAATAAAAAAGAGAGTACTAGAATTAATAGAGCTTGTTGGACTTAAAGGACTAGAAAAGAGATATCCAAGTCAATTATCGGGAGGACAAAAGCAGAGGGTTGCCTTTGCAAGAGCTCTTGCACCAAATCCACAGCTGCTTCTTTTGGATGAACCTTTTGCGGCCATTGATGCTAAGGTTAGAAAAGAGCTTAGAACTTGGTTGAAACAAACTATACACAAGCTTGGTATAACAAGTATTTTTGTAACTCATGACCAAGAAGAAGCGGTAGAAGTAGCAGACGAGATTATAATAACTAATTTGGGAACTGTAGAACAAAAGGGAGAGCCTGTAGAAATATATAAAAAGCCTGAAACTGCTTTTGTAGCAAAATTTATTGGTGAATCAAATATTATTGAAAAATTTGATAAGCTTAAGGCATTTAAAGATATACAAAAAGGATCTAAGGCAATTATAAGACCGGAGTTTGTTCAGATTGGCAAGGAAGGTGAGGTACAGTATGTATCTGCTTCTGATAGAGGAGTAGTGACAGACATATCTTTTGCTGGTTCCAATTGGATAATCACTGCTAAAATAGGTGATATAGAAGTTACAGGAATCCGTTCTCTTGAGCAAAGTCATTTTAAAGTGGGAGATGAAGTATTAGTTCTCATACACAGATTATATGTATTCCATGAAAATAAAGTGGAAATTGTTGAAAATAAATTAAAAATTGATCCAATGCCAGTATATATATAAACACTTGAAACACCATGATATTTAAATTGATATTAGGGTGTTTTTTTATTTTCACCTGACTAACTTGGCGTAGGTGTAAGTCTACCATGCACTCTGTACAGCCCTCACACAAAATCAAAAAAAGATTTTGGTTCTCTGCTTGCACTCTGTACAGCGATTCATACCAAATACAAAATAAATTTTGTTTTGTCTGCTTTTCTTCAAGTGGCAGTTCAACGCCAAGTAAGCCATGCATTTGCAGTTCTAAAATTCAGATAGGGTAAAAGAATCCCCACCTGAATTAAGAACTTGCTTCAACTTTAACAATGTATAAGGTAAAAATGTATTGAGAATGTAAAATTTTTCAGTAATTTTGTTGACTTAAAGTTAACTTTAAGTATTATAATATTTAATATGTAACTGATTAATTATATTAATGTGCAGAGAAAGAAGTAAACGAGGGGTGTTTATATGTTGAATTTTGATTACTCTATTCCTACTAAAATATTTTTTGGAAAGGGAAAGATAGGAGTATTACCTGCTGAAATAAAAAAGTATGGTTCAAAAATACTTCTTGTATATGGAGGAGGAAGTATAAAGAGAAATGGAATCTATGAGGATATAACAAAAGGGTTAAAAGACAATTCCATTGACTTTTGGGAGCTTTCTGGTGTAGAGCCAAATCCTAGAATAACTACTGTTAGAAAGGGAATTGAAATCTGCAGGAAAAATAATATAGATCTTGTATTGGCCATAGGTGGAGGAAGCTCTATTGACTGTGCCAAAGTTATAGCAGCAGGGGATTATTATGAAGGTGATGCCTGGGATATTGTTAAAGATGCCAGGAAAATTTCAAAAGTACTGCCTGTGGCCAGTGTATTGACATTAGCTGCAACGGGCTCAGAAATGGATATTTTTGGGGTTATTACTAATATGGATACCAATGAAAAAATAGGAGTGGGGCACCCAGACATGATACCAAGATTTTCAGTGCTGGATCCTACCTATACCTTTACTGTGCCAAGAAGTCAAACAGCAGCAGGTACTGCAGATATTATGAGCCATATTATGGAGGCCTATTTCAGCAGTACAAAAGAAGCTTTTTTACAGGATAGGATGGCAGAAGCACTTCTGAAAACCTGTATAAATTATGGTAGAAAAGCCATGGATGAACCGGAAAATTATGAAGCAAGGGCAAATTTGATGTGGGCTTCCAGTCTCGCTATAAATGGACTTTTAAGCTATGGGAAACATAGAAATTGGGTTGTGCATCCTATGGAACATGAACTCAGTGCCTATTATGATATAACTCATGGAGTTGGTCTTGCTATTTTAACTCCTTACTGGATGAAGTATATTTTAGACGACAGCACTGTAGATAAATTCGCAGAGTTTGGAATAAACGTTTGGAATATAGATGCCAGTAAAGACAAATATGATATAGCTAATGCTGCCATAGACAAGACCAGAGAATATTTTAATCTACTGGAAATTCCATCTAAGTTAAGTGAGGTGGGAATTAAAGAAGATAAACTTGAAGAGATGGCAAGACAATCTGTGAGAAAAGGTAACATAGGTAGTCTAAAGCCCATAGGTTATGAGGGTGTACTTAATATCTTCAAGGAAGCATTATAGATGAACTAATTCATTATACTTACGAAAGTGGATAGTATAATGGGAAAATGTCCAGATAAAAAGAAGTTAGTAATATTTCTTTTTATCTGGACAAAGTTATTTAATATAATTATTTTTTATATTACAATTTATATATAAATATTGTTATTTAGTTATTGCAACCTTCCTACTATGGGTAATCTATCCAACCATTCTGCTTTGTGAGGAAATTCTTGGGTAAAATCATTGCCGGCAGTTTTATCATGATGTATACCATTTTTCCAAACAAGTACTTTACTTATATCATAGACAATACCTTTAATTGCTATGTATGCGGGATTACCATCTTTACCATTAAATTTACTTAACTCTTCTTTTGTAAATATTTTTTCGCTCATAAGATACCACCATCCTTTTTTTATTTATAAAAAAGTTATATAGTATATATTATAATACAATTTAATATAAATTGAATAAAAATATAGTGTATATATAAGATTATATTGTAAAATGTACTGTATAGTATATAATCATATTTAAGAAATATATATAGAGGAGCTGGATATATGGTTAAATTAAAAAATTCATCCTTAAAAGAATTGTCGATGGAGCTTGATGAAAGAATTAGTTCAAAAATAAAATTATTTGGAGTCACTGAACCTGATGAGAATATAAAAGAATTATTTTATTTAATTTCCACTAAACTAGCAGATCAATTTGAATATGAAAATAAACAAGATATTTCAGTCTGTAAGTGTATTCTTATGGATTCTGATGAATTTACTTTTATACTTGAACCCAATGAAGATTCCTGTACTATAAACTTTTGCATATATCCTATACATAGATGGACAATCAATAATTTATCTAAGACAAGAATGTTGGCGAATATAGTAGAGCAATTATGCCATTTTTACTGGAATTTAAAAGATGAAGTAAAAGGTTCTTATAAAGTTTTAGAAATAATGAAAAGAGTAAGTAAGAGAATAGAGCTAGAACACTTTTATGATGTGGACTACATAGAATATCTTTATAGTTTAGGCTATAAAAAGAATTAGATTTGTAATAAAGTAATATTATAGAAATACCTAGGTCGTCAAAGATTTAGGTGTTTTTTTATTTTAAACTTTATTTACTGTTGATTTTTACTAATTCCATTTATGCATAAGCTTATGCGTACAGGTTAGAATAAGTTTTATATTATAACTAAAATTTATTATTTTATTTTTATAGATAAAATACTGCAAAAAGAAATATGGAAAGGAAGTGAGTGTTTAGTGAAATAACACATTTTTAATAAGTTGTTTCACTAAATATATTATATGTTTGAAAAAAATCAACTAACTGTAGGACGATATCTTTTTAATTGTTTAAATAGTGAGGGAATAAGTGAGATTTTTGGTGTCCCTGGAGATTATAATTTTACTCTTTTAGATAATCTAGAGAAAGATGAGAGAATAAATTTTGTAGGTTGCAGAAATGAATTAAATGCAGGCTATGCTGCTGATGCCTACGCTAGAATTAAAGGACTTTCAGTTATGATAACTACTTTTGGAGTAGGCGAATTAAATGCTTGCAATGCAATTGCCGGTGCCTATTCTGAATATGTTCCCATTGTTCATATAGTTGGAGCTCCAAAAACTATGGTTCAGATGGAGCATAGAAAGATGCACCATACCCTAATGAATGGCGATTATTCTGTATATGAAAATATCTATAAAAATATAACTGCATATACAGCTGTAATTACTAAGGATAATGCACAAATTGAAATTCCCACTGCTATTAAAATAGCTAAGGAAATGAAGAGACCAGTATATTTAGTAATAGCCATTGATGTAGTTGATCAGCCTGTTACTAAAAGAGAAATAAATCTATTAAAACCTCAGACTAATCAGAATTCTTTACAGTTAGCACTTGATAATATTAAACAGGTTATTAATAGGGCACAAAAGCCAGTACTTCTTCCGGATATCATGGTATCAAGATATAATCTTCAATCTGTAGTTGAAAGTTTAGCAGATAAAATGGATATACCTGTAGCTACTATGATGGCAGGTAAAGGATCCTTTAATGAGAGCCATAAAAACTATATAGGATTATATGCAGGCAGATGGGGAAGTCTAGAGGTTAAAGATTTTGTTGAGGGCTGCGATTGCATTTTAGCCGTTGGCCCTATTTGGTCCGATTACAATACAGGTTCCTTCAGTGCACAATTGAATCCTGTAAACATTATAGAAATCCAGCCCAATTATGTAAAGGTAGGAATGAGCCTATATGAAAATGTATTAATGGAAGATTTATTAAATGAATTAGTTAAAATTGTAGAGAAAAAATCAGTTCCAATTCCAAATATTAAAAGAATATACAATGAGAATAATAACATCAATGGAAATGATCAGATTACATCTGTATATTATTATCCCAAGTTACAGAATTTTATTAAAGAAAATGACATAGTAATTGTAGAATCAGGATCACTTCCTCTTGGTATGGCAGAGGTTAGGCTGCCTAAAAGTGTTACTTATATATGTCAGTATAATTGGGGATCTATAGGCTATGCGACTCCTGCTGCCTTTGGTGCCTGCGTTGCAGATAGAAATCGTCGTATAGTTTTATTTACTGGAGATGGATCTATACATTTAACAGCTCAGGAATTAAGTTCAATTATATATAACGGTTGTAAGCCTGTGATATTTTTAATAAATAATAAATATTATACTATTGAAGCCTATCTGAATGCACCTAAAACAACTGAATATAATAATATACCAGTTTGGGATTTCCAAAAACTCATTGAAGCCTTTGGTGGGAATGCATATACTGCCAGAGTAAATACTAATGAAGAATTAGATAAAGCTATAGAGGAAATTGAAATTCAGGGTAAAGATAAAATGTGTTTTATTGAAATAAATGCGGATAAGATGGATGTACCGGAAATTGTTCATAATGTTCATACTATGATAGAAGAAATGGAAAAGCAAAAGATGAATTGAAAAATATTTATAATTGCTTATTACTAAAAATTATAAATTTTGAGATGAATTTTTGATTTGATAACACTTCTTTTTAAAGATTAGATGACATATTGTTATATTTATAACATATTTTTTCATAATTATTAATACAAACACAAAATATTTATAAAAAAAACATAAAATAACGTTTACAGATGTAAAATTTATAGTAGAAAAAATGTCGTTTATATAGTAAAATTAGATTACTAAAATTAAAAAGGAGTGTATTGAAAACATGGAAACAATAAAATTAGATATCAATGAGCACTATGAAGATGAAATTGAAGCATTAGAGGATAATGGATATGAACAAGTAGATGATACAACCTACACTAAAAAGGGTAAAAAGTATAAATTTGTAAGTGTTGAGAAATTTAATACATGGATTTATCATATTATTTTAGAAGAAGTAGAATAGTAAGAATTTACTGTGAATTAAGAAATGAGGGATTAAAATTCCTCATTTTTATATTTTCTATAACTATCCTATCTAAAAAAATCAGTTGCTATTTTGAATTTTACAGCAGTTAATAAACAGTCCTATTGTATACTTCTTTAATTAAAAAACTTCTTTCTATAATTATATATTATCTCTGAATAAATCTAAAAAGTTCAAAGTTTAACATTCTATGTATCCTTATGGAATGTTTTTATTAATTTTAGGAATACTATTCTTAAGATTATAGGGAGTTCGGAGGTATATATAATGGAGAAAAAGCATAAAGGTCTATCTGCAGGGCAGCTTACAATGATGGCACTGGGAACTATAATTGGAGGCTCCTTTTTTCTTGGATCATCTGTATCTATTCACGCAGCAGGCCCTGCGGTTTTAATTTCATATGTATTAGGAGGAGTACTAGTATATTTTATTCTTTCGGCTCTTTCTGAAATGACTGTAGCAGATCCATCACCAGGTTCTTTTAGGGCTTTTGCCAGTAAAGCTTTTGGATCTGGAGCTGCATTTGTAGTGGGATGGGTTTATTGGACGGGGATGATTTTAGCTATGTCCAGCGAAGCGGCGGCTGTATCCATATTATTTCGCAGATGGTTTCCAAGTCTTTCTGTATTTCTTCTCGGAAGTATTGTTATCACTGTGGTTACTGTACTTAATTTTTTAGGAGCTGATAGATTAAGTAAATTAGAAAGTAGTCTAGCAGCTGTCAAGCTGCTAGCTATATTATCCTTTATAATTATTGGAATATCTTTGGTTATGGGTTTCATAAAGGGTGCACCAACTATTGGTACTAATGTAATCAGAAAAGAGAGCTTTATTCCAGGAGGAATAAAAAGTATTACTGGCAGTATGCTTGTTGTCATATTTGCCTATGCAGGTTTTGAAATAATAGGATTAGCTGCTTCAGAAACAGACAATCCTGAGAAGACAATTCCAAAAGCTATTTTTTATACAATTTTAGCCCTTGCAGGACTTTATATAGTATCTATTATAGTTTTATTAATCCTTATTCCAACTGCTGATCTTAATGAAGAAATAAGCCCAATGGTAGCAGCACTTAACAGGTGGGGAATGGGATGGGCTGGAAATGCAATAAATATAGTTATGATTACAGCTATTCTCTCCACCATGCTGGCAGCTATGTTTGGAATGGGCAGGATGCTCCGTTCTCTGGTAGATGAAGGGCATGCACCTAAATGGCTGAAGGATAAAAGTAAAGTACCTCATAGAGGAATAGTATTTTCGGGTTTTGCAATGTTTTTAGCTCTAATAATGGGTATTATAATTCCTAAAATTTATATGTTCCTCATAAGTTCTGGTGGTTTTGCCTTGTTATTTACTTATGCAGTGATTGTTGCTACTCAGATTCGATTAAGACAAAGGTATGGATCTCCAAAAAAAGGGCAATATCATATAATAGGATATCCTTATAGTTCTTGGATTACTTTGATAAGCCTTATTATTATAATTATCAGTATGCCATTTATTTCTGGGCAGACATCAGGACTTGTATCAGGACTTATAATAATTGCTTTTTACACATTTGCCTATATGTTAATGAAAGTCTATAAAAAGAGTGAAAAATTAAAAACTAACAGTGCTATAAGAGCAAAGGCAAATAAGCTTAGATTATCTACAGAATTCTCAGAGGAACTAACTAAAGAACATAAGAGAATTAATAAAGATGTTAAAAAGAGATGAGTTCCATAAATATATTAATATATGTTTATGTAATGTTATTATTAAAAATATGTTATTAAAATAAATGATAATGTAGTAAAATGTATTATTTTATTTATTTATGTATGATATAATAGATAAAATTCATTATAAATTATATAATTTCTACACTTCATGTTTTTAGTTGGAAAATATACAGTTGAAAAACCATATAAGAAAGGAAAGCTGTTGTATGATAGGAATATCAAAATTATTATGTGGAAAGGAAAGCTTCGGAGATAAATTAAGATATATTCATGGAGCTAGTACCCAGAAAAATGGAGTAAACAAGGGGTATGGTCCTGTAGTGGTATGGAATTGCACCAGAACTTGTAATTTAAAATGTAAACACTGTTACGCGGATTCTGACAGCAGAATATATGAAGAAGAACTCAGCACTGAGGAGGCAAAAAAATTTATTGATGATTTACATGGATTTAAAGTACCTGTAATATTGTTTTCAGGAGGAGAACCTCTTCTAAGGAAAGATTTATTTGAATTGATTGAGTATTCAACACAGCGTAATATAAGAAGTACAATTTCTACTAATGGTACCTTGATAGATAAAGATGCGGCAATTAAGCTTAAACAGTGTGGTGTAGGCTATGTGGGAATAAGTTTAGATGGAATAGGAAAAAGTCACGATGAGTTCAGAGGAACTAAAGGCTCTTTTGACAATGCACTTAGGGGTATTAGAAACTGCAGAGAAGCTGGCCAGAAAGTGGGATTAAGATTTACCATAAATAAGCATAATTATGGGCAGTTAAAGGATATATTTAGGCTTATTGAAGAAGAAAAAATTAATCGTGTGTGCTTTTATCACCTAGTCTATTCTGGCAGAGGAAGCTCTATGATGAATGAAGATATAACTCATGATGAGGCTAGAGAAGCCATGAATTTGATTATTGAAAAGACTATGGAAATGGGAGATAAAGTAGAAATACTTACAGTAGATAACCATGCAGACTCAGTTTATCTCTATTTGGAAGCGGAGAAAAAATGCAAGAATCTGTCACAAAATATTCTTAAATTGATGAAGCTGAATGGTGGAAATCGTTCAGGCATAGCCATTGCAAATGTGGATTACAAAGGAAATGTTCATCCAGATCAGTTTACAACTCAATATACTTTTGGAAATGTGAAGGAGAGAAGTTTTGGTGATATCTGGTCAGATACTTCAAATTCTATTATTGATGGATTAAAGAATAGAAAAAATTTGTTAAAGGGAAGATGTGGCATCTGTAAATGGCTTGAGGTTTGTAATGGAAATTTTAGAGCAAGGGCGGAAGCAGTAACCGGAGACTTCTGGGCATCAGATCCAGCTTGCTACTTGACCAATGAAGAGATAGGAGTTAGTGAGTCTGCTGGGTTGATTTGATTCGTCCTTTTCTCCTAGTGCTAATTAAAAAATAAATTTGGGGAGGCAATATCTAATGATTATATCCTGGAATACTACCAATAAATGCAATATGTACTGCAAACATTGTTATAGAGATTCTGGAAATAAGGCTAAAGAAGAGCTAAATACTAAAGAGGCAAAGGAATTGCTTGATGAAATAGTAAAGGCTGGTTTTAAAATAATGATTTTTTCTGGCGGGGAACCGCTTATGAGGGAAGATATCTATGAACTGACAGAGTATGCACGGCAAATTGGACTTAGACCAGTACTTGGAACTAATGGTACACTTATAACTTTAGATGTAGCTAAAAAATTAAAAGAATCTGGGGTTATGGGAGTGGGAATCAGTTTAGATAGTTTAAATTCTAACAGTCATGATAATTTTAGAAATTATAATGGTGGATGGAAAAAAGCCGTTGAAGGCATGGAAAATTGCAGCAAAGTAAATTTACCCTTTCAGATACATACTACTGTAATGAATTGGAATAAAAATGAAATATTGGACATTACAGATTTTGCTGTTGATATGGGAGCAGTGGCTCATCATATATTTTTTTTGGTACCTACAGGTCGGGGAATAAATATAGAAAAGGAAGCGCTAAATAGGGAGGATTATGAGAAAACTCTAAAAGATATAATGCTAAAACAGAGAGAAGTATCTATAGAATTAAAACCTACCTGTGCACCTCAATTTATGAGAATTGCTTCAGAAAATAATGTAAGAACAAGATTCAGAAAGGGGTGCCTAGCTGGCACTGCCTATTGCATTATAAGCCCTGTAGGAAACGTTCAGCCCTGTGCCTATTTGAATTCTTCTATGGGAAATGTAAGAGAAACTCCTTTTAGTGAAATATGGAGAAATAGTTCTCTGTTAAATCAGCTAAGGGCTTCAGATTATAAAGGAAAATGTGGAGTTTGCAGCTATAAAATAGACTGTGGAGGCTGCCGAGCTCGTGCAGCTTTTTATAATAATGGGGACCTAATGTCAGAAGATTCCTGGTGCTTACATTCTGTTGGGAAGGGAGTATATGTTTAATGGACAGAGAAAGTAAGGAAATACTCAATTTAATACAGACAGAATTTCCACTGGACGCAAGACCATTCTTAAAAATTGCCAATAAACTCAATATAACTGAACAAAAGGTTATCAATACAATTAACGAGCTTAAGAAGCAGGGATATATACGGAGAATAGGCGGTATATTTAATTCTAGTAAACTGGGATATACAAGTCTTTTATGCGCTGCAAGGGTGCCAGAGGATAGAATTTATGAAGTGGCAGAGTTCATAAGCAGCTATAAGGGGGTAACTCATAACTATCAAAGAAATAATAAGTATAATATTTGGTTTACAGTTACGGAAGAATCGGAAGAGAAAATCAAAAGATTTTTGCAGGATATCAAAGTTAATACGGGGATTGAAGATATATTGGAATTACCTGCAATAGACGTATTTAAAATCAATGCTGTTTTTGCCATGAAGGAGTGATACCTGTGCTAAGTTCTTTAGATATAAGTATTATTCGTAAAGTTCAAGAGGATATTCCCATTGTGCCAGAACCTTATAAAAAGATAGCAGAAGAGCTGGGCATTTCTCAGGAAGATTTGTTAAATAAAATAATTGAATTTTCTAATAAGGGTATTATACGAAGATTTGGTGCTATTTTAAACCATAAAAATGTAGGTTTTAATGCAAATGCCATGGTAGTATGGAAGGTGCCGGAAGAGAGTATTAAAGAAATAACAGATATTATGATAGGATTTAGAGAGATAAGCCATTGTTATAGGAGGCCTGTATGTGATGATTGGCCTTACAATATTTTTACTATGATTCATGGACAAACGAAAAATATATGCGAAGATATAGTACAGAAAATATCTGAGTTGAGTAATATAAAGGATTATAATATATTGTACAGTATTTATGAATTTAAGAAGAGCAGTATGAAATACTTTCAGGATTGAAGGAAAATTTTACCGATTAATAACCAGCAGACAGGAATAATACTCTAATGTAAATATATATATTATTTAGATAGATATATTTTGGAGGTATTTTTAGTGGGTTATTATGTTAAAGTGGAATCAGGAGTAAAAGTTTTTGTAGAAGATATTAATCCAGAAGGGGATAAGACAATTGTATTTTTACATGGTTGGCCTGGTAATCATAATTTATTTGAGTATCAATTTGATGAACTGCCTAAAAGGGGATACAGATGTATTGGCATAGATCAGAGAGGATTTGGAGAATCAGATAAGCCCTTTACAGGATATGATTATAATAGATTGTCAGATGATGTTTGGTGCGTGGTTAAGGCACTGGGATTAAAAAATTTTACTTTATCTGGACACTCTACTGGGGGAGCAATTGCAGTTAAATACATGGGCAGACATAAAGGTGAAGGTGTATCAAAACTTGCTCTTTTTGCAGCAGCGGCTCCTAGTCTAATTAAACGTCCTAATTTCCCTTATGGCATAGATGAAAGTGTTGTAACAAATATTATTCAAGAAACCTATGCAGATAGACCTAAAATGTTAAGTGATTTTGGAGATATATTTTTCTTTCAGCATATAACTGAACCTTTTGCACAGTGGTTTCTGCAATTAGGTTTACAAGCAGCAGGATGGGCTACAGCAGCTATAGCAAATACATGGATACAGGAAGAATTATTTTCTGATTTAGCATCTATAAATGTGCCTACATTAATACTTCATGGTATTCATGATAAAGTAGTTCCCTTTGAATTAGGTCAGGTGCAGAATCAAAGTATTAGAGATTCCAAGCTTATACCTTTTAATTTAAGCGGCCATGGACTGTTTTATGATGAGAAGGATAAGTTTAATAAAGAATTAATGAAATTTGTAGAAAATAGGACCGCAACTAAATGAAGTTTTAAAATGTTAAAATATCAAAATATCGTGTAGTTCACAAAAGAACTTCACGATATTTTTAGTGTATAATAACTTAAAGGAATAATAGAGAATTTCAGTATAAAAATATAAAGCAAATTATTTAGATACTAAAGAGTAAATGGTAGGAAAGAAAGGAGACATTATGAGAGATGAATAAAACTTTTTATTATGAAACTAAAATAGGGAAAATAGGTATTACGGAGGGTGGAAAAGCTATTACTAATATATATTTTGGGGAGAGTCCTTCTAAAGATATAAATTTAATTGAAACACCGCTGTTAAAAGAAGCTTATAAACAGCTTCAGGAATACTTCCATGGAAAGAGAAAGACATTTCAATTGCCACTTGCACCTAAAGGTACAGATTTTCAGCAAAAAGTATGGGAGGCATTAAGGAAAATTCCCTATGGCAGTACCTGCAGTTATAAAGATGTAGCTATAAAGATAGGAAATATAAATGCCTGCCGTGCTGTGGGTATGGCAAATAACAGAAATCCAATTCCAATTATTATACCCTGCCATCGTGTTATTGGAACTAATGGCAAGCTGGTAGGCTATGGCGGTGGACTTAAAATAAAAGAAATGCTTCTAAAAATTGAAAATAAAGACTAAAATAAAATTTGAATAGTGAGAATTAATGAATGTTACAAATAAGGGAATATATGTTGCTAAGTCTATATGAATTACCTAGTGATGTAATTTATGTAAAATGTGTTATTACATATAATAGTTACTGGTTGAAGTTAATATTAAACCTTTATTTAAAATAGTGAAGTTATTAATAAAAATATTGGAGGTAGCAATGATGTTAAACATAGGATGTCATTTATCAGCTTCAAAGGGATATAAAGCTATGGGAAAAAATGCTCTTAAAATAGGCGCAAATACCTTTCAGTTTTTTACACGCAATCCTAGAGGAGGAAAGGCTAAAAAAATTGATCCAGAGGATATAAAAGCTCTGCTGGAAATGGCAAAGGAAAATGAATTCGCTGTGCTGCTGGCCCATGCTCCTTATACTGTAAACCCTTGTTCTGCAGAGGAAAGTGTAAGAGAATTTGCATTGGAGACTATGAAAGATGATTTGGAGAGAATGGAGTATCTTCCTAATAATCTCTATAATTTTCATCCAGGAAGCCATGTAAAACAGGGTGTAGAGATAGGAATAAAATATATTACGGATACTTTAAACTCCATCATAAAACCAGATCAAACTACTACAGTACTACTTGAAACAATGGCAGGTAAAGGCACAGAAATAGGTCGTAGTTTTCAGGAGTTAAAGCAGATTCTTGATGGAGTTGAGCTTTCAGAAAAGATAGGAGTTTGTCTTGATACCTGTCATGTATATGATGCAGGCTATGATATTGTGAATAATTTAGATGGTGTATTAGAGGAGTTTCATAAAATTATTGGACTGGATAAACTTCGTGCAATTCATTTAAATGACAGCAAAAACCCCTTTGAAAGTCATAAAGATCGTCATGAGAAAATTGGACAAGGCTCTCTTGGAAAGGAAGCTATAATTAGAGTTATAAATCATCCTAAATTGTGTAATCTGCCTTTTTTTCTTGAAACACCAAATGAGCTATCAGGCTATGCTGAAGAAATAAAAATGCTTAGAGAAGCTTATGAATACTAGTGAAAATGGAGATAAAACATTGGGAAATACAATAAGAGAACATCTATTTCAATTGGCAGATGAAAAATATAGAGAATTTCAAAAGGGATTGTGTCCGGGGAAAGACAACATTTTAGGGGTAAGATTGCCTTTGCTAAGAAATTTGGCTAAACAGATAGCCAAAAGTGACTGGAAAGTCTATATGAAGGAAGCAAAAGATGAATATTATGAGGAAGTTATGCTTCAAGGGTTAGTTATTGGATATGTAAAGGCTGATATTGAAGAAATTTTAAATCTTGCTACGAATTTTATTTCTAAAATTGATAACTGGGCTGTATGCGATAGTTTTTGCACAGGATTGAAGTCTACAAAGAAGAATAAAGAGAGGGTTTTAAAGTATATTAAATCTTATTTGTCTGCAGAAAAGGAATTTGAAGTTAGATTCGGGGTTGTAATGCTTCTTGAATTTTACATAGAAGATAGTTATATAGACAAAGTGTTATTATTATTGGATGAAGTAAAACATGAAGGATATTATGTGAAAATGGCTGTGGCTTGGGCTATATCTATATGTTATATAAAATTTCCAGAAAAGACTATGAAGTATCTTAAAAATAACAGCTTGGATGATTTCACATATAATAAAGCACTGCAGAAAATTACAGAATCTTTAAGAGTTGATAGAGAGGCTAAAATTCTTATAAGAAGTATGAAACGCAAATAATAAAGAGAAGAAATGCTGTATTGAAGCTGTATGAAATTTTGGGAATAAAAAGTTGACATGGATAGAAAATATAATATAATAAAAGTATGTATAGTAGGAAATTGTTAAAGAATAAATGTAAACCATTGAAGCAAGTTCTTAATTCAGGTGGGGATTTTTTTACCCCATCTGAATTTTAGAACTGCAAATGCATGGCTTACTTGGCGTCGAACTCCCACTTGAAGAAAAGCAGAGAACCAAAATCTTCTTTTCGATTTTGTGTGAGGGCTGTACAGAGTACATGGTAGACTTACGCCTACGCCAAGTTAGTCAGGTGAAAGTTTATTTTGAAGATAAATTTAAAATAAGGTCTTACTGATTAGGGGGTGTGATTTTTGGAGTTTAGTGAAGAGCAGATACAGAGATATTCCAGAAATATTATTTTGTCTCAGGTAGGTGCCGAAGGGCAGGAAAAATTGTTAAACTCAAAAGTACTTATAATGGGAGCTGGAGGACTTGGTTCTCCTGTAGCCATGTATCTTGCATCAGCAGGAGTTGGTACCATGGGATTGGTAGATGGAGACTTGGTGGATCTTTCCAATCTTCAAAGACAGATTATACATTCTGCAGAAGATTTAGGAAGGGCAAAGGTCCAATCTGCAAAAGAAAGTATTAATAAGATGAATCCTGATGTTAATGTAATTACATATAATACAATTTTATCTTCAGAGAACATAATGCAGATTATAGAGGATCAGGATTATGATTTTATAATTGATGCTACAGATAATTTTCCAACCAAATTTTTGATTAATGACGCCTGTGTTTTGGCTAAAAAGCCTCTTTGTTCTGCTGGGGTAATAGAGTTTCATGGACAGCTTACTACCTATATACCTGATAATGATACACCTTGTTTTAGATGTATATTTCAATCACCGCCACCTACAGGTACAATTCCTACCTGCTGTGAGGCAGGTGTCCTGGGAGCAGTAGTTGGAGTAATAGGAAATCTCCAGGCGTTAGAAGCTTTAAAGTATCTGCTTGAGATAGAAGAAAACCTGGCAGGATATCTTTTGACCTTTGATGGCATAACTATGGAATTCAGGAAAGTACAGATAGGTAAAAACAGCAAATGTGGTGTCTGTGGTGATAAGCCTGAAATAAAAGATCTTATAGATTATGAAAGAAGCTATTGTAATCTGTAAGTGAGTTTATATTGTACACAGAGAATGCTGTAAATATAGAGTTCTAGATATCTAAGATAGGGATATCTAGAACTCTATTATCAGTGATGGTACATAATAATAGGGATTTTTGGGGGTTATCTATCTCTTAGATTTTCTATATCCGGCAGCTTGTGCTTCCTGTTCTGTGTTGAACCATTGCTCAGCATTTGTCTTATCATAGAATTGTCCTCCAGGTACATGATAGATTTTTTCACCCTTGTAATTAATATTTCCCTTTATAAGTCCCTTTGAACTTTTAGTTTCATTGGAGCTGCTAGGGTAAGAAGTATTAATTGAGGAGTCTTCATTCTTTGAGCTAGTGCTGAAGGAGCTTGTACTATTTGATTTATTGCTGGAACTGCTTAAATTATTATTAGAATTGGAAAGAGCATCTCCCTTAGTAGTTCCATTAGGGTCTATAGTCCATAATCCCTTTTTTGCATTTCTTGCATCCATATTGTATTTAGTAAAATAATCTCTGTATTTTACATCTGGAGGATAGGTAGAAACTTGAGCGTATCCATTTTCAACTAATATGGCATTGAACATTTTAGTTTTTATCTCTGAATCAGTTATTTCTTTTGGCACATCAATCCATACATATCTAAGTAGTCTCCCATACTGATCTGTTTCGGAAACATCTTTTTCAAGGTATACTGTTTTACCTGTAAGACTGCTTTTAGTATAATTGCTTGCTTCTTTTCCATAGGGTTCTGTTCGTGTGGTGGATTCAGGGCTGTTTACTCCTATTAATCTTATCTTAGTACCTTCTGAAAGTTCCACCGTATCTCCATCAACTACTCTTGATATCTTAGCTTCTTTAAGGTTGAGTTTTGATATAGAAGCTGACTTTTCCTGTGAACTTAAAGCATTTTGGGAAGCTGAATTGTTTTCGATATTTTGTGTTGAAAGATTAGAACTGCTGTTTTCAGGTGCATTGGCACTAACCTTTTCACCAGAACATCCACTGATGAACAAGAAACATATTAATAAAATTATTACAAGTGCAGTGTTGTTAATTTTACTTTTAAAATTCATTGTTTTCCTCCTAAGTTTATTTCAAATTTTATATAATTGTTAAATATATGGTATAATATATGAATATTAATAAAATTTGGATGTTCTATATAGTTGTTTTATATTTATTTTAAAATATAGATTTAAAAAAGTAAATATAAGCACTTGTAGTAACTATTAAAATAAAAATCAATCTATATATTCAATATACAATTATATTGCATTTATAAATAAGTGTTTATATATGTAAATATAGAAAACTATAAATATATTTTAATATAATTAGCTTAAATTATATTATATGAGGGGGAAATATAATGTAAAAAATTAAAAAGTTTAGTGTGATATTGCTGCTTATAGCATTATCATCATTAATGTTGATTTCATGTGAAAAGGAAAAAGCAACTCCACAAGAAAGTGCTAAGATATTTTTAGATGTTACCTTTAAAAATGATAAAACTAATATTGACAAAATAGGATTGACAGAAAAGGATTACGCTTCTTTTAGAAAAGAAATAGAAGATGGAATTATGCAAGGTATAGCCGAAGGAAATACTGACAGCAGCATTATAACTGATGAAATTAAAAATAATTTAAAAGCTGATTTTATCAAAGGATTTAGCAAAATAGATTATAAAGTAAATACTATATCAACAGATAAAGATACAGCAGAAGTTGAAGTTAAAGTAAGAGGTTTTGATATGAAAAAAATAATTGATAATTCCATGGCAAAAATGAAAGAAGAAGTTAATAAGAATCCATCAATGACAGAAAAACAAATATACCAATCTGCATTCAAGATGATTGGAGAAGATATTGCAAAGGGTACACTAGTGCAAGAACCAAAATCTGTGAAACTAACCTTAACTAAAAAAGACAATGTTTGGCTTCCAGAATCAGAGACAAATTATTCAGATGATATGTTATCTGCAATTATGTCTGAATAGATATTATTATGAAAAATAAAATTTTTCATAATAATTATGTTTATTCAAAAATTGTTTATTAATAGTTCACCATATTATATTACAAACTTCATAAAAATGAAAAAGATTTTTAATAATTATAAATTATTATGATAGAGTACAAAATTACCTACTGGGAAAAGTAATGGTAGAAATACCAGTGCTTTTCCCTTATATAAGAGTTTTTTATGAATATATCTTCTTTATTATTATTTTCATCTACAATATTCATATGTCTTTACTCTTCTTCTATCATATTTTTACTCAAAATCTTTATAGAGCAAACTAGGTTGTATATCTTTGTTGCATTGATATTTATTACTAGAGTATTTATCATATTCTCCCTCTATAGAATGATAATATATCTGACATATATCAACATTTGCATATATCCTTATAGGTTGAATACAATGTATTTCTAATGTCCAGTATCCATTAAATCCCACATCTCCAAACCCTGCTGTTACATGTATAAATAATCCTAGTCTTCCTACTGAAGATCTGCCTTCCAGCATGGGAACATACTTATCTGTTTTTGTATATTCCACTGTTCTTCCTAAATAAAGTTTGTTGGGTTCCAATACTATACCTTCTGGTGGAATGACAATTTTTTTGACTTTATTTTCCTTCTTCATATCTAAAATTGACTCGTCATATACAAGTAATTCATTATTTAATCTCAAATTATAACTATTAGGATTAATCCTTTTTTCGTCAAAAGGTTCTATTATAATTTCTTTGCCTAATTTATTTTTTATTTCTTTTCCAGATAGTATCATTTTAATTTCCTTCTTTCCTTAAAGCTTAAATTGTTACTTCATTAATATTTATTATACAAGTATTTGCATATATAAAATTATAAATTATATGTGAATTCCATAGTAGCCTCCAATTCCCTGTAATAGCTTTTTCAAAATTACATAAAAATAATAATATCACTTAAAGAAAAGAGGAGATTTTATAATATGGCAAATAAAAAAAGTAAAGGTAAATTCTCTGTATCAGAGGGACGAGAAGCAGCAGCTAAATTTAACCTGGAAGCTGCAGAAGGAGTGGGAATTTCAACTAAAGGAAGACGTAAAGAGGATGTTACTTCAGAACAGAAAAATCCAGTTGGCAAAATTAAAAATCCCGGTAAAAATAGAAAATGATTTTTATACAATGTCAATAAATCTATAGTATAAATTAATATAAAAATAAAAACACCGTAAAATTCAGATTTTTTGAATAATACGGTGTTTTTTAGAAGATATTTAATTTTCACTTAATTCAGCAGCATTTACTGTAAAATGCTTATCTGTATTTAAATCTTTAATTTGGATTTCATTAGTTCCTTCATTGATACTTTCTATCCAAACAGGATTACCTTTATAATTTACATCAATTACTCCTAAGGATTCAACTATTTCATTAGCTTTTTTTATATCCATGTATTTTTTCTCCTCTCAATGATGGCTTTAATATATTTATTTTGCCCTGAAAATATAAAAAAATTACTGCCTTCAATTTCCTGTAATAGCTTTGTGAAAATTACATAAATATAATAATACTATTTAAGAAAAGGGGATTTTAAAGATGGTAAATAAGAAAAGTAAAAATAAATTTTCTGTATCAGAGGGAAGAGAAGCTTCTGCTAAATTCAAACTGGAAGCTGCTGAAGGAGTGGGCATTCCAGTTAGTGGAAATAATAAAGAGAATGTTACTCCTGAACAAAAAAATTCAGTTGAAATAATCAAAAACTCTGGAAAAAATAGAATATAATCTTTATACAAAGTTAAAATGTTAAATTTTAAAAAAATGCTCAATAAGAAGGGATTTCTAATGGAAGTTCCTTCTTTTTTGATTTTAACTCTTATTTTCAAGTCCTATATTCTGAATGCATATATAGTTGTAAATGGAAGCTATAATAATAAAATGAAATTAAATTCAATAATATATAGTTATATATCATTGACAAGAATAATTAATGTGTTTATACTGTATATAAACGTATATATACAGTATAAACTTTGCAAAGGGAGCAGTACTTATGAATATAATTATTTCTAATGCATCTAAAGAACCCATATATGAACAAATTACAAGACAGATAAAGGACAATATAATAAACGGAATTCTTTATCAAGGTGAACTTCTTCCGTCTATAAGGAGTCTTGCTAAGGAGCTTAAAATAAGTGTAATAACTACTAAGAGAGCTTATGAAGAATTAGAGAGAGAAGGTTTTATAGAAACTGTACCAGGAAAGGGTTCTTATGTTTCCGCACAAAACAAAGAATTTTTAAAGGAAAAAAAGATTAAATCTATTGAAGAAAAATTGTCTCAAGCCATAGAAGACAGCCGTCTTATAGGTCTTACTAAAGAAGAACTAAAGGAAATGCTGGACATTCTATACGATAATATTTGAACCTATATGATAAATAACAGATTTCAGCTTTATAAGTGAAAACATAAATTCTAACCAAGTAATATTTATTCACAAAGCTAATGGAGGTAAGTTATGGATACTATTTTAGAAATTAAAGATTTGACTAAGATTTATAAGGGATTTAAATTGGATAAAGTAAGCTTAAAACTTTCAAAAGGTTATATTATGGGACTTATAGGGCCTAATGGTGCAGGAAAGAGTACAACCATAAAACTTATAATGAATCTCATAAGAAAAAACTCTGGAGACATAAAGATTTTCGGAATGGACAATATAGAAAATGAAAGGGAAATAAAACAGAGAATAGGTTTCGTATATGATGAAAACTGTTTTTATGAGGATTTGACTGTAATGGAAATGAAGAGAGTGATTGCCCCCTTTTATAAACAGTGGGATAATAAAGTTTTTGATAAATATATATCTAAATTTGAACTTCCTAAAAATAAAAAGATAAAACAGCTTTCTAAGGGAATGAGAATGAAGTATTCACTGGCCATTGCACTTTCTCATAATGCAGAATTTATAATAATGGATGAGCCTACCTCAGGACTGGACCCTGTTTTTAGGAGTGAAATGCTTGATATACTGTATTCGCTAATTCAGGATGAAAATAAGGGAATATTATTTTCTACACATATTACAACAGATTTACAAAAGGCAGCGGATTATATTACATTTTTAAATTCAGGTAAGGTAGTATTTTCAGATGATAAGGACAGTATTATTGAAAATTATAGTATTATTAAGGGCAATAATGGAATTTTAGATAAAGCTATAAGAGATAAATTTATAGGAATAAATGAAAATGCCTTTGGATTTGAGGGATTAACTAATAATACTGAGGATATTAGAAAATTATTGAAGGATAAGGTGTTAATTGAAAGAGCAAGTCTAGATGATATTATGGTTTATACAGTCAGGGGGAATGAGTAATGGTAAATCTTATTTTAAAGGACATATTAGTTCAAAAGAAACCTTTTGTATTCTTTATAGTATTTGCTGTAATAATGAACTCCTTATATTCACATATGGATGCTTCCTATGTAAATGTAATATTTATTATGTTGCCAGTTATGATTATCATAGGCTGTGTAACTAATATGAGTATAAAAGATGAGAAAGCTGAAAATATGATAAACAGTCTTCCTGTAAAGAGAATTGATATAATTTTGGCTAAGTATTTGTCTGTATTTATATTTATATTCATAGCTTCCATTATAATTTTTGTTAGTTCCTCTGCAATGAATTTTATGGGAATTATTCATCTTGAAAGATTGATGAATTTTAAGGATGTAGAGATATGTGCAATAATAACAATATTTATAAGCTCTTTGTATTTTCCAATAAATTTTAAATTGGGATATACAAATTCAAGATATATACTTATGAGCTTGTACATGTGTATATTTTTTATACCATTAGCTATTGAAAAACTAATAGGAGATAAAGTAAAAGTTACTCCAGAATTTATTGTCTATATAAATAATGCTCCCAATTGGCAGATTGTCTCATTTGTTATTTGCATATTAGCTATAGTAATGATAGTATCTTTTTTTATATCCTACTTTCTATATAAAAATAAAGATCTAGCCTAAAAAATTTTAATAAAAACCCGTTGACATTGACGCTGCGTAAAGGTGTAAGTATTTTGATGTCTACAATTATTAATAATTCACTACTTCATTTCCTGCAATGATTCTTAAAAGATAATAGATTAATTAATCGAATAATATCGACTAATAGATTAAAATTCATGTTGAAAATAAATCGATTAATCTATATAATCAAATAGAGAAGGTGATGGTATGTTTGAATTAAAGGAAACTGAAAACGTTGAATTTAAAAGGGAATTAAATGAATCAATAAAAAAAGAATTAATTGCATTTGCTAACACTTATGGTGGTGAAATTTATATTGGTATAGATGATGATGGAAAAATTATAGGATTGGATAATGCAAAACAAGATTTAGAAGAAGTAAGTAACATCATAAGAGATTCAATAAAACCAGATTTGGCACTTATTACATCAGTGAAAATAGTGATAATTGAAGCTAAGGAAATTATTAAGATAGAAGTTTTAAAAGGAACTAAGCGGCCTTATCATTTGATATCAAAGGGGCTAAAACCGTCAGGAGTATTTGTAAGGCATGGTATTACATCCGCACCAGCTACTGAAGATTCAATACGACAAATGATAATTGAAAGTGATGGAGTTATTTTCGAAAATACTAGATGTATAAATCAAGAATTAACTTTTGATTATGCAAGAAAGGTTTTTAACGAAAAACAAATTGGGTTTGAAAAATCTAATCAAAGGACTCTAGGTATAATTAATGAAGATGGATATTATACAAATTTAGGACTTTTATTTTCAGATCAATGTCAACATTCAATAAAATGTGCTCTTTATGATGGAGATACAAAATTGGAATTTAGGGATAGAAAGGAATTTGCAGGTTCTATACTTAATCAATTAGATGAGGCTTATGAATATATAAGTCTTCAAAATAAGGTTGAAAGCGACTTTAAAGGCCTTAATAGAGTTGATAGAGAGGATTATCCATATTATGCAATAAGAGAAGCATTGATAAATGCAGTAGTTCATCGAGATTATGGATTTAGTGGAAGTACTTTAATTCATATCTTTGAAGACAGAATTGAGTTTGTTTCTGTTGGTGGACTTGTAGCAGGACTTACATTAGAGGATATAATGCTTGGAATATCAGAAAGTAGAAACAAAAATCTTGCAGCTTGTTTTTATAGATTAAAACTTATAGAAAGTTATGGAACTGGCATTCAAAGAATATATGAGAGCTATTCAAAATATAAGGTAGAGCCAGAATTTAAAATATCTCAAAATGCTTTTGTTGTAATTTTACCGAATGTTAATTATAAAACGAACTTAGAAGACAATGATGAAGAGGTATTAAAAATAATCACAAATAGAGGTAAGGCTAGCCGAAAAGATATAGAGATTGAACTTAAACTAAGTAAATCTACCACAACTTTAATACTTAACAGATTAATAAAAGAAGGAAAAATTCAGCAGGAAGGTAAAGCAAGAAATATAAAGTATCATATAAAAAATAAATTATAATCTTCATAGTAAAGATCTAGCCTAAAAATTTTAATAAAAACCCATTGACATTGACGCTGCGTAAAGGTGTATATTTATGTTGTCAGGAGGTGCTGGTATGGAATATACGGTACAAAAGTTTGCTAAAATAGCGGGAGTAAGCTCAAGGACATTACGATATTATGATGAGTTTGGAATTCTTAAGCCGGCAAGAATCAATTCCTCAGGATATCGTATTTATGGAAAAGAACAAGTAGATAGACTTCAGCAGATACTCTTTTACAGGGAACTTGGAGTAAGTCTTTCAGACATTAAAAATATTGTGACTTCACCCTCCTTTGATGTAAATACAGCTCTAAGAGAGCATAGAGAAAGACTTCTGGCAAAAAGAGAGCAATTGGATCTTTTAATTGCAAATGTTGATAAAACTATAGCCGCAGCAGAGGAGGGCATTACAATGTCTGATAAAGAAAAATTTGAAGGTTTTAAAGATAAGCTGATTGAAGATAATGAGAAAAAATATGGTAAAGAAATTAGAGAAAAGTATGGTGATAAAAGAGTTGATGAGTCAAATAATGCATTCAAGAATATGACAAAACAGCAATATGATGAGTTTGAGAAACTTGGAGAGGATATATTAAGAACTTTAAAAGAAGCTTTTACTACTGGTAATCCATCAGGAGAATTGGCACAAAAAACCGCAGAGCTTCATCGCAAATGGATAACTTTTGCCTGGGGAAGCTACAATAAAGAAGCCCATGTAGGACTTGCTCAAATGTACGTGGATGATAAGAGATTTACAGCCTACTATGATAAAGAGCAGCCTGGAGCAGCAGAATTTTTAAGGGATGCTATTTTCATTTATACGGGTATGAAAAAATAATTAAATTTCTTTTAAATTCAATAAAGTTATTTTCAGTTTTTAAAGTTTTAATACTTATAAAGTTTATATTGGAATTAGTGAATTTCAACTAAAGGTGGTTATACTAAAATGTAGGTATAATTCAATTAATTATTTTGCATACTAGCTATTAGAGGTGATAATTTTGGTGAATAAGCATAAGGTAAAGAATAATCAGTATGAAAGATTGGGTATAAGGAAAAATATTAATGGAGATTTTGAATATATTGATCCTTCTGAAAAAAATAAATCTAAGTATGAATCCATTAAAAAGTATACAAGACCCTAGAGGTTATGAAATTTTGATAACACTTTAATTTAAACATAAAAGCCATAGCTATATTTATTTTAAATAAACAGTTGACAATTATAAACGTTTACATTATAATGAAGACATAAAGAAGATATAAAAAGATTTTAAATAACAGAAGGATGTTAATCCTATTATTTATTTAAAAATCTTAATCTAAAAATAAGTAATCTAGCTTAAGGCTTAAAAACTTTAAGAAGGAGAGATAAACTTATTAGTAGAGCAAAAACTTCTTTATAAAGCAATCCTGACTCATAAAAACTAAAACAATAATAAGGTAGTAATATTAGAGAATTAGTAAATCCAAAAATCTACTAACAGAAAACTTATAAATAGCAAAAGTAAATAATTTCAATATTTATAAAGGTAAGTTATAAGTATACTGGTAATAGAGGTATTGAACGTTTGATTTAATAGAATGTTCAAGAAACCAAAAACATTTAGTAATATTAAACTATAGTAAATATAAAATAGAATAATATTTACTAATGTTAAAAGTATTAGAGTTAAATATAATTGTAAAGATATGTATATAGATTAGTACACTATATTAATTAATTATTTTATTGATCAATATATATGTATCGAGGAAGATTGTATTTAAAGGAAATCAAAAGTTAAAATTTTTTATAGTGTAATACACATTATAAAAACAATGAGAAGAAGGGTGATGGATATTCAAATAGAATCAGATTGTTCTAATGAGTCAGGAGTTGTTTAGCCACCAATTAGTTTATATTTAATGCATAACTAATTGGTGGTTTGATTTTTTTGTAAAACAGTATATTGTATAACTTTTCCTTCTTATTATTTTTTACATTATTTATAATGAATATATATAATTGTATAAATTTGACTAAAGTTCTAAGAGGAAGCGGCTTTGTAAGCAAATTGATCTTCATAAATATATTTTTCTATTTCATCTGCTGCTTTCATATATCCGCCTGATGATAGCATTTCTTCACGCATTTTGGTCATATTGGTTTTATAGGTGGAGTCCTTTAAAACCCTCATTGTCCTTTCCTTTAAATTGTCAGCAGTAACATGTTTTTTATCAATCATTTCACCTAAGCCAAGTTGTACCATGCGATTTGCTACAATTGGCTGATCAGCCCTTTGTGGAATTCCAATGATTGGAACAGCATAATACATAGCTTCATTGGCACTGTTCATACCGCAGTGGGTAACAAATAAATCTGCATGTTCTAATACTGCCACCTGTGGAACAAAAGGATATACATAGAAATTATTGGGGATTGTACCCAAATCTTCAATGTCTATTTGTTTACCAATGGACATAATTACGGAAACATCAGTGTTTTTAAAGGCTCCTATGCAAGTTTTAAAGAATTTAAGAGAATTTGTAGATACAGTTCCCAAGGATATATAGATAATTTTTGATTTCATTTTATCAAAGGGAATATCACTATCTTGTATACGGCCTCCCACGGAAGGTCCTATGAACACAAAGTGCTTTTCATCAAAATCTTCATTATGGATTTGAAATTGTCTAGAGGTATAAACAATATTTAAATCAGGATTGTGATCAATTAATTCATACATCAAATCAGTATGTCTCAATTTTTTATCTTTAATTAAAACTATTGAAAGTAATTTTCTCAATAATTTGATTTCCATGATTTTATGCAAGAAGCTTTTGCCTTTGGCAAAATCATCTGTAATTTTATTATTTAAAGCAAAGGTAGAGGTAAGACAAACCGTTTTGATGCCTAATTCTTCGCCTAGCTTGGCACCAAAGAAAAAGCCCATTTCATAAATAATGCAGTCAAAGTTCTTCCCAATTTCCAAGGCTTTGTAGTAGATGGTTGACATAACAGTGAAAATTCTTTTGAAGAGTTTTTTGTCATTTTGTACTTCATAAGTTATAATTTTTGCTCCTGTAGGAGCTATTTTTTCTCGAAATTCTTCATTAATGAGGTAGGTAACATCATGTCCTCTCTTTACCAATTCTTTAGTAAGAGCAATAGTAGGATTTATATGACCATGCATTGGGATGTTGAGAATTAAAATTTTTGACATTTTACAAACTCCTTTCTGATGAAAATAGTTCTTGTTAAATATAGCTTATATTTTAAAGTTATATCATCGAGAAATTATCCTCTAGTTAAAGGTAGAAGTCAACAGAGTGAATATTTCTTTATAAAAATTTAATAATATAATACATTTTATTAAAACAACGTAGAATAAGAGTGATGGATATTAAAATAGAATTAGGTTGTTTTAATGCAATAGGAAGCACTGTTTAACCAGCTTTAGCTTATATTTAATATAATTCGACTAAAAAGTTGCAATAATTTGTATAATTTACTATAATAATGTTTGTTAACAAATTTTTAAATTTACTAGGTGGTGAAAAATGCTTAATATTATAATTTGTGAAGATAATAAGGTTCAACTAAGACAAATTCAAGACATTATAGAATATGAGTTAACAAATCTGAAAATAGATTCTTCTATTGATTTAGCTACGAGTAATCCTAAAGATGTAATTGATTATTTAAGGAAAAATAAAGAAAAGTGTTTCATTTATTTTTTAGATGTAGATTTAAAGGCTGACATGAATGGTATAGAACTTGCAAAGAATATCAGAAAATATGACCTTAGAGGATATATAGTATTTGTAACCTCTCATGTAGAATCCTCATTTTTAACCTTCAAGTATAAGGTACAAGCCTTTGATTATATTTTAAAAATGGATGATGATATTCTTAGAAAAGATATATCAGAATGCTTATTTCAAGCTTATAATAACTATAAAAGAATTACTTCTGAGGAAAGAAAGACCATAGCAATAAAATATAATAATAAAGTTACTAATTTTTACATGGATGAAATATTATTCTTTGAGACCATGGAAATAGATCATAAGCTTAAAATGCATACTGAAAAGGGTATTTTTGAATTCTATGGTAAATTAAAAGATATAGAAGATGAGATGCCTTCAAATTATTATAGAAGTCATAGATCATATTTGGTAAATACAAGTAAAATTAGATCGGTAGATGCAAGAGAATGTATTATATATATGATAAATGGAGATAGCTGTCTTGTTTCAAAACGTTATTTAAAAGGGTTGAAAGCATATGTATAATATAATTTTTAATATGGCATATGTACTTGTTGTATCTATAAATATTGGGATTATTATAAATAATATTATAATTTCTAAATTTGATTTAAAACATATTGTAGGTGTGATTGCATTTAGCTTTAGTACACTTTATTTACTACTTATTTATAAAGAAGATGAATTTTCAACACCAGTTTTGACAATTGTTCTAATAATATATTTGTATATAATTATTAGAAGTTTGATTTATTCAATATTTGTTTCTGTTGTTACCCAGATAATAATCGCTTTAAGTGATGCATTTACTGGAATGATTTTTATGGATATTTTTAAATTTGATTACTCAGAAATATTAAGTAATAAGATTATATATTTATTTGCTGCAGTCAGTATTCTTCTAATGTCAACTATTATAAGTAAATTATTAAATATATTTTTTAGAAAAATAAAATATAATAATTTTTTTAACAAAAACAATAAAAATTTATTTCTTTTAGTACTATCATTGATTATGGTTTTAACATCCATATATTTATATTTAATTTTGTTTAGATATTTATTTCAAACTTATACTAAAGTAGTTGTTATAGTAAATTTTTCTGTTATTAGTATTTTTATTACATTAGTAATTATAATAAATTATTTGAATGCAAGGAATTATATGCATAAATTAGAAAATAAATATAAAGATGAGGAACTAAAGAGTCTTAATAAATATACATATATGATTGAAAGTCAATCTGATGATTTGAGAAAATTTAAGCATGATTATACAAATGTAATAAAGGTAATAGGTTATTACATTGAAATGGATGATATAAATAAACTGAAAAATTTTTATAGAGAGGAATTACTGCCTGAAAGTGAAGAAATTATGGTTAAAGACATATCCTTTACAAAACTTCATCATATAAAAATAAATCCAATAAAAGTATTTATATCGTCTAAAATTAATATTGCGGAGAAAAGAAATATAAAAATTCATATTGAAGTTGAAGGAGATATAAATGAGATATCTATAGGCATAATAGATTTATGTAGAATTCTTGGTATATTATTTGATAATGCTATTGAAGCAGCAGAATTATGTAAAAATAAATTTATTGAATTAGCAGTCATGAAGGATGATAGTAATATTATTTTTATAATAAATAATTCTTGTTTGGAGAGTACTCCCCCTGTTTATAAATTATATAAAAAGAACTTCTCAACTAAAGGAATAAACAGGGGAGTTGGTTTAAAATCTGTTATGAGCATTATAAATACAAATTATAGTAATGTATCTTTAAATACTAGTATTGAAAATTGTATTTTTAAACAAGAGCTTATAATTTGTAATTTTACAAATGATTAGTCTATTTTATATAAGGACTTAGGCATTTTACATTCACTAAAGGACCATAAAATACACATGGAAGATGAAGTAGAAGCTATTCCTATAGCTATTGTGCAAACTAATAGAGATAGTTCGTGTGCAATTTTAGAATTTTTCATAATATTATCAACTCCATTTAATAAAAGATAATGTTTTATGTAATTAAATATACTACACTAAACCTACATATTTCTATAAAATATCGTAAAATGTTAGTTTTTTATCTTAAAAGGTCCATGTATATCAATTAAACTTAGAGGAGTATTTAATGAATTTAGATGAAAAAATAAGTGGAAAATGTATGGAAATAATAAAAAATAATGTAGAAAAATCAGAAGAGGAATTTGAAAAAATTCAATATGGAATTAAAATTATAATAATAAACTTATTTAAATTTATCATATTATTTTTAACTGCATATTTTTTAGGAGTGCTTAATTATTGTATAGTAGCAGTGGTGTCTTTTGGCATACTAAGAACTTTTGCTAGTGGAGTTCATGCTGAATCAAGTATAAAATGTATTTTTATGAATTATGTAATATTTTTAGGAAATGTATTTTTAAGTTTGAGGTTTTCATTAAATATTGTTAGTGTAATAGTAATATATACAATAGGTTTAATTTTAATTATTTTATATAGTCCTGCGGATACTGCTGAACGGCCACTTGTGAGTAAAAGGTTAAGAAAAAGTTTGAAAATTAAATCTATAGTTGCGGTAGAACTATTAATTATAATAAGTATAATGTTACCTCATTCAGTTTATAGAAATATAATTATTTATTCAGTACTAGAAGAAGCAGTGTTAATTACTCCAATAGCTTATGCTTTATTAAGAAAATCTTATAAAAATTATAAAGATTTAAAATAATGTGACTAATTTACAACTGATGTCAATAGTGTAGATACTTTTTTATAAGTTTTTAAGCTGATTTTCTTGTAATATATTACTGTTATAATTTAGTTGCGAAACAAAACATATAACAATGGAGAAAAGTATAAATGGTAACTATTCAGCCCTTGACAAAATAAATTTATTTGATAGCGATAGGTAAACATTTGATGTTATCTCTTGCTTTTCCCCCGCTCCACACCGTACGTGAGACTTTCACCTCATACGGCGTTCCATCAATTTGTTTATAATTAAATTACTAAACGTTCAATAACGATATTGGCTTTAATTTTGCTTTTTCTCGGTATTTATTTATTCTTTTTATTAATTTATCTTCTTTTTCTTTGGACATTGCTTTAACTTCATTAAAATATTTTTCAATTAGTTGCTGGTCTGTAACATGTATTAATTTGTGAACTTTGCTATTCAACCAACTTATTATATTAGTAAAGCTATCACTTCCACCTAATGCTTTAGGATTTTTGTGATGTATTTCTCTCGTTCCTTCCTTTAGAAAAACTTTACTAATCTCACATTGTCCGTTTTGCATTGAAAATTTAGATATTTTGTTGTCATGTAGTTTTATATTTTCATTGTATCTCTCTGACCCCATAATAACCTTCGACAAAATCTAACGAGCATGGTAGTATAAAAATACACAGTGGAGGTTAGAACTATGGGAAGAAGAAAGTATACTTTAGAGGAAAAAATTAAAATAGTTGAAGAATTAAATAAAGGGTTAACTAATGCACAAATATGCAAAAAATATGAAATTACATCATCAACATTATCTACATTTAAGAAGCAACTTAATGTAATTAATGCAACAGAGCCAAAGGATAAAAAGGCTACGCCTAAAGAAAAAGCTCTAGAAGAAGAAAACCGTAAACTTAAAGAGCTTATTGGCAAAAAAGAGCTAGAACTTGATATGCTTCAAGAATTATTAAAAAAAAAGAATTACCTACGTTAGAAGATAAAAAGACTCTTGGAATAAAATATACTGGAAAGGGACTTAAGATCTCTAGAGCATGTAGGCTATTACAAATATCAAGAACATCATTTTACCCAAGGAAAAAACTTGTTGTGGATAAAAAATCATCAATAAGAAATGTCGGTAGACCAATACCTGGTTTTTCATATGGAATAAACAACTGCATTGTTGATGACTCTGTTATTGAAACTCTTTTACATGAGGCATGTGAAAAATATCCATTCTATGGCTATAAAAAAGTAACTTGTATACTCCGTAGGAGTCATGGACTTCAACTTAATGCCAAAAAAGTATATAGATTAGCTAAAAAGCTAGGATTGCTTCTTCCATATGTAAAACACACTAAGCAAGGACATCTTGCTATCGCAAGAGATGTAAAAGCTATAAATAAATTATGGCAAATTGATATAAAGTATGTAAAAGCTTTAAATGGACAGTTTATAATGCTTACTGATATTATTGACGTTTATTCTAGAAAATTAGTTGGTAGAGAAATTACACCAACTGCTACCACAGAAGATGCAAAAACAGCTGTAAAAAGAGCACTTATAGAGAATAATGTTACTTCAAATATAGTTTTAAGAAGCGATAATGGTCCCCAGTTTACATCTGTAAAATTTGAACAATTCTGCAAAACAAATAATATATATCATGAGCTTATCCCAACAAGCTCACCTAACTATAATGCACATATAGAGTCCTTTCATTCCTTACTTTCTAAGGAGTGCATTAGTTGGAATGAGATTAGGAACTTTACTCACGGGTATATGCTTATTGATGAGTATATAGAGTTCTATAATGAAGAAAGAATTCATGGAAGCTTAAATTATTTAAGTCCAAATGAGTTTATAAGAAAATCTATAATATAGTTAGCATTCGTTAGCTTTTGTTGAAAATAAAGGGGTCAATCCGCATTCTTATATGTCAATAGCATTTCTACTATTTGGGCTTATAGACTCGTACATTCGCAACTTCGTCAGTACCTCTTACAGTACATTCTAACCATAGAAGTTTTATAGACATCCAGCCTATCATTTACATATCTCTACTAAAGACACTTTCCTTGTTTTCACATTAGGGTAAACTTTAGCTGACTTCACCGAGCTTTATACCTTAGATTAACAATATTTCTAACGCATATCGGAGGTTTAATGGGAACCCTTCAAGGCGTTACCCTTTCATTTGATTCCTTGGATAATAAGTTCTCCTAACTCCTTTGTATTGTTGTTTTAAGATATTGTGTGTTTTATTTATTTTACAATACAAATTCAATTAGTGGCTAAGCTTTTCACTTAGCAACGTATCGCACTTCTACAGCCTATAGCAGCATTTTTAAATTTCAAAATTATGTTAGCATTAAAATTTTTTAAAATAGTGCTGTAATCTTTGAATTTTACTCTATTGAACAACTAGGTGTTGTATTTTATAAATATAAAAAATCAATATATAGTGGCTGAATAGTTACTATAAATGTTTAATAACAAAATTATCACCAATATTCAAATTTTTAACAGAACTAAAGCTTTCGTTTTATCTCAGTGTACTTCAAATGCATCATGTAGTATTATTTATAAGTTCTATGATAAATAAAGGTTATTGCGGTAAAATAACTCATGTTTCTGATTATATGCCGATAAGGCATATAACAACTATAGGAAAATTTCTATCAAAGAGTTCATGGAACGAAGATTGCATTGAAAGAGCCCTTAAACGAAAAGTTATAAATCAAATTTAGGAACTATCTAAAATTAAAGGTAAAGCAATTATATTACAATAGATGTCACTATTTCAGAGAAAACTAAGCCCTCGTCAAAGTTTAAAAGACCTATAGAAAAATGTGGCTTTCATAATCCCTATTTGAAAAATGAAACCTGTTTATGACTGCTATGTTAATGTGTGATGATGTGTTGTGCCTTATTCAATATCTATATATGATAAAACTCATATGAGTAAAATTGATATGGCAGTTGAGTTAATAAAATTTCTTCCTTCTCTATAAATGAAGGATATGTTTTGTATGATAGTTGGTATAGTTGTAAAAAGCTTTCTGATATTTGTTCAAAAGCAGGCTATGCATATGTTGGTGGATTAAGAACTAATAGAGTTATTATCCTAAAGGTCATGAAAAATTAGGAATCAAGCTTCATGAATTTGTAAAAATATTAACTAAAGAAGATACTGAAATAGTCAAAGTTGATAATTCAGAATATTATGTGTATACCTATAAATGTACTTATATCTATTAATACACTTATAATCTCTTCTATCTTGTTTTTTATAAATATTGATAAAGCTTTTTTTATACTTTATTATTCTGTTGGAGAAAAACATCCTTTTTAAGTATTCTTTTATATTCTTTTCTTTAGTAATATCATTATATTTTTACTTTATTTACACACTGTATTATAGTATTTTTGATATTATATGTTAATATTAAATTCTTTATGTGTTTTTTCCATTGTCAAATGATTTAATTAGTTATTGTATTTTTATGTGTGATGCCTAAATGTCTTTCTTATTTTATTATATAACTTTTACATATATATTCCTTTGTGTCTACACTTCTATACTAATACCAATCAATTATAACAAAATGTTGTTTTTTTATCATAAGAGTATAAAAATAATATTTTTTAATTTTTAAGATATTAAAGTTGTGTTTTACAGTAACTGGGTTTACAAAATGTGAATAAATATTGTACTATAAACTTGTCCAGTGGCCAGAGGATAATATATAAATTTTAAAGGGGTGTACTATTGTATGAAAGCAGGTTATTTAGTAGCTAAATATTTAAGGGGAAAATTAAATTCATTAGGTGTTAACGGACTAATATCTTGGTTAGCAGGATATGTTGGAGGTAAAGCAGCGAATAAAATTGTAAGTATTTTAGTTGGATCAGGTGTTACTGCACTAGCTACATACTTAGCAACAGAAGGTGGACTTTTAGCTTCACTTGCAGGACCATTAGGAACAGTGATCGGAGCAGCAACAGGTTGGCTTTAGTATAATTTTAATGTTTTGGTTTTTAGAAAAAGGAAATAGAAAATACTTTATTATCAGTTTACTTACATTTATATTAATATTTATATTAAGTTACTATATTTCTAGTGATATGTTAAAAGTTGATATAAAAGTAAATAATGATGATTTAAATAATAAACAATTTTTAGTAACTTCAATGTGGAATTTTTTTCTTAATAATATTAAAGTATTCGTAATAGCTTCAATAGGATTTTCTGTATTTACATTTACTACTTTAGTATCTCAAAGTTATTCAATGGGTGCTATGCTAGCATTGTGGATAAATCAAGGATATTCTATAGGTAAATTTTGTATTTTGTTGTTACCTCATGGAATTTTTGAATTAATTTCATTAATAATATCCAGTGCTATTGGTTTCAAAATAACAGTTCTTATTATTCATAATTTAAAATATAAAAAATTAGATTATAAATTAGAAATTATAAAGATAATAAAGAGTTTTTTTTTAGTTATAATCTTAACATTAATAGCAGCTTTTATTGAATTTTTTATAACACCGAAATTAATGTAGTTATAAATATTATTAGGAGTAGGAGGATGATTAAGAATTGGAAATATTTAAAATAAATTTTTATTTAAAAGAAAACAAAAATTTAAATTATTTAAAATATATGAAATTTTTCTTTCTTTTATCGTTAATTGCAGGAACAATTAATACTTTAGTTTCAAAGGTAAGTATAAAAAATTTTAGATTCTTTATTTTAACACTTATCTTTTCAATTATAATATTTTTTTTAATAATAATTGCAAAATCTGTAATAGAAACGTTATTATTTTATGGAATTACAAAAATATCAGATGGATCAGGAAATTATAGAAATATACTTATAATAGTCGCAAGAAGTCAAAGATCATTAATTATATTAAGCATTATATTATTGATTTTAACTGTTGTTTATCCTAATTTTAATAATTTTAAAATTGCTATATATTTACGATATATTTTCCAATTTTTTTATTTATTAGATATATATTTTTCTTTATCAAATTATTCTAAATTTAAGAAAAAAATTTTAGTATTAATATTGTTTGCAATAATGTATTCAATGAATTTTCTTATTAAATAAAAGTTATTAATTTTATCAAATTGAATTAAGGAGAAAGTTTATGAATAATATAATTTTAGTTGAAAATCTAACACAGCAATATGGAGATTTTTTAGCATTAAATAATGTAAGTTTTAAAGTTAATAAAGGTGAATTTTTAGGAATACTTGGACCAAATGGAGCAGGAAAAACAACTTTATTTAATTTATTATCAGGTATTACATTGCCAACTCAAGGTAAAATAGTAATTAATAATGAAGATATAAGTAAGTTTTCTTTTGAATTTAAGAAAAAAATTGGAGTATTATGTTCTAATTTAGGATTATATAATAAACTTACTTGTTTGGAATTTCTTCAATTTTTAGGCAATATGTATGGTATACAAAATAATGAATTAGAAAAAAATATAAGTTATATTTTAGATGTACTACAATTAGATTTATATAAAAATAAAGTTATTGAAAAGTGTTCTACTGGTACTCAAAAAAAAATTGGATTAGCTGGAGCTTTAATACATAAACCTGAAATACTTATTTTAGATGAACCATTTGAATCAGTAGATGCTATTGTTGCATATAATATAAAATCTTTATTAAAAGATTTTATTAGTAATCAAGGAACTATTATAATTTCAAGTCATATATTAGAAATAGTACAACATTTATGTTCAAAAGTTTTAATATTAAATAAAGGAAAGATATTATTAGAATCTAAAATATCTGATTTGAATAAAAAGAGTTTAGAAGAATATTTTATAGATATTATAAAAAAGGAAGAAAAAAACAATGATAAGTAAAATAAAGGCTATAATAATATTATCACATAAATTGTGTATAAAAAGTGAGGTAAGAGAAGGAAAATTAATAGCAGTGTTTATTAATATTATTTTAATGAATATTATGAATATAAGTCTAATATTTTTTTTAGTAATAAACCCATTTAAAATTCATAATAGTTTAAGTTTTTACTTTCATATTACTTTTTGGTTATCTATATTATTTCAATATTTTGATAGATTTAATACAATGAATTTAACTTATAATAATTTAAATATATTTCCTATTACCAATTTACAAAAAATTATTTTAAGAATTTCATATAGATATATTAATATTTTAAATATAATTACTATACCAATTACTTTATATGTAGTTTCAAAAATTACACATATAACATTTGTATCTATAACTGTATGGTTAATTTATGAATATACATGTATAACATTAGGGGAAGCTTTCAATATATTGTCAAGAAAAATATCAAACAATTGGATACTTTTTTTTATAGGATTAATAATACAGGCTTTATTTATTATAAGTCCTATGTTATCTAATAAGTCCTATATAATTAATATACCTTTTCTATTTGTAAATATATTAAATAGTGATATTTTAGTATTAAAATTATTATTATTTTTGTACTCTATTGGAATAACTTATTTTAATTTAATATTACTATCTAAACCACTAAGAATTAATAAAATTAATAGATCTATTAATTTTAAGTTTATTAATAAATTTATTTTGGATTTACCATTCATGAATAAACAACTAAAAAATTTGATATTAAAAGATTTTTTAATAATTATTAGAAGTAAAATTACTATTATTTTCTATCCTATTTCATTTATAATTTTATCTTGTGCTATTACTAATGGGAAATTAACATTAGCTGTATCTGTTTTATCTGATATTGTATTTGTAATACCTATATATTTGGGAATTAATTTTTTTGAACAAGATCAAAAAGGCCTTGTTAGTTTATTATTAACTCCAATAAATAGAAAGTTGATAATTATATCTAAAAATTTAGTAATGATTTCTATATGTATAATTCAATTATTATTTTTCTATATGATATTAATAATATTACATAAGGTCAACTTATTTGATGTGTTATTTATTTTACTATATGTAATACCTCTTATGACTATTATAGCATCTATATGTAATTATTTATCAATAAAATTTCCTTATAATGCTCAGAATAAAAGACTTATTATAAAACGAAAATATTCTATATATTCAATTGTTATTCATATGTTATTAGGAACAATTACAACTGGAATTTTTGCTTGTATTATAATAATATCTAAAATGTATATTATATCAACTTTAGTAATATTGCCTAATGTGTATTTTTTTAGTTACATATTTTATATAAAGTTTTTAAAATCAGTTGATGATAAATTAAAAAATAGAGAAAAAGAAATAATAAAATGTATTATTTTTTAGATAATGAAATATAACAATATAAACTTATAATTTTACACTAACTAATTATATAATGGAGGAAATAAAAATGAATATAAAAAACACTCATATAATTATGGAATTAAAAAAAATTTTAAGCGATAATGAAATAATATTAGGAAGTTATATAGGAAAAACATCATCTTCTTTAATATCTTTTTTACTATTAGATTCTTTATCAGAAGCATCTGTTAAACATTATGTTATTTCATTAACTAATAAAAAATTGTATGTTGTGCATTTAAATATTTTAGGATCTATTAAATCTATTAATTCATTTTTCATAAATGAATTGATAGATTTCTCATTAAAAAAATCTTTTTTAAATTATAATATTACTTACAAATTTAAAAATGGAGAAAGTTTAAATTTAAAATCTCAAAATATATCTGAAGACTTAATTAAATATCATAAAAAATATCTAAAAAATAATCTTAAATGATTAAATGTATATAGGAGTTATTATGAGAAAAATTTTTGATAAAATTAATAATATATTTGAAATATTTATAGAAAGACCAACTTATCTGTTGCAATTTATTATTATTGGGATAATAAGTATGATTTCTAATTTGATTTTATATAAGTTTAACAATAAAAGTAATCTTAATATCCAGCAGTCGGATAATTATATTATAAAAATATTTCAGATGCCAATTACACAGTTTATATTTGAAATTATAGCTATATTGCTTATTATTTACATAGTATCTTTAATATATTATATATTTTTAAAATTTATATTTAAATTTAAAGGAGTTTATAAGCAAGTTATATGTATTTATTCAATTTCATATATACCTGTAATTATTTCAGAAATGATTAAAAATTTCTACTATATATTTATAAAACATATTTCCAATATTGAAAAGATAAATATTCCAATAAATACGCCTTCATATATTAATATAATACTTAATTCTATTAATATATTTTATTTAATTCAATTTGTATTAATTTATTTAGGATTACACATTACTTTTAAATATTCTAAGAAAAAAAGTTTTTTTATTGTAATATTATTTTGGATAATCCCATTAACTATATCGTTAGTGGAAAAAGCTTATATAAAATATTAACAAAATTAAAATTGTAGGAGGAAAAAAGTAATTTATGAAATATAAATCTTTATTAAAAAAAGAAATAAACAATAATTTAATAATAGAATATTTTAAAAAATATGAGATGAAAGAAAAATATAAAATTAAGTTTTTGATTATAGCGATAGTAATGATATTTACTAATATTATAAATTTTTTTATTTTGAAAGATAATATATCTAGATTATTAAATTATGATATTTTGATTCAAAAAATACTTAGCTCTCCAATTATGTTATTTATTATAAGTATATTTACAACTTTGAATGTTTATATTTCTATAGCTATTTTATCATTTATATATATGCTTTTAATAAAAACATTTAAGGGAAAAATTAAATTTAAACAAATGATTTCTATATATTCTTTATCTTATATGCCAATACTTGCTAAAATAATAATAAATGATATAAATTCATTTGTTATAAAAAAACCTATTATTAACATTTCTAAATCGTATATAGATATAATTAATCAGTATTTAAATGTATTTACCATAATACAAATTATTATTCTTATATTTGGTATATCAATAATAAGCAAAATATCAAAAAAGAAAAGTATAATTATTGTAGCTATAGTTCTTAGTATTGGAATGTTAATTAATATTGGTATATTTTTAGTACAACAAAACTTAATGAATTGACATTAATATATAGTAATTTATATTTTTATGGACTCATGTTGATGAAATAAAATTCATAACATTTGAAATAATTTGTATTAAGAGTAGGAGGGTAGATATGAAAAATAAAAAAAAATATTTATATATAGTATTAATTATGATAATTTTTGTAGGATGTACTTCCCAAAAACAAAATATAAAAAATGATGTACAAGTTAATATATATACAGTTTCATCTCCACAAAATGTATATTTAGATGGAGAAATACAATATATGCAGCAGCAAAATTTTATTCAGGATTCAAGCAAGGGTATTGTTGATACTATAAATGTTACGGATAAACAACAAGTAAAAAAAGGACAGGCTTTATTTACATACAAAAATGAGACAGTAATTCAGCAATATGAAAGTCTATCAGATCAATTAAAAAATCTTCAATCTACATATAAACAAATTCAAAAGCAGTTAAACGATATTTCTAAAGCTCAGCAACAAGTACAAAAAGTGAAAATAGATAATTCTGTTAATAATGTTGATGCAACTGATGATACTACAAAAAATTCTTTAAAATCACAGCTTGATCAAAATAATCAGCAGCAAACAAATATAAAAAAACAGTTAGATAATATTAAAAATAATCGATATACTACAATTACTGCACCTTTTGATGGAAATATTTCTTTAGTTTCTAACAGTGATACTGATACAAATAAATCTATTTTAACTTTAACTGATCCTAAACTTCAGATTGCAGCTAATGTTAGTGAGAAAGATATATTAAAGTTAAAAACAGGTCAGGCAGTTAAGATTACTGTTTATGGAACAACAGAAGATATCTCTTAAGCCCCAAAAACATCTTGGACAATTGCCTATATATTTATTATAATATAGAAAGTGATTGGAGGTAAACAATGAGAGGAAAAAGTTATACAAAAGACTTAAAAGAAGAAATATTAG
>Ga0334882_1000078_pt1 | contig 166506 bp, 132 predicted proteins | sample GraSluR1_MG_5_FD_207226 | JGI IMG/M metagenome (GOLD analysis project Ga0334882, IMG submission 207226) | Sludge microbial communities from methane-producing bioreactor in Wageningen University, Netherlands - Granular Sludge_15_04-R1 | ecosystem: Engineered > Bioreactor > Anaerobic >...
CTCACTTGAGCATCGGTTGTAGTCATTTCTGGGCCTCCTGGTGGGGCCCAGTTTACCCTGACTTACCGTGATTTCGAGTGGGCATTTCTAATTGTCATCAATGGGTAATTCTAGTTGTCGTTGAACACAGCACCCCCAACAACACTTTCACGATTTTCATCCTCTATCCTTTCCCTACACCGGCGCGAGCGTCCCGGCAAAAATTTGCCACGCCAGCGCAGTCTTCGCCAGCAGGCTCAGGATAATGTAGACCCGCTCGCCAAAGAGGTAATCCTTCCACGGGCCGATTTTCTTGTATTGTAAGACCATATTGATCGCGAAGACATTGAAGAACACGAAGATCGAGGCGATGATGCCGTAGACGAACGCCGGCGGTTTGGCATCCGAAGAACTCAGCGAGCCGGCAAAGTACATGCCAATCGCAATCCACGGCATGATCCCCGCAAAGACGCCGTAGAGGTACGCCGTCCAATTCACCTTTTGGGTGTACTGATTGTGGAATTCCATCATAATCCCGAAGAGGTTCATGGTCGCATTGAGCGCGAAAATCAGCACCAGGCTAGGGACATCCCACATGCCTACAAGCATGGCGATGAGGACGATCATCCATGAAGAACTGAGTGCGTATTCGTAGAAGCGGATGGGATTCATGCCTTTCTTGAGATTTTCGACGTACCGGTTGTAACCAATGGTAGAAAGGTAGAAGTGCGCCATCGCTGAGATCAGCAGGAATAGCGCTACCGCCGGGCCAAAGCGCAGATCGCCCACAAATTGCGGGTTCGGCACCAGCCGGAATGTGGATAGGTCAAAGGTCAAATAGGACGTGGTGAAGGGGTAGGTCTTATCGTTGCTGATAAGAATCATCAGCAGCCCCTGGATCAAGTGTAGGGCACCCATCCCCGCGTTGAAGCGGCGCAGGCCCAAAAACGTCTTTTCGGTCATGGTGTTGTTCATCGCATGTCTCCTTCAATAGCTTGATTTGGTTTAGTACCAACGGGAAAGGTGGTATTCCTTCCCCGTTGGTTATTCACTTGTTGATGTTATTGGCGTTTGACCTTGATCGTTGCAAACCGCAGAGCCAGGCCCGAACCGATGAGTGCCATACCGGCGAAGAGGATGCTGAGAAAGCCGATGTTGAGCACGCCCCCGCTTTCAGGTAGCAAGGCGGCAGAGGTTGAAGTATAGGTGGCATCTACGCTGGGCACTGCGGTCAATGCGGGTGAGCCACCGGCCAGCCCCATCGCAAAGATGGTGTAAACCGTTCCTTCATTGAGCGCCACCCGTGGGACGCTGAGGGCTACCGTGTTTGTGCCGGCTACGCGCACTTCAAGATCGTAGACACCCGCATCCACCGGCAGGTAGGCCCCTACGCCCTTGAAGGGGATGCCGCTGAAGAGTACCGGGCCGCCACCAGCTACCGCAATATCCACTGCGGGAGCATCGGGCGAAGTGTGGACGAAGCGCACATGGGCTTTACCGGCAGCCGGACGCGCGTTGTTGTCTTCGAGGATGATGGTTTCAATGCTGTTCAAGGTGTTCAGCGCCACAACTGTATAATCCACCCCCGCGCGTAAATCCGGGGAAATGTTGATAACGACCGGCTCGGTCGCGCCAGTCGGCGTCACCTGGAAGTTGTAAACTCCACCAGGCAAAGCGGCATAAGCCGTAATGCCCTTGAAGGGCGCATTGCTAAAGGCTACCGTGCCGTTAGCCCATACATCCACTGCCGGGGCATCGGGCGAAGCGTGAACTACCCGCACCCGTGCCAGATTGTCTTGCGCCAGCACCGAAGTCGCCATCGCCAAAATCAACACCAAAACTGATACAATCATTGTTAAGCGTTTCATCTCTCTTCTCCTTTGAATTAAGTTGTAGAATTTAATTCCACATATTGTTTACTAATTGTCTATATTGTATCATGAATAGCGCTATTTGTCAAGTATTTTTCTTGTTTTTGTAGAGTAATTTTAGGCATAGCGCATTTTGAAGAAAAGGGCGCTGCTTATGCTCGGATGGTTTGATGGCATAAGGTACTTGCGTTAGGCTATTGCGGCGGTATACTTACTAGTGACTGAAGTTGCTACCTGGTCTGATACAGAGATTTAGCACGGATTTTATGGATCAGATGGCCTTTTCTGATTCTTGTACGCAAAATTTATGCCAATTGGACAGGGTGACTTTTGCGCGATGACCGTCCAAGGCAATGCCGTAGGCAACCGGGAGAGGCTTCGACAGGCTCAGGCTTCGACAGGCTCAGCCACTGGGCTTCTCCGGTGCCTGAGCCTGTCGAAGGCCTCTGCGCTCGGCAAAGGCAGTACCGCAAACCTAACCCTGTAGGTTGTTCAAAACACGCCTATTGACGGCTTTGACAGGGCGACTTTTGCGCGATTGCCTATAAAGACCCCGGTGAACGAGAAGCAACTTGGGTTATACTAAGAAACTATCCGAAAGTTCACAAAGGCGGTGGTGGGGTTCGGCAGGCTCACCCACCGCCTGCCGAACCCCGCCACCAGCAGAATTTTTGGGTAGGTTCTAAGCAATAAAACGCAAACAATGGGAAACGAGTAATGGGTAACAGCGATTTGAAGGGTAGTTTATATCTGGTATTGCTCCTGGGCGTGCTCCTAACAGCCTGTGTACCTCAGCGCGTTCCATTGTTGCGCCCTAATGGTGTGGCAGTTGCAACCGATGGTAGCGTATATGTGATGGATCGGGGTAATTATCGTGTGGTGAGTTTCTCTGCTGAGGGGCGGTTTCTCAATGCGTTTGGTAAGTTCGGTGTGCGCCCAGAACAAATTCACTCCGGCTGGGATCTGGCGATAGATGCCGATGATAATTTGTACTTCGGCAACTTGACCTTCTCGGAAGAGGGTGATTTGATCCGTGACGGGATCAAGGTCTTCTCCTCGAATGGCGTATTTCTGCGCGAGATCGGTGTTATGGAATATAACCCTGATGATAGCACCCAACGGCCTTATGGTGTGGCATTGGATGCACAGGGGCATCTCTACGTCTCCAATTTCGCTTCCAACATTTTGCGCGTGTTTACCACGCAGGGTGAGCTACAGGGAACGTTCTTTGGTGAGGCAGGTAGCGAGCCAGGACAGTTTAACGGGCTGAGTGATGTAGCTGTGGACGATACACGTGGTCAGCTATACATCGTGGATCAGGTTAACGCGCGGGTGCAACAGTTCACTCTCACCACAACTCCCGATGGGGCGTTGACCTTGACCTTCGAGCGCGTCTTCGGCGAGTACGGCGATCAGCCGGGACAATTCGCTTATCCCCAGTACATCGCTGTGGATGCCACATTGGGCCGGGTGTACGTCGCCGATTTGGGCAACGAGCGCGTGCAGGTCTTCGATTGTGAGGGCCGCTATCTCGATGCCTTTGCCCCGCCGGATACGGACGTTTGGCAGGCTTTAGGGATAACTGTCGGGCCAAACGGTGCGGTTTATGTGACCGACGCTTTCAACAATGCCGTGTGGGTATTTGCGCCGGATGGCAGCCTCCGCGCGCGACTAGAGGTGCTGCCGTGAAAATCCGTATTCCGCTGTATGTCAAAATCATTTTTCCATTTATCTTCATCTTGACGCTAAGCGTAGGCTTTTCCGGCTATCACGTTTACGAAGAGAGTACGGCGCGCTGGCAGAGTGAAATGGACATCCGCTTACAACGCACGGCCGAGCTGGTGGCGCTCAGTGTAGATGTAGACACGCTACAGCAAATTCGCACACCAGCGGACATGGAAGGCACACACCACAAACAGGTCGTCCAGTCATTGAATCAAACCGTCTCAATGTCCGGCATTGGTTGGGTGGGGATCTACTACCAGACCGCGCGGGGTATGTACTACTGGGTAGATTCCGATGCGACCGGCGTCGGCTACCCCTTCTTCTATGCTACAGCAGAGCATTACGCTACTTTTGTTGATGGGGACGTGCGGCAGGTTATTTACACGGACGAATTTGGCGCATACTATGGATTCGTGGCTCCTATTATGGTTGAGGGCGAAGATGGGCCACAGGTCATTGGTATTGTCGAAGCCTCGCTGGAGGACGAGGCCCGCTATCTATTGCAACAATCCACATTGGGGCGCGTGCTGCCGATTTTACTGGGTGGCGGTATTGTAGGTATTATTTTTGCGATCATGGCGACCGTGTTCCTCTTCTTGCGTCCCTTGTACAATCTCAAGCAGGGTGCGCTGGCATTGACTGGAGGAGATTTTGATCACAGTATCATCATTACCTCCAACGATGAACTGGGCGATCTTGCCGCTGCCTTTAATCGTATGTCCGCAGAACTGGCCGCGCTCTACGGCAAACTGCAATCCTACAACCGCGAGCTGGAGCAGCGTGTGAATGTGCGTACCGCTGAGCTGTTGGAAGAACGCGATCGGTTGAACATTATCCTGCAAAACATTGCTGATGGACTGGTAGTGACACTGCCCAACGGTATGATCGAATTGACCAATCCCACCTTTGCGCAGATTGTGCAGCGGGCGCAGCCACAGTTGGAAGGGCTGCCGCTTGCCGAGGCCTTGCCCGTACCGGAGTTGCGCGGATTAGTGGCACAGACGTTGGCTCAACCGCACGAAGTTTTCACCACCAACATCACCTGGCGCGTACCGGGTAGTGGGCTTTCGCCGCGCGTCTATAAGGTGCTGGCTTGCGCGTTGGTAGAGCATCCCGGCGAGGCCGCTCTCCAGGATGGGCGACTGGATACACTGGGCGTTGTTACCATTCTGCACGATATTACCCATGAGATCGAAGTAGATCGCATGAAGACAGATTTCCTCTCGATGGTGTCGCACGAACTGCGCACCCCGTTGACTTCGGTGCTGGGCTTTGCCAAGCTGGTGCGCAAGACCGTCGAGCAAAGTTTGTTGCCACACCTGCCCACCGATGCGCGCGTGCAGCGCGCCGAGCAGCGGGTGCGCGACAATCTCGACATCATTGTGAGCGAGGGTGAGCGCCTCACCCGGCTTATCAACGATGTGCTGGATGTGGCGAAGATCGAGGCGGGTAAGGTCGAATGGCATCTGCAAGATGTCACGCTGGTAAATGTCGTTGAGAATGCCATCACTGCCATGAGTGCCCTGGCGCACGAGCATAACATCCCCGTCATCGTAGACCTGGAAGACGGCCTGCCCGCACTCCATGCCGATCAGGATCGGTTGGTGCAGGTGATGGCAAACCTGCTCTCCAACGCCATCAAGTTCACGGAACAGGGCGAGGTGCGGGTGCAAGGCTGGGCTTTCCGCCTACTGGAAGATGGCACAACCGATCCGCCCAGTGCGCCGACCTTCCAGAGCCGGCTACGTGGGTTGCCCGGCGGCAATTGGATGGCTGTGGTTGTGCGAGATACCGGTATCGGTCTGGCGCCGGAGGATCACGATAAAATCTTCGAGAAATTTAAGCAGGTGGGCGATCCACTGACCAATCGGCCACGCGGTACCGGATTAGGGTTGACCATCTGTAAAGAAATTGTGGAGTATCACGGTGGACGCATTTGGGCAGAGAGTACGCTGGGTTTGGGCAGCACTTTTGTAGTCGTGCTGCCGGCATTGGCTGCCCCAACTACACTCTCGCCTAGGGAGTCGGTGAGCCGCGATGAAATACTTGCTGGGGTCATGCGCCTTACCAATCGGATTTTGGTAGTAGATGACGAGGCCAATATTCGCGAACTGCTCTACCAGGAGCTCAGTGCCGCCGGGTACGAAGTGATCGAGGCGGTGGATGGGGTGGACGCATTGCAAAAAGCGCGTAAAGTACACCCTGATTTGATTGTGCTGGATTTGATGATGCCCGGTATAAGCGGGTTCGATGTCATCACCGCCCTACGTAGCGATTCGGAAACTGCGCCGATTCCGGTAATGATCCTTTCCGTGTTGGAAGATCGGCAGAAAGGCTTCCGACTGGGAGCCGATGCGTATCTGACCAAGCCGCTCAACGCGGAGCACTTGCTCGCCACTATTGAGCGCCTGCTCAAGCGTGCGGCGCGCGGCGAGGGTTACAAGAAAGTGCTGGTGATCGAAGAAGATGCTTCGGTAGTCGAGACCGTCAGCCAGATTTTTATAGATAAAGGCTACGAGGTAGTTGAAGCGGGTAACGGGCAAGAGGGCCTGCGCAAGGCGCTTCTGGAACGCCCGCGCATCATCATCCTGGATGCACTCATCTCCAAGATGAATGATTATGAAGTGCTGCGTACGCTCAAATGCACGCGCGAGACGCAGGAAAGCTACATCATCGTCATGTCGCGCTCGGCCAGTAGTGAAGAGCTCGTCGACTTGCTACAACATGGCGCAGATTTTTGCAGCTCCTTCGATGATCTGGCGGAGCTGGTAAAAGAGTAACCGTGTGTTATGCGTACCGGTGGCTGAGCCTGCCGAAGGGTGGGGCTTTATTCTTCTAGTAGATTAATCCACTCCGGGTTGTCTTTAGTCTCCACTTGCAGGCGGGTGAACCGCCACACCCCCTGGCTTTTGTACGCGGTAATGTGAAGTGTACCCTTGTTGCGCGGGCCAGAGATGGGAACACGCAAGTCGGCTTCCCCGCTGTTCCCGCTGGTCTCGATGGATCCGCTCACCAACCAGCCGATTCTCACTGGTTCACCCATTGCCCGCACTACGCGCGGATCGTCTTGCGCGCAGCGTCCCCTGTTGGAACGGTTCTGATGCACGAAACGATCCAAAAATGATGACAAAGATGCTGCCGATACAGAGCAACACCATCGCAACACCTAACGCTGTCCATAAACAGCCCAGCACCCCGACTCCGCCAAAGACAGTCCCCGTCCTGTTCCATTGCAACCGTGACATGGTGCAGCTCCTTTCGCTCAAAGAGAGAAAATGTAATGCACCTCATTGTAATCCTAATCATGAGCCGCGCCAACAAACAATCCCGCCGTCTGTGTGATACAAGCGGCGGGCAATTTACTTGTTCAGCGTCGGTGGATTCAGGCGGTCTTGGCGCTCCGCTCTGCGCGGTATAAGCGATACCCTTTTTGCGCTAAATCAACGGCGGAGCCAATCAGCCCGATGATGAGCGCCCAGCGCAAAAGCATAGTGACCACGGATGTAAGAGCCTCGTTTGCGCTGCTGCCAAAGGCGAGCGGCCACAGTTCTGCTGAGAACAGCACCGGCCCGTTGAGCATTTGGTAGAGGATGAACATCCCGAACATGGTGAGCGCCATATCCACAAGGCGTGTTCCTAATTGCCAGCGGCGTTGCCGGAGCAGGTAAGCATTGAGACCCAGCGATATGATCCAGGCGATATTCCACAGCGGTAGATAAGCGTCCAGAGCTGCTTGTGAGATTATCGGCAAGGTGAGCCAGCTGCCCCCTTGCGTTTGGATGTAGGCGACGCTGAGCTTGTCCGAGAAGAAATTGAACAGAATCAGCGCCAACACGGTGAAGCACATCCCTACGATGCTGCCCCCAATCTCGAGCCGGTTATGATCTTGTGTCACCGCCGGTAGTGTGCGTGGATCCCAGGGCTCATCTTTGCCAGTGAGCGAATCCAGCTCCGAGTCTGGCAACGTGCGCTCCAGAATCGCAAAGATGATGGTGACAAAGCCGATGCCGCCAGCCGCAGCAGAAATGTAGCTCAAAATCGCTTTCCCTATCTCGCCGAGGATAAAGAGTAAGTCCTTTTGGGGGCCTTGATGTACCCAGGTCAGGCTCACGGTCAAGCTAACCACAATCCCTAGCGCTACCGCCCCTAGCACAATGCCCACCACCATCTTGTACGCCTCGAAGACGCGCGGGCCGATCAGATATTGCGCCTGCGGTTGATAGCGCGCCGCCGTCTCCGCCGGAGGGCCGAACTCCTCCAGCAGCGCGACCACGTCCGTTTCTGCGGGACTCGCGCCCCCGCGATCCTCCAGCGTATCCAGCAGCAATGAGCGCAACTCAGCTTCCACATCGGCGCGTTGCTTTTGGGGCAATCGCCGCCCTACTTCTCGCACATAACGATCAATGAGTTCCATCGGTAGCTTCTCCTTCTTGTTGTAGTAGCCGCTGCATCACCTGCACCAGGGCGCGCCACTCAGCGGTCAATGCCTCCAACACCGCGCGCCCTTCAGTATTGAGGACGTAGTAGCGCCGGGGGCGCGATTCCTCGACGCTCCACTCGCTATCGAGCAAGCCCTGGCTCTCCAATCGCCGCATCAGCGGATAGAGCGTGCCCTGGTCAATGTCCAGGCCCTTATCCGCGAGCCGCTGCATGAGCGAGTAGCCGTACTGCGGCGTTTGTAGCTGATTGAGCACACTCAACACCAGCGTCCCGCGTCGCAGCTCCATCACGAGATTGTCTATAGGCTCAGTGGTTTTCTTTATCATACTTCGTATTATACAATACGATATACAGTATTGTCAAGTAGCAAATATGTGGTTATGGATTATATTGAGGAGATGCGGCAAACGTAAAGCGTGAAACGTGACTTTCTGATCACGTTTCACGCTTTACGTTTCACGAGCTGCCGCGCGAGGATGATGCGCGGTCAGCTCGAATTATTGCAGCGCGCTACTACCTTTGCAGCCTACGTCCCCTCGTGCCAGGAGGCCAGGTAGTGAACTTGCTCCTCGGTCAGCACGTCAATATCCACGCCCATCGAGGCGAGCTTGAGCGCGGCGATGCGCTGGTCAATCTCTTCGGGTACCGAGTAAACAGTCTTCTCCAGCTCTTTCGCGTGCAGGAGCATATACTCGGCGCTGAGCGCCTGGTTGGCGAAGGACATATCCATCACGGCGCTGGGGTGGCCCTCGGCGGCGGCCAGGTTCACCAGGCGGCCATCGGCCAGAATGTTGATCTTGCGCCCGTCAGCGAGCGTGTATTGCTCCACGAAGGGACGCACGCGGCGCGGCTCACTCACGGCGAGCTCCGCCAGCGACGGGATGTTCAGCTCCACGTTGAAGTGGCCGGAATTGCACACAATCGCGCCGTCCTTCATCACCTCGAAGTGGTGCTTATCCACCACGTTCTTGTTGCCGGTGGATGTGATGAAGATGTCGCCCAACGGCGCAGCCTCGATCATCGGCATCACGCGGTAGCCGTCCATCACGGCCTCCAGCGCCTTGAGCGGATCAATCTCGGTGATGATGACGTTGCCGCCCAGGCCCTCGGCGCGCATGGCGATACCGCGACTGCACCAACCGTACCCGGCGACTACTACGGTCTTGCCCGCGATCAGCACGTTGGTGGCGCGAATCACGCCATCGAGCGTGGATTGGCCCGTGCCGTAGCGGTTATCGAACAGGTGCTTGGTGAGCGCATCGTTCACGGCGATGATCGGGTACTGCAACGCGCCCTCTTTCGCCATCGCCCGCAGGCGGATGACGCCGGTGGTGGTCTCTTCCGTGCCGCCGATGAGGTTGCTCAGCGCATCACGGCGCTTGTCGTGCAGCACGCTCACTACATCCGCGCCGTCGTCCATCGTCATGTGCGGCTTGTGGTCAATCGCGGCGTGAATGTGCTCGTAGTAGGTCGCATTATCCTCGCCCTTGATGGCGTAGACCGGAATCTCGTCGTAGGCCACGAGCGCGGCGGCGACATCGTCCTGCGTGCTGAGCGGGTTGCTGGCGACCAGCACCAGATCCGCACCGCCGGCTTGCAGCGTGCGCGCGAGGTTGGCCGTCTCGGTGGTGACGTGCAGACACGCGGATACTTTGATGCCCTTGAGGGGCTTCTCGGACTGGAAGCGCTCGCGGATGGCCCGCAACACGGGCATCTCGCGCTCCGCCCACTCGATCCGCAAGCGCCCCGCCGGGGCCAGATCCATATCTTTGACGTGATGTTTCATAACTTACTCAAACTCCTTGTGATAATCAGGTTTATTGTTTCTACTGCGTAATACGTACTTCGTAACAAGAAAATTACGCAGTACGCATTACGAATTACGCATTCTTTGTAAACGCATCTTCCCCAAACGCGCTCTTATACCGCGCCACGAACTCCGCCAGGGTATAGTGATGGCTCTGCGGGCCGAGCAGTTCAAGCGTGTAGGTCGCGGCGAGCGCGCCGATGCGACCGCAGACTTCCCACGGCAGCCCCAGCGCCAGCCCCTTCATCAAGCCGCCGCGATAGGCGTCGCCTACGCCGGTCGGATCGGCGATCTGCGCTGGGGGCACCACCGGCACACGCACGATGTCATCCGTCCAGATGTCCGAGCCGTCCGCGCCGCGCGTTACGATGACCGCCCGCTTGACCGCCGCGCGTACCTGTTCCGCGCTCATGCCCGTCCGCTCCTTGAGCAGCTCATACTCGAAGTCGTTGACGATAAGGATGTCCGCCCCTTCCACGCCCAGGCGCAGCGACTCGCCACACACGCGCACCACCTGCTGGCTGGGATCGTAGATGTAGGGGATGTCCAGTTCCTTGCACTCCACCGCGTACTTCTCCATCGCAATCGGATCGTTGGGCGAGATGATGACCAGGTCGGGCTTCTCCGCCAGGTCGTGGAAGGAAAGATCGCGGGCGCGCGCCATCGCGCCAGTGTAGAACGAGGCAATCTGGTTCTGATCCAGGTCGGTGTTGACGAAGAACGAGGCGGTGAAGAGGTCCGGGATTTCGGCAACCAGCGAGGTGTCCACGCCCTGCGCTTCGAGCCACGCGCGATACGGGCCGAAGTCCTGCCCGGCAGTGCCCATGACCGTAGGCCGCTCCCCCAACAGCGCCAGACTGTAGGCAATGTTCGGCGCGCAGCCGCCCCGCACCCGGCGCATATCGTCCACCAGAAAGCTCAGGCTGACCTTGTCCATCCGCGCGGCCAGCTGGAGATGCTCCGTAAAATGGCCGGGGAAGGACATGATGTAATCAAAAGCAATCGAACCGGTGATAACTATCTTCATGCGTGCTCCTGAAAAATGGTGAGAGAATTCAATGCAAAGTCACAAAGACTTCTTTGCATCCTTGCGCCTTTGCGTTAAATCTCTCACTGATTTATCCAACGCCCTACTTTACCACAAACGGGGGCAATGTCCATGCTCAATCCGCGATGACGTGCGCGCGGGGAATCAACCGGTCACGGAGGATGATCCGCAGCGCCCACAGACCATCCCAGGGGCGGATTTTCTTGCCCTCGGCGATGGTGCGCGGGCGATAGGTGATCGGCACCTCGACGATCTCATACCCGGCTCGCAGGATTTTGTCGGTCAGCTCGAAGTCCAGGTCGAATCCCGTGCCAGTCAGCCGCAGCCGCTTGAGGATGTCCGTCCGTACCATTTTCGATGCGGTCGCCACATCCGTGAGCCGCGCGCCGAACAGCAGATTGGTCAACCCGGTGAGTACGCGCACGCCCAGGTAGTTCGCCGCGTACTTGTAGACCGCGTGCCCGCCCAACGTCCGCGAGCCGTAGACCGCCGCCGCCTGCCCCTGGTCGGTGGCCTCCAGGAAAACCGGATACTCGTGGGGGTCGTATTCCAGATCGGCATCCTGGATGAAGGCGTAGTCGCCGGAGCAACGTGGAATCGCCGTGCGGATTGAAGTTCCCTTGCCCAGATTGCGCGGCTGGAACACGGTTTGCAGCGCGGGATAGCGCAGCGTTTGCAGGATGTCGCGCGTGCCATCGGTGGAGGCATTATCCACCACGATGACCTCGCGCTCCCAGCCGGGCAGCAGCGGCGCGCTGTAGATGCGCTCCAGCACGGTCTCGATGGTGGCACGCTCGTTGTAGGTGCAGACGATGATCGAGAGCTTCATCTAGCCCAGCCCTCGCGCCTTGAAGAAATCCTCAAAGACCTGTAGCATATAGCCCAGGCGGGCTTCATCCATGCCGGGGAACACGCCGATGAAAAAGGCGCTGCGCAAGACCTTATCGGTCTCCGTGAGCGGTGTGGCGATCCGATGCGGGATGTTCCGATAGCCCGGCTGGTGCAGGATATTGCCCGCGAACAGATAGCGCGTCTCCACCTTATGCTCCAACAGATAATCGTTCAGTTCGCGCCGGGTGAAGGGGGCCGACTCGCGCACCGCCAGCGTGAAGGCGAACCAGGCCGGCTCGCTGTTGGCGGGCCAGATGGGCAGCACCAGGTACTCCTCAAAGCGACGCAAGCCCGCGTAGAGCGTCTCAAAATTGCGCCGCCGCGCTGCGATGAAGCCGGGCAGTTTCTCCAATTGTGGCAGGCCAATCGCCGCTTGCATCTCCGTCACCTTGAGGTTGTAGCCGATCTCCGTGAAGTAATAGCGGTGGTCGTAAGGCTCGTCCAGGCCGGGGATGTTCCACTCGAAGCGCTGACCGCACGCACCCTCGCCGGGGCTGGTGTGCGCGCACCAGCAATCGCGCCCCCAATCACGGATGGTGTGGGCGATATGGTGCAGCTGATGCGAGTTCGCCCCCACCGCGCCGCCCTCGCCGGTGGTGATGTGGTGCGCCGGGTAGAAGCTGAACGTGGCGAGATCGCCGAACGTCCCACAGTATTGCCCGGCGTAGCGCGTGCCCAGCGCATCGCAGGTATCCTCGATCACATACAGCTCATGGGCGCGGGCGAAGTCCATCACCATGTCCATCTCCACCGGATTGCCCAAGATGTGCGGCACGAACACCGCGCGCGTCTTGTCCGAAAGCGCGGCTTCGAGCAAGGTCACATCGAGATTGTACGTTCCCAGGCGGCAATCCACAAAGACGGGCGTGAGCTGGTTTTGGAGGATGGGGGCCACGGTCGTCGGGAAGGTTGCTGCGGGCGTGATGATCTCGTCGCCGGGCCGCAGCGGGCGCTCCAGCTGTGGGGAACACAGCGTCGCCATCGCCACCAGATTAGCCGAAGAGCCGGAGTTCACCATGAGCGCGTGGCGCAGCCCTACAAACTCCGCCAGTCGCTCCGAGAACGCGGCCACCTTTGGGCCGTCGGTCAACCAAAAATCCAGCACGGCTTCTGTCGCCGCCTGTAGCTCGCGCTCATCGTAGACGCGCCCGCCATAGTTGACCTTGCTCTCGCCGGGCACAAATGGCGCAGGCTGATGTGCTACCTGGTAATACTCCGCGACCTTGTCCAAAATTTCGCGCCGCAGTTGCTCCGCGCGCGCTGTATCAGGGTGTTGTGGCATGATTGTACCTCTTGCTTATCATTCTCGTATTTGATCGCCAACCACAGACCACGATTGGCTTCTCAAAAATCGTCAGTTGTCCAGCGTCTGTGGTCAAAAATGCAGGTAAATCCGTGTTAAAGCCGGCTTTTCGATGCAGATGGCAACTGCATTACTCCTATTGTAACACAACAGTGGGAAAGCAAACCCGGAAGTAGCCACGATTGCTGTTGTTTTGCAGTACCGCAAAACTAACCCTGTAGTATGCTCAAAACACGCATATTGACGGCTTTGACAGGGTGACTTTTGCGCTATTGTCAAAAATCGTACTAGAGCAAAAATCACCCTGTCAATTATCAACAACGTAGCACAGGATTTATCCTGTGTTCACCCATGCAGGATGAATCCTGCGCTACATTTTGAGCGTAGGGCAGGGTTACTTTTGCGGTATTGCCAAAAATCACTTACGTGGCAAGCGTAAAGTGAACTAGATTCCGCTCTCAGGTCGCTATTTTCATCCGTGTTAATGTCTTTGTCAAGTAGCGGTCTGCAACTGTTGCCGCCGCGCCAGCACCGCCAGGCCCACGAGCACCGGGCTGGCGGCGATATAAAGCCAGGGGATGCCCTGCGCCAACGTCGCTGCGGTTGTGCCAGTGAGGTCGAGCGCGACCAGGCCATTCAGCGGGCCGAGATACCACCAAATCAGCAGCAGGATTTGGGTGGGACGCTCCGTGCCGGTGAGTATCCCTAGCAGCAGCGCCAGCGAGGGGATGAAGAGCGCGCCGGCCGCAAAGCCGGGCAGCAGGGCGGGTTCAGCCAGAAAGCGGATGAGCGCGCCGCCGCCCAGTAGCAACGCCAGCAGGACGCCTGCCGTCCAGGCAGCGGGCAGCTGCCGCCGCAGCGGCGCGGGCGCGCTCGCCAGCAGCGGTTGGACGTGGTAGCGCGTAGCGCGCACGCCCAGCTCCGACCAGAGCAGCAGCGGCCACAGCCAGACGAGCGGCAATAACGCGCCGCGCACCGTTTCCAGCGGTGAGAGCAGGCAGGCCAGGAGCAAGCCCCCGGCCCCCGCGTACCAGAGGAAAGCGCGGCCTTTGAGCAGGAGTTTGAGCTCTGCCGCGATCAGCGTCACAAATACCGCCACAGGATTGCCGGACGCGGTGATGGGGGGGAGCGGCTGCGCTGCGCGGGCCACGGCGGGACGCGGGCGCGTGAGTGCTTGCCACCGCGCCCCCAGCGCGGCTCCTCGCCCCCTCACCCCCAGGCGCGGGGAGCGGCTGCGGCCGGACGTCGGCGTGAAGCGGTCGAAAACGAGGGCGGCCAATCCAACCAACAGTAGTGCCGCGAGCACATACACCAGGCGCGTGCTGGTGACTGTCGCCCAATCGAAGCCCGTCCACAGGAACGTCTCCAGTTCGGTGGTGGGGCCGAGGACGATGCCACCCTGATAGTCGGCCCCTTGCGCCCGCAGCGCGATGGTCATGCCCTGCTCGACGGCACCAAAGCCGAGCAAGTCGCCGCTGATGGGGGTCGCGATGAACGTCCACAGGAAAAAGTAGATGACGTTCCCAACCGATTTTCGTAAGACTGGTGTACATTCGAAGAAAACAGCCAGGGCCGCGGTTGCCATTGCCGAGGGCACGGAAAACACGATAAATGGCATCAACAGTTGGACGAAATCGAGCGTCTTGTCCTCGCCGTGCAGCAGCAGCATCGCCAGCGCCGCCAGCGCCAGCACGCCAACGAGGATTAGTAGGACGGCGACGTTGCTGACAAATTTCCCCAGTACATAAGTCAACTTGCTCAGGGGCGCCGCTGCCAGAATTTGCCCCACCCCGGTTTCCCGATCCTGCTGCACATTCCCGCGCACGATGTAGAAGCCGAAGAGCGAGAGGAAGAAGGAAAGCGTCAACGCCATCAGCGCGCCAATCCAGGCGGCGTTGAGCACGCCGCGATAGTCGCCCAGGCGCAGTTGGAAGAAGCCGGTGATGACCTGGTAGCCCAGAAAGACCGCCAGCGTTACAATCAGCAGAAAACTGAAGCGGCGCACGCGCTCGCGGAAGTCGGCCAGGGCCAGGTGCAAGAGGGCATGCATCACGCCTGCTCCTGCCGGTGGTTGGCGATGAAGTACAGATAGGCATCCTCCAACGTGGGCGCGAGCGGCGTGGCTGCCGGGTCGGGAGCGGCGTCGGCAACGATGCGCGCCAGGACGCCATCGGCGCGGCGGGTGGTGTTGGCGATGAGGTGCTGCGTCTTCAGTGTGGTCAGCGCGTCGCTGGATACGAGCCAACCCCACACTTTGCCCTCGACGGCTTGAAGCAGGGCTTCGGGCAGGGCATGGCGCAGCAGCCGCCCGCGATGGATCAGCGCGATGCTGGTGGCCGTCGCCTCCACGTCGGAGACGATGTGGGTGGAGAGTAGCACCAGCCGCTCCCCCGCCAGGTCGGAGATCAGGTTGCGGAAGCGCACGCGCTCCTCAGGATCCAGCCCCACCGTTGGCTCATCCACAATCAGCAGGTGCGGGTCGTTGAGCAACGCCTGGGCAATGCCCACCCGCTGGCGCATTCCGCCGGAAAAGCCGCCGATGGGCCGGTACGCCGCCTCGGTCAGATTGACCAGCTGGATGAGCTCGTCAATCCGCTGCCGGGCCTGCCGCTGCGCCAATCCCTTGACCGCGGCTAGATAGGTGAGAAATTCCACCGCGTTCAGGTTGGGGTAGACGCCGAAATCCTGCGGCAAGTAGCCCAACACCCGGCGTAAGGCGTCTGGCTGCGTAGCGATGTCCACACCGTTCCAGAAGATCGCGCCGCTGGTGGGGCGGGCAATGGTGGCGATCATGCGCATCAGGGTGGATTTTCCCGCCCCGTTAGGGCCGAGCAGCCCCAGGACGCCCGGCCCTAGCCGGAGGGTGAAGTCGCGCAGGCCCCAGACATCCTTACGGTATTGCTTGCTGACGTTTTCGATATGTAGTTCCATTGCATCCTCAATCCAGTGGGACTAGATTAGCCTATGATGAGTCCGGCAATTATGGACACGCCCACCGCCACGACGTTGCTGATGCTGTGCATCATCATCGGGTAAATCATGCTTTTCGACCGTTCATAGCACACGCCGTAGAACAGGCCAAGCACTATCGAGTAAATCACCTGGAACGTGTCGTAAGACGCTGAAAACGGCGCGAACGAGAAGCGAACGTGAGCCAATCCGAAGATGACGGCGGCGATGAGGTTGGCGGCGGTCAGCTGCCCGCCCAGAGCGGTGACGAGGGGCTTGCTGAAGCCTGTCTTGCTGCTGGCAACCACGCCCTGCACCAGCAAAGCGAGCATCGTGATGGCGAAGGCGCGGAAGATGAGCTCCTCCGATGGCCCGGAAAGCAGTAGTTGGAATCCCAGTTGCCCGACGATGTTGCGCGCGGTCAAGGGGTAGGGCAGCAAACGGAAGGTGCCGGTCGCCAGGACTATGATCAAAGAGACCACAGTATACCCGCAGAAAATCAGCGCAAACAGGCGCACATACGTCCACCCTACCTGCCGATCTCCCCACCCGAACCCAAAGCGGATGGCGCTCACCTTGCTGATGCCGAGCATGAAACCCAGGAATATCACCGCCTGGACGATGTGGTGGACGGAAATCCACGCAAACGCGCCGTCGGGGTCTATGGCTGAATAATCGAACAAATCCGCAAAAACGCCCGCCAGGCGCGGCACGCCCAACAGTAGCACGGTCAGGAACAATACCCAGAGCACTTGTTTGAAGAATTTTGATACCTGCATCGTTTACCTCACTTGTGGATTCCTTTAACCCAGGTTCAGGAGCAGATAACCGGCGTTCAGGATGAAGAAGCCCACATGGGTAGCTGCGTGCGCGACCATCGCGGTTTCCAGGTTGCGCTTCCAGAAGAGCCAGCCGAAGAGCACGCCGCCGAGCGCGTTAAGCAGCACGGTGCGGATGACGATGAGCGGCGTGAGTGTGACCATCGCCGCCAGCGCGGGCAGGTGGCCGATGCCGAAGAGAAGTGCCGCCAGGATGTTGGCCGTCCAGACCAGGGCCGGATGAGCCGTCCCTTGTCCGCGCTGTGTGGCCCACCAGCCGATCCAGACGAACAGGGTCATCACGCCCCAGCGCAGCAGCAGCTCTTCCACGATGCCGCCATAGAGCAGGCCGAGCAGTAATTGGGTGAGGAGCGCCCCGATGGTGGCGGTTTCACCGGTAGTCGGGGTGTTTGCCAGCGCCGTGCCAGCGAAGGGGTTGATGAGTGCGTCTAGCCCCAGCACCACGACTGCGAAGATCAGCCCGGCCACGAAGGCCATGCCGAGGTATGGGCGCAGTCGCGGCCAGATGGCCGTACCTTGCCGTACCCGTTCCGCTACCAATGAACGCAGGCCCACGCGATGGGCGAGCAGCACCCCTACCGCGACGCTAATCGCTAATAAAATCAAGGGATTGAGCAGTGAAAGCGCGAGGACTACCGGCATGGGCAGATCCATCAACTCTGGTGGGAGCGCCTCCAGTTGGCCGATAACCATCGGGATCAGCGCCAACACGCCGGGAACGCCCAGCGCAAAGAGAACCAGAAAGGTTTTGCCAAAGCGGGTTGGCCCGGTAACGTTTGTAGCAGGTGCGTTTGTCATATCAACCTCCGTTTTTAGGCGATGTTTGTTGAAGCTAAAATATGTAGCAATTTCGGTACAAAGCGGAACGGCGCAAGGAACACTGCGCGCTCATAGAGTTTGCCTTGCCAGACGGCGGCGCTTCCGGCTCAACGCATAGGTCGCCCGGCCTATAGCTATATCCAGCGGAGCCATGACCTTGCGCGTCATGGCCGAACCCTCGTGCAGCCAGCCATCGTAATCTGGCGGGGCAATGTAGCGCTTGCGCGCCAGGTCGAGCGTGACCTCGGCCACCAGCACGCCTTCCTCCTCGTCCAACGCCCCTAACAGCGCGCCGTCGGAATCCACAATGCGCGAGAAGCCCCGTAACCGGAAGTGCTCCGGCGTCATGAACTTGCCCAGCAGCCCCGCCATCGGTTGCAGCGCGCCCACGGCATTGACGAAGACCGCTGGCACGCCCAACGCTTGGGCATACAGGGTGGGGATGGAAAGCGTCTTCTCCTGGATCTGCTCGACATCCGCCTCAGTGATCACCTTCGACGTTTTGTAGGGCATGGGCGAGCCGTGCGGCATCAGCAGCAGGTCAATGCTGTTGTGCGCCATCAGCGCGGGGAAGGAACTGATGTGATTGTCGGCGCAGATTCCCACTCCGAGCGTGCCGAGGTCGCTCTCGATGACGTGCTGCCCTGCGCCGTACTTGAAACAGTAGACTTCGGACTTGGTCTTGCGCGCGCAGCCCCGCAACTTGCCTGCGGGATCGGTGAGGGCAAAGCTGTTGAAGAAATCGGCACCATCCACTTCGAGGAAGCCCGCGCCCAGGTAGATGCCGAGTCGCTGGGATGTTTCTCGCAGCCAGGCGACGGTTGGCCCGGCGAGGGTTTCGCCGTATTGCCAGATGCTCGGATTGGGGATGTAGCCGCAGGCGAAGAGTTCGGGCAAGATGACAAGTTGCGCATCCTGCGCCACCGCCGTTTCGATGAACGGCAGCGCGTGGGCATGATTGGCTACGATTTGCCCCGGTTGCGATTCCACCTGGACAGCGGCGATGTGGACTGTACGAGTTTTCTGTGGGTTGTTGTTCATAGGATCACTTGACCTTACTGGATATAGACACTGTTCCAAGTCTATGGGCCGAAATGCCGGTCGAGGAAGCCGAGGATGCGCGCGGCGTACTCGGTATCTTCGTGCGGCGTGAGGAACAGGCCCTCTTGGACGATGAAGTGCAAGTTGCCCTCGCGGACCCAGGTTTCGACGTGCACCGGGGCGCGCGCCACCAGCCGCTTGAAGTTGGCGTAGGGCACCTGCGAATCGCCCCGTGAATGGATCAGCAGCGCAGGCCGGCCATTGAGGTTTTGAATTTGATCTTTCGGATTGATGCCGCGATTAGCCCAGCCATATTTGAGCGTCGTATGGAGTCTGACGAAGGGCCGCTGCACGGCGGCCAGGAGTCCCGTCGCTCCCATATTGTCCAGAAACACATCATCCCACGCGGAGTAGGCGGACATGCTGATCAGCGCGTCAATGTCGGGAATCTGTCCCATCGAGTTGATCGCGACGGCGCCGCCCATCGAGAGGCCGTACACCACAATGGGCGTCTCCGCGTAGCGGGAATCGGCGCGGATGTAGTCCACCACAGCGCGCGTATCGAGGTGCTCCTTGAAGCCCAGAGCGATCACATCGCCATCGCTCTCGCCGTGCGCGCGCATCTCCAGCAAAATCGAGGCGTAGCCCGCATCCAGCAGCATCCGCGCGTGGCCGAAAAAGGCCGTGACCGAGGGGTTGTGGATGCCCGACAGGAAGATGATCACTGCTTTGGGATTCTCGGCGTAGACCTCGTAAGCCACGATGTCGAGGCTGTCTTGCGTGGTCAGGACGAGTCTTGTGGGATCAAGACCTTGTTCCGCGCCGGTCCACGTTTCGGCAAAGGTGACGTGCAAGTTGACCATGTCGTTCATCACCAGCGGCGGGATCGCCGCGAAAATTGCCACGGTGAGCAAGATGATTCCCGCCGGGATGCCGATTAGCCAGCGGCGCTTGCGTTGAATTGTATTGTCTGTTTTCATATTGCGTTCCTCCGTGTTTTTTCCTGGAATTTGAGAGTGTAGCCTTCTCTGCTGCAAATCAATAGCTATCGGTACAGCCAGGCCATAATGCCCAACGCGATCAAGCTCGCCAGCAGATCAAAAATGTCAAATCCACTGTCCAGGAACAGCGCGTGGACGACTTCCGACATAAACAGCGCAGCAAAAATCATGCCGAGACCGTATAGAAACAACCTGTAGGTTAATTCCTTTTTGAATACGACCGGGTAAAAGTTGACAAACAGCATCGGCAGCAACAGCCCCACGCCAAAGTTAGGCGCAATGCCCAACCAGAACTGGAGGTTGGGATTATCAATGGCCGATGTCTCTCTGAGAAAGATGGTCAGCACCCATAGGGAAACTCCTAGTAAGCCCATGATGTTGAATACCATCGGCGGCTTACTGCTCTTTTCAGCTGTTTGCATGGCTTTCCTCTCGCAGCACCACCGCACGGCCGGCGAAGGCAAACGTGATCAGGATTACGCCGGTTAGCCAACCACCCAGGCTGAAGACTTCCGGGCCATACATAGCGAGTCCCGCACCCGCGACCACCAACAGCGCGGCGAGCACACCAAACAGCTTCATCCCGTACAGTGTGATGAAAGGCAGATAGTGCGAACCAATCGCGATCATCGCCGCCGGGAAGAACCAGGTCTCGCGGTACAATGTGGCTGCGCCCACCAACAGGAAGTTGAGGGGCACGGTAAAAGCAACTTGTGGCCCCAGTCCCCATAGTTTGTTTTCAGGGCTGACCTTGCCAGGCCGTCCCATCAGCCGCACGCCCAGCTGGGTGAGCGGGAAGATGCCCATGCTACCGAAAAAGAGTGCGACCATCCCAACTCCTGGCGAGATCCAGTTGCCGAGCGCCGCCGCAATGAGCCAGATCATGCCGGAGACCAGCTGCCCGGCAAATCCGCCCAAAAAGGCGGAGCGCATTTCGCGTTGAGATTCCAAGATGTTCATTGACCTGCTCCTTTATTGCTTGATTCTGCGCTAGGCCGAGCGTATCATGTACACGCCGGTTTCCTGCGCTTGGAGATGCGCTGTCCATTTGTAGGTACTGGGCCATTTTCTGAAAACGCTTGCTACTGTGTAGAGAAAGCGTAGCGAGACCTTGGTCGGGCACGGCAGCCACCCGCGCGCGAGGAGCATGGGGCTACACTGGCGGCGCAAACCCTGGTTTGCTCGGCAGCCACCCGCGCGCGAGGAGCATGGTGATAGTGATGTGCCCAATCTTTTTCTCGACCGTGTAGTTTCCGGTGATGTGTCCGGTGGAGGAATATCCTTCGATTCGGAAGCGTCCTTTGAGGCATGTATCATCCGGTAATGTTTGGAGGTTCAGGAACGGCCGCTCAAAACACAATTCAAGGGGAGGAACTGCATTGTGGCGCGTCAGCCGCTTGAGCGCGGGGCGCCCCTCCGCCCACTCCTGCGCGAGCATTGTCTTGCCCCCCGCGACGTTACAGGTTTGAGCTCGCCCGCAAAGGCCGGATTGAGCGTAGCAATCAGCGGCCTGGAGCTGTACCGGGTGAAGAGCATCCGCGTGAAATCCATTGGGCGGGGAAGTGTATCGGGCTGATGTCGTTTCCCATCAATGCTGATCTCGAAGGCCGTGCGCTGCTGTCTGACGAAGTATAAATCGTGCAGCAACACCAACGGCAGCGCTGAGAGGGCTTCCGCCGCGGCAGCCATCGGCGTGAGCAGGCTGAACGGCTTACGCGCGTGGGGGGGCGCTCGTTGATGTTTATGATGACAGCGCGGTTGTGAAGGTCCGGGAATTCATAATGCGCTTGCATACCGAAATCATCCACGTCATCGGCAGCGTTGTGGATTTCGTAGCAGCTGCTCTGTGCGTTATCCCAGAGTGCGGTAGGTAGACGCAGCCGCGCACGAGGCGACGAACTTGACGCCGATAATGCCTAGATAAAGCACGCCCGCCAGCAGTAAGGGCCAGCCCGCCGCCAGCGTCGCGCGTCGTGGATTCTGACGCTGGATGGCGCGTTAGCCAGAACACGTCGCTGGTTAGCACCAGCGCGGACATTAAGTTGGCCCGCACATGGGTGAGGATGCTTGCGTTCATCGTAGACGCGCTCGCTGTAGTTGACTTTGCTCTTGCCAGGCACAAACGGTGCCGGCTGATGCGCTACTCGATAATACTCCGCGACCTTGTCCAAAATCTCGTGCTGCAACTGCTCCGCGCGCGCTATATCACGGTGTTGTGGTATGATGTCCTTACTCAAAACTGACTGAAAAGCAAAATTTAACACAAAGACGCCAGAGCGCAAAGCGTTTTACGAGTAAATTCTTTGCGTCCTAGCGTCCTTGACTTGGTTCGTTCAGGCTGTTTGCAAGTCCCGCCGCCGCTGCCGCAGTCGGCGCACAACAAAGACCAGCACGCACACAAAACCGATTGCCAACATAATTTTTTCGTAACGTCCCACCCAGTCCATCACCAGCGGCCAGTTCTGCCCCAACAAGTAGCCGGCAAACGCAAGCAGGAAACTCCACAAGGCGGTGCCAATAGCGGTATACAGGATGAAACGATCTAAGCGCATGGAGGCGATGCCCGCCGGCACGGAAATCAGACTGCGCACGATGGGCACCATCCGGCCAAAGAAGATGACTAGCTCGCCATAACGGTTGAACCAATTCAACGCCACATCGAAATCGGACTCTGAAAGCAGAAACCACTTGCCATAGCGGCGCATCAACTGCCGCACCCGCTCCTCACCGAACCAGTAGCCGATGCCATAAAAGACGCCCGTGCCCAATATGGAGCCAATCGCACCCACAATCGTGATGCCCAGCAGCGTAAATCCGCCGCGTTGTTCGTAAGCCAGCCACCCGGCCATCGGCAAGATAGCTTCGGAAGGAATAGGCGGAAAGACGTTTTCGATAAACATCACAAAGCCCAGACCCAAATAGCCCAGGGCTTCGATGATCCCTTGTGTCCACATTGCAACTGCATCAAGTAATACACTTAAACCCATATCAAACTCCTTTGTCTGTGATTAAGGGCTTACGCTTGTATCAACACCGTTTCAAGGCTATAGCCTAAGCGGCGTGCGTAAGTCCCACAGGCATTAAAACCCCATCAAGTATAACACATCCTGGCGCCAGGTCTAGCGGGATTGCTCTGCATTTGTTTGCAGCATCAGCCCCAACCCCGTTTCCAGCGTGACCTGCGCTTGCCAGCCGGTCAGTCGCCGCGCGCGATCTGGGTCGGCGGGGATGGCGGTGACTTCGCCGGGGCGATAGGGCAGCGCGCCCACGAGCAGTCGCCCACGCGCACTGGTGAGCTGCCAGATCTGCTCTGCTACCTCGCGGAGCGTGTGCAACTGCCCCGTCCCCAGGTCGAACGCGCGCCCTGCGATGCCCTCCGCCCGCGCCAGGGACAGCAGTCCGGTCACGACATCCTCTACAAAGATGAAATCGCGCTGCTGCTCGCCGCCCGTCATCGGAAAGTCCGCGCCAGTGCGCGCTGCGCGGAGCGCCGCCGGGATGAACGCCGCTTCCGGCTGCCCCGGCCCGTAGACCTGGAAGGGTCGCGCCCAGACCACCGGCGCGTTCCAGGTGTTGTGTGCAGCGCGGGCAAAGGCCCAGGCCGCCACTTTGGAGGCCGCGTAAGCATTGAACGGGTCGCAGCTGTCGTCGGCGCGGCGCGCGCCATACTCATAGGATGAGCCGAGCAACACGATGCGCCGGGCGCAGCTCGCCTCGCGCAACGCTTCCAGCAGGGCGATGACGCCGCCGGTGTTCACGCGCAGGGCCTCGGCGGCGGGCAGGTGCGGATTGGTCAGCCCCACCGCTGCCAAATGAAACACAACTTCCGGCTGTACATCCGCCACAATGTAGCGGAGCGCGTCCACATCGGTTATATCAGCGGCGTAAGCACGCGCGTCGGATGGCAATACCGGCTCCTCGCCGGGCAATACAACCGCTGCGACCTCAGCGCCCGCAGCAACCAAACTGCCGGTCAAAGGTGCGCCAATAAATCCTGTCGCCCCCGTCACCAGCACCCGCTCGCCGACTCGCTGATTCGCCAACTCGCTACCCATGCGCCAAATACTCCGTGTACCACGCGCAGGTCTCGCGCAACGCGGCCTCCGTCGTCCACTGCGGCTCCCAACCGATAGCCCGGCGCAACTTGCCGCCATCCAGGTATTGATCCTGAATTTCGTTTTTGGCTTCGTTCAGCACCACCGGCTCCAAATGCGGGTTGGGCGAGAGGGCCAGGATCAACCGGGTAATCTCTAATACGCTCAAGGGTGCATCTGCACTGCAATTGAACGCTTGCCCCTGCACCTCCGGGCGATCCAGCGCCGCGGCGAGCATCATGTACGCGCGCACGGCGTCTTTCACATATAGGTAATCGCGCAGGGGTGTGCCGTCGGAGCGAATGATGGGCGCTTGCCCCTGCAACGCACTGCGGATCGTTCCCGGTACGATGCGGTTCCAGTTGAGATCGCCACCGCCGTAGAGGTTGGCGCAGCGGGTGATGGCGATAGGGAGCCGGTAGGTGTGAGCGTAGGTTTGGGCGATCAGATCCGCCGCGCTCTTGGAGGCGTCGTAGGGGTGCAGGCCGTGCAGGGGCATATCCTCGGTGTAGGGGAGCACGGGCTGCGCGCCGTAAGCCTTGTCGCTGGAGGCGACTACAATGCGCTTGACCGTCGGCGAGCGGCGGGCCGCTTCGAGTGTGACCCATGTTCCCCGAACGTTGGTCTCGAAGGTGGAGAGCGGCGCGCGATTGGCGATGCCCACGATGGTCTGCGCAGCCAGATGAAAGATGGCGTCCACCTCGTACTCGTTGATGACCCGCTCGACAGTGGCGTAATCGCTCACGTCGCCGCGCGCTACGCGGATGCGCGCCAGCGCACCGGAGCGCGCCAGCTGCGATTGCGGTACATCGTCGCGAATCAGGCCCACGACATCCGCGCCGACCTCCAGCAGCCCTGCCGTGAGCCAGGAGCCGAGCAGCCCTGTACACCCTGTCACCAGCACCGGGCGTTCGCGCCAGAAAGAGGAGGTGGTGTTCATTGTATGTTGTTCCTTGAGAATAACTATGCTTTGTTATGCGTACTGCGTAATGCGTAAAAATCCGGATTACGCAGTACGCATTACGCAGTAGCTCTCACCATATTTTCCACGGTGCACCGGCATCCCAGAGCGCGTTCATCTCCTGCGCGTCCTTGAATGTGTCCATCGCGCGCCAGAAGCCGGAGTGCTCATAGATCGAGAGCTGCCCCTCGGCGGCAAGGGTACGGAGCGGGGCTTGCTCCAGAATGACATTATCATCCCCTGCCATGTAGTCGAGCGCGGCGCGCTCGAACACGAAGAACCCGGCGTTGATGATGCGCTCTTCCAGCGGCTTCTCCTGAAAGCCCGTGACGCCCCCGCGCCCATCCGTCTCGACGACGCCGAAGCGGGAGAAGGCGCGCGAACCGGTCATCGTCGCCAGCCGCCCCTGCGCCTTGTGGAAGGCCAGCAGCGCATGCAAATCCACGTTGCCCACGCCATCGGCATAAGTGGCGAAGAAGCGCGGCGCATCGCCCAGATAGCGCGCAACTTTGGCGATGCGCGCCCCGGTCATTGTGCGCAGACCGGTATCCGCAAAGGTGATGCGCCAACCGGAAACATCACTATCGGTATGGTAAACCGGGCCGCCATTCCCCAACGTCAGCGTAAAATCGCGGCTCAGCCAGTCGTATTCGCGGAAGAGCCGTTTGATGAGGTCGCCGCGATAGCCCAGCGCAAGGATGAAATCCTTGAAGCCCTGCGCGGCATAGATTTTCATCACATGCCACAGGATGGGACGCTCCCCCACCTCCACCAGCGGCTTGGGGAGGTCCTGATTGCCCATGCGGGTCCCCATGCCCCCGCAGAGAATCACGACCGGGATGTGTTCTTGGCTCATGCGTGTACCTCAGAAAATGGCGAATAGCGAATGGCAAATCTCAAAATTTAACCGTCGCGGATCTGGCGATTCGCTCTGAGCACGCTGGCTCTGAGGGAAACGCCTTCATTTTTTATGGGCGACCGTCAAGTATGGTAACATGGGGAAGCGATTTGTCAACCGGCGCGGATTTTCACGCTTGCCGGTTGCTCTCAAGGACGCTTGTGGTATAGTTGAGGTTAATGAAAGTCATAATTTGACGACGAACGACCGACCACTTTCAGGAGCAATTTATGTTTCGTCCGTGGTCGGTGGTCAACCCAGACAAGTAACAACTCATAAGAAGGCCCATCACCCATGAAAATCGCGCAGCGCATCGAGAATTTGCCCACTTACGTTTTTGCCGCGCTGGGAAAGCGTATCCAGCAGTTGCAAGCCCAGGGCGTGGATGTGATCCGCCTCGACATCGGCAGCCCCGATTTGGCCCCGCCGCCGGAGGTCATCGAGGCGCTGGCCGAGGCCGCGCGCCGCCCAGAGCTACACGGCTACCCCAATTTCTACGGCGCGCTTTTCTTCCGCAAAGCCGTCGCCGAGTATTACGCCCGCCGGTTCGGGGTGACGCTCGACCCGGAAACCGAAGTGCTGGCGCTCATCGGCTCGAAAGAGGGCATCTACCACGTCCCGACGGCGTTTGTGGATCCCGGCTCGGTCGTGCTGATCCCCAATCCAGGCTACCCGGCCTACACCAATCCCACGCTGCTGGCGGGCGGCGTCCCCTACTACCTGCCGCTGTTGCAAGAGCACAACTTTCTGCCCGACCTGGAAGCCGTCCCCGCCGATGTGCTCGCCAAAGCCTGTGTGCTCTGGCTTAATTACCCCAACAATCCCACCGCCGCCGTTGCGAACATGGATTTCCTGGCGCGCGCGGTGGATTTCGCCCGCCATCATGACCTGTTGCTGGCTTACGACAACCCCTACTGCGATGTGATCTGGAGCGGCGTCGCAGCACCTAGCGTGCTGCAAGTGCCCGGCGCGCGCGAGGTCGCCATCGAGTTCAACTCGCTCTCGAAGATGGTGAACATGGCGGGGTGGCGCGTGGGTATGGCAGTGGGCAACGCCGTCGCCATCGGCGCGCTGGCGCGGGTGAAGACCAACACCGATTCGGGTATCTTCACGCCCATCCAGAAGGCCGCTGTGGTCGCGCTCAACCTGCCGCCCGCGTGGGTCGCCGAGCGCAACGCGCTCTATCAGCGCCGCCGGGATGTGGTCACGCGCGCGCTCGACCGGATGCGGCTTTGGTACACGCCCTATGGGGCCACGCTCTACGTCTGGACGGAAATTCCGCCGGGGTTCACCAGCGCCGAGTTCGCCACAGCCTTGCTGGAAGAGGCGGGCGTTTCCGTTTCACCGGGGACTGCCTTCGGCGCGCACGGCGAGGGCTACGCGCGCATCTCGCTGGTGCAGCCGGAAGACGTGCTCCGCGAGGCGCTGGAACGCTGGGAACGTTGGCTCATCGGCAAGGCGCTGCGGATTCCGGTGAAGGGGTAGTTGGGAGCACTTGCAGAGCAACTCATATTAGACGATTCCAAGAAACACTATGCCTGTCATTTTCCAGCTATCTAAAAACGAAATCCGCATTATCGTGTGGGGGGCAATCTGTAAACTTATATCAGATTGGGAAACCTCAATTGATGAGATGGTTTTCAACGAACAAATAGCTACCGGTTCATTCCGAGGCAGATTTCCTGTTGATGATGAACTATGTGCGATTATGCAACAAATGCAAGCGCAAGGCCACATTGCGCCTTATTATGGGGTCGGTGGTAGTCGTGGCGCATGTGTTTATCAATTACACCGGATTGGCTCCGGTTACTCGATTCATGTCAAAAACACAGTTGCTCTCGAATCAACCGAGTTCGTTGACCCAACAGCAGGCGTCCCCCGCGAGGGTTTAATTCCTCAAATCCAAACATGGATCGCAACAAAGCTCAGTATAGGTGAAGGGGTAAAGCCACAACTAATCTTTAAGATCAATGGAAAAGAATTACAAAACTTGCGTGCGTGGGCGCATTGGAACGAACGACAAGCCGCAACATCAAGATATATCTATGAATTTGGGCGAGTGGCAATGGGACATCTGGGCTTTACAGTGCAAGTAACGGACACATTAAATAATGAGCAAATCAATGTTACTGATTACGCATCTTGGTAGCATTCCGGAATGTTTTCTATCCAGAACTCCGTCAAATGCGAATAGTGTTGGCTCATCAGTAAGGCGTTAGGGATTCCGGTGAAGGAGTAGAAGACTATCTTGAACATGAACCGTAGTATGTATGCTGCGCTGCTGAGCCTTAGCCTGCTGCTGACCGGCTGCCTGCCTACGCGCGCACCGGAAGTCACGCTGATTCCCACCTTCACGCCGCCGGCACCGCCCGCTACCTGGACGCCGACCCCTTTGCCTACAGCTACACCGATGCCCACGCCAACGCCCGCCCCACCCACACCCGATCCGGCGGCGATCTCAGGCGCGGCGCAGCGGGGACTGGCCCGCGTCCGCGCTGCTGCCGGAGAAGCGCAGCTGCTCTGCCTGCGCTACGAGGATACCACCGGCGACGGGCAACCCGCCTGGATCGCGCTCACCTATCAAGAAGCCGAGCCACACGCCCGCTTGCAAGCCCTCATCCTGCATGATGATGACACGGTCTATAGGCTGCCTACCGTGATTCCCGATCCAGCCACGCCGGACTATGGACTGGGCCAATATGCGACGTGCGAGCTGCAAATCCGCGATGTGAACGCGGACGGCCGCCCGGACATTGCCATCTTTGGCTATGCGGACGGTAACCGCAGCCTGATGCACCTCTACACCTGGGCAGACGGCGATTACCGCGTACTGGGCAACTTCCGGGGCACGGCGGGCGTGTGGTTCGAGGATGGGCAGGGCGATTTGACCGAGCAAGTCATCGAAGGGCATCGTGTGGGCGGGGGCGCTGACTTGGTCTGGCAGGTTATCTTCACTTGGGACGGGCGCACTTATGGCTGGACGCTAGATCGCTATGCCTGGTACTCTTTGGAGCGCCCACAGTTCCCCTTGACGGGCCGTGCCGACCATGCCGTGATTTCGTTTTACCTGCTGCTCAATGATCGTGATATGCCCCGCGCGTATACTTTGCTCTCGCCTAGCTACCAGGCAGCGCGCCCTTTCACAGAGTGGGTGGCTGGCTTTGCCACCACGCTCCGGGTCGAGGCGAGCAGTGTCAACATCATCGCGGCTGCCAGCGGCGAAAACAATGCGCGCGTCTCAGCGATGATCACCTCTTGGGATAACGAAGATGGCCGCGTCATTGGGCGGATTTGGAACGTGGTCTGGGACCTTGTCCGCACCGCCGATGGTTGGCGACTTACCGGCGGCACACAGCAATTGCTGGATAGCTGGGAGGCGCAATACTGGAGATAATGCATAATTCGTCCTGCTAAGCAGAGAGATGTATTTGCAATTTTATTAATTTTTGATTTGCAGATTTGAGATTTATTGATTTATAAATTTTCTAGGAGACTTTATGGCTACTCAAACATTGGTTGAAGAACACGTACCTGTCAAAAGTCGTATTGCTATCTCGGCGGGCGACGCTGCCACCGGCATTTTGCAATCTATGGCTGCTGCTGGTGCGCTGACGTATTACTTCGTCAGTTTGCGCGGACTGGATACGAAGCTCGCCGGCACCGTCTGGTTGCTCTTCGGCATCTGGAACGCGATTAACGATCCGATCTTCGGCTACATCAGCGACCGCACCAAGAGCGCCCTGGGCCGCCGCATCCCCTACATCCGCTACGGGGCACCCATCTTTGTCATCGGCTTCATCGCCTTCTGGGTCAAAATCCCCAATACCGATGCGCAACAGACCGCCCTCTTCATCCAATTGCTGCTCGCGCTGTTCGTGTACGACATCCTCTATACCGCCATCGCTACCAGCTTCTGGGTGATGCCCTATGAGGTAGCCGTTTCCAACAAAGCGCGCAGTTCTATCTACGTCTGGAAGATCATCTTCATGGTCTTCACCATCGTCGTGCCTTTCGCGGTGGAAGCTACCATCAAGCCGGAGGTAGGCGATATGCCCGGCATCACTGTTTTCCGCTGGGCGATGATTGGGTTGGGGGTAGCGATGGGGCTGATTATTTTCTTCAGTACCTATTTCTTCAAGGAAAAGCACTTTGCGCAGGAAGAGGAACAGTTCGGCTTTATCAAAGCTTTCAAAGAGTGTTTCACCAATCGTTCCTTCGTGGTTTTTGAGGTACTAAGCTTCACCATCATGTTCGCGCAGACGGCGCTGATGACGGGTATCTGGTACTACTTCGATGTGCTGGATATGCCGCGCGGCCCGATGCTGACTGCGCTCGGCGCGGGGATTGTGCTGGGTGTTATTGTCTGGATTCGATTGCGGGATCGTTGGGGCATCAAACTCTGCACGCAAATTTTCACCCTATGCTTCGCGCTTGGCTGCGGACTGGTTGCTGCCTTTGGGCGAAACGTGTCCTTGGCTACGGGGGGCTTTTTCCTCTTCGGCGTGGGCTTCTCCGGTGGTATGTACCTGATTCCGCTGATGAATGGTGACGTGGTAGACATGGACGAACACCGCACCGGCCTGCGCCGTGAGGGGATGTACGCGGGCATTAATAGCTTCATCACCAAACCGGCGATTAGTATTGCGGTATGGGCGTTGCTGAGTATCATGGCGGCTTATGGTTATGACGACAAGTTGGCGGCGGCGGCGCAATCCTATTCCGCTGGAACGGGTGTGTTGATTGGCTGGGCTGCCCCGACGGGCGTATTGCTTTTGCTCTCGTTTATCTCGTTGTTCCTGTACCCGTTAGCGGGTGCAGAATGGGAGACGATTAAGGTCAAACTTGCTGAAGTCCACGGGAGGAAAGAGAAGGCGTACCTGGAAGCGCAAGGCTATAAGTTTGTGGCGTAATCAGAACGGGAACGAAACGTCCCAACCAGTGTAAAAGGTAAAACGTAAAACGTGACCCAAAGGTCATGTTTTACGTTTTATTTACCTATAAGTCCGTCGTTCTGCCGTTTGGCGCATCCAGCGGGCAAATCTGGTCGAGCGTGAGCCGTTCGGTATTGTAGCCGTACCATTCGAAGAACACCGCATCCTCAACGTGGTCGGTTACATAATCCTCCATCGCCTGGCATGCCTGGAGCGCGTCGCCCGTCTGCTGATAGGTCTCCAACAGCACCCACGCGGCCTGTGGGTAGGGATCGTTGGGCGCGGCAAACGAGCGTGTCATCAGCCAGAAATACACATCCTCCATTAGTTGTGCTTCATCATTGAGCGCGTGAACCAGCATCGCCTCGATGCTGGCATATGAGATCAGCCGCGCTCGTGTGCCTTCCTCTTCATTCAGGAATGGGTAGCCCTCCAGCGGATAGTACGTCATTACCAGCGAAGCCCAACGCAGCGCTTGATCCCGGTCGCCGCGCGCCAGGGCCGCGTTGGCATCGAGCATCCAGTAATACGGGTGTTCTTGGGAAAGCGGATAATCTTCCAGCAAGCGATACCGGCCATCGTGCCAGGTGTAGGTGCGCCGGTGCGGGCGTTGTAGTCCTGCGCCAGCCGAGCCGATCATACCGCCGGTCATCACGATTTCCAGCCGCCCGTCGCCATTCGTGTCAACCAGTTCCCACTCGCTATACGCCTGCGTGATTTCTTCAGTGTGCAGCTGTTGCCACCGTTGTCCATTCCAACGCCCAATAATGAAGCCGGTATAGCAGGTGTGCGCGCCGCACATTTCTGTAGTCAACATCACCTCTGTATGCCCGTCGGCGTTGATGTCAGCGACACGTTCCACGCGACAGCTGTTCATCTTTAACCAGGTGAAAACGGGATTCGGATCCGTGATGAATGCGCGCGGCCTGTATAGTCCTTGCTCTTGGGTGAAAATGACCAGATAGGCCGGGCAAAAGCCGGGGTCGCACAGTTGCTCCGGGTCGGGGATGCTCAGTAGCACTTCTGGCACGCCGTCATCGTCCAAATCAATTTGCTCAGCCCACAGATAGAGCGGGCGATCTCCTGCGCCCTCCGCTGTGGGATAGATCAACTCAGCCAGCACCAGCTCCAGATTGCCATCCACACTGTTGAGTAGATCCGTTACCCACTGCAGGTAATCCCGCAGCCAGCTCAGCGAATCATTGTAGCGAGGCGCCGGCGCGAGCGTATCCGGCGGCGGGGAGACCTGCACGGGGAAGAAGAACGCTTGGGGCAACCACAAAGACTCCAGCACCCAGCGCTCATCATGCAGGCTGCCGTGATGCCCGTACTCCCGCTCTACCAGCCCGCGCTCCTGGCAAACGCGCAGGAATGTATGATCCGGATTGGTGCGCAGCGCCAGCTGGTAGCACCCATCGTAGCGCTCTACCCACCAGTGATAGCTGGTATCCATACCCGGTGGCCCCCAGTGATCGCCTTCTAGCATCTCCGTGCGATACAGCAGCTGCCATTCGTACTCCACCCCATCGGCGGCGATGAGCGATGCGGGGCTAATGTGATCCATCAGCCGATACACGCGGTCAGGGAACACGATATAGGTGAACGCTTTTGGCCCATCCGCAAGCGGATGTCCGGCCACGTCACTAAAAAAGACCCAGGCTGTGCCGTGCTCCTGCGTACTGACAATGGTTTCTGTTACCCGCCCGGTCCACTGGCCAAGCCGATCCTCAGCCACGGTGACGCTGTAGATGCGCATCGCGCCCACTTCTAGCGGGTAAGCCTGGAGGATCGGCCAGGCGTCGAGATCGGGAACTGGCGCGGCAATCGCCGGCGGGGTGTCCAGTTCCAGCCAGAATAATTCCGATTGAATAGCGGGATCATCATAGGCCCAGGCGCGCAAAGTATAGTCGAGCGCGGGATCGAGCGTGGGGGGCGTGCCATCCCGGCCCAGCGCAACCCGTTGTTCCCATGCTCCGTTCTCGATAGGCACACACTCATTGACGGGCCACCAGTCTAGCGGTGCGGTGCGGGCAAAGAGCTGCGTCTGCACGCATGCGCCCTCCAGCAGCGTGCTCTGTCCGGCGAAGATGATAGTTTCGATTTCTACGCGGGCTGTGGTGACGGAAACCTCAGCCGGACGTGGTGGTGGCGCCTGGATGGTAGATTGCGGCGTTCCACCGGGCAGTGCGCACCCTAAGAGCAAGAACAACAAGCAGCCTATCAACAATTCGCGTGAGTGTTTCATCAAAAATCTCCTGGAAAAAATCACCGAGTTCACAGAGTATTTCTAAATCTCCGTGAACTCGGTGGTAAAAAACATATTTGGTAACTGCTACCGCTTCACCCACCAGAGGCGCACTTGTGCCGCCCCGGTACGCTCGTAGTATTCCAGGCGAATGGTGTGCTCGCCCTCAGCGAGTGTGATCGTGGCGGCCCGTGCGCCGCGCATGGGCCGCCAGCTGTCAATGATGCGCTGCCCATCCACATAGAGGCGCACACCATCATCCGAATAGGTGTTGAAGGTGTAGCGGCCCGCCTCGAAGCGCGCGGTCTGCTCGAAGGTGGCGGAAAAGTTGTCTACCGGCACTTTAGGGTCGGGCGATCCCATCCCCCAGTTGAAGCTGAGCGGCGTGTCATGGTCACGCAAGGTGACGACGGGTGTTCCGGACAAGGTTGCGTTAGCGTAATAGTGGATGGTCCACGGGCCGGGCGCGCCCTGTGTTGTGGCGATCGGCGTTGCTGGGGCTATGCCGGGCGCGGGAGCAACCGGTGCGGCGGGCGCGGTACCGATGCGCGGTGCGCGGTAAGTGGACGATGGGGCCAGGGCACGGGCAGCCTGCACGGTGGCGGCGTAGTCCCACCAGAATTGGATGCGCGCGTTGCCGGTAGCATCAAAGTATTCCACCCGTAACGTTTGCGTCCCGGAAAGATAGTGCCAGTCGCGGTAGTGCCAGACGTAGTCTTGCGGCTGCCAGTAATCCATCAATAGTTCGCGGTCATTGAGCCAGAGCCGCACCCCATCGTCAGCGCGGAAGTTGAAGCGATAGAGACCGGGCGTAAAGTTGATCTGGCGCGTCCACACGGCGGCAAAGTTATCGCTGGGCAGCCACGAAGCCGGCGCACCTTCACCCCAGTCGAAGTTGATCTCGGGGTCAGTGCGCACCAGTGCCGGGCCGCCTGCCATAGCCGGATTATCGTAGTAACGCGCCGCCCAACCGTCGGTGACGACGCTCACCCGTTCCCACCAGACATGTACGCTGGCCTCGCCGCCGTGCTCGTAGTATTCCACCACGATAGCGTGCGTTCCTGCGCTCAAGTTCAGGTCAGCCTGGAAACCATTGAGCTGCTTTTGATCCTGCCAGGCGTCAATGATGCGCTGCCCGTTGACATAAACGCGCACGCCGTCGTCGCTGTTGGCGAAGAAGCGATAGGTCCCCGCCGTGAAGGAGACATTGCGAGTCCAACGCGCCGAGAAGTTGTCAGCCGGCACGGCGGGATCAGGACTGCCCGTACCCCAATCGAAATCAATGGCCGCATCATAGCGCGCAAGCAATACCGGGCCGGAGAGCTCCCGATTGCCGAAGAACTCCCCATACCAGCCGGAACCTGCTTGCAACCGTTCCCAGCCCAATTGCACGGTAGCGTCGCCGGTATGCTCGTAATACTCCACACGCACGCGATGGATGCCGCGCGGGATATAGCGATCCACGATGGAGACTGTGGCGTAGCGGTCGCGCCAATCGTCTATCACCAGCGTATCGCCCACCCAGACCCGAATGCCGTCATCGGAGCGGTAGGTGAACCGGTACGTTCCCGCCTCCAACCACTCGTCGCGTGTCCAGCGAGCGGAGAAATTGTCGGCAGGGATGCCCTCGCCAGGACTACCTGTGCCCCAGCTGAACGAGATGTGTGCATCGTAGCGGGTGAGCGTCGGCCCACCGGAAAGTGTGGGGTTGTTGAAGTATTCGGCGTACCATTCGCCAGCCGTTGCTGCGGGCGCAACATTCAGCCCCGCGCCTACCAGAGCCAATGCCATCATTACAGCCATAACCAACCAAAGTTTAGTTTTCATTGTTATTCCTCCATAGAATCAACAAAAGAAGCACCACATCTTAAACCTTGCGATGCGTAAGCCAAGAAGATCTTACCTCACGTTTCACGCACCACCTCTTAGATTCTGTCGTTATAGGCGCGCAAAAGTCACACCTTTTGGCGGCGGGGTTAAGTAGCGATGAGGCGAGCAGGGCGCTAGTAACGCCCTGTGGGGGTAAGCAGCAAGTAAACGCCGATGGCCGCAGGGTAGAAGCCGCGCAATGCGAGCGATAGCCACGCTATAGTCAACGGGGGCGTGGGTGCGCTGGCCGGATAGGTCATCCAAACGTACAGAGAAAAGCCCGCATCGAGCAGCACGAAGACCAACATGAAGGCCGCCGTCGCTAGTGTGACCGAATGCGCAGCAGGTTTGCGGGTAAGCCAGAGTAGCCCGGCAATCCCGAATCCCAAGGCCGCGAGGACATTCGCGCCCAGCCCAATCCACATCTCGGCGCGCAGCGCCTCTTGCAGGGGCGAAGCCGCGAAGTCTTGCAGCAGATTGGGGACAGCAAATCCGCCGACGCCTCCGCAGCCCAGGTAGGTTAACCCGAAGAGCAGGTTGAGCAGTCCCAAGTTGCGGAAGATCCGGTGAGGTGATGGTGTGTGTGAATAGGTCATGTGTGTGAGTCTTAAATTCTTGTTATGCTGTGAGTAGGCCACCCAGACCTACTCGGTTTCTATGTTTTTGCAAAAATACGGTATTGGGAGGATGTGTCTGAGGTACTTTGAAGTAGTGTGTTCTATCCATGAGTAAAGTAACGATCTCACTTGAAACAATAGGACGCTTTACAATGTGAAAATCACTGGTGAGACCGAAGTAACCACGCTCGAAAAGTATGTCGTGAAAACAACACATACACATCAAATTGGTGAGATCGCCGCGCGACTCTGGTTCATCTGCCCATCGTGCTATGTGACCGGCAACCAGTAAATCCGACTCTTGAATGTCACAAAATGCACATTCTCCGTGATAGTTTTCTAACGTAGCGCGTCTTAGGCGTTCTTGTCCCACTCTGCGCCGGGCCAGGACTTGTTCATCTGCCGCCGGAAGAATGCCGATTTTGAGCTTATTTTGCATAATGGCGAAATCAATCGCATCTTCTGGAAAATCCTGTTCTTCTATGTGAATTGCTGTATCTGCGAGCAGGTAAGTACCTGCGTAATCATTAAAGTACAAGATTTTCTTGTCACGCAGTTCTTGTAACACTCGGCTCAATGTTTGGCCTGGCGTTGCGCCAGCGGTGTCCACATCCCGGATAATTTGGGTAAGTTCTTCATTGATTAAATCTTTGCGGTGTATGATCCGGGTAGTGTGCCGGAGCGCATAACGACGCAAAGCCGCGATAACTGCATCTCTCCAAAGCATACGCAATACTCCTTCCTACAACTCATCTTCCCCGCCGAGGATGACCCGGCGCGGACGCCCGGCGCTCTCCTGCGGGCCGACGATGCCCAGCTCTTCCATCTGCTCCATGATGCGGGCGGCGCGGGGGTAGCTGATGCGCAACCGCCGCTGTAGGCTGGAAGTGGAAATTTGTCCGCTTTGTTGCGCCAGGGCGATGGCCTGATCTAACAGGTCGCTGTCTTCGGCTTCCCCGTCGGAAAGGGGTGCTTGCAGGGCGGGCGCGGCGGCGAGCTGCTCCCAGGGTGGCTGTGCGGGCGTGGCGCCATGCGATTTCTGCCAAAAGCGGATGATGGCTTCGACCTCATCATCGGAAATGAAGCATCCTTGCAAACGGCGCGGCGCGGCAGCGTCGGGCGGAAGGAAGAGCATATCCCCGCGTCCGAGCAGCGATTCGGCCCCTGGCGTATCGAGGATGACCCGCGAATCCATGCCGCTGGCGGTGGCGAAGCTGACCCGCGCAGGGAAATTGGCCTTGATCAGCCCAGTCACTACATCGGTGCTGGGGCGTTGCGTGGCGACGACTAGATGGATGCCGGTGGCGCGCGCCATCTGCGCGATGCGCGTCAGCGTGCGCTCGGTCTCTTCTGGCGCGGCCATCATCAGATCGGCCAGTTCGTCAATCATCACCAGGATACGCGGCAGTTGTGGTTCACCCTGGCGTGCCATCTTGGTATTGTAATCATCGAGGTTGCGGGAGAGGCTTTCGGCAAAGCGCTTGTAGCGTTGATCCATTTCGTAAGCCACCCAGCGCAACACGCGCAACACCCGCTCTAGCTCGAACTCGGCCCGCCCTAGCAAGTGCGGCAGTCCGTTGAACTGGCTGAGCTCGACCATCTTGGGGTCAATCGTCACCAGGCGCAGCGTATCCGGCGTGTGCCGCATGACGAGGCTGGCGGCCAGGGACTTAACGAAGACGGATTTACCGCTGCCGGTGGTGCCGGCAACGAGCAGATGCAGCATGGCGGAGAGGTCGGCCACCACCGCGCTGCCGGCCACGTCCAGCCCCAGCGCGAAGCAGAGTGGCTTGTGGCAGCGTTCGTACTCCTCCCGCTCCAGAACTTGGCGCAATGTGACGAGCGCGATTTCCTCGTTGGGGACTTCGATACCGACCACCGCGCGGCCTGGCACGGGGGCCTCGACGCGCAGGGAGCGGGCAGCCAGCGCCAGGGCAAGGTCATCAGCGAGGGTGGCGATTTGGCTGACGCGCACTTTGCGCTGCTCTTCGCCATCCGCGCCGCGCGCGATGTAACCCGGCGCGACGCCGAATTGGGTGACGGTCGGGCCAGGGCGCACCTCAATGACTTCTGCCGGTACGCCAAACTGCGCCAGGGTTTCTTCGATAATGCGCCGCTTGCTTTCGATTTCGCTGGGCGAGAGGCCGCCGAGTTTGCTGGTGTGGAGCAAGGTGAGGGGGGGCAAATCGGGCGCGCGCGGCGCAGTCGGCTTGGGCGGTGTAGGCTCAGCTGCCGCCGCCGTTCCCTTCGCCATAATGGATTCAGGGAGTGGCGGTGGCGCGGGGGTTTGGCGGGGACGCTTGGGAACTGGCGAAACTACTACACCATGTGCAATTTGCTGTGGTTCTTCCGATTGGGAGCGCGCTTCTCGGAGTGCCTGTTGGGTTTGCCAGACTCGTTGCACACGTTGCACAAGAGCTTTGAGATCGTTGATGGTTAGATCAAATGCCAAGCTAAAGCCTAACACGGCAAGAAACAGCATGAACAGGCCGGTGAGGAGTGAGCCGAAGTAAGTGTAGAAGAAGTGCCATAAAGCCCAGCCGAGCAGTCCGCCGCCATAGCCAGCTTCCACTAGCGCCCAACTCTGGTTTTGCATCAACGTATGGGTGAGGGTCAACAGAGCAACCAACGCCAGTTCCAGACCCAGAATGGGACGCCAGCGCCAAACTGAGGGGCGATGCACTAAGTGGCGTAACCACAGTAGTCCCATCGCGATAAGAAGTGCGGCGATGAGATAGGCGCCCCAGCCGAAGAGGTAGACCAGTGCGCGCGCCCAGGCATTGACTAGCGCGCCGGAATTGAACCCGGCCACGGTTGCCAGCGTGAGCGCGCCCACGCCCATCAGTAGAAAGGCCAGGATTTGTTGCCCGGTAGGGCCGGATAGGATCTCCCGTAAGCGGCGCAACAAAGGGGTGAGGTACGCGCTTACGGATTTTCGCGCGGGTGCGCGCGTGCGCCCGCTGCGCGTGTTGCTTGCGCGGCTCCCGCCGCCGCTACTGGTGCTGCGTGGGCGGGTCATTTGGGCACGCCGGTTACGCGAAGTCATACCCCGCATCCTCGTTCGGCAAGCTCAATGCGATGCGATGTTCACGTGGAGCGATCTCCACCACGCGCACGCGCAATGATTGCCCCACAGAGTAGCATTGTGTCAGATTGAGAGCTTCCGGGTCGTTGCCGTTGCAGATGGCGGAGATGTGCAGCAGCCCTTCGATTCCGGTGACAAGTTCCATAAAGACACCGAAGCGTTCCACACTGACAATTGTGCCTTCAATTTCATCACCGGGCCGCAGGCGACGGTCGACAGTATCCCAGGGGTTAGGCGTAAGGCGTTTGAGGCTTAGCCCTACACGTTGTTGTGCAGTATCCACGTTGAGGATGAGCACTTCTACGGCTTGTCCTTGCTGCAAGAAGTCTTGTGGATGGCGCACGCGCCCCCAAGAGATTTCCGAGATGTGGATCATGCCTTCGAGCGGGCCGATATTCACAAACGCGCCGAAGGGCCGTACACTGGTGACATGCCCGGTGCAGGTGTTTCCCGCGTTCAACCAGTCCGGCCAGTCCGGCTCAAATTTTTCACAAGTCTCTATCTGGCGCTCGGAGAGCAAGATGCGGTTGCGTAGCGGTTCGACTTCGATGATGCACAAACGCAGCGAGCGGCCCAGGTAAGTGGAGAAGCGTGCTTCGCGTGCTTCGGGGTCGGCAGGAAAAGGATATTCGAGGATGTGGGAAGCGGGAATGAAGCATTCTACGCCCTTCCAGTGTGCAATTAGACCACCACGGTTGAAACTATCTATGGTCAATTGCATGATGTGGCGGTTGGTTTGTAGGTGGCGCGCTTCGTCCCAAACGGCAATAGGGATTTCTGGTGGATCGGCCCAGGTCCAGCTGTCGGAGCATACGGTGTTGACGATAGGCCCTTCCTCCAAGACGGAATTCCAATATTCTTCATCGGGCGGGACATACGGGGGTAGATACACACTATTCATGGTTACACTCCTCTAAATAGCAAATGGCAAATCTCAAGGTAGTTACAGCCGTTGGTTGAGCTCTTTGAGACCTGGCGCGGGTTTTGGCAAGCTCAACCGTCTTTTCTACACTTTTGGATAGATTCCATAACCTCCGCGTCCGCGCGGGGTAGATGACAGACAGCTAAAGTATTGTTTCTTGTGCTTCGGTTTCCATGGCAAGTAAGATAGCTGCGAGATTTTCGATGGCAACGCGCTGTTTGCGGTAAAAGTCCGATTCGCTCAGGGCCAGTCGCATCGCCACCGCGCGCACTTTTTGGCCGCGCAGGAATTTCATCTCTAAGATATTGTATAACAACCATTCAGGAGCTGTCAACTTACGTTCCCCGTCGGGGCGAAGCTGTTCGATAGCTTCAGCCAGTACGGCACGTAATCCTTTAATCGAGTTGCCATCGAGATCGGCAGCGGCACGTTGTACAATTTGCCAGTTGAGCAGCGGGTTTTCGGTGAGGCGTGGGCCGCCCCAATAATGTGCCAGCGCGTCGTGGATCCATTGTGGCAGTTCGGGCGTATCAGCAGGTACATTTGCCGGGTTGCGTAGAGCGGCCCGCTGCCGTTGTCGGCTATCCATCGCCGGTAGCAGTGATGTGAACATAGCCAGCACCAACTGCTGCAAACGGCGATCCTCCAGGGCCGCGCGGGCTTGTTGTAACGCTTGATCCAGTGCCTGCTGCTGTTGTGGTGCGAGGGGTAGCGGTATCGCGGGTGAGTGTAGTGCCAACAACCCCAACAGGGTTTGCTCGGTGCGGTCGTGGAGTGGCGCGATCCAGTAGTCGTTCCAGACCAAAAAGCCGTGTTGTCGCTGTACTGGGTGCTCCTCCTGTGGCGGCCATGCACTGAATATCTCTGCTGGGATACGTAATCCGCACCAAACGTCCCCGCGCATTTGACCATCCTCAAGCATTGCCAACAGCCCCCCATGACTATGTAAAAGTTCACAGATCATAGCCAGTAAATTCTCCAGGAATTGCCGGGTGTCGGTGGTGGTCAGTAAGCGTTGGCTCAGCTCCTGGATTTGGGCTACTTCGGTGCGGCCCTCGCGGTAGAGTGCCAGATCAAGGATGGGCTTCCCCAATTCCACCGCCAGCTGCCCCAAGATGAACGTCAGCACTAGTGCTACCAGCGAAAGCGTGTAGCGGCCCAGACCGAGTGCTTGTTCGAGCAACAATCCGCCACCAAAACAACTTAGCGCTACAATTGCTGTCGCTGGGCCGCGTAGCAGGAAGCGGACTAGCCGGTGCTTGATGATGCGATCCGGCGAGAGTGTGTCAATGAAGGCCACACTGTAGGCCATCAAAACCAGCATGACGCCGATAGCGACATTACCAAGAATTAGCAGGATCCACAAAAGTGCGCCGGGTAGTTTCGCGGGCCAACCGATGACCAACAGGTAGGGGAACACGCCCGCTGCCGGTGCCAACATACCAACAGAGAGGTAGGTCATACGCCGTCGTGCCGCACGAGTGTAACTGCGCCGCCGCACTAAACGGCTCATCCATAAGGCCCAGAGTGTTGTTGCTCCGAAATAGAGCGCGAACGGGTAGAATAGCGGGCCGGGGCGCAGGTGTGTTACTCCTTGGGTGAACACACCGTCATAAGCTACCCCATCGCTGAACAAGGCCAGTAGGGCAATCAGTGTGCTGCCGGTGAAGCTCGCGCGATATAGCCAGCGGGGTGAGTGGTTCTCAAAAACGGAGAGGCGAATGGCGCGGGCAAACAGTAGATAGAGCGTTGGTGTGAAGGCGATGCCGAGCCATTGCAGGCGAAGCAACAATAGTGCCCGTGTGGGGTTGTTGATATTGATGAGTAATAGGTCCGTTACATAGACAATGAGGACGCAGGTTAACAGGCCATTGAAGACCATCGCGACGCGACTTTCCCGATTGTAAAAGAACAGATAGAGTAGCACTGCAAACGCGGTTGCGCTTACTCCGGCCATCAATACGTCATTGACCGCGACGAGAAACGTTTGAAAGTTCATTTTTTAACGTTAAATTTTATACCCAACTCGTGAAACCTGATCAGAAAATCGCGTTTTACGAGTTGGGCAGTATGTTACCGAATGCGTTTGCGCAAAAACAGCCCTACATGGTGTCCCGGCCAGTAGGCTTCTTGATAGCCACAGAAAGCAAATCCCTGCGCCAACGCGAAGGCGATGGCGGGCTGTGCTTTTGGCGGGAACGCGAATAGCAATTGCTCCACCGGTTGGCGCAAGCACCACTCCGTAGCGTGCTGGAGTAGCTGTTCGGCAAAGTGCTGCCGTCGAAATTCCGTTGCTACCCCCAGGTCGGTGATGTGGGCCTGGCGTTGATCAAGTTCCAACCGCAGCGCAAGGTAGCCCAGTACCTTGCGGCGTTCCATGGCAACCCAGAACCCGTCGCGGTGCAGCCAGGCTTGCAGGCGTTCCTCCGGCGAGAGCGGGTGGGTGATGCGTTGTTTGCGCGGCAAGCGTACCTCGCGGAAATGCGCTCCCCAGGCGCGCTCGGCGTGTTCCTCTACCATTTGCCACACGCTTTCCGTTTCAAAAGAGACATCCAATTGCAAACAAGCCTTTAGATCTTCTTCGCGCGCTGCACGAATCCGCATGGTTCGGCGCTCCTTTCTCAGTCCTGCGTGATATTTAGGGGCACGATGCAGGTAGCCGTATTCCCGTAAATATCCACTACCACCAGGCGGAAACGGTAAGGGCCGCCTGGCGGATACAACCCCGCGTCGCTCACGTCCCACACCCCCAAAATTCCATTTTCGACAGGGATGTCGTGTTGGATGATGAAATTGGGCGTTTGTGAGTTAGGGAAAATTATTTCAAATTTGTAATAGGCGAAGGCATTGATAGCTGCCGTGCCACGTATTTCCACGTTTCCCCAAACGGTAGAGCCCGCAGTAGGGCCGATGATTTGTGCGTTGGGAGACGGACAATCCGGCTGATAGGCATCCGGGGGCACCGGTGTCGGTTCGGGTGTGAGCGTGGGGGTAGGTTCCGGTGTTGTGGCCTCATCCGGCGGTTCCCCTATAGGCAGCTCTTCCGTAGCCGTCAACGTGGCTGTGACTTCGAGTGTTGGCGGGAGGGTCCCTGTCGGTGTGGGAATGGGCGTCAGTCCCACATTGGCCGTAGGCGTACCGTAGGGCATGTCCGGCAGGTTGGGCGTGACAAACGCGCTCACTGTGAACACGACACCGCCTAACAGCACAAAGAGCGCCGTCATTACCCAGGCGCGAGACAGCTGTTGTTGTGTGATTTCTCGTTCCAGTGAAAACTGGGCGGCATTGAGTCGGCGGCGCGCAGCCAACGCCACGCTGGCATATCCAATTGCGCCCATCAGGCACACCAGGTAGATTACCAGCGCGTACTGCGCCAACCAGAACAACAAAGCGGTCATAGCGCCCGCAAGATCCCCCGGACAATCGTCTCCATGCGCGGGGTCAAGAGTCCCCCAGCTTCCAAGACTTCCTCGTGGGTAGGTTCGGGCGAACCTTCTTCGCCAGCTAACGTGTTGCTGATGCCCGAAAGCCCCAACACGCGCGTTCCGCTGTGCCGGGCGACGGTCACTTCTGGCACGGTAGACATACCCACCGCATCCGCGCCGATGACCCGCAAGAAGCGCACATCGGCAAGTGTCTCGAAGCTCGGCCCGGCCAGGCAGATGTACACGCCTTCGTGATGTGGTACCCCCGCGTCGAGCGCCAGATTTCGCGCCAGCTCGCGTAGGGCGGGATCGTAGGCATTGTTCATGCTGGGGAAGCGTGGACCAAAGTGGGCAACGTTAGGCCCGCGCAACGGATTCATCCCCGCCATGCCGATCAAGTTGATGTGATCACGGATAATCATCACATCACCGGGGCGATAGGTCATATTGAGACCCCCGGCGGCGTTGGTGACGATTAGAATTTCGATGCCCAAGGTCTGCATGACGCGGACGGGGAAGCCCACCTGCCCCATGCTATAGCCTTCGTAATAGTGTGAGCGTCCCTGCATGAAGATTACGGGCTGCCCTTCCAACTTGCCGATGACCAGCTGGCCGCTATGCCCTTCGACTGTGGAAACGGGGAAGTTGGGGATTTCAGGGTAGGGGATTTTTACCGGGGCCTCAACGCAATCGGCCAGCGCATTAAGACCGGAGCCGAGAATCATCCCGCAGCGTGGGCGCAGGCTGGTGTGCTTCTGGATGGCGGCAGCAGCTGCCTGGTAATCCTGTAAGGTGAAGAAACGTTCCATAGATGTTAATCCTCCTCTGATGGTGTAAGATTCACAAAAGCGCGTGGATGGGCGTGATCATAAACGTCCCGCTTGCGGCGGCTGGAAACTTCGGTATAGATTTGGGTGGTGCTGATATTGGCGTGCCCGAGGAATTGCTGTACCTCGCGCAGGTCAGCGCCCCCATTGAGCAGGTGTGTAGCGAAGGTGTGCCGTAATGTGTGCGGCGTCACGCGGGTGCCCAACCCGGCCTTTTCAGCATAATGGCGTAGAATGAACCATAGTCCTTGCCGGGTTAGTGGGCGTCCTACATGGTTGAGGAATAGGCAGGTCTCGCTGGCGTCGCGCTGTAAGAAGGGACGGCCCTCGTGTAGATATAGCACTAACGCGGCGCGCACTGGCGGGTGCAGAGGAATTTGACGTTCTTTGTTGCCCTTGCCCACACACCGCACTGTGTTGCCTTCTAAATCGAGCGCGTCTGTCCGCAGGCCGATCATCTCGCTCACCCGTAACCCGGTAGCATAGAGCAATTCCAACAATGCCCGATCACGTAGTCCTAGCGGCGTTTCCTGCCCGGCGACGGCTTCCAGTAATTGCTCTACTTCCGTCAGTGAAAGGGGCTGCGGCAGTCGCCGCCCCACTTTAGGTTGGTGCAGCCAGGTGCTCAGTTCTTCTGTCACCACCCCTTCACCGAACAGGAAAAGCAAAAACGAGCGTGTTGATGCGATTTTCCGTGCTATCGTTGCATCGCTATAATTCTGCCGGCCTAAATCCGCGCCATACGCTTCTAATATCTCCGGGGATAAGTCTTGCCATTGGTGCATGCCAACTGCGCTGACGATATCGCGGAATTGTTGCAGGTCAGTAGCATAAGCCTCAAGTGTGTTGGCAGCATAGCCACGCTCCACCTTGATGTAGCGCAGAAATTGCTGAAGGTGCGTTTCCATAAAGTGCGTTGCAATCCTTTTTCGCTTGTAGTGACAAAACTGTGTGCGTAAAATCTTAAATTAAAACGTGATGCGCGAGCCGTGGTTAGACCATCATGTTTCATGCATCACGCCTTTTGATTTGTGAAGATCCGCTTAACAAAATTATAGCACAATCATTACATAATACCACCCATCTCACCCAGCGCCCACACCTGCTGCGCGATGCGCGCGGCAGCATCTGGGGCGGCCAGTGCGCGCGCGTGGGCAATCAGCTGCGCGCGCTGCTGCGGGTTGGCGAGCAACTGTTGTGTCGCCACGGCTGCTCTTTCCGGGCTGGGTGCCCATATCCCCGCCCCGTGAGTTTGCATGTATGCCACGTTACCCGTTTCCTGACCGGGCAATGCTGTATAGAGCACTAATGGTACGCCCATAAGAAATGCTTCTGCTAGTGTGTTTGGGCCAGCTTTAGTGACCAGTACATCAGCGGCGCGCATCCATACCTCTATGTTTGGCGCAAAGCCTGGTGTGATGAGTGGGGGGATAATCTGTAGTGCCGCCAGCTGTGTCTGGAGCGCCTGGTTATGCCCCGCTAACGCAACCAGCTGTGCCTGGGGGCAACGTTGCGCTACGGCAGTGACCACCTCTGCTAGCGGCCCCATGCCGTCGCCTCCGCCCACAAGTAGTATTAGCGGCCGTTCCTGGCAAAGTCCGAGCTGTGCTCGTGCCTGGGCGGGAGAGAGTGCCCGTGCCGTGCTAAACCGCCGCTGTACGGGCATTCCGGCAACCACAACCCGTTCTGGCGGCAGACCCCAATGCAACGCGCGCGCGCGGGCGGTTGGCGTGGGGGTGATGTACAGCTCGAAGCCTGGCGCGAACCAGCCAGCGTGAACTGTCGCCAAATCAAGAGCCACTACGGCTGAGGGGAGTGGGTAATCTAAATGTTTGCGTGCCAATTGGAGCGCACCGTTGGGGAGGGCGTGGAACGATACTAGCACATCTGGCGTAGTGTGGCGCAACAGATGGGTCAGTGCGCGTCCTATGTAAGGCCAGGTCAGCGCTGTGAGCGTGGCAACGACTACCGGGTGGTCGGTAAGGCGATAACCAATGCTCCAAGGGATGCCCCGTAACTTAACCATCGCGGGGTACCACTGCGGTAGGCGGTTAAAGGGCCAGCGCCCTAATGTGCACAGAATATCACTGAGCGTAATTTGTGCCTGTGCGCCATAATAGAGTTCCAATTCCTCTTTGACCGCCTGGACTGCGGAGCGATGCCCGCCACCGGTGTCAGAGAAAGTGAAGAGGAAGCGCTTCATGGCTCGTTAGGTAACTCGTTTGGATCTGGCCCGCGTTCCACAAAGCGTTTGATGCGGCTTTCGAAGCGGCTGCGCGGCACCAGTACATAATGCCCGCACTTGAGGCATTCCACGCCGATGTCTGCGCCCACGCGCAGAATGCGCCAGGCATCACCGCCGCAGGGGTGCGGCTTGCGCAACTGGATTACATCGCCCAAGCGCAAATTCAATGGTGGGGGCATGGGGGGCCTTTCTCTTAGCCTCTGCGGATGATAAAAGCCAGGCCCAATAATGCCACCTCCACTACGAAGATGAGCATCGTGAGGGCGTAGTGGTGCGGGGATAAGGATTTGCGTTCCATGTGTAATTGGGGATATTCGAGAAGGCGATAGCGGGGGAGTAATGCCGCACCGGCACCCAGCCCGGCGAGAAAGCCTCCTAGATGCCCCCACAAGCTGATTCCTGGCAGAAGTCCGATGCCTAAATTGATCAATACAGTCGTGAGAATATGCCGCAACTGCGAGCGACCATTAAGCAGAATATCCTTGTGTTGCACGAAGTAAGCTGCTAGAGCGCCCATCAGCCCCAAAATTGCTCCGGATGCACCAAGCGTGGGTTGATTGAGTGGGGAGAGGAGTGTGACCAGCACGCTTCCGCCTAACAGTGATAGGAAATACACTGCTATGAAGCGTTGCATACCGAATAACTTTTCCAACTCACGTCCTAAGATGTGCAGGGCATACATGTTGAAAGCGATGTGTGCCAGGTCGGCGTGAAGGAAGCCAGTGGTGAGCCATTGCCACCACATGCCGTAATAGAGCGCGGCGCCTGGAATCAACATACCGTAGAGTTTGAGTGTTGCGGGTAGACCGAAGAAAATAAGGATATTAAGCCCCAGCAAAATGTACGTGACCACCGGGCGTGTGGTGGGGAGCTGCAACTCGGTTCTGGGCGGCGGTGGGGTGAAGGGATAGTCAGGGTAGGAATGTGGCTCAATGGTCATAACTGCACCTGGCGCTGGTGTACGCGCAAATGTTCGGCGGTGATAATCGCCAGCACTTGATCCACAGCCATGTCCAACCCCCCATCCGGGTTGGCGACGACGTAATCGAAGTCCGGCAGCTGCTGCATTTCCTCACGCACCATCTCCATGCGCTGTTGCAACTGTGCCTCCGTATCTGTCCGGCGTTGGCGCAAGCGTTGCTCCAGTTCCGCCTCAGTGCAGGGATACAGGAAGATCAAAATTGCTTGCGGCGCGATCCGGCGCACTGTAGCTGCGCCTTGCACATCCAATCGCATGATGACATCCCTGCCGCTTGCCAGGGCTTCGCGTACCTGTTGCTTGGGGATGCCCTTGTATTGGTCGTAAACGAGCGCGTGTTCCAGCAGTTCATTCTCGGTAATCATTGACTTGAACTCGGCTTCGGAGAGGAAAAAGTAATCCACTCCATGCACTTCGTTGGGACGCGGAGGCCGCGAGGTTGCTGTGACTACGAAATGAAACGGTAGCCCGCGCGCTTTCAGCTGTTGTACCAGGCTGTCTTTACCTACTCCTGACGGGCCGGAAATCACAATCAAAAGCGGGACATCGCCCTGCGTATTCAGGGCTGCTGTTAGCGCGTTGATTTGCATAGGTTGCACCTCATCTTAGTTACAGGTATAATCAAACCGTGAAACCTGAAGAAAAAGAAAATGGCTTCACGTTTCATGTAGCCTAACTATACCACATTTACAACAGGAGTGAACAGATGCCGATCTACGAATATCGCTGTAGCAATTGCCGCCGCAAGTTCAGTATGTTCTGGCGTACTTACGAAGCGGCACAGGCGGGAATGGCTCGTTGTCGTCACTGCGACAGTGCGGATGTAACCCGGTTGGTTTCGCGCGTGCGTGTGGTGCGCTCCTCGGATAGCTTGGGCGACGATTTCGATCCTAGCGACTTTGGTGATCTGGATGAAAACGACCCTAAAAGCCTGGGGCGTTTTATGCGGCGAATGATGCAAGAGGCTGGCGATGAGGCCGGAGAACTAGGCTCGGAGTTCGAAGAAGTCGTGGATCGCCTGGAAGCGGGTCAATCGCCGGAAGATATTGAGCAATCCATGCCCGACTTGCTTGGCAGCGATGCTCCAGGTATGGGTGGAGACTTGGGCGGTTTCTAATACCAGGTCTAGCAACCACGGAGGTTTTCTATGGAAAATCAGACTTCACTAAGTGGCCGTTGGGCACTTATCTTGGGTGCATCGAGTGGGTTTGGCGCGGCGGCGGCAGTGGCCCTGGCGCGTGCCGGGATGCACATTTGCGGCGTTCATCTCGATCCGCGTCAGACGGTGGCGCGTGCCCAAGAGGTCGTCGCCACGATTGAGGCGACTGGGCAGCGTGCCTTGTTCTTTAACGTCAATGCTGCTGATGAACGTCGTCGGGCACGGGTCATCGCGCAGTTGCAAAGCGAGCTCGCTACTGCCGCGCCACCCTACCTGCACTTGCTCGTACATTCGTTAGCCTTCGGCAGTTTGCGCCCCTACATCGTCCCCCCCGGCGAGGTGGCTATTGACGGCGCGCAATTGGAGATGACATTGCGGGTAATGGCGCATAGTCTGCTCTATTGGGTGCAGGACTTGGTACAGGTCGATTTGTTGCGTGAGGGGAGTCGGGTCTACGCGCTGAGCAGCCTGGGCTCGCAGCGGGCCAGCGCCTATTATGGCGCGGTCTCGGCAGCTAAAGCGGCCTTGGAAAGCCATGCCCGCCAGCTAGCACTGGAGCTCGCGCCACGCGGGATTGCCGTCAACTGCCTCTTGCCGGGTGTGACCGATACCCCAGCTTTGCGCGCCATTCCCGGTCACGAGCGGATCCTGGCAGAAGTCGGGGCGCGTCATCCACGCGGACGGCTCACCACCCCCGAAGATGTAGCACAGCTACTGGTTGCCCTTGCCGCTCCGCGCATTACCTGGCTCTCCGGTGTAGTCATTCCCATTGATGGAGGGGAATCTATCATCGGCATCGGGTGATCAGCAGATGCAACGTGATACGTGAAGAAGTAATTATATTTTACTTGTCTACCGTACATTTTCCAAGTGCATACAGTTTTAGCTACGAATTTTACGAATTTCTTATTGTTTTCGTGTTAATTCGAGTGAATTCGTGGCAAAAATCTACAAGTGTACGGTAGCAAATATTTTACATCAATGTCATTAAGTTTAGGGCATAGACCTGATAGGTTTCAAGGCCCTGAGTTTATAACAGGTCGTTATTCACCGGTAAGATACTACCCAACCTAATTTGTGTGGAACCTGCCGGTCTTAACTTAGTGGCATTGTATTTTACATTATTGAGGTTTGACATTATGCCCTGCTATGATACAATACACTGAAATTTATACAAATCACTGATACTGTAAAAGTACTTGGATTTTTGCAATATCTGGTGAAACAGGAGTTGGCAGTGGAAGAGGTAAAAGGCGGCCCCGTAGATCCGCTCTCGATGGAAAGCCTGACGGAAGAAGCGCTGGAATTTGATGAAGCCCGGCGTGGACAATTGCGTGAAGGCATTATTCTTGAGGTGCGCAACGAAGGTCTCGTGGTAGATATTGGCGTCAAGCGTGACGGCTTTGTTCCCCGTGAAGACTTCAAGCATCTCGGAAATGTAGATTACAATCCCGGCGATACTGTGCCGGTTATGGTGGTCAAGCCCCACGGAACTGACGGCAACGTAGAGCTTTCGGTCTCCCAGGCCAAGATGCAAGAGGATTGGTTGGAGGCGGAGCGGCTGAAGAACGATGAAGGCGTGTACGAATCCGAGGTTCTCGAGGCCAATCGCGGTGGGCTGACCGTGCAATTTGGTCGTTTGCGCGGCTTTGTGCCGATGTCACAACTGATTGGTTTCACCCGCATTCGCCAGGCTACCGAGCGCCATCGTCGACTGCGCGCGATGGTGGGGCAGACGATTTTGCTAAAAGTCATCGAGGTTAACCGCCGCCGCAAGCGGCTTATCCTTTCCCAGCAGGCTGCGGCCAAAGAATGGCGCACTGCGCGTCGCCAGGATTTGTTGGAGGAACTTTCTGAGGGCCAGGTGCGCACCGGGCGGCTCAGCCAGATCACCGATTTCGGGTTGTTTGTCAACCTGGGTGGGCTGGATGGGTTGGTCCATGTTTCGGAGCTTTCCTGGGGGCGTATTGACCGTCCTGAAGACACGTTCCGCATTGGGCAACGGCTCAAGGTAAAGGTGTTGAGCGTGGATCGGGATCGCCAGCGGATTGCTTTGAGCATCAAGGCGCTTACACCTGATCCGTGGGAATCCGCGCCTGACCGCTACGATGAGGGTGATCTAGCACAAGGCAAAGTTACCCAGATTACTGATTTCGGTATCTTCATTGAGATCGAACCGGGCGTTGAGGGTTTGTTGCACAATACCGAACTGTTGGCGGCTGAGCAACGCGACGAGATCGAGATCGGCGACAAGCTGCTGGTTAAGATCATTCGTATTGAACCGGATCGCCGCCGCATTGGTTTGAGTGCGCGTCAGGTGCAGATTGAAGAGTGGGAACGCTGGGCTGCGGAGCAGGCCGCGCTGGAGGAAGCACGGGCTGCGGCCGCCGCTGAGGCAGCAGAGCTTAGTGCTGTGGATGACGAAGATGACGATGACGCCCCGTTGGGCCTTGTCGAAGCTGATGATGAAGACGTTGTCGCAGACGCTAGCGAAACCGTTGTCACGGACGACGACGCAGAAGATGTTGTTGAAGACGTTAGCGAAACCGTTGTTGCGGACGACGACGCAGAAGATGTTGTTGAAGACGTTAGCGAAACCGTTGTTGCGGACGACGACGCAGAAGATGTTGTTGAAGACGTTAGCGAAACCGTTGTCACGGATGATGATGTAGAAGTCGTCGTCGAAGATGCCAGCGAAGAGGCTCCCGTGGATGCAGCTGCCGAAGTTATCGTTGCGGATAACGAAGCGGATGCTGTTGCGGTAGTATAAATCAGGAGCAATACAACCGGATGGGTACCAAAGAGGAAAAAATTACAGTAGAAGGTGTCATTTCAGAGGCCTTACCTAGCACACAGTTTCGTGTGAAGCTTGACACTGGACACGAAGTGCTGGCTTACCTGTCTGGTAAAATGCGCAAATACTACATTCGTATTCTATTGGGAGATCGTGTGCGCGTGGAACTCTCACCCTACGATTTGACGCGCGGGCGTATCGTCTATCGTCACAAGCGGCGCATGGGCGACGATAACCCCGAAGTGGAATAAGCCACTAGCGCCACCCAATCGTCTTGTTGACGCCGGTCTGCGACATGCAGGCCGGCGTTTTCCATAGCGCTGCTGACTTCGGCGGTCTGTTCATCAAGGATGCCGGAGAGCACCACAGCTCCCCCACGTTTGACGCGCGCCGCCAGTCCGTTTTCTGCCATGCTAATCAATACTGGGGCCAGGATGTTCGCCAATACGAGATCATAGGTCCCGCTGACTTCGGCGAGCGAACCATGCACCAGTCGTATAGTTTGTGCCACGTCATTGTCGCGCGCATTGCGTCGCGCTACAGCCACGGCATTGGCGTCGTTATCCACTGCCACGACCTCTTCCGCGCCGAGCTTGGCCGCCGCCAATGCCAAGATACCTGTGCCGGTCCCTAAATCCAGCACGCGCATCCCTGGTTGGATCAAGTCTTCTAGTAGTTCTACACACAGTCGCGTGGTGGGATGCAATCCAGTGCCGAAGGCCATGCCGGGATCGAGCTCCAGCACTATCTCTCCAGATTGCGGCGTATACTCTCGCCACGAAGGTTTGATCACGACCCGCTTCCCGAGCGGTAACACAGGGATCGTCTCTTTCCAGCCGGACGTCCAATCGCAGTCAGCAATCTGGATGAAAGTAGGGTCAGGGATAGGCCAGAGCTGCCCTAAATGCCAGAGGGCTTCTTCGACTTTGCGCTGTTGTACGGGCAGTTCTTCATCCACCGCGAGGTAGGCGCGCACTGTGACTGGCCCAGTGGCAACGGGCGTATCGCCCAAGTCCAGCGCCACGCCCTGGGGGGCGTAGCGGCTCAGCACTTCGGCCACAGCCTCAGCCGCTTCTGCATCCGCTATTACACTAACTTCTAGCCAATCCATAGTGCCTCCCGCTCTCCAGACCTGGCAAACTTAACTTGCCTGGCCTGGTGTGTTACAATCAATTCTCACTATAGCCCCAGCGTCTCTTTAAGTCGCCCTATGAAGCTCTGTTTTTCTTCAATAATATTCTCCGTCCCCAAAGTTACGGCTAACTGTTCGAAAAGCTGCCGTTGATGAGCGTCAAGCCGGGTAGGAGTGGCAACATGTATGACGACTAATTGGTCGCCGCGTCCGTTGCCCCGGAGGTGAGGGATGCCTAATCCACGCAGACGGAAGGTGGTGCCGGATTGCGTTCCGGCGGGGATTGTAATGGTACGTTCCCCTTCGAGTGTAGGGACTTTGATTGTACTCCCCAACGTTGCTTGCGCGATATTGACCTGCATCTCCATTTGTACATCGTTACCGCGCCGCGTGTAATACGGGTGCGCTGTGACATGCAAATTTACATAGAGATTGCCCGGCGGCCCGCCGCGCTCGCCGGGATCACCCTCGCCTGCCAGGCGAATGTTGATGCCGTCTTCAACGCCACCAGGAATGCGTATGATTTTCTTGCGCTGCATACGCACGACGCCCCCGCCGCGACACTCGTGGCAGGGAGTGCGCACGGTGCTGCCCGTACCGCTACAAGTAGGGCAATTGGCGATATTGACGAACGATCCTAGAATGGTGTGTTGAACGCGGCGCACTTGCCCGGAGCCGTTGCACTCCTGGCAGCGTTCTGGTGAGGTCCCCGGCTCCGCCCCGTTGCCGTTGCAGGTGGGGCAAGGCTCCAATCGCTCGAACCCAATTTCTTTTTCCAGTCCGAACGCAGCTTCCTCGAACGAGAGGGTGGCATTCACACGTACATCGTTGCCGCGACGTGGGCCGCTGCGCCCGGTTTGGCCGAAACCGAAGCCGCCCAGGTTCCCGAATACTTCGGTGAAAATGTCGAATGGATCGCGGAAGCCGCCGAAGTCAGCTCCATTCATGCCAGCTGAGGGAACGGTGCCGTACCGATCATACATCGCGCGTTTTTCGGTATCGGAGAGCACTTCATACGCGGCATTGATTTCCTTGAAGTGCTCTTCCGCATTGGGTTCGCTACTTACGTCAGGATGGTACTTGCGTGCCAGTTTGCGATATTCCTGTTTGATTACGTCTGGCGCTGCATCACGCGATACGCCTAACACCGAGTAATAATCATTAGCCATGCATACTCCTTCAAAAATAGCAAATGGCAAATCTCAAATCTCAAATTGTGATGGCAACCGTTGGTTGGGCCTGTTGTAACCAGTGGTGGTCGTTCATTGAAAATAGTTGTAGTGCAGACTCGTAGGTGCAGAAAACTTACAGTGGGCCGTCTATTGCCGCCGGCGGTCATCCAGCGCCGGGCCACTGGGGGTGGTGGGTGCTTCGCCCAGGAACATGTGTCCAATCTCTTCTACTGTCTGAGTCAACAATAAGCTGTGTTCGCGCATCTTGTCCATGTCCCCGTGCTCCTTGGCTGCTTGCAATGCCTCCACTACCAGCGCGATACTCTGGCGCGCGGTCTCGGAAATTTGCGGTGCGGCACGTTTCAGAAATGCAGCCGCCATGTAGAGCGCATTATCCGCGTGGTTGCGCGCCTTGATCAGTTCCTGATAATGGCGGTCCCGCTCGCGGTATTGTTCCGCCTCACGCACCATGCGGTTAATCTCGATTTCATTGAGACCGCTAGAGGGAATTACCTGCATGGTCTGTTCGTGGCCGGTTGTCTGGTCAATTGCGGTTACATTGAGAATCCCGTCGGCGTCAATATCGAACGCGACTTCAATTTTGGGCGTACCACGTGGGGCGGGCGGTATTCCGTCCAGTACAAAGCGACCCAGGCTCTTGTTGTCGGCAGCATTGGGCCGCTCGCCCTGAACCACATGGACTTCCACCTGTGTTTGATTGTCCGTTGCTGTCGAGAAAATCTGGCTACGGCGCGTGGGGACGGTGGTATTGCGGGCAATCAAGGGCGTGGATACGCCACCCAATGTAACGATGCCCAACGTCAGCGGGGTGACATCCAGAAGCAAAATATCGTTTACTTCGCCGTTCAGCACGCCGCCCTGAATCGCCGCACCCAATGCGACCACTTCATCGGGATTCACGCCCCGGTGAGGCTCTTTTCCAAAGAACTCCGCCACGCGCTTGCGAATCAATGGCATGCGCGTCATGCCGCCTACTAGCACCACCGCATCAATTGCTTCGGGCGTGAGGCGGGCATCCTGCATCGCCCGTTGGCAGGGCGTTAGGGTGCGCTCGATCAGATCCAGCGTAAGCTGTTCTAACTGCGCGCGCGTCAATTCCATCTGCAAATGATGTGGCCCACGCGAGTCAGACATAATAAAGGGCAGGTTGATTTCTGTCTCCATCAGTGACGAGAGCTCAATCTTAGCCTTTTCCGCTGTTTCCCGGATGCGTTGCAACGCCTGACGGTCGTTGCGCACATCCACATCGGTCTGCTTGTTGAATTCCTTGATGATCCATTCCATGACGCGGTTATCCCAATCATCGCCGCCCAGGAACGTGTCGCCGTTGGTCGCGCATACCTCGAACACCCCTTCGCCCACATCAAGGATGGAAATATCGAAGGTGCCGCCACCTAGATCGAACACTGCGATCATGCCACTGTTGCTCTTCTCTAACCCGTAGGCCAGCGCAGATGCCGTCGGCTCGTTGATGATGCGTAGTACTTCCAACCCGGCGATGCGGCCCGCATCTTTGGTCGCCTGCCGTTGCGCATCATCGAAGTAGGCCGGTACAGTGATAACCGCTTGTGTTACCTCTTCGCCCAAGAAGCTTTCCGCATCGGCTTTGATTTTTTGCAGAATGAAGGCCGAGACCTCCGGCGGACTGTAGGCTTTGTCGCCTAGCAGCACACGCACATCCCCATTTTCGGCTTCTGCTACCTTGTAAGAGACCGTCTGAATCGCGCGCTGGATTTCCAGATCGCGGTATTTGCGGCCCATAAAGCGTTTGATTGAGAAGATCGTGCTTTCGGGATTGATCACGGCCTGGCGTTTTGCCATCTGGCCCACCAGACGTTCGCCATTTTTGGGGTTGATTCCCACAATGGAGGGGGTCAAGCGCGCGCCTTCTGCGTTGGGGATTATAATCGGTTCGCCTCCCTCGACCACGGCACACACCGAATTGGTTGTTCCCAAGTCAATGCCGATTACTTTGCTCATTGTGCGACCTCTCTACAGCTCTCTCATGGCAGACGCTTACGCGTCGTTAGGTTCAGCTGATGTTTCTTCTGGCGGGGTGACTTTGTCCGTAGCTGCGGGCGATTTTGCCACGACAACCAACGCTGGGCGTAGTACGCGCGCATTCAACAGATAGCCGTGTTGTGCCTCTGCCAGCAGGCAATCTTCGTCATATTCCGTCGTTTCTTGCGCGGCCACAGCCTGATGATAGAATGGGTCGAACGGGTCGCCGGGCGCGATAACGATCTGCGTTACGCCTTCTGTCTCTAGTACCCGGCGGATTTTCGCCTCGATCAGTGCGATACCGTCTAGCCAGCTATGCTGGCGCAGCGCTGCGGGGAGATTGGCAAAGGCCCGCTCGAAATCATCCAATACAGGCAGGAGTCTAGTCAACAAGCTGGCGGTTGCCATCACCTCCCACTCTTGCCGATCCGCCTCAGCCCGCTTGCGGTAGTTTGCTAACGTTGCCTGGGAGCGTTGCCAGCCGTCAAGGTGGTCGGCGGCGCGCTGTTCTGCATCTGCCAATGCGCTGCGCAGCGCTGCGATTTCGTCTGGTTCTGGCGCGTCAGCTTCTCTATCCTGCGGTTCTGCTTCTATAATCTCGCCTTCCAGGATTTCTTCATCTGATGATTGCATACAAGCCTCCGGGAAATCTTATTGTACTATAGCAATGTCTCATCACGTAGCGAAGGCCGGGTACCCCCGGTTTCGGGTTGGTACATATCGTAGACCAGCTCGCCCAATACATCGGCCACGAATCGCACGACCGAAATGGCTCGCCCATAAGGCATCCGCATTGGCCCGACCACGCCCAATGCGCCCGTAGCATAGTTAGCGACGCCGTACCGTGCCAGCACCAAACTGCACGCGCGTAAATGATCCCATCGCCCTTCCCCACCGATGATGACCCGCACCCCGCCCACGCCCACGGCAGGGGTTAGCGTATCAGCCAGCACGGCTTGCAACAAGCTGTGCTCCTCCAACACCTGCACGACCCCCGCTGAAGGTTCGCTGTCGGCAAATTCGGGTTGTTGCAACAGCGAGGCCAGCCCATGATGGTAGATTTCTTCATTGGGCGCGGATTCGCTTTTGCGCAATAGGCGTACAATTAGCTGAGCGATTTCGTGCTCCAATAGAGCGAATTCTTCCAGGCGCGCTTCAATTTGCTTCGCCCCCAGCCCGGTCAGGGACTGATTCAAGCGGTCGGCGATCTCACTGAGTTCCGCCTGGCTCAACGGTTCCTGAAGGGCCAGCATTTGTTGCTCGACCGTGCCACCTTGACACACCAGCACCAGGAGCACTGCCCGGCCATGCGTGGCGATCAATTCCAGGTGTTTGTAAAATGTATGGGCGCTGCGCGGGGCCGTGACCAGAGCCGCACCCTGAGCGGCACGCGCCAGCACCGAAGCTGCCAAAGGCATCCACTGCTCGATGTGATTGCGCGCTTGATAGAACTGGTGTGCAATCATACGCCGTTCGGTGAGAGGGAGTGCCTGCTCTTCCATCAGCCGTTCTACAAAGTAGCGGAATCCGCGCTCAGTGGGCACACGTCCGGCTGAGATGTGGGGCTGATGCAGATAACCTAAATCCTCTAGTCGCGCCATCTCATTGCGCGCTGTAGCTGGGCTGATGTCCAGCTTGTATTGCTCCACCAGCGTGCGTGAAGCCACTGGGAGAGCCGTACTTACATGCTCGCGCACAATCAGCTTCAGCAAAATCGCCTGGCGCAGAGTTAGCTCTGAGGGTTCGTTTTCCATAACTTTACTTTTATTAACTAATTAGCACTCCTACAGCAGGAGTGCTAACAATTCACAGATAATGATACCACGAAGCAAGCCACTGTCAATGTTGCGTTCGCAAATTTCGCTGCGATTTGCACTCGAAATACGAAGACCAGACCATACCTTACGTGATATTATCCCCTTCAACAGGCCCTGGTGGTGTGTGCCCTGAGTCCGCTGAAGGGTATTCTTTTACGCAAGTTTTGTAGCTACAACTCCAATTTAGCTATCGGTAACAAGGTGCTGGGGTAGGGCGGGATTTCTGGTTCGCGGCCTTCGTACACATGCCACTTACCGGGAATGCTCAATGCTTCCATTGCCATTGCCAGGTTGCCCATACAAATCCCCACATCGAAAAAACGATAGAGTTGCGCGGGGTCCTTGCCGTACTTAGGATTATCGGCATTGGTGAAGATATAAAGTACGCCTTTGCGCCACAAAAAGCGCCAGGGCTGCACATTGAGCGCGGATGGCGCGTGGCGCGCGGCTTCGGTGAGCGCGGCGAGCGCTTTGGGGGGTTCTGCGGGGTTTTCGAAGGATTCCTTGAAGAATAGCTTCTCTACAGGAAGACGCCCCGCTGAGCCATAAACTTGCCGCACGACACTATTGATGAGCTGCCCGCCACCGGTTGCCGGGCGACCAAAGATCAAAAATGCACCGATGTGCGCATCAGCAATGAGTGAGAAGCGCGCACGAATCGCAGCCTCCCGCCCTAACGTGCCGATGTAGCAGCAGCCGAGATCTTGCACCGTCAGGCGCACGACCAATTGTTGCATTCGGAACCCTAAATCCACTAATGGGCGCTGTTTTCCCAGGAGCGAGGGTAACAGAAAATGCGGCGGACTGAGAACGCGCCCGTAAGTGCCCATCGCGGCGACCAAGTCCTCCCCGGCAACGACATCACGTAGCAGCACCCGTAGTTGATTTTGGGCGACCAATGGTTGCGCCTGCACAAGCTGCTCGCGCACCGTTTCTAGTGTGGTCGCGTCAAGGTAGTCCGGTTGATAGCGGCGCACGGAGCGGCGGTTAAGAATTGCTTGATAGAGCTGGGGGTCTGTTGCCATATCAAGCGCCGCGCAATTGCGTGTGGTATAAAACCGAAGAGGCAATGATGCCAAAAAACGCAAGCACGGTCAAGGGGAGAAAGGGGATTTTGCGTCCCAGAGACTGTCCTTCAGCGACAGCGGTCTTGCGCGCTTGATGCTGCCGTGCTTCAGCGGTCAAGCCTAGGGTAAGAACCGCTGGCGCGGCGCTACAGAAAACACACATAATATAACCTCCATTCTATCCGATGCCTTCGACAGGTGCCGATGAGTCCGGTGGCTGAGCCTGCCGAAGCCTCTCCCGGTTGCCCTGCGCCGTGGCCTTTGCCGAGCGCAGACGCCTTTGACAAGCTCAGGCAACGATGAATCCGGTGGCTGAGCCTGCCGAAGCCTCTCCCGGTTGCCCTACGCCAGGGCCTTTGATGAGCGCAGATGCCTTCGACAGGCTCAGGCACCGGAAAAGCCCGGTGGCTGAGTCTGCCAAAGTCTCTCCGGTTAGCCTACGCCGTGCCCTTTGACGAGCGCAGATGCCTTTGACAAGCTCAGGTAACGATGAATCCGGTGGCTGAGCCTGCCGAAGCCTCTCCGGTTAGCCTACGCCGTGGCCTTTGACGAGCGCAGATGCCTTTGACAAGCTCAGGTAACGATGAATCCGGTGGCTGAGCCTGCCGAAGCCTCTCCGGTTAGCCTACGCCGTGCCCTTTGACGAGCGCAGATGCCTTTGACAAGCTCAGGTAACGATGAGTCCGGTGGCTGAGCCGGCCGAAGCCTCTCCCGGTTGCCCTACGCCAGGGCCTTCGACGAGCGCAGATGCCTTCGACAGGCTCAGGCACCGGAAAAGCCCGGTGGCTGAGCCTGCCGAAGTCTCTCCCGGTTGCCGTATGCCAGGACCTTCGACGAGCGCAGATGCCTTCGACAGTCTCAGGCAACGATACATCCGGCGGCTGAGCCTGCCGAAGCCTCTCCCGGTTGCCCTACGCCAGGGCCTTTGATGAGCGCAGATGCCTTCGACAGGCTCAGGCACCGGAAAGGACTGGCGGGCTACCTATCACACTATTATACAGCAACGGCTGCGGATGAAAATATCATTACCGAATGGCGCGCTGCAAGCTCTGAGCACCCCACACAAGACCGAAAATCGCTGTGCAGGTGAGGACAATCGCTGCGCCAGAGGCTACACTGTAATGATAGGAAAGGTACAATCCCACCATGCCAGAGAGGGCCGCGATGAGCGCTGCGATAGCCATCATCACCGGCAGGCGCTTGGTGAGCAATGAGGCCGTTGCCGCCGGCGTCACCAGCAGAGCCACCATCAACGCCACGCCCACCGTTTGCAGCGCGATGACTACGCATAGCGCGATAAGGATCAGCAGCAGCGACTCAAAGAGCTGCGCCGGGATGCGCAATGTCTCCGCCAGTACCGGATCAAAAGACAGTACCAAAAATTCCTTATAGAATGCGGCTACGGTCAACAGAATGCCGCCGCCAAAGAGTGCTACGCGCCACAAATCGGCATTCGAGACGCCCAACACGTCACCGAACAGGAAGTGCGCTAAGTCTACGCTATAGCTGCGCGCGGTGGAAATTAGCGCGATGCCCAGTGCAAACAGCCCAGCAAACACGATACCGATGGCGGTATCCTCTTTGAAGCGCCGACCCTGGCTCAAGCGGCCAATGCCTAGCGAGGCCAGCACGGCTGTGACCAGCCCCCACCAAAACAGCGGTTCGCGTGCGCCGCCGCCCACCAAATAGCCAATCGCCAGACCGGGCAACATCGCGTGCGCCAGCGCATCGCCAAAGAACGCCATGCCGCGCAGCACCACATACGTCCCCACCACTGCGCACACGATGCCCACCACAATCGCCGCGGCCAACCCCCGCACCATGAACGCATAGCGCAGCGGCCCGACAATCCAATCCCATAAAAGTTCCATCAGTGCTTGTGCCCTTCGCAACAGGTATCACTCAGCGCCAACTCTGTCCCGTTGACCGGGATCAGGCGCAACTGTCCGCCGTAAGCCGCTAGCAGATTCTCGCGCGTAAACACCGTTTCGGGTGGCCCGAACCCTAATAAACGTCGGTTCAGCAACATCACGCGATCAAATTGCTCGGCGGCCTGGTTCAAATCGTGCGTCGAAAGCATCACCGTCACTTGCCGTGCGCGCAGCGTCTCCAATACCTGGAAGATGCTCTCTTGCGCGGGGACATCCAAGCCGGTAAGCGGTTCATCCATCAACATCAGCTCCGCCTCCTGCGCCAACGCGCGTGCGATGAACATGCGCTGTTGCTGCCCGCCGGAGAGCTCGCCGATTTGCCGCCGCGCCAACACGCCCATGCCCACCAGCTCCAGACACTCCTGCACATAGTCCCAATCGCACTTGCGTGGGCGGCGCAACAGCCCCAACTTGCCGGTGCGCCCCATCATCACCACATCGGCCACCGTCACGGGGAAGTCCCAATCCACCAGACTGCGTTGCGGCACATAGGCGATGCAGATGTGCCCGCCCGGCCCGGCCCCGTAAACGCTGATCTCGCCCCGTACCGGCGTGAGCACGCCCGCGATGGCCTTGAGCAGCGTGCTTTTGCCCGCGCCGTTCGGCCCTATCACAGCCACCCGTTCCCCGGTTTGGAGGATGAAGCTCAACTGCTCCACAGCCAGGTGGCCGTCGTAGGCCACATCTAAAGCTGCTACTTGCAGAATAGGCGCACCCGGTTGGTGCGCCACATGCTGCCCGGCATACGCAGAAGACCAGAATTTGTTGGGTAAGGTCACAAGTGCTCCTGAGTGTGAAACGTGATATTTGTCGCTTGTCGTTTGTCGCTTGCTGCTTGCTGCTTGCTGCTTGTGGCTTGTCGCTTGTTACTTGAGCGCGCCGACAATCGCATTCACATTATACCGCAGATATGCCAGATAAGTGGGCGCGTCGCCGTCGGCGGCGGTGAGCGAGCCGGTGTAGAGGTAGACGAGCTGCACGCCGGTATCCTCGGCCACGCGCTGTGCCAACGCCGGATTGACCGTGCTGCCGACGAACAGCGCCGGGACGTTGTAGGCGCGGATAGCATCTTCGAGCGCGGCTAGCTCCTGCGCGGAAGGCTGCGCCAGCGTGCTGTAGCCCGGCACGACCGCGCCCAACTGCTCCAGCCCATAGTGCGCGGCGAAGTACCCAAAGATCAGGTGATCCGTCACCAGCACCCGGTTAGCCGCTGGGATTTGGGCAATCTGCTCGCTGATCCAGGTGTCCACAGCGCGGAGCTCCTGCCGGTAGGCGGCGGCATTGGCGCGGTACACGGTCGCATGGGCGGCATCCAGGCGGCTCAGGGTTTGCTCGATGGCATCCACCCACACCAACACGTTGCGCGGCGAAGTCCAGGTGTGCGGATCCATATCGTGATCGTGGTCATCGTCATACAGCGCATCATCGTGATGGGAATCGTCATCGTGATCATGCCCGTGATTATCATCGTGATGGTGATCGCTTTCAAACTCCAAAAGCGTTACGTCAGCAGAGAGATCTACGATTTCGGCATTGCCGCCGGCATTGGCGAGCAACTGCGCGAGGAATTCTTCCAGGCCCGCCCCATTGATGAAGACGACATCTGCATCGCTTACCGCAGCCACATCTTGCGGCGTGGGCGAGAACGTGTGCGGATCGCTGCCTACCGGCAACAGCACCGTGAGCGCGATCGCATCGCCGCCAATCTGCCGCACCACATCGCCCACGATGGTCGTGGTCGCCACTACCTTGAACTTGTCGGTAGACGCGGCTTCCGGCGCGCGACACGCGGGCAAGCCCCCCAGGTTCAAGATAACGATAAGACTAAGTAGAAAAACTTTGCGTGACATCAGATACTCCTTTCAAATGGCAAATCACAAATCTCAAATCGCATGGCGTGTGTATTTGCTATACGTGCTGCTAATGCGGGATTGGTAATCGCGTAATTGAAAATTGTTTTCAATAAGCGTGTAAAAAAAGCCGCGCGGATCAGACAACCTGGCACGCTGGGCACAGTCCCACGAGTTGCAGTAGATGCTCTTCTACGCGGTAGCCGGTATTCACCTGCACCTCGGCGATGAGGGTTTCCAGCCCTTCGCAGCCGGGGAACTCGACCGCGCGTCCGCAGCCGCGACAGAGCAGCGCGTGCCGGTGGCCCGGCGCGGCAGGCAGGTAGCCGTGGCAGCCATCCTCACGGTGGACACGACGCACCAGCGACAGGCGCTCCAGCACATCCAGCGTGCGGTAGATGGTGACGAGTCCCAGCTTCGGGTGCTCTGCGCGCCCGCGCTCCAGCAGCTCCAGTGGTGCCAACGGTGTATCCGTAGCACGGAGCGCAGCGATAATCGCGCAACGCGATGCGGTCAAACGATAACCGGCTTCGGCCAAAGCAGCTTCCCAGGGCATTAGTCTATGTCCTTATTGAAAAACATTTTCATTATTGTAACGTCATTGCGGAAAGTGTCAAGCGCTTCACCAGATATTTGGCAATGCAGCAAACTTGGGTATACTATGCGTGAAACGTGAGACGTAATGCGTGCCGGAGAATCCTCACGTTTTAGATGAAATTCGCCATTCGCTATTTGAGATTTGCCGATTTTCAACGAGGAGGCTCACCGTGCGCAAAGATGAACTTACCCCCCGCCAACAGGGGCAACGGGCAGCATTTGTTATTCGATTGCAGGAGGCTGGCTGGGAGGAATCGGCTTTCAATCGGCTCTTCGATCAGGGCAAAATGACACCCATTGAGGCGCAGCTGCTGTGCCACAATCCGCATCTATTGTTGAGTGTGAGCTATCTGGCAGGCGCCGGCCAATTATCACTGGAGGTGCGCGATCCGGAGAGCCACGCCGGACTGGCCCTGGTCACGGTGTTTGGCGACCGGATGGCGGAATGGCTCACTGTGGTGTTAGTGCACCAGAAGCGGCTGGCGCCGGAGAATTACCGTGAGGTTTTCGAGGCGCTTAGTACGGCTTTCCCGGAGAGTGTGTTGGAGCTGGTGGTGTCTGGGGGACAAGTTCACCTGCCGCTATCCGACCCGCTCGCGGAGCGCTTGCTCGCTGCGCCCTGGGAAGATCATGCGTTGCAGCACTACACTACCTATCTCACACCCGAAGAGTTGGCGCGCTTGCAGGATGAAGTGGTGCAGGGGTAAGGGTACGACTGGCTCAGGCTTGTGATTTGAGATTTGAGATTCGCCATTCATCATTTTTTTAGGAGGCGCTTATGACCGTGCATCCATTGGCCGGTAAACCGGCTCCCCGTGAGTTGTTGATCAATGTGCCGCGCACCGTCGCCGCGTACTACGCCTATCAGCCTGATCCTGCCGACCCTACCCAACAGGTGGCCTTCGGCACGTCCGGGCATCGCGGCGCTTCGCTCGACCAGAGCTTCAATGAGGAGCACATCCTGGCAATCTGTCGGGCTATCATCGAGTACCGACAGGCGCAGGGGATCACCGGCCCGCTCTACATCGGCATGGATACGCACGCGCTCTCGGAGCCGGCGCTGATGACCGCCGTAGAGGTGTTCGCCGCGCATGAGGTGGAGATTGTGCTGCAAGCGGGTCTGGGCTACACGCCGACCCCTGTGATTTCCCACGCCATCCTCACGCACAATCGCGGGCAGAAAGCGGCGCTGGCGGATGGGATCGTCATTACGCCATCGCACAATCCTCCCGGCGATGGTGGGTTCAAGTACAATCCGCCCAGCGGCGGGCCGGCTGACCCGGAGATCACCGGGGTCATCCAAAAACGGGCCAACGCGCTGTTGGCGGAAGGGGTGCGCGGTATCCGGCGGATGCCGTTTGCGCGCGCGTTGCACGCGCCCACCACGCGGCACTATGATTATATCCAGCCGTATGTGGACGATTTGCGGAACGTGCTGGATATGGAGGCGATGGCGCGCGCTGGGCTGAAGCTGGGCGTGGATCCGCTCGGCGGCTCCGGCGTGGCGTACTGGGAGCCGATTGCCACGTTGTATGGATTGGATTTGGAGATTGTGAATCCAGTGGTTGACCCCACGTTTGCGTTTATGACGGTGGACAGGGACGGTAAAATCCGCATGGATTGCTCCTCGCCCTACGCGATGGCGGGGCTGATTGGTCTGAAAGACCGCTTCGATGTGGCGTTCGGCAACGATCCCGACTATGACCGGCACGGCATCGTCACGCCCCAAGGGTTGATGAATCCGAACCACTATCTGGCGGTGGCGATTTGGTATCTGTTCCAGCATCGCCCCGGCTGGCGGGCGGATGCGGCGGTGGGCAAGACGTTGGTTTCCAGCTCGATGATTGACCGGGTGGCGCAGCACTTGGAGCGGCGGCTGGTGGAGACGCCGGTGGGCTTCAAGTGGTTCGTAGAAGGGCTAGCGGATGGTTCATTTGGGTTCGGTGGGGAGGAGAGCGCAGGCGCGGCCTTCCTGCGGCGCGATGGGACGGTGTGGACGACCGACAAGGATGGCATCATCATGGCGCTGCTGGCGGCGGAGATTACCGCTGTGACCGGCAAGAATCCGGCGGAGCATTACACCGCGCTCGCAGCGCAGTTTGGCAGCCCGGTCTATGAGCGTATGGATGCGCCCGCGACCCCGGCGGAGAAGGCGGTGCTGAAGGCCCTCGCGCCGGAGCAGGTGCAGGCCGCGATGCTGGCGGGCGAACCGATTCTGGCCCGGCTCACGCGTGCGCCCGGCAACGGAGCCGCTATCGGTGGGCTGAAGGTGGTCACGGAGAATGGCTGGTTCGCTGCGCGGCCCTCCGGCACGGAAGATGTGTACAAGATCTATGCGGAGAGCTTCCTGGGTGTGGAGCATTTGCGGCGCATTCAGGCCGAGGCGCGGGAGATTGTGAGCGCGGCGTTGAGGGTGGGGTAGCACGGTAGACGGTAGACGGTAGACGGAAATTCAGATGGGGCGCACTTTACGTCTAAGTGCGTCCCACCTTATTGGGAAGCGTATGACAGATACACAATCACTCATCAAAAGTCGGGAAGAGGCGCAGTACGAGGAAGCCTTCGAGGCTATGGTGCGCCATTTGGAGGAGCGGCGACGCACGGATCGGCATTTTTCGCCGGAGGTGATGCGCCGCTATCTCAAGGATGCGTATTTCTGGCAGGAGTGCGATTGGCTCGGCAATGGCGCGGTATTCGATACGAATGTGGCTGCCATCATCGCCGCGCACGAGCATGTGCTGGCGGAGTGGGAAGCGGAGGAGAAAGAGTAAAGTTCCCTGCAAATGCGCACGGTGGTATGAGCATTAGCAAAAGCGTGAAACGTGATGCGTGAGACGTGATCAGAAAGTCTTCACGCATCATGTTTCACGTTTCACGTTTTACGTTACAGACAAGGAGCAGATTGTGCTAAATCCCGATTGGCTACTTTCAGTCCACCATGACGGTTCGGAGAAGTATGTCTCGGCGTTGACGCCGCGACTGGGCGAGACGGTGCAGCTGCGCTTGCGCACCGGCGCGGATGCGCCTATCAGCCGGGTGTTCTTGCGGACGTTTCCCGATGGCGAGCAACGCCTGCAACCGCTGGAGCGCGGCCCGCGCGAAGGTCCGGCGCAATGGTGGCAGATCGCGCTGCCCATCGAGGAGCCGAGCGTTCACTATCGCTTCATCCTCGAAACCACAGAGGGCCTGTGGCACTATAGTGCCGCCGGGCCAAGCCGTGTGCATCCGCTCGATGCGACCGATTTCCGCATCCTGGCCGATTACACGCCGGCGGCGTGGGTCATGGAGAGCGTGTTCTACCAGATTTTCCCAGATCGCTTCGCCAACGGCGACCCTGGCAACGACCCACGCCCTGATGAGTGGGAATATCGCGGCTCCCGCCCGGCTACCTATCCGTGGGGCGAGTTGCCGCCCGAAGACCAGCCTTACACTATCACTTTCTACGGCGGCGACTTGCAAGGCGTGTTGCAACGGCTGAATTACATCGAGCAGCTCGGCGTCAACGCCATCTACCTCAATCCGGTCTTCACCGCGCACTCCAACCACAAGTACGATGTGAACGACTACGACCAGGTTGACCCGCACTTGGGCGGCGATGCGGCGCTCATCGCGCTTAGCGAGGCGCTGCACGCGCGCGGGATCCGCTACCTGCTCGATATTGTCCCCAATCATTGCGGCTACTGGCACAGCTGGTTCCAGCGCGCGCGGGAAGATCGCTCCGCACCGGAGGCCGAATTCTTCACCTTTGGCCCTGGCCCGGAGGATTACGCCGCCTGGCTGGGTGTATGGACGCTGCCCAAACTCAATTATCGCAGCCAGGAATTGCGCCGCCGCATCTATCGCGGCAAGCGGAGCGTGTTCCGCCGTTGGCTGCGCCCCCCGTTCAATGCCGATGGCTGGCGCGTGGATGTGGGCAACATGCTGGCGCGACAAGGGCCGTCGCAGCTGGGGCGCAAAATCGTGCGCGGTATCCGCAAAGCCGTCAAAACCACCCGCCCCGACGCCTACTTCATGGCCGAAAACTTCTTCGACGCCACGCCGCAGCTCCAAGGCGATCAGTGGGACGGGGTGATGAACTACCAGGGGTTGGCGTTGCCGCTGCACGCCTGGTTGCGCGGGGTTCACATCGGCGCGATTGGGCTGCCGGAGGCGCTTACCGGCCCGGCCACCGCTACCGCCACCCTGGTCGAGAGTTGGCGCAGTGTGCGCGCCGCCATCCCCTGGGTGATGGCCCTACAGCAGTTCAACGTCCTCAACAGTCACGACATCCCCCGCATCCGCACCATTATGGGCGAGAACGACGCGCTGCACCGGCTGGCGGTGGTGGTACAGTTCACCTATCCCGGCGCACCGTGCGTATATTATGGCGATGAGATCGGTCTGGTGGATCAGCCGCGCGTGGGCCAGCGCGCCTGCATGGAGTGGGACGAGCAGCGATGGGATTACGATTTGCTCGATTTTTACCGGCGGCTGATCGCCCTACGGCGCACGTCGCCGGTTTTGCAGCGGGGCGGGTTCCAGGTGTTGGCGATGGAAGAGGACACACTCGCGTACCAGCGGGAAGCGCCGGAGGGACGCGTGCTGGTAATTGCGCATCGCGGGGAACAGCCCCGCGCCGCCGGGCCGCTCGCGGTGGCGCACGCTGGCATCAGCGATGGCGCGCGCTTCGAGGAGTATTTCACCGGGCAGACGGCGCAAGTAGCCGGCGGCGCGCTGCTGCTGCCGGAGCTGTCGCAGGGAGCGACGGTGTGGGTGGAGATGCGTGAAACGTGAAGCGTGAAGATAATCACGTTTCACACAGTTGACAGAATTGCAGGTTGGCATAAGCTAACACTATAATCAAGCTACCACCTGGGCTGATGCAGAGATTTTAGGACACGGATTTTACGGATCACACGGATTTTTCTGGTTCTTATCCATAAAATCCGCGCAAATCCGTGTCCTACAAGCCTTCTGGCGAACAGGTAGCATTGGATTACTATCCCCATTATTTAGCAGGATCGAATTCACAAAGAAGGAGTTTTTTGGCGATGGGCAATCGAATCGAATTTACCGGCAATTACAGCGACCACAGCACAGATCGCGGGTTTCAATTCGAGTTCTTCTGCGGGCGGTGCAGCACCGGGTATCGCACCCGCTTCAAACCCTGGGCAGCGGGGACGGCGGCCTCGGTCATGGATACCGCCGGCAGCCTGCTGGGTGGCATCTTCAGCAGCGCGGCCAACATCACCGAGCGGGTGCGCTCAGCCGGGTGGCAGACCGCGCACGATGACGCCTTCGTCGCCGCAATGGAGGAACTGCGCCCGGATTTTGTCCAGTGTCCGCGCTGCTCCGCCTGGGTGTGCAAGAAGAGCTGCTGGAACACCAAGCGCGGCCTGTGCAAGAACTGCGCGCCTGACCTGGGCGTGGAGATGTCTGCCGCGCAAGCCAGTCGCTCTGTGGAAGAAGCCTGGGCACACGCGGCCATGGCAGAAGAGGATAAGAAACTGGACGAGAAAGAATGGCGGCAAACCATTCGCGCCTCCTGCCCGGCGTGCGGTGTGCCGCTGGCAACCAATGCCAAGTTCTGCCCGGAGTGCGGCGAGCCGCTCAAGCGTAAGCAGCACTGCACCGATTGTGGCGCGGAACTCACACCGGGGGTCAAGTTCTGCCCGGAGTGCGGGGCCAAAGTCGCCGGAGCGCCGGGGGGCCAAAAGGGCCAGGCGCACACAGGAGAGTAGGTAAACACTTCCCCCGTCTTGGAGTGAGAACTCCGGGGCGGGGGAAGTGATTTTATGTACCCTCACGAAACTAATTCACAATATACTTACATGAATGATTCCTTTGTATTACAAAATTAAAACTAGCATACTCGTAAACCGGTTAAAACGCACGATATCAATTTTGATTATCTGCTGGCTTTTATTGGCAATATGTTCAGCGCAAATTTCACGAGCAATCCTTGTTGACGCAACGGCTATTACTATCTGCCAGCGGCCATTCCGGGAAGCTATTGATTGGGAAGGTCTGATGTGGTCACCACCTGAAATGCAATCGTTGGCTGATACTGAATGGGAAGAAGTATTGTCCATAATGATACCACAGGTTATTGCGGCTGGTGAAATTTTTCTTAATAATTGTGTGGATTTTGAATCCCCTCTATCAGAGCAAGCAGAAATCTTGGTAGATATGGAGGAATTAGCAACCATGATTTATCCTTCATATTTACTGCCGCCTAACTGGCAAGAGCAAAATTCCCATTCTGCCCAGGTCCAACTTGTAAATTTAGATAATGATGACTCAAGCGAGTTATTGCTTGCTGCTAGAATTATTAATCCAACCGGTAATTTCTATGTTATTTACAATTTAAGCGATAGTACGCAAACATGGCATGGAACCCTTGTGTGGCCGGGTAGTGACGGTGATTATTCATTGTTTCACTCGTATGCTGGAGAGCCAACAATACACCGGCTCAATTTTGCTAATAGTGATAAACGCTCTTATGTATTGGTAGTGGGAAGATTCCACGGGGCAGATCACTCTGTAGAACAAGTTGGAGTTTGGCGATGGGAAAACGCTCGCCTTGAAACAATACTAAAAATTACATTGAGCGATTGGTGTGGGCCAGATTGGCATAACTGGAGAATTATAGAAAAGGGTATTATGGTAAATGCCACTGCTTCAACCACACGATGCGAGGCAAGAGACACGGTTTTTTATTACCTAGAAGAGGGTCAATTCACAAGTACAACACCATGAGCGATGTGTGGCTGGTCAATTTTTTTTTTGTAACTGCTCGGGTTCAAACTTTATCTGTCATTGCGCGCCACGTCTCCGTGGCGCCCATTCGTCTGCGAATGGCGCAATCTCGAGTATGAAAGAGATTGCGCCGTTCGGAGACGAACGGATGCCGCAGCCGTCTCGCAATGACAAGACTGAGTCGTTACCTTAAAACACTCAAAGCGAATTGAGGCTAGTGCTTTGTCTACCCTAAAAATTCGGGTAGAGTCGTTTCAGTTTCACGTGGGCGTCGTCAGTCTTAAACTGCCAATCGACCGCACGTTGTTTATCATTGGTTTGGATCGTCCAGGCGGCGATCTCCTGTTGCAGGTCGGCTAGGTGACCAATCCGCCGCCCGGTCAGGCATTGGCGAGTCAGGGCACTCAACTCGCACTCGGCAATATTGAGCCAACTTCCGTGCTTCGGCGTGTAGACAAAATCAATGCGTTTGATATAGGCGCGGGCGACGGCAGGTTCAAACACCGTATAGAAAGCCCCTTTGGTGTGGGTGTTGAGATTGTCCACCACCAAGGTAATGCGTTGGCCCGCATAGCGGGTATCCAGTAACTGCGCAACTTCTTGGGCCCAATCGGCTTTGGTGCGCTGGGGGCGGGCCGTAGCGGCCCGCCAACCGGAGAGCGGTTCGGCGAACATGAAGATACACGCGGTGCCATTGCGTTCATATTCGTAGTCCACCCGCGCCCCATGTTCCGCAGTTGCAGGTACCGGGACCTTAGTTTCCAGCAACAGTTGATAAGGCTGCTCGTCCATTGTCACCAAGGGCTGCTGTGGATTGACCGGCTGGGCATACGTGTCCAGGACTTCTTCCATCCCCGCGACAAATTCAGCATCCTGATCAGGAGGAATGACCCAGTATTCCACCATGCGCTTGGTGATCCGGTTCTTTTTCAAGATTTGGCGAACGGTTTCGGGACAGATACTCGGCACAATCTCTAACACGACTAACTGCTCCGCCAACAACCGCAACGACCAGCGACCATAACCGGCCGGTGGTTTGCCGAGTCTTAACGCAATCACTTGTGCTTCGCCTTGCCCATCCAATTTGGGCGGGGTTGGTGGGGTAGCCCGCTGCTTACCATGTAAAGCTATCTGGAACCCTTCCGTCACCAAGCGTTCGCGCAACTTTTCTACTGTCCGGACACGCGCATGATACGCTTTGGCAATGTGTTCATCGGTCCAGCCGGGGCCATTGACATCGGTTTGCAATAACATATAGGCTCGCCGGACTTTACTCGCACTACCTTTCAGTTTCTTGATCACTTCATGACACTCGGCCTGTTCGGCTTCGGATAAACGCACAATATACTTTTTCAGGGCGGGCCTCCTCAGTAGGAATACGGCTTAGTTTCTCCTACTTTGATGCCCCCGCAACCCGAATTTTTAGACTGGACAATGCACTAGTTTGTAAAGTGGCTCATCTCCCACTCTTCCGGTTTGAATTATTCCCACGCCAAGTAGCCTGCTGTGCGTAGAACGCGAAGTTTCGACAAATTTCTACGCTTTTTGTCAGTTTCACGTTTTACCTAACTTGTGCTACACTATAAACGATTCTGCACCTTAGTTGGATGCATCGTCGCGCACGTTCCTTGCTCTGGGGTGCATTTGAGTGAAATAACGGACTGGGACCGATTGAGGCAATGAGATGAGCAAACTAATCAATAACCGTTACCACGTCGTCGAACAATTGGGCACGGGTGGGATGGGCACGGTCTACCTGGTGCAAGATCCCCAGCGTGCCAACCAGACCCTCACGCTCAAGATGATCCGCACGGATTTGATTGACGAGCGTAGCCTGGCCCAGTTTAAGTACGAGTTCACCGCGTTGGCGCAGCTCTCGCACCCCAACCTCGTTGCCGTCTATGATTTCGGCGTGATTCCCGACACTCGCGATTATTTCTACACGATGGAGTATGTGCCCGGCGAAGACCTCCCCAACGTGGCGCAACGCTACGCCGAGCAAGCTTCTGGCGAGTATGGTTGGCTCTACGAAATTGTCGTGCAAATCTGCCGCGCTTTGCAGTACATCCACTCGCGCGGCTTCATCCACTATGATGTCAAACCCCGCAACATCCGCCTCATGCCCGATGGTAACGTCAAACTCATGGACTTTGGTCTCATCGGCGAGGCGCGCGGCGCAGGGCAGCAGCGCGTGCGCGGCACACCGGAGTACGTCGCGCCAGAGCTGGTGCGCGGTGATCCGGTAGATCAGCGCGCCGATCTTTACTCGCTGGGCATCTCGCTCTACGAGGCTGTCACCGGGCGGTTGCCCTTCACCGGTGAGAGCAGTATGCAAATCCTCCGCCAGCACGTTGAAGAGCGCCCCCTTCCCCCCCGGCGGCTGGTCGAAGGCCTGCCCTCCGCCTTGCAAGACCTCATTCTCAAGCTGATGGCAAAGGAACCGGTCAACCGCTACAGCAGTGCGAACGCCGTCATCCAGGCCATTAACGAGCTTACCGGGCTGGATTTTCCGGTAGAGACGAAAGAGACTAAGCTCGGTTATATCCAGAGCGGTAACTTCGTGGGCCGCGAGTTTGAGCTGGCGCGCTTGCAAGGGTTGTTGATGCGGATGGTGCAAGGCCAGGGGCGGCTCATGCTCATTACCGGGGCGGCGGGTGTGGGCAAAAGCCGCCTGGTGCGTGAGTTGCGCTTGCGTGCTCAGATGCAGCGCGTCCTGGTCTTTGAGGGCGTTTGCTACGAACACGCCCGCTATCCTTATCGCCCGTGGGTCTCCATCTTCAGCCAACTGTTGACCCACCGCCTTGCCGATCAAACCGATCCACCGCCTACCTGGTGGCACGGGCTGGCCCGGTTGATGCCTGAACTCGCCGGGTACTTAGGCCCTGCTGCTGCTGTGGAAACCGGGCCGGTGGATAAGATGCTCCTGATGGATACTGCCAGCCGCTTCCTGACGACCTTTGAGCAACCGCTCCTACTCGTGTTGGAGGACTTGCACTTTGCCGACAACGAAACGGTTGAACTGTTAGCCTACATCGCGCAGCGTGCCCCCCAGGGGCGCATTTTGCTTTGCGGTCTCTACCGCGATGAGGAAATCGGAGTCTCGCACCCGCTAGGGGCTGTTGTGCGTCAGGCGCGTGCAATTAGCCGCCGTAGCGAAACTCGCACCTCCAGCTCGATGTCCGGTGACCGCCCTTACGAGCTCCTGCGCCTGGAACCTCTTACGGAAGAAGACGTAAGCGACTTCATCGGCTCGATGTTGGGCGTGCGCGATCTGCCCGGTGGCCTGCTGACCCGCGCGATGGCCGAGACTGGCGGCAATCCCCTCTTCATAGAAAGCCTCATGCACAGTTTGGTGGATGAGGACCTGCTCAGCTACGATGGCGAAACATGGGCGATTGACCTGGAACGGCTCACTCAAATCCCCGCCAGCATTCAAGCCGCTGCCAAGCGCCGCCTGGAACGGCTTAACCTGGAGAGCCTCGACCTGCTCCAGTGGGCTGCGGTGCTGGGGCATTGGGTAGACCTCACCTTGCTCGCTGCTGTTGTCAACCGCCCGCCGGAATATGTCTATGGCGTGGTGGCCCGCGCTGCGCAACAACACGTTCTGGCGCAGGGCGAACAGGCGGGGCAAACCACGTATCGTTTTAGTGATGATCAGATGCGTGAGGCGATCTACAGCACATTGCCCGCCGGGGAGCGCGCGCAACGCCACCAACACGTCGGCAATGTACTGCGCGGCTTCCAAGAGGAGCGCGAGATCGCCGAGCTGCTGGCCTGGCACTTCGAGCGCGCCGGCGATTTATCCCAGGCGCTTGCTTACTCGCAGCTCGCTGCTGACCGCGCCCGTGCCATCTATGCCATTGAATCAGCTGTGCGTCTCTACACTCAAGCCCTCGCTTTCGTGCAGAATCATCCCGAATTGGCCGACCCGGAGCAGGAATACGCCATCCTTGCCGGACGTGCTGAAGAATACCAGCTCATGGGTGAGCGGGAGAAGGAAAAAGCCGACCTGGACGCGATGTCCCGCCTGGCGGAGCAGCTCAATGATATTCCCCGGCTAATCCAGGTGAGCACCCGGCGTGTGACGTTGGCAAATCAGTTGGGCAATCAAGTTGAAGCGCAACAAACCGCAGAAACTGCGCTGGCGCTGGCGCGGCAGATTGGCGACCGGCAGTTAGAGGCTGAGAGCCTCACTGCGCTTGGTCTGGTCATCATGGCACAAAGTGAGTATGCTACAGCGCAACAACACTACGAAGCCGCGCTAGAAATCTACCATGCCCTCGGCCATGAAGAAGGAATCGCCCAATGCTGTTGGCGACTGGGTAATATTCTGCGCCGTACAGGGCAATCAGCCCAGTCGTATTTTGAGCAAGCGCTGCACATCTACCGCAAGATTGGCGATCGCAAGGGTGAATCTGATACATTGAATGCCTTGGGCGTTGCGGCTATTGATTATGCGGAGCGCCGCGCTTATTATGAGCAGTCGCTGGTTATTTCACAAGCCATCGGCGACCGTACCGGACAATCACGTTGCTATAACAACCTGGCCCTGGTTTACTGGTCTTTGGGACTCTATGGCCGCGCCCGTGACTACATGGAACAGGCTGTCCAAATTCAGCGAGAATTACAAGGCCGTACCGCGCTGGCCTATTATCTGGAAAGCATGGGGCGCGTCTACTTTGAATTGGGCGAATATCAGCAAGCCCTCCAGTGCTTTGAGGAAGGCCGCGCGTTGACCATGGATATAGGTGAGCGTATCAATGAAGCTCTCTATTGGTTGGGCATCGGGCGCGTGATGCGCGCGCGGGGCCGGCTTCACGAGGCGCGCGATTTGCTCCAGATGGCCTGCGATATTTTGCGCGAACTCGATGCGATGACGCATCTGCCGACGACGCTGGCCTGGCTGGGCATCATCTATCTTGACTTGGGCGATTGGGAGCAAGCCTATCGGCATACCGCTGAGGCTCTGGTCGGTCTGGATGCGGTTGGCGGTTATGTGATGGACTATCCCGCGCAGGACATCCTCTGGCTGCACTATCAGGTGCTCAAAGCGCGCCGCGCGCATCTGGGCACAGACGTGTTGGATGATGAAAGCTGGGCCTGTCTTCAGCGCACGCGCCAGGTGATGCTGGATGGGATCGCTACGCTTAGCGATGAAGGCTTGCGACGTAACTATCTCAATAAGGTGCAAATCAATCGCGATATCATTGCCGAGTGGACACGCTACGCGGTGACGCGTGCCGAAGAAGGCACAGCGGAACAGTTGCAAATCCTGGCCGAGGTTGAGCGGGCTACTGGCGAGACCCAGCTGGAGGATAAGCTCAAGCGGGTGCTCGATATTAGCGTGCAGATGAATGAAACACACCGCGCCGAAGAACTACTCGATTACGTGATGGATCAAGTCATCGAGCTGAGCGGGGCGGAGCGTGGTTTCCTGGTGTTGCTGGATGAAACCGGACGTATGGATTTCCGTGTGGCACGGGGCATGGACGCTGCGGAAATTGAGCGCGCCAAGGCGCAGGTCAGCTACACTGTGCTGGGCGCAGTGATGCAAACCCGGCAGGCCGTGCTGTTGCAAGACGCCATGACCGATGAACGTTTCGGGCGGCAAAGCAGTGTCTTGGAGCTCAACCTGCGCTCGGTGCTGTGTGTGCCCCTGGTGGCTGGTTCGGAACTAGTGGGCCTCATCTATACCGATAATCGCTCTGTAAGCGGGCGTTTCTCGCAAGGGGATGTGGATCTGATGACGATTTTTGCCAATCAGGCTGCCTCCGCCATCGAAAACGCTCGGCTTTATGAGCAGACCATTCGCGCTAATCAGGAGCTCGAAGCTTGGGCGTATACTTTGGAGCAGCGCGTGGCTGAGCGCACTGCTGAGTTGCGGCAAGCCAACGTCGCGCTTTCGCGCCGCGCCGTACAGCTCGAAACCAGCAGCCGGGTGGCGCAACAAGTTACTTCGATTCTTGATCTGGATGCTCTGTTGCAGGTGGTGGTGCAGTTACTGCAAACACGATTTGGGTACTATTTTGTGGGTGTGTGGATGCTCGATCCACAGCAGCAATACATCGAACTGCGTGCTGGCACTGGCGCCACAGGTGAACAGCTGCGGCAGCAAGGTTTCCGGTTGGCGTTAGATGTACCTAGTATTGTGGCCGGCGTGTGCAAGAGTGGCGAGCCGCGCGTGGTAGATGACGCTCGCGCCGCTCCCGATTATCTCTGGCTCGACACCTTGCCCAATGCACAATCGGAGGTGGTACTCCCCCTGCGGATGGGCGCGACGCTCTATGGCGCACTTTCTATCACCAGCGACCGGCCCGCCGATTTTAGCGCGGAAGACCTGATGGTTTTGCAAACCCTGGCTGGTCAGATTTCGGTGACCATTCGCAATGCGCAGCTCTATGAAATCGAGCAGGCCGGACGGCGGCTGGCGGAGACGCTGGAGCAGGTTGGGCGTGCGCTTTCCAGTAGCCTCGATCTGCGCGAAGTGCCCGCGCGCATTTTGGAGCAGTTGGCCTATGTCTTGCCCTATGGTCGGGGTTTATTCCTTGTGCGGGAAGGGGGCATTTTGCGTAGCATCGCCCAACGGGGTTTCCCTGCTGATTATCAGGTTGCCGACATCAGTTTTCCCATTCGCCAGGGGGACGTATTTCGCGAGATTGTGGACAGTGGTTCGCCGTTGCTCATCGAAGACGTGGCCTCCGATGCACGCTTCCAGCAATCGCCAGACCTGGAAACGCACCGCTCGTGGATGGGATTGCCACTCATTTCTAAAGATCAAGTGATGGGTATGCTCTCGCTCACGCGCCCGCAGGCGGGTGTGTTCACGTCGGATGATGCTTCTATTGCGCAGGCGTTCGCTGGGCAGGCATCTATCGCTCTTGAAAATGCCCGTCTGTATGATGAAATCACCCGTTTCAATGAACAGCTCGAAGAGATGGTAGCGCAGCGCACCGAAGAACTCAACAAGGCTTATCAGACATTGGAGCGGTTGGATAAAACCAAGTCTGATTTCATTGGCGTTTCAGCGCACGAGTTGCGCACACCACTCACGGTAATTCGGGGCTACACGCAATTTTTGAAATCTTATCCTACGATCAAGGCCGATACGGAAATTCAGGCCATGCTGGGCGGGATGTTGGCCGGTGTGGATCGGTTGCATAACATCGTGAACCGGATGTTGGATGTGGCACGCATTGATACGCAAACATTGGAAATGGCTAAAGAGACCACCAATTTGGCGAACATCCTCGAGAACCTCTACATCGAGTTCCGCGCCGACTTGCAGCAGCGCAACCTGGGCTTGACGTTGGAAGATTCGTTGCGTGAGTTGCCTTTACTGCAAGTGGATCGTAGCCTCATTCAAAAGGTCTTCTACCACCTCTACAGCAATGCCATCAAATATACGCCCGATGGCGGGCGTATCATGGTGGGTGGGCAGGTGATGCATGGTGATGATCAAAAGCCACTGGTGCAGATTACCGTGAGCGATACGGGCATCGGTATTGACCGGGAGCATCAGGCGCTCATCTTTGAGAAGTTCTACCAAACCGGGCAGATCGAGTTCCATTCTTCGGGCGATACGAAGTTCAAGGGTGGCGGGCCGGGATTGGGATTGGCAATTGCGCGAGGGATCGTTGAAGCGCACGGCGGGCGCATTTGGGCCGAGAGCGAGTGCTACAGCGAAGACGCCTGCCCTGGTAGCCGCTTCTATGTCCTTTTGCCGGTAGAGTGATAGTAAAGCGTAACGGTTTTGTCACACGGAGTAGTGTATAAAATCCACAAATGTGTGTAGAATAGAAAATGAGGTGACAAGTATGGAGAAACCGCTCGCACTTGTGATTGAAGATCACGCCGACCAGGCTCTTGTGTTCAAAGTCGCGTTGGAGACAGCTGGCTACCGCACTGAAATGCTTAAGGATGGTGCCCTGGCGCAGCTGCGCCTGGAAGAAGTGACCCCCGCGCTCATTTTGCTTGACCTGCACTTGCCCAATGTTTCCGGGCAAGAATTACTCCAAGAGATTAAGGCCAATCCGCGCTTTGCCCGCACGCGGGTTGTCGTTGCTACTGCTAACCCAGGCATGATGGCCGAGGTCAAAGATCAAGTAGACCTGGCTTTGCACAAGCCGGTCGGATTTACGCAGCTCACTATTCTGGCAGAACAACTCGCGCCGCGTGGCGTTGATTGAGTGCTACTACATTTGATTAAAGCGCAGAGATGGTCGTCTCTGCGCTTTTTTGCATACGTAGCACTAAAACCTTGCTTGCAATTGCGTATCCAAAATCCCCTTGCGTGTTTCCCCGCCTCTCGTATAATCAAGCCATGCGCGCGACAAGGAGAGCAATATGCCAGCCTTTCAAATAGTATCCGCCTTTCAACCTACCGGTGACCAACCGCAAGCCATCACGCAACTGGTGGAGGGCCTGCAACAGGGCTATCGCCATCAAGTGCTCAAGGGTGCCACCGGCACCGGCAAAACCTTCACGATGGCGCACGTCATCGCGGCGGTGCAGAAGCCTACGCTGGTGCTGGCGCATAACAAAACCCTTGCCGCGCAGCTCTATTCTGAGTTCCGTGAGATCTTCCCTCACAACGCGGTGGAGTATTTCGTCTCCTACTACGATTACTACCAGCCTGAAGCCTACATCGCGCAGCAAGACCTGTACATCGAAAAGGATGCGGAGACCAACGACGAGATCGAGCGGTTGCGGCTGGCGGCGACCGCCGCGGTATTGACCCGGCGTGATACCATCATCGTCGCTTCCGTCTCCGCCATCTACGCGTTGGGCAATCCTCTCGAATGGGGTAAGGTCATCCTGCCGTTGCAGGTGGGGCAGCAGATTCGCCGCGAAACCGTGATGCGCCATCTCGTGAGTATCTACTACGACCGCAATGATCTTGACTTCCGCCGGGGCACGTTCCGTGCGCGTGGCGACGTGCTGGAAATCCGCCCGGCCTACGCCGAAGACGCCTTCCGTATCTCCTTCTGGGGCGATGAGATCGAGCGCATCACGCGCGTTGACCCGCTTACCGCCGAGGTGCTGGAAAAGCCGGAGAACATCAGTATCTTCCCGGCCAAGCACTACATCACCTCCGAAGAGCGCGTGAAGCAGGCGCTCGTGGACATTGAAGCGGAGCTGGAGACCCAGCTGGCTGAGTTTAACACTAAAGAGAAACTGCTCGAAGCGCAACGCCTGGAACAGCGCACCCGCTACGATTTGGAGATGATCCGCGAAATCGGCTACTGCTCCGGGGTCGAGAACTACTCGCGCCATCTCGACGGGCGTAACGTGGGCGAGCCGCCCTATACGTTGCTTGATTATTTCCCCGAAGATTTTCTCCTCATTGCAGACGAATCGCACATGAGCATCCCGCAGGTGCGGGGGATGTACAATGGCGACCGCAGCCGCAAGCAAGTGCTGGTGGATTATGGTTTCCGCCTGCCCTCCGCGTTGGATAATCGCCCGCTGATGTTCGAGGAGTTCGAGCAGCGCGTGAATCAAATCATCTACACTACCGCCACCCCCGGCGTCTATGAGCTGGCCCGTGTGGAGCAGGAAGCCGATGGCCGCCCGCCGCGCATCATCGAGCAGGTCATCCGTCCCACCGGCATCCTCGATCCGCAGATCATTGTCCTGCCCACCGCCGGCCAAGTGGACGATCTCATCGGACGCATCCGCGAGCGCATTGTGAACGGGCAGCGTATCCTGGTAACAACGCTCACCAAGAAAATGTCGGAAGACCTCGCCGAGTACCTGAAGGAGCTCAACATCAAAGTCACCTACCTGCACAGCGAAGTGCAGACCTTCGAGCGTGTGGAGATTTTGCGTGACTTGCGCCTGGGCCAGTATGATGTGGTGGTGGGTATCAACCTGCTCCGCGAGGGCCTCGACCTGCCCGAAGTGAGCCTCGTCGCCATCCTCGATGCCGACAAGCAGGGCTTCTTGCGCAGCGGCACCGCGCTCATCCAAACGATGGGCCGCGCCGCCCGCCACCTCGAAGGCACGGTGGTGATGTACGCCGACAAGATGACCGATGCCATGCAGCAGGCCATCCAGGAAACGGAACATCGCCGCGCCGTGCAGGAAGCGCACAACAAAGCGCACGGCATTGAACCCAAGTCCATTGTCAAAGAAATCCGCGACCTCACCGACCGGGTGCGCACCGCCGCGCAAGAGGAGAGCGGCCTTGACCTCAAGCCGGAGCAGATGGAGCCGGCCACGCTGGAGAAAGTCATCCGCGAGCTGGAGAAGGAGATGAAGTCTGCCGCCCAGAACTGGGAGTTCGAGAAGGCCGCTGGCCTGCGCGATCAGATCTTCGAGCTGCGCGGCATCCTGGAAGACAAAGCGCCGCTCTGGCAACGTGAGCGGCGGGGGTGAGAAGCAAAATCTCAATGTCATTAAGTTAAGACTTGGCAGGTTTCGTCCAAATTGGGGTAGATAGTATTTTACCGGTGAATAACGACGTTTTGTACACTCAAGGCCTTGAAACCTGCCAGGTCTATGCCCTAAACTTAATGACATTGAGTAAAATCCGAGTATGACCTCAAACAAGGTTGGACACGACTATCAGGAGTATTTCATGAGCAATGATTTCACCGTCGGGAAGCATCGCCCGGTGTACCTGTGGGCCGGGCCGGGAACCATCCGCATGAACCGGCTCAAGTTCATGAACGCCGCTGTGGATACGGCGGTTCACGTCGAAGCCCACCGCGCGGAAGGGGCGCAGCGCATGACCGCCGAGGCCGGCTTCAACTGGGCCTATCTCACCTACGATTGGGGTTTTCCGCCGGAAGTGGCGCAGGAGGACTGGAAATCTTTCGCCGAGGCCGTCAACGTTTACCATGATCAGGGCGCGCGCGTGTTTGGTTATGTGCAGACTTCCAACTGCGTCTTCGATGGCAGCTATCGCACCAAAGATTGGTACGCGCTCGATCCCAAAGGGCGCAAGTTCTACTATTACACCGGACGCTACATGACCTGCTGGCTGCATCCCGGCTGGGTGGAGCATCTCAAGGAGATGACGCGCGGCGTGATTCAGGATGGGGCAGATGGCGTCTTCTACGATAATCCTTGGTGCGGCGCGCAACCGTTGCATTTGAACGGGGCCTGGCTAGGGCCGGCGGGCTGCTACTGCGAGCGCTGTCGCATGGCATTTCACATGGCGACCGGGCTGGAAATCCCCACCCGGCTGGATACGGTCAACGATGAAGCCAGCCAGCGCTACATCCGTTGGCGCGCACAACAGGTCACGCGGGTGCTGCTCCAGCTGGCTGACCATGCGCGCGCACAAAAGTCGGATGTGGTTGTGAGCGTCAATGATTTCGACCCCGTGATGCGTCCGAGTTTCCTCATGCTGGGTGTGGATTTATCCCGTTTGGCGCATGTGCAGGACGTGATGATGCTTGAGGATTACGGCCTACCGCGCCTGGATGGGGACACGCTGGTGAACAACGCGCTCACGTTGCGCACAGCGCGTGGCCTGTGCGGTGATACTCCCATCAGCACGATTCCCTACGATAAGGGCATCGGCTTCGATGGCGTGTACCCGCCGGAGCGACTCGTCATGGGCATGTTAGAAGCTGCGGCTTGCGGTGCGCCGATGGTAGTGAAAGGCTCAGAGTATGTAGAAGATAAAACTTTTACGCTGCTCACGGCCAAACGCTTCGCGCCGCAACGCGAGGCTATTGGCGAGATTCACCGCTGGTTGGAAGAACGCGCCGACCTCTATGCTGGTGCGCGGCGGAATGTGGCCCGCCTGGCGCTGCTCCATCCGGGCGATGCGCTTTGGCAACAGTGGGACGCGCTCGCCCCGCGCTATTTCGGCGCGGGGCAGACGCTCCTGGCGGCAGGGACGCCCTGGCGTGTGGTGTTGCCAGAACAGACACAGGACGTGGAACTCTTGCTGACCTTTGGGCAGAGGCCGCCGGAGGAGTATGCCGGGCGGTGGGTGGATGTGTTGACTTTGCCTGGGTGGTCCAAGCCGCGCCCCCAACTGTTAGCGCAGGTGTCCTGGCTCCGCCCTCCGGCAACCGTGGTGATGCAAGCGCTCTATCGTGGCTATTTCCGCTCACGGTTGATACGTCGTTTAGGCGACCGGTTGGGCATGGTGCATTTCTTCCTGCAATCGCCCTACTTCCGTCTCCCGTCGCAAGCGGCGCGGCAGACCCTGTTCGATGCACTAGCGGAGCTGCCCTATCCCCAAGTCCGTCCGGAAGTGCCAGCCCTGGCCGAAGTTTGGCGGCGGGGTGACGAGGAACAGATCCATCTGGTCAACTATACCGACCAGCTGCAACAGGTGGAGATCGCTTTTGGGCGACCTGTGAGTGGGCGCGTGATGCGGCTTTCTGATCCCGGCGCGGCCTTCGCCGGGCTGGAAGTGACTGTGCCACTGAACCGGTACACGGTGCTGGTGTATAAGGAAATATAGTAACTCAAATTGCCACCGGGGCTGATTCTGAGATTTAGGACACGGATTTTTTCTGGTTCTTATCCGTAAAATCCGTGTACATCTGTGTCCTATAAACATTCTGGCGAACAGATAGCACTTGAATTATCAATAATAAACCGCCCCCCGATACTTTCGGGGGGCGGTACATGTTGTAAGCCGCTGGTTTAGATCCAGCCGCGCAGCCGCATCGCCTTCTCTACCCGGCGAATCGCCACCCAGTAGGCCGCGTCGCGCATGTAGAGATCATGCTCCTTAGCCGTGTTGTACACCCCGTAAAAGGCTGTCGTCATCTTTTGGTCGAGCTTCTCGAGGACTTCTTCCTCACCCCAGTAGTAGTTCATATCGTTTTGTACCTGCTCGAAGTACGAGCACGTCACGCCGCCGGCGTTGCAGAGGAAGTCGGGGATATCGAAGACGCCACGCGCTTTCAAGACCTCGTCCGCTTCCATCGTGACAGGGCCATTCGCGCCCTCTGCCACGACCTTCACGCGCGCGCTGATCTGGTCCACGTTATCGCCGGTGATGACGCCCTCAACCGCCGAGGGGATGAGAATGTCCACATCCTTGCTCAACCAGGCATCGCCATCTTCGATAAGGTAGCCGGCCTGCTTGGCCGCTTCCTTGTCCACTGTGCCGTACTGGTCGGTGATGGACTGGAGGAAGTACGGATCAACGCCATCTTCTTTGGTGAAGGTGTAGGAGCAACGATCCTGGCGATCCCAGCAGGAGACACACACCACTTTGCCCCCCAGCATTTCGATGTAGGTGATGGCCGCGTATTGTGCCACGTTGCCGAAGCCCTGGATGGAAGCCGTGGTGGTCTTGGGATCAATCTCCAACACTTTGAGCGCCTCGCGGACGGTGACGATAACCCCAAAACCGGTGGCAGCCTTGCGCCCTAGCGAGCCGCCGCCGCCCACCGGCTTACCGGTGATGACACCAGGCGTGTACTCGCCCGCCAGCTTGGAATACTCGTCCATCATCCAGCCCATCATCTGCGGGGTGGTGCCCACATCGGGCGCGGGCACGTCATTGCGCGGGCCGAGGTTTTTCCATACCCCATCCACCCACTCACGGCAGAGCCGCTGCTTCTCGCCATCAGAGAGCGTGGAGGGATCCACCACGACGCCGCCCTTCCCACCGCCCAGCGGGATGTCAGCCACAGCGCACTTCCAGGTCATCCATGTCGCCAATGCGCGGACGGTATCCAGGGTCTCGTTAGCAGCAAAGCGGATGCCACCCTTGCCCGGCCCACGCGCGTCATTGTGCTGCACGCGGAAGCCGAAAAAGACCTTTACGGTGCCGTCATCCATGCGGACGGGCAGCTGGAAGCGGAACTCGCGCAGTGGCCAGCGCATAATCTCGCGCGCCGCCGGATCGAGATCCATTTGCTCCGCCACATTATCAAACTGGGCTTGTGCCAACTCAAAAGCATTCATCTCGGACATAGCCAACTCCTTTACTGAGATAGATTTAGGTTACTGGTTGCTAGTTGCTGGTTGCCTGACGACAGACTACCGACCACGCTTTGCACACTTGAGGTCTGTAGTCAGTGGTCTACGACAAAGTTGCCTACACGCTGCGATGCCGCTGCACGAAGCGCGCGATGCGCTCTAGGGCGATTTCCAGCTTCTCGTAAGCGGTGGCGTAGGAGATACGGACGTAGCCCACGCCCGACGCCCCGAAGCCACGCCCCGGAATCAAGGCGACCCGCTCTTCTTGCAGTAGCTGCTCGGCGAAGTCGCTATCATCCATGCCGGTGCTTTGTACACACGGGAAAGCGTAGAACGCGCCCTGCGGCTCCACACAGTTCAGGCCGATGTTGTTCAGCCCGGCAACGATGAGCTTCCGGCGGCGGTCGTATTCCGCGCGCATCTCCTGCACAAACGGCTCGCCAATCTCCAGCGCCTTGAGCGCGGCCCACTGCGAGGGCGTCGGCGCGGACATGATGAGGTACTGGTGGATTTTGCGCATCTCACCTACCAGCTCCGCTGGGCCGAGAATTTGGCCGATGCGCCAACCGGTCATTGCATACGCCTTCGAGAAGCCCTGCAAGACTACCGTGCGCTGATACATCCCTGGCAGGCTGGCGAAGCAGGTATGCTCCACGCCATACACCAGGCGGTCATAGATTTCGTCGGAGATGACCATGAGGTTGTGCTTCTTGGCGACGGTGGCGATTTCGTTCAGCCGTTCGCGGCTCAGCACCGTGCCGGTGGGGTTGTTGGGCGACGCGACAAAGATAACCTTCGTGCGCTCGGTCACAGCGGCTTCGATGGCCTCTGCTGTGATTTGGAAGCCAGTATCTGCTGTAGTGGGTAGGGCTACCGGCTTCGCTCCCAATAACAGCGCCGTGGGAATATAAGACACGAAGCTGGGTTCAGGGAAGATGATCTCATCGCCCGGATCGAGCAGTGCCGCCATGACCAGGAACAGCGCCTCAGAGACGCCAACGGTGATGAGGATTTCGCTCACCGGGTTGTAGGTCTGCCCGTAGAGCTTATCCATCTGCTCGGCAATCGCGCGGCGCAGTTCCACCAGCCCGGAGTTCGAAGTGTAGTGCGTCTCACCCCGCTCCAGTGATTCGATGCCGGCCCGGATGATTGGCTCCGGCGTGTCGAAGTCCGGCTCGCCAATGCCCAAACTGATGACGTTCTCCATCGTTGCTGCGATGTCGAAAAACCGGCGAATCGCCGATGGCGGCATCGTCCTGACTCGATTAGAAATAAAGCGTTCTGGATCCATAGTGCCTCCTGAAAATCTCAAATCTCAAATAGCAAATTTCGAATGGTGAATGGCGAATAGCGAATTTATGCGCTCGTGTTTACAAAAAAATCCAAAAATCTAAAATCCACAATCGGAAGAATCGCCCAGGTTGAGGCTGTGGAATGTCCCCGTGACTTTGGCCCAGCGGCCAATGAGCGATTCGGTCAACAGCGCGCCCTCAATCTGTGCATCCTCATCCACGATGGTATCGTGCAACACGCTCTCGCGCACCTGCGCGCCTGCCCCGATGGACACATGCGGCCCGATGACCGACCGCTCGATCACCGCCTGCGGGTGGATGTAGACCGGCGGGATGAGCGTTGTGCCAGGGCGCAACGCCTCGAAGCTGTTATCGTAGCCGTGCTCCAGGATGTACCGGTGCGTCTCCAGCGTTGTCTCTGGCTTGCCTGTATCCAGCCACACGCCCACTTCACGGGTGGCGAAGTTCGCCCCCTGCTGAATCATCAGCGTGACTGCATCGGCCAGATAATACTCACCCTTCGTCTGGATGCGGCGCTCCATCAGCTCGCCGCACGCGCGCGCCAGCCACGCCCCATCCTGGAAGTAGTACAGGCCCATGAGGACCTTCTTGTTCTCCACCGATTCGGGCTTCTCGATGAGGCGCGTCGCCCGGCCCTGTGCATCAGTCTCCACCACGCCGAACCGGCGGGGGTCGTCTTCCTCTTTGGTGAAGATGATGCCATCCTGTCCGGGACGCTCCAATTTCGCGAAATTCGTGTCATCAAAGAGCGTATCCACGAACATCATAAACATCGGCCCGGTCAGATATTCGCGGGCGAGCCAGAGCGCGTGCGCCTGGCCCAGCATTTCCTTTTGCTCGACAAAATGCGCTGGTAACTGGTAATTCTCGCGCATATAGACATCCACCTGATCGCCCAGCCAGCCGGTGATGAAGACATATTCTTCGATGGGCAAATCGCGGAAACGCTCGAAGATATGCGCCAGCATCGGCTTCCCGGCGATGGGCAACAGCGGTTTGGGGCGCGTCCAAGTGTGGGGGCGCATCCGCGTCCCAAATCCGGCCATAGGAATAACGAGTTTCATAGTAGCTCCTGTTCAAATTTGCAAATAGCGAATGGCGAATGGCGATCTGAGTTACAAGTAATACGGTCAGGATTTTCTTCACGCATCACGTTTCACGTCTCTTTTTGTGTGGCTGGTCATGCGTGGGATGAGCATACCCAACGCCTATTAAAAATCCCAATCGAATTCCGGGACGGGCAGCCGCAGCACGCGATCCAGATCCCGCAGCAGCTCCGGTGGGCCGGCAAGCGCATCGGTCACGGCCAGGCGGGAGGGCTGCCGCACGCCCAGCCACATCCGGCTGAAGGCATTGACCGTCGCCACGAGCGTGGGGAGCGCCGGATCGTTGCCCGGTGCCGCGCTGGATTCCGGCCCTAACGTGACGATATACTCGCCGCCGATACCCTGCCAGGGAGCATCCTCTCCCAGGTGACGGGTGATCGGATCGGTGAGCGCCAGGTTGAAGCGCACCGTTTCGCCAGGTAGATGGGTCTTTGCCAGACAGCCCGCCAAATCGCAGATGCGCAGTTGGTGATAGCCATCGCCCCAAGCGCGATTCTCGAACTTGCCCTTGGAGGTCAGTCTGCGGAAGCGGAACGGTTGCTTGAGCAAATCCTGGAACTGGATGCCATGTGGCTCGCGCAGATGGATCGCATGTACCTGATTGCCCAGATTCCGCATTAGGGCGACCAGCTCTAACAATTGCGTGCTGTTCTGATAAACCAATTGCCAGACCCAATACGGGCCGTCCTCCATATTGTCACTGCTGAACCAAACGTAATGCGAAAGTGCGCCATCCGGGCCATCATCATAGCCCAGCCCGAAGCCGGTCTTGCTGAAAACCATATCCCCGCGCGTCATATTGGCGGATGCCAATGAACACGCACCATGCCCAGCCATGCGGGTCAAGCGCGCCGCATGGGCAGCTTCCCAATCATCAAGCGTGATGCGGCGCGGGATGCGCGCCGTGACCGGCACCTGGAGCTGCGCCGGATCGAAGGCTACCCAACGCACATAAGGCAGCGCGCCAAAGCCCAACTGATCGTAGTACCCCTGCTCGAACATCCCCAGGCCCGCCACCTGCACACCCGCAGCAACCTCTTCCGCGAGCAGTTGCGCGAGCAGCCGCGCCGCTAACCCTTGCTTGCGTGCGATGCGGCTTGTTGCCACCGCAGCCACACCGCCCAGTGTGAGCGTTTCATCGAGATATTGGAATGTGCCGGGAATGATAGAGACGGAACTTTCCGCCGTGCCATTGATTTCAGCCACTAACGTGCTTCCGGCGGCGAAGAAACGCCCTGCAGCCGCATCTATCTCCTCGCTGCGCTGAATCCAGCCCACCTCTTGCCAGATCCGGCAAACGGCGTCATGGTCTTTTTCGGCTTCATACGGGCGAATGGTAATCAAAATAGTTTCTCCTTGTCAAATGGCGAATATCGTCTAAGGCGATGTTATCCTCGAGCGCGAGCCGGGATGCCTAGCAAGGGCGCGGATTCCCCAGTAGCGCGGCGGGTGTTGGCCTGTGTGGCCTGCTCTAGCGCGATTTCGGGGTTCAGAGTGATGTAGTCCTGCACGGTATCATCCACTGTTGCGATCCAGTCGAGCGGGGCCTGGGGGAGCGCAACGGCGGTCAGCGTCCCACTTGCCAACTGTGCCAGGGCTTCGTGGATGGTCAATGCTGGCGAGTTGAGCATACCGGTCAGCGGGTCGGCGGCGCGATAAAATAGCCGTCTTCAATGGCGGGCGCGTTAGCGAGCGTAGTTTCGCGGGCTAACCCGACATGCAGTGTATCCTCGCGCAAGACCGACCCTGGCGGTAGTGTTGGGGCCGCAGAATTAGTATCTAGCGTTTGCAACCACGCGGCATACTCCAGAATCGCAGTGAGCTGATCTGGGTATAACATCAGTTCTGCCTCGCTCAATTCCAGTTGCGCTAATTTCGCGATGTGCGCAACATCGTCACAGGTCAAAATCATAGCTACTTCCTATAGTGACTAGTGAGCAGTTCGTCGAGAGATGGAGAAATTACTTCTCGTTGCTCATCGCTTACTGCTCACCTTGTGGTACTTCTCATTCCTTCTTCTCTATGCTATAATTTCCTGTGGATTTCACAAGTGAGGGGCTTCTACAATTAGGGTGACAAAGTTACCTCTTGTGATGTTGGATTTGCGATTTACCGATTTTCAAGGGAGTGTTATGTTCAATCTTGACCCACAAACCATTTTGCCGTCGTTGGCGATTGTACTACTCGCCATTCCCATCCACGAGTGGGCGCACTGTTGGGCAGCTTATATGCTAGGCGATCCTACGCCGGGTAGCGAGGGCCGGCTTACGCTCAACCCTTTGCTCCACCTCGATCCTATCGGGACGCTGATGATTTTTGTAACCGGCTTTGGCTGGGGCCGCGCCGCGCGCGTCAATCCCTATCAGATGTGGCGCGTGAAAAATCCGCGCGTCGGGATGGCAATTACGGCCTTTGCCGGCCCTTTCTCCAACATTGTGCTGGCGCTGTTCTTTGCCTTACCGTTTCGCTTGGGTTTAATCAATCCGCAACAAGCAGGCTTCTTAACCAATTTTCTTTACTATATTATTGTGATCAATGTTGGCCTGGCGATGTTCAATTTGCTCCCTATCCCCCCGCTAGATGGATCGCGTATCTTGGCCGGTTTTGCCCCACCCGCTGTTGCCGATTTCATCGAAAGCCTTGAACCGGCTGCGCCCGTTATTTTAATGGTTGTGTTATTTTTGTTGCCGATGGTAGGGCTTGATCTGATCAATCTGTTACTCCGCCCGGCGATGACCTTCATGTTGCAGGCAATTTTCTGGTGGTAAACCGCGCCCGTCCCGGCCATCGCATTACGCAGTTTTTCGCTACTTTGTTCGCGCCGCTTTTGCCGGTTGATACAGCGTATGCGGCTGTTCAGCTCTCTCCGGTTCTGTTGACGTTGTTCCAACGTATGGCCCGTGCCGAGCAACGGCACGGCATCGCGCTCTGCCGTCGGTTGGCGGAGCAAGGACACACTACCCCGGATTTACTGGCAGCGGCGCTACTCCATGATGTGGGCAAGCTGTGCGCCCCACCGCGCCTCTGGGAACGGGTGTGGGTCGTACTGGCGGAAGCGTTCGCGCCGGAGCGTGCCGCGCGCTGGAGCGCCAGCACGTCCCCGCGCTGGTGGCAACGCGCATTGGTGGCACGGCGTCAACATGCCGCCTGGGGGGCAGAACTGGCCGCCGAAGCCGGTGCAACGGCCCGCACCGTCTCCCTGATCCGCACCCACCACGACCCGCCCGGCGATGATGCAGATTTGCGCGCGTTACAAGTGGCCGACGAAACGTAAATTTCAAGCTGCGGTTCATGCGCCTGGAGCAAAGGATACCCCTATGAAAAACTTCGCCGTGTTGCAACTTTCGGGCTGCGCGGGATGTGAAGTCTCGCTCCTCAACGCCGATGCCTGGATCAAGGACTACCGCCTGCTCTACATGCCGCTGGTGGTCTCTGCCCATGATGTGCCGGATGTGGATGTGTTGCTCATCAGCGGCGGGGTGCGCACGGATGAAGACCTCTACAAATTGCGGCGGGCGATCCACCACGCGCAGCAGGTCGTCGCCGTCGGCACCTGCGCCATCTCCGGCGGCGTCGCCAACCTGGGCGACCGCGATGAGGTGCGCGCGCTCTTCATGGCCCACGCTGAAGAGCATCACGACCTGCCGCGCCTGCTGCCGCGCTCCCATCCCATTGATGCCATCGTGGAGGTGGATCGCTACCTGCCCGGCTGTCCGCCTACGCCGGAGCTCTTCATGGCCGTGCTCTCCGATCCCGATGCGTTTGTGGCCGGGCGCACCGTCTGCCACGAGTGCGGGCGCAAGAAGCTCAAAGATATGCGCCCGCAAAAATTGCTTGGCTTCCAGCAAGGCCATGTTGACCCGGACATCTGCCTCATCAATCAGGGCTATCTTTGCATCGGCTCCTCGACGCGGGGCGGTTGCCGCGCCCCCTGCACGCGCGCGGGTCACCCCTGCGTGGGTTGTCGCGGCCCTTCGGATGCGTTCATCGAGAAGGAATCCGAGGCCTGGTTCACCAGCATCCAGCGCGTCTTCGCCGCCATGACCGACGTGCCGGAGGAAGACCTCACCGCTGGGCTACGTTCTCCGCAAATGGCCCTGTTCCTCTTCCAGTTCTCCGATTACGCTGGCGGCGGGCGTCCCGCGCGCCTGAAAGAGAAGGTGCTGTGATGACCACATTGACTTTTCCCCTCAGCCGTATCGAAGGCCACGCGCGCGTGGTGATCGAAGTGCGCGAAGGCGCGGTGCTGTCCGCTCATTTCCAGGCCACCGAGCTGCGCGGGTTCGAGTACCTCATCAAAGGCGCACCGGCGGAGCAAATGCCGGTCATCGTGCCGCGGATCTGCGGCGTTTGTTCGACTGCGCATCACGTCGCCGCCGTCAAGGCGCTGGAAGACGCCTACGGCATCGAGCCGCCGCCGCTGGCGTTGCAGATCCGCGAGCTGTTGATGCTGGGCCAGTTGATTCAGAACCAGGCCACGTCGCTGTTCATCTTCACCATGCCCGACCGGTTGGGCGTGGCGAGTCTCTTCCAGGTGGATGCGGCCAGCGAGGCTGAGGCCGCATCTGGTATAGCCGTGCGCGCGCTGCAAGTCCGCAAGGCCGGCACCGATCTCATCGGGGTGGCCGGCGGACAATTCATCCACCCGGTCAAGGCCGTGATCGGCGGAGTGACGAGCGGCATCACGCCGAGCGCCGCCGCCCAGATGCGTGAGCAGTTGCAAGCCGCGCTCCCTATCGCCTGCGAGCTCTTCGATTATTACTGGGAGACCTCGGTAGCGCTGGGCGAGCGGTTGGGCACCTGGGGCGATGACGAACCGGCTTGTTACATCTCCGCCGTCTCCGGGCTGCGCCCCAACTTCTACGGTGACGCTATCCGGCTGGTGGGGTGTGAGGGTGATTCGTGTGCGCTCTTCCCGGCGCGGCATTTCCGCGAATATCTGAGCTACGACGACACCGATTACAGCTACGCGGCCAAATCCAGCTACCAGGGCAATGTTCTGCGGGCCAACAGCCTGGCGCGCATCAACATCGTTGAGCAGCTGGGGACGCCCTGCGCTGATCGTTACCTTAAACAATTCAAGGCGACATTTGGCTCGCCCGCCCACGCGATTCTGCTCTTCGACCTGGCGCGCGGCATCGAACTGGTCTACGCGCTGGAGCGGGCCATCGAGCTGCTGGCCGCGCCGTTGGATGTAGGCCCGGAAGCCGTGCCGTACACCCCCCGCGACGGCGAGGGTTACGGGCTGGTCGAAGCCCCGCGTGGGCCGCTCATCCATCACTACCGTATCGAAAACGGCCTGATAGCGCAAGCCGAATTCATCATCCCTACCGTGCATAACGTGCTCGCCATCGAGCGTGCGCTGCGTGTGGCGGCGAACCGCTACATCACGGCAGATAGCGTCAACCTGGAGCTGGAGCGCGCGGTCGGGCGCGTTGTGCGGGCCTTCGATCCGTGCATTGCCTGTGCGACACACTAGTGTCCTGCGGTATGGCCGTTCCAAGAATTAAAACCGTTCACCTTGCTCGGCGTGGATTGTCAAATCCACGCCTCTGAGCTACACAGGGCCCGGGAATCGCTGGAGTTAGCAATCCAGCGAGAGCAGGATGCGCCGTTCGCGTGCCCGCGAAGCCGCCGCTTCGCGCTATATCTATTTTCAAGGAAACAGGAAAGGAGGCGCGGATGCGCTGTTCGCAATGCGGCCAAGAGTGGCCGGAGACCTACATAGGTTGCCCTGAATGTTTCATCCCCTTTAGCGTCACCGCTTCCGGCGAGCGGGGTATCGCTATTGGCGGCAACGCTCATAATAACACCTTCAACCTCGGCGATACTTATGTATCGCCCGATGCTCCACCCGAAGAACTGCTCCACGCCTATTACCGCTCACTGGCCGCAGAGTGCGCGCGGCTGCCGCTGGGCGTGGTGGATCCCAAATTCGCTGCGCCGGGCCGCGAGGGGGAAGTGAGCCTGCACCAGGTCTACGTGGGGCTGGATGTGGTCGTCCCCGTGCGCGAGGAAACCGAAGACACCCATGCTTGGGGACTGCGCCTGGCGCGCGGCGAGGGCGAGGGCCGCATGCCGTTGCTTGAAGCTTTGGCTGCGCCCGCCGCGATGCGCGCTGTGCTCCTGGGCGATGCCGGTTCCGGCAAGACCACCTTCGTCAACTACCTGGTCTACCGGCTGGCTGCTGCCGCCAGCGCCGGGGATGTTCACGTCGAAGATCTGCCGGCGGCATTCCAGGGCTTGTGGCCCGTACGCCTGCTGCTGCGTGAGGTAGCAACTCACATGCCGGCCGCGGTCACTTGCGGCACCGCGACCATGTTGTGGGAGGCGCTCCAGGCAGATATAGCCAGCCGGTTGGGGGCGGTGGCGGCGGAACGCCTGCTGCCCTACATGCAGGCGCGAGTGTTGCGACGCGGCGGTTTCTTACTGCTGGATGGCCTGGATGAAGTGCCCGAAGCCGGACGGCGGCGCAAGTGCCTGCTGGAAGCGTTGCAAGCCCTGGCGGATAGCCTGCCCGCCGGTGCGCGGGTGCTGCTCACCGCGCGCCCCTACGCCTACGCTGACCCCGCCTGGCAACTAGGTGATTTCCCCATCCTGGCGCTGGCGCCCTTTGATGAAACGCAAGTGGAACGCTTTGTCGCCCGCTGGTATCAGGCAGTGCGCCCGGCGTTGGGGTGGGATGCGGCGGCCGCCGCGGCGCGGGGTGCGCAGTTGACCCAGGCCTTGCAGGAGCGGACATACCTGGCAGACCTGGCCTCGCGCCCGTTGCTCCTCACCTTGATGGCGACCCTGCACAGCAGTTGGGGGCAGCTGCCGGAGGATCGCGCTGATCTGTACGAGGAATCGGTCAAATTGCTGCTTTCACGCTGGCAGCGGGGCCGCCTGGTGCGCGAGGGACAGCAAATAGTGACCGAACCGGGCATCGCGGCGGCGTTGGGTTGGGGGGAAGCCCGCATTCGCGCGGCGTTGGAGAAACTGGCGTTTAACAGCCACCAGCGGCAGGGCAGCGAGGCCGAGCGTGAGGATGCCCCCGCCGATATTCCCCAGGCGGCGGTGTTGGCGGCCTTTGCCGGCGTGCCTGAAAACGTCAATCCGTGCGTGGTGCTCACCTATCTGGAACAACGCGCCGGGCTGCTCATGGGCCGCCGCGAAGAGGTCTATGTCTTTCCGCATCGCTCCTTTCAGGAATACCTGGCGGCGTGTTACCTGAATGCCGACCCGGAATCGGCCGGCCGCTTGCGGAAACTGGTCTATGCCGACCCGGCCTGGTGGCGGGAGGTTTTCCTGCTGGGGGTGGGCAAGAAACGGCTGGGCAGTCTGGGCGATGCCGTGAATACCGTGAATACCCTCTTGCCGTGCGATGTAGAGAAATGCGCCCCGCCGCAACCGGCGGATTGGCGCGCGGCGGTGCTGGCCGGCAAAGCCGTGTTGGAATTGCGCTTGCGCGAGCGGGGCGCGGCGCAGGAGCATAGCGCGGTGTTGGTGGAGCGCGTGCGCGACTGGCTGGCGGCTCTGGTGACGGGTGGGCAGTTGCCGGCCCCAGAACGCGCCGAGGCCGGTGACGTGCTGGGCGCGCTGGGCGACCCGCGTCCGGGGGTGGGCGTAAGGGCGCACGGCCCGGTGGGGGCGCACGGCCGTGCGCCCTTACCCGATATTGTCTGGTGTGCCGTGCCCGCCGGGTCGTTCCTGATGGGAAGTGTGGCGGATGAACCGGAGACCTATCCTGATGAAAAGCCCCAACATGCGGTGGACTTGCCCGCGTTCTATCTCAGCCGGTATTTGGTGACCAACGCGCAGTTCCGGCCCTTTGTGGAGGGGGATGGCTACCGCAACCCGGCTTACTGGACGCCGGAAGGTTGGGCCTGGCGGCAGGGCGCGGAACCGGATTTGACGCCATTGGAGGGTATGAGCGAAGATTGGCAACGTCAATATCGTGAATGGTTGGCCGGGCGCTCGCTTGAAAAGCGCGGTTGCCCGTTTTATTGGGAGCACCCACAATTAAGTGTGCCTAATCGCCCGGTGGTGGGGATTACCTGGTACGAAGCGGCGGCGTATGGCCGGTGGCTGGAGGAACAGTTGCGAGTTACGGGTTCGGAGTTGCGCGTGTGGCAGGAGAATGAATGCACAATTCGCAACTTGAAACTCGGCACCTTCAACGTGCAACTGCCTAGCGAAGCGGAGTGGGAGAAGGCGGCGCGGGGTGAAGATGGCCGACGGTATCCCTGGGGCGGGGAGTGGCAGGAAGATTGCGCGAATACGGAAACCACCGAGTTGGGCCAGACCAGCGCCGTGGGGTTATTCCCGGCGGGGGTTAGTCCTTATGGATGCCTGGATCTGGTGGGCAATATGTGGGAGTGGACGCGGAGTCGTTGGGGGTGCAATGTGTTGCGCCCGGATTTTGGATATCCGTATACTGCTAATGATGGCCGTGAAGCTGAAAGTAGCGCTGCTGTGCCGGTGCTTCGCGGCGGCTCCTGGCTCAACAGTCAGTGGAGCGCCCGGTGCGCTTCCCGCAACAGGAACGTACCTGCCAACTTCATTGACGATGTCGGGTTTCGGGTGCTGTTGTCCCTGGGGGATGCTGATTTCTGATTTCTGGTTGCTGTGATTTCTGGATCTCTGAATCCTGGGGGGATTCCAAAGGGGGCGCGCCCCCTTTGGCCGCCGCGTAGCGGCGGAGCTCGCGGCAATTGTGCTGGTTGCTGGAAGCTGGCTGCTTGAAACTTGAGGCTTGCTGCTTGTGACTTGCCGCTTTCTCGCCTAATCATTTTACGGAGGCTACTTATGAAAACTCAAGAACAGGAAATCGTGACGGTATTGGCGGAGCTCGTCCCGGATGGGGGAACGGCGCTGGCGCGGCGGGTGGGGCCGCAGGCGTTGGCCCACGCCCAGGCCATTCAGGGCGAAATCGTGCCCTGGCTGGAGGCCAATGAGTTGACGGCGCGGGCCTGGCAAGCCTTTCAACAATCGCCTCAGGCGCAGAAGCCAAAGTTGCTCACCGTTGTGCAACTCATTCTGGACGATGATGTGGATCTGGCGGCGCGGCTGGACGCGCTGTTGCGGGCCTATCAGCAGGCGCAGCCCGCCGGCAAGCAGGAGACGCGCACCGTGACCGCTTCCGGCGAGCGCAGCGTCGCCATCGGCGGGAATGCCCGCGGCAACACCTTCAATACAGGCGACCAGATCCAGACCCTCCAACCCGGCCTGGATGCGGATGCTGTGACCCGGCTCTTCGCGCAGGCGTTGGACTTGGCCCGGCAACAGCCCGTGGAACTCCGCGAAGACGTGGCGGCAGCCGTGGAAACGGCGCAAGAAGAGGTTGCGGCTGGGCCAGATGCCGACAAAGCTTTGCTGAATAAGATGCTCGACGTGTTGCTTGATAAGGCCCCAGACGTGCTGGAACTGGTCGTTGAGGCCATCCTCAACCCGGCTGCCGCAGTGGGCAAGGGCGCCAAACTGCTGGCGAAACAAGCGCGCGAGAGCTTGCAAAAGCAACGCTCCGCGTAAGGCTTACTGTATTGGTGCGTGTGCAGGAAAAACTCGTGTCTGAAGCAAAGGGGAGTCCACGGAAAAACCGCCAGCCGCTCACGTTCAGATGCACAATGCTAAGAAATTTCTGCTTCTAACGGATTCTCTTGAATATCAAAGATGCTGAATGAAGCGGATATTTGTTACTTGTTCACAATTGCACCTGTGTTATACTCACGTTACAATTTAATAAGACTGTGCATTTCCGAGTCTCTCTACCTACCGGCCAGTAGCCCAGGGGAGCGAGACCATTGGGTGTAGCGGGAAACGGCTACGCCTCCCGTATTTGAAAAGGAAGTGCGCCGCAGTGCCATAATACCTTTCCCCTAGGCAACAGCTTCATTGCTTGGGGGCAGGTAGTTATGTGTGTATTACGGCGTCCTTTTCAGGACGCCGTTTTTTGTTGTCACCTGTCTGCATCTGCAATCGCGCGCGAAGGTTTACGCTGGTGAGTGGATGTGGATACTGATCTCAAATCTATAGACGGAGGAAATAAGAGATGTCGAAAATATGGAAACAACTGTGGATAGGGCTGTTATTGGTGGTGATATTGGCGAGCTGTGCGCCCACGCCGACCACGGCGCCGCCCGAACCCTCACCTGCCACGCTCAGCCCGGCGACCCCAGAGACGCCCGCTGCAACTTTGCAAGTAAGTGGCGCGATGGCCTCAGAACGCGCCTTTACGACGGAAGACCTCACGGCGCTGGGACTGCAAGAGTCCTTGTATACCAACCGTGATGGAGAATCTACGACCTATACGGGCGTCTCCATAGCTCTCTTGCTAAACACTGTGACGCCAGCCGCCGACGCTACCACCCTGGTCTTAGTGGCTAGTGATGGTTATGAGGCGCAAGTCCCGCTCGCTGATGCACTGGTCTGTGCGGAGTGCATTGTGGCATTTGAAGCGGATGGTAGCTTCCGCGCCGTATTGCCGGACTTCCCCGGTAATGTCCAGGTGCGCGATTTGGTCGCGCTCCAGGTGCTGAGCGCTGCCGAAGCTCAACCCGAACCGCCCCCCACTTCCGAGGACACCATTCCCAATGATGGGCCGGTGACGATTACCGATGCTGCCGGGCGCACCGTGAGTCTGGAACAACTCCCGCGGCGCATTGTGGTCGTCGGGCGCGGCCCGTTTATGGCCCTCCATCTACTCTACATGTTCCCTGAAGGCCGTACCCGGTTGGTCGGGGCAGAAAGTCGCAGCGCCACCCCTAGCGATTTTCTACCTTACGTCCAACCGGATTTTCTGGAGCGCATCGTGGGCATGGCCGCCAATCCCAACGCGGAACAGATTGCTACGCTTGAGCCAGATTTGGTGATAATCAAGAGTGTCGCATTGGAGCAAATAGGCGAGTCCCTGGCGCAGGTCAACATTCCGGTCGTGTACCTGGGGCTGGAAACACCGGAGCAATTCTTCCAGGATGTGACCAATCTGGGGGCGTTGTTGGGCAATCCCACCCGCGCGCAGGGGATCATCGCTTTCTATCAAGCGCGCCTGGAGCGCATCGAAGCCGGCGTCGCGGATATTCCTGAGAACGAACGCCCGCGCGTGTTGCTGTTGGAGCATTCTGACCGGAGCGGGGAAGTTGCAGGCCGGGTGCCTCCGTTGGTGTGGATGCAGACCATTCAAGTCGAGGCCGCCGGCGGCGTCCCGGTGTGGCGCGAGGCTGTGCAAGTGACGGATGGCTGGACGGTGGTGAATTTCGAACAGATTGCCGCCTGGGATCCGGATAAAATTTTCATGGTGATCTCATACCAGCTCGATCCCCAAGAGGTGATAGATGGTTTCAAAGCGGATCCGCAATGGCGTGCTCTGAGCGCGGTGCAAAATGAAGAGCTATACGCCTTCCCCGGAGACATCTTCGGCTGGGACACCCCCGAAGCCCGGTGGTTGCTCGGCGTGAACTGGTTAGCCACCCGTCTGCACCCCGAGGTTTTTGCGGATTTAGACCTCGAAACGGAGATTTACACCTTTTTTGGCGAACTCTATGACATGGAACGGGATGTGATAGATTCTGCTATCTTGTCCCAAGTGTATCTGGATGTCCATTAGGGCGCAAGCAGCCGCCGCGCGTTCCCGGCGTTTCCGGCGGCAATTATGGAGTCTGGCAGGGTTGCTATTGCTGACCATTTTGCTCTCGCTGCTTCTGGGCCGCTATCCCGGCCCATACTTTACGCCCCTGGCGACCTTGCGCGAGAATGCGTTAGCACGCACCGTGGTGCTGAACTTGCGCCTCCCGCGCATTTTGGCCGCCGTTTTTCTGGGAGCGACGCTGGCCGCTGCCGGCACGACCTTTCAGCTCATCTTCCGCAATCCGCTGGTGGATGCTGGCTTTTTAGGGGTTTCACAAGGCGCGGCCTTTGGCGCTTCCCTGGCGATTGTTTTTCTGGGCGGCACGGCTGCGGCGGTGCAGGGGAGCGCGGCAGCCTTTGCTTTTGTGGGGCTTGCCGCTAGCTACCTGATGGCGCAGCGCTTGCGCTTGGGAGATTGGGTGCTCCGTTTGGTCATGGCGGGAATTGGAGTCTCCGCCTTCTATGCTGCCGGCACCGGGGTGATCAAATATCTGGCCGATCCCTTAAAGCAACTGCCAGACATCACCTTTTGGTTGTTGGGCGGCTTGTGGGCTATCACCTGGCGCGATATCCTGCATATCTTGCCCGTCGTGGCGCCGGCGCTCATCATCATCTACTTGATGCGCTGGCGGCTGAATTTACTCGCGCTTCAGGATACTACGGCTTTTGCGTTAGGGGCAGTGCCGGGGCGGGAACGGCTGGTCATGCTGATAGCCGCGACGGCTGCGACCGCCGCGGTGGTCTCCAAAGCCGGGCAAATCGGTTGGGTGGGCCTGATTGTACCCCATATCGCCCGCCGGGTGCTCGGCGCGGATGCGCAATTGACCGTACCTGGCGGGATGTTCATCGGCGCGTTGTTTGTGCTGGGTTGTGATAATCTGGCGCGCACGGTGCTCTCCGGTGAAATCCCGTTGGGCATCCTCACCTCACTCATTGGCGCATTGGTTTTCTTTAGCTTGCTGTTGCGCAATGACCTGGAGCTGAAAAAACGATGACCCCCGCAGTATCACTCACAGACCTGGCTTTTCGCTATACTCCGACCGCGCCCGATGTGGTGCAAAACATCACCCTGGACTTGCCCTCACGCGCAGTGACAGCAATTTTAGGCCCTAATGGTTCAGGAAAAACCACGTTGCTGCATCTCATCTTGGGGCTGCTCACGCCACAGCAGGGGCGCATCGCGTTGAATGGTACACAGCACACCGGCTACGCGCGTCGGGAGGTCAGTCATATTCTGGGATTGGTACCCCAAGAAGAACCGCCAGCGTTCAACTTGAATGTGCTGGAAACGGTGCTGTTAGGCCGCGCCCCCTATCTCAAACTGCTCCAGCGGCCCAGCGAACGTGATTACACGACCGCTTTTCGCTCATTAGAGCAGGTCGGCATCGCGGATTTATGGGCGCGCCCGGTGCCCGCGTTGAGCGGCGGCGAACGACAGTTAGCCGTGTTAGCCCGCGCCTTGACGCAAGAACCGGACATTCTGTTGTTGGATGAACCGACTTCACATCTGGACGTGAACAACGCGCGCCAGATTTTAAGCCTCATGCGTGACTTACGAACGCAAGGCAAAACCATTGTCTTTACCACACATGATCCTAATGCGGCTGCCGCTACGGCGGATTATGTGGTGCTGATGCGTCAGGGCCGGGTGTTGTATGCCGGCACCGCCCACGAAACTTTGACCGGAGAACATCTGAGCGCCACCTATGATGTGCCCATTGAAGTGGTGCGCGATCATCTGGGCCGTTTATTGGTGGTAGTCTATTAAGAGGAGCCTGATTGTGGAATCTATACCTGATTGGTTGACCTTATGGCGAGAATTAGCCGAAGCCCATGCCCACAACTATCCGCAAGCCAGCGGCGCTGCTGCGCCCGATGCCTGGGCTACCCGGGCGCGCAGCTATCACGAATCCGTCCAACAGCGGTGGGCGCAACCGGATTCCAGCCGCGATTTTCTTGCGGCTGATTTACGACAGCATCCCCACAACACGGTCGTAGATATTGGCGCTGGCACCGGCGCGTGGGCGATTTTCCTGGCCCGGCACGCGCGCCAGGTGACGGCGGTGGATCCTTCCCCCGCGATGCTGGAAATACTGCGGGAGAATGTCGCGGCCAGCGGTTTGACCAACATCACCATCACCGAAGGCGGCTGGCCCACCGTGACCGTGCCGCAGCATGATGTGACCTTCTGTTCCCATGCGCTCTACAGCATTGCAGATTTCACGGCGCTTGTGCGCAAGATGGAGGCGACCGCGCGCCGGCGCTGCTATCTCCTGTTGCGCGTCTTCCTCCCCCACAGCATCATGGCGCAAGCCTCGCAACGTATTTGGGGTCAGCCTTACGATAGCCCCAACTTCCAGATCGCTTACAATGCTCTGTTGCAACTGGGCATCTTTGCTAATGTTCTGTTAGAAGACAGTGGTCTGTGGCAACCGTGGACCAATGCGAATCTCGATGAAGCCTTTGCCGAAGTCAAACGCCGGTTTGGTTTGGAGCAAGATACCACCCACGATCAATTCTTACGCGAATTGCTGCGCCAACATTTGACCGAAGTAGCTGGTCGGGTAGTATGGCCGCGCGGCACCCGCTCGGCCCTGGTGTATTGGGATCTGGGCAAGCCGCGTTGTGAATAGCCTGACCTATCACGAAGCGGTGACGTTGTTTGAACAGTGGGGCTTGCAAGTAGCACCGGGTCCCCGCGCGGGCGAAGTAACCCTGATGTTAGTTGCAGAGGATGCACATACTTATGCCGCCCACCCGCAATACTGCTTACCGCAGATGGCCGCAGTGATTTGGGCCGCGCGCTGGCAGAATGGAAGCATCGGTTGTGGGCGGGTTGCCATGTCGGGCATACAGTGTGGTTAATGCGGAAGGAGAGTTACAGCTCAGCACAAAAAAACTATTCTGGTTCTATCAAATACCCAATCTACCGATAGCTCTTTTGCGGTGGATTAAAAGACTGTAAAAGTATAATTTCCCGTTATAGCCGTGTTTTAACGGTAAAATTCGGGAACTTATAAATTTACGAACTTTAAGATGAATGGCCCACAGACATTTCTGGTGACCTAGTGGCGCGGTAAATCATAGTGCAATTACGCGCTGCGCTGGCATAACAAGCCATGACTTTTTTTGAAGTTGCAACATTAAACTTCATGTTGATTTGTTCTGATGAGGTGTTTTTTGGCAGCCGCGCTTTCCATAAGCGCGGCTGCTAACGCATTTGAAACATACCCACAACAAATTGGTTTAATGGTTATTAAATTACACCTCTCACATACGAAAAGTGTATTATGACATTAGTGTAGTGTATGACGATAGGCTATAATAAACAGAATTTTAACATCTTTTAGTACTTATTGGCGTGGCTAGATCTACCGGCGGATTTCGCCATTCCCTGCGCGGTTCCGTCATGGCTCTACCACACCAACAGTAACGCAAATGCGGGTAACTGGCGTCCCTCTCAGAGTCAGCTGCTCAGAGTGGATCCTTAGATCCACGACCGGTCAAATTTTTAGATTTGCCACTCGTTATTTGTTGTTTTAGGAGGGCCTTAATCCATGAAGAGCTTAGAAGAATTGCGGAAGATAAAAGAACGGGCGTTGGAGCGGCGACAGCTGGCAGGGGCGGGGGCGCGCGCGCGGGTGACGGTGGCGATGGGCACGTGCGGTATCGCGGCGGGCGCGCGGGACACCATGACGGCCATCCTCAACGAGATGGAGAAGCGCCAGCTGACCGATGTGGTGGTCACGCAGACCGGGTGCATGGGCCTGTGCGAGTACGAGCCGCTGGTGCAGATCCAGGTGGGTGAGGAAGAAGTGGTCACTTACGGCAAAATTGATCCCTCTCGCGTCCCCGACCTCATCGAGGCGCACCTGGTCAAGGGCGAACCGGTTGCAGCGTGGCAGGTACAGACGCAATAAGCCCGCGTTTCCATGTGCCATTGGCATACCAACGCTGACGAAAATGTAATGCGAACTATTAGTTCGCAACCACGCGAAGCAGACGCTTCGCGCTACGTCAGGCTTGATTTGTGATTTGCAGATTTTTTGAGGAGGTAGTATGGTTTACCGCGCACATGTCTTGATCTGCGGGGAACCCCGTTGTGTTGAAAAGGGCGCGCGGGATGTTGAGGCGGCGCTGACCCAAAAAATACAGGAGCTGGGCCTGGAAAACGAGGTCCAAATTCTGGAAGCCAGCGCGCTAGGGCATGGCGAACAAGGCCCGGAACTGGTGGTCTACCCCGAAGGCGTCCATTACGTCAACCTGCGCCCGGAAGACGCCACGCGCATTGTTGAAGAGCATCTGTTCAAGGGACGCCCCATCGCGGAATTGCAGTACAAAGAACCGCCTTCGGAGCCGCTGCCCGCGCCATCCCACAAAGAAATCCGCGTGGTGCTGGATAAAATCGGCAAAATTGATCCCGAAAATATTGATGATTACATCGCGCTGGATGGCTATGCCGCGCTGGCGAAAGTGCTGGGCGGGATGTCCCGCGACGAGGTGCTGGTCGTGCTCAAAACGTCCGGGCTGCGCGGGCGCGGCGGGGCGGGCTTCCCTACCCACCTCAAGTGGAGTTTCGCCAAGAACGCGCCCGGCGATGTGAAATACGTCATCTGTAACGCTGATGAGGGCGACCCCGGCGCGTTCATGAACCGGCGCGTGCTCGAAGGCGACCCGCACGCCGTCATCGAAGGTATGGCGATTGCGGCGTATGTCATCGGCGCGCGGCAGGGCTATATCTATGTTCGCGCCGAGTACCCCATCGCCATCAGCACTTTGCGCGTGGCATTGGCACAGGCCCGCGAGTATGGTCTGCTGGGGGAAAACATCCTCGACACTCATTTTAGTTTCGATCTGGAAATCCGCATGGGCGCGGGGGCCTTCGTCTGTGGCGAAGAGACCGCGCTGATGAAATCCATCGAAGGCGTGCGGGGGATGCCGACCACCCGCCCGCCCTTCCCGGCCACGTCGGGCCTGTGGGGCAAGCCCTCCAACATCAACAACGTAGAGACCTACGCCAACGTGCCGCAGATTTTGCTCAAGGGCGGCGCGTGGTTTGCCTCGATGGGCACGGAGAAGAGCAAGGGCACCAAGACCTTTGCGGTGGCCGGAAAAGTGGCGCGCACTGGCTTGATCGAAGTGCCGCTGGGCATCACCATTCGCGAAATCGTCTACGATGTGGGCGGCGGTGTGCTCGATGGCAAGAAGTTCAAGGCCGTGCAGACCGGCGGCCCGATGGGCGGTTGTATCCCAGAGAAGTATCTTGACCTGCCGGTGGATTACGAAAACCTGGCGGCCGTCGGCTCGATCATGGGTTCGGGCGGCTTCGTCGTGATGGATGAAGAAACCTGTATGGTGGATATCGCTCGCTTCTTCATGGAGTTCACGCAGGAAGAATCGTGCGGTAAATGTGTGCCGTGCCGCGTGGGCACCCGGCGGATGTTGGAGATTCTCGAACATATCTGCGCGGGCAAGGGCAAGCCCGGTGATATCGAGATGCTGGAAACCCTGGCCGAGAAGATCGGTTTTGGCTCGTTGTGCGGGCTGGGTCAGGGAGCGCCAAATCCGGTGCTCAGCACGCTAGAGCACTTCCGTGACGAGTACGAGGCACACATCTACGAGAAGCGCTGCCCGGCGAAGGTCTGCAAGGCCCTGATCGAGTACCGCATCGAGGCCGAGACCTGTATCGGCTGCACACGCTGCGCTCGTAACTGCCCGGTCAACGCCATTAGCGGCAAGGCCAAACAGGTGCATGTGATTGATCCTGAGACCTGCATCCGCTGCGGTATCTGCGCGCAGGTTTGTCCGGTAGACGCCGTGAAAGTTGAGTGACAAGGAGGCAGCATGGATAAAGCGTTGACCCAAACGATACATCGGGCGCTCACGCGCCACGCTAACAGTCAGGAATCTCTGGTGGAAATGCTGCGCGAGATCAACGCCGAGCTAGGCTATTTGAGTGCGGAGACGTTGGGCGGGTTGGCCGATGCGCTGAAATTGCCGCGCAGCCAGGTGCTCAGCGTTGCTAGCTTCTACAGTATGCTCGATTTGGAACCGCGCGGGACGCACGTCATCAAGCTGTGCCAGGACGCGCCGTGCCACGTCGCCGGCGGACAGGAGATTTGGGAGACCCTGGAGCGTGAGTTGGGGATCAGCTTTGGCGCGACTACACCGGATGGCAAATGGACGCTGCTGACGACCAGCTGCATCGGCGCGTGCGCGGTCGGGCCGGTGATGATGGTGGATGACGACATCTACGGCAATCTCACCCCGGAGCGGGTGCGGGAGATTCTCGCGCAGGTTGCCGACCAAGACCGGGCAGGAGGTAGAACATGATACGCGCGCATGTGTTGATTTCCGGGGATGCGCTGAGCCTCTCGCGCGGCGCAGAGGAAACCCGGCTTGCCATCGAGGCAGAGCTCTCGTTTCTGGGGCTAGATAAGGAAGTGCTGGTGAGCTACACTAGCCAGGTAGAGCGCACGGATGAGTTGCCGATGGTGATGGTCTTCCCAGAGGGGATCCGGTATGGCTCAGTTCATCCGGAGGACGGTGCGTACATTGTCCAGGAGCATCTCTACAAAGGGCGTATTGTTGAACATTTGCGGTTGCCTCCGGAAATACTCTCTGGTCACATTGTACATATACCTGGCAAACTTGGCGCGCTCTACGCGCAGAAGCGCGTGGTCTTGCGCCGTGCCGGTCTGATTGATCCCACTAGTATTGAAGACTACATCGCCCACGACGGCTACTTTGCGCTGGGCAAAGCCCTCACCGAGATGCAATCGGCTGACGTGCTGCAAGCGGTAAAAGATTCCGGCTTGCAAGGTCGCGGCGGCGCGGGTTTCCCCACCGGCTTGAAATGGAGCTTCGCAGTGAACCAGCCGGGCGAGAAGTACATCGTCTGCAACGCGGATGAATCCGAGCCGGGCACGTTCAAGGATCGCCTGATCCTGGAGGGCGACCCGCACGCCGTGTTGGAAGGCATGGCCCTCGCCGGGTATGCCTGTGGCGCGGCGCAGGGCTGGATTTACATTCGCGGTGAGTATGTGCAGGCGCGCGAACGGCTCGAGCACGCCATCAAGCAGGCGGAAGAGTACGGGCTGCTGGGCGACAACATCATGGAGACCGGGTTCTCCTTCCACATCCATGTCCACGCGGGCGCGGGCGCGTATGTCTGCGGTGAGGAAACGGCTCTGCTGGAAAGCCTCGAAGGCAAACGCGGCACGCCGCGCATCCGTCCGCCGTATCCCACAGTGCGCGGTTTTCGCGATCAACCGACGCTGGTCAACAACGTGGAGACGCTAGCGAATGTGCCGGCCATTATCCTCAACGGGTCGGACTGGTTCCGCTCCATTGGGACGCACACCAGCCCTGGCACCAAGGTCTATACCATGCTGGGCGATGTCAACATCACCGGTTTGATCGAAGTGCCGATGGGCATCACTCTCCGCGAAGTCATCGAAATCTACGGCGGCGGCGTGAAGAACGGCAAGGCCTTCAAGTGCGCGCAGACGGGCGGCGCTTCCGGCAGCATCATCCCGGCAGCGTTGCTGGATGTGCCGATGGATTTTGCTTCGATGCAGGCGCAGGGCGCGTCCCTGGGCAGCGGTGCGCTTCTGGTGTGTGACGAGGATACCGATGTGGTAGACCTGGCTTATGTGCTGGTGCGCTTCTTTGCAACTGAATCGTGCGGCAAGTGTGTGCCCTGCCGGGTGGGGTCAGCGCAAATGTTGGAGGCGCTGGAACGGCTGCGCAAGGGCTATGCCAAACCTGCCGATTTGCAGCGGCTTGAAGAGATTGCCACCCATGTTCAGGAAACCTCATTCTGCGGCCTGGGGCAGGCCGCGCCAGTGCCGATTCTTACCGGGCTACGCTTCTTCCGCGCCGAGTTCGAGGCCCGCGTACAAGCCTAGCAGCGCTACCTGAAGCTGCTTCACAGAAGATTTATTTCAAGGAGTGAAGGAACTCATGAGCGAGATACATTTGAACATTAACGGGCAGGACGTTGTGGCGCAGAGCGGCCAGACGGTGCTGGAGGCTGCGAAGTCTGCCAGCATTGAGATTCCGGTGCTTTGTCATCATCCGGCGCTCACCAACTGGGGCGCATGCCGCATGTGCGTGGTCGAAGTGGAAGGGATGCGCACGGTGCAGACTGCCTGTACGCTTCCGGTGTCCGAGGGTATGAAGGTCACAACGCATACCGAAAAAACCACCAGCCTGCGCAAGTTCGTGCTGGAGCTGCTGTTCTCTGAGCGCAACCACTATTGCATGTACTGCCAGATGAGCGGTGATTGTGAGCTGCAAGATCAGGCTTACGCGCACGGTCTGGATCACTGGACTTATCCGCGCCCTTACGAGAAATTGAGCGTGGATGCGTCACGCAAATACTTCATCATGGATCACAATCGCTGTATCCTCTGCTCGCGCTGTGTCCGTGCGTGTAGCGAGGTGGCGGCGAATCACACCCTGAACCTGCGCAATCGCGGGGCCAAGACGATGATTGTGGCCGACCTGGATGTGCCGTTTGGCGAATCCAGCTGCGTGGAGTGCGGCTCCTGTTTGCAGGTGTGTCCCACCGGCGCGCTGGTGGATGCCAAGAGCGCCTACGGTGGGCGCGAGAAGGACGTGACGCACACCATCACGACCTGTATGCAGTGCAGCATTGGCTGTGAGCTGGATGTGGTGACGCGCTACAGCCGCCTGCTCCGCGTGGACGGCGTCTGGGGGGCTGACCCCAACGGCGGCCTGCTGTGTGTGGATGGCCGCTTCAAGCCGCTGTACGAAGAGCGCAAGCGCATCACCGCCCCGATGCTCCGCAAGGATGGCAACCTGGTCGAGGCTTCCTGGGATGAGGCGCTCGCGCTGGTCGCCGAGAAGCTCCAGGGCGGCGAGTGCCAGGGCCTGGCCGCGTGCGCCACCACCAACGAGGCGTTGGCGGCCTTCGCGCAGCTCATCGCCAAAGTGGGTGGCAAGGCCGGGCGGCTCGAACCGGTCGCCCCGACGTTGGGCTACGGCACACCCGCCAAAGTTACGGACGTGCTCGACGCCGATTTCATCATCGTGGCCGGGGCGCAACCGCTGGATTACCAGCGCGTCGTCGGCTACTTCATCCATCGTGCTGCCGACAAGAAAGTGCCGGTCGCGGTCATCAGCGACTCAGAGAACGCCCTCAGCCCGCGCGCAGCTATGACGGTCGCCTCAGCGCAGGCAGGTGTAGTGGCGCAGGCCGCTGCCGCCGCCGCGAAGGTCGTGCTGGTCTACAGCGTGGGCCTCAAGCCGGAAGTGATTGCCGCGCTCAAGCCGCTGGGCGACAAAGTCCACTTCCTGGCGCTCGACCCGGCGCGGAATGGCAAGGGGGCGGAAGCTGCAGGTCTCAAGCCGCAAGCCCCAAGCAAAGTGGATGTGGGATATTTCCTGTTGGGTGAACAACTGCTGGATGAGACGCTCCAGCCGAAGGCGGGCTTCAAGGTGGTGCAGGCTGCGTACTTCTCGCCGCTGGCGGAGCAGGCCGATGTGGTGCTGCCCACGCCGATTTGGTCGGAGCGTAGCGGGCACATCACCAATCTCGATGGGACGGTCAAGCCGTTGAATGTGGTGTTGCCCGCGCCCGCCGGCGTCCGCGACGAGGTGGAAGTCCTGGCGCAGCTGGCCGCACTGTTGGCATAAGGAGTCACGCATGGGTAAAATTAAAGTTGCAACGGGGTGGTTGGAGTCGTGCGCCGGCTGCCACATGTCGTTTTTGGATATTGACGAGCGCATTGTCGAGTTCTTTAAGCACGTCGAGCTGACCTCTTCGCCGATTACCGATCTGAAACACCCGCCCATAGAGGGCGTGGATGTGGGCATCCTCACCGGCGGTATCGGCAATGAGGATCAGATTCACGAGGCCAAAGAGATGCGCGAGCGGAGCAAAATCCTCATCGCGCTGGGCGATTGCGCGGTCACGGGCGGTATCTGTACCATGCGCAACTTCTTCCCCCTGGAAGAGGTGCTGCGGCGCGGGTACATCGAGACCGAGAGCACGGTGGATGGCGAGATTCCGGCACACGAGGATCTAGCCGTGTTGACAGACCAGGTCAGCGGCATAGATGAGGTTGTGCCGGTAGACATCTATCTGCCCGGCTGCCCGCCCACCGCCGACGCGATCTGGTTTGTGTTGACCGAATTGTTGGAGGGCCGGATGCCGAAGTTGGAAGGCAAGGTCCTGAAGTATGGTATGGATGGGGGGTAAAACATAGTATGGCTGAGAAAATTACCATTTCACCCGTGACCCGTATCGAGGGCCACGCGAAAATCACGATCTACGTTGGCGATGACGGGAAGGTGACGGATTCGTACTTCCATGTGGAACAGTTCCGGGGCTTCGAGAAGTTCAGCGAAGGCCGCATGTTCTACGAAATGCCCCAGATCACGCCGCGCACCTGCGGCATCTGCCCGGTGAGCCATCACCTGGCTTCGACCAAAGCTTGTGACGTGATCGCCGGCACCGCGCCGACGCCCACCGCGCACAAGCTGCGCGATCTGATGCACATGGGGCAGATGATCCAGTCGCACGGGATGCACTTCTTCGAGCTGGCCGGCCCGGACTTCATCATGGGCTTCGACGCCGACCCGAAGGTGCGCCATGTGGGCGGCGTCATCGGCGTGAACCCTGATCTGGCCGTGAAGGCGGTCAAGTTGCGCGCCTTCGGGCAGGAGATCATCCGCAAGCTGGGCGAGCGGCGCGTGCATCCGATCTTCGGCGTGCCGGGCGGGGTGACCCGCCCGCTCGATCCCGCCGACCGCGAGTGGATTTTGCGCGAGGTGGACAATCACATCGCCACGACGATGGTGGGCATCTCGTTCCTCAAGAGCTGGATGCAGGATAACCACCAGATGATGGAGGAGTTCGCCGTGTTCCCCTCGGCCTACATGGGGCTGGTGCAGCCGGATGGCGCGCTGGAGCTCTATGATGGGCAGCTGAAGATGGTGGACGCGGACGGTTCATTCCTGGAGCAGTTCGATCCGGCGGACTACCTGGACTACATCGCCGAGCACGTCAATCCCTATACCTATCTCAAGGCCCCGTACTACAAAAAGCGTGGCTACGAGAAGGGCATCTATCGCGTTGGCCCGCTGGGGCGGTTGAACGTCGCCACCCACATTAACACGCCGATGGCGCAGAGCGAGATGCGGCTGTGGAAGCAGCTCAACGGCGGTAAGCCCGTCGAGGGGACGCTGTACTTCCACTACGCGCGGCTCATCGAGACGGTGTATGCTCTGGAGCATGTGAAGGGGCTGATGGATGATCCCGACATCCTGGGGACGGATGTGGTGGCCCCGCCCGGACACATCACCGGCGAGGGCGTGGGTGTGCTCGAGGCGCCGCGCGGTACGCTCTTCCATCACTACTGGACCGACAGCAATGGCGTAATCCAAAAGGTGAACATGATCGTCGCCACCGCCGGCAACGCCTGGGCGATGAACCACTCAGTCAACATGGCCGCCAAGCGCTATGTTGACGGCACGCAGCTCACCGAGGGGATGCTCAACCGCGTTGAGCACGCCATCCGCGCGCATGACCCGTGCCTCTCCTGCTCGACCCACGCGATAGGGCAGATGCCTATCCAGATCGAGCTCATCGGGTCAGATGGAGCTGTGCTGGATGTGTTGAAGCGGGATTAGCTTTTACAAATTCCACGCGAAGCCTTGGCGGACTGAGTCTACCAGGGCTTTTGCTTTTCCAATTTAGTGATATACAATGCGCTACAGGCGAAAGTAAGGGGAGTAATATGCGCTTAAGCAAAATCTCTGTAGAAGGTTTCAAATCTCTCCAGGAAGTTAAGGACTTAAAACTGCGCAATCTTAATGTGCTTATCGGTGCAAATGGTGCAGGAAAGAGCAATTTTATTGCGCTATTTAGGCTTCTCAACCAGATGGTAAGCGGCAACTTCCAAACAGCGGTGCTGCAGCAGGGCGGAGCAAATGCGTTACTATACCTGGGTGAAAAAACCACGCCACAAATCACCGTGCAATTAGATTTTGAGCGCAACGCTTATTATTGCGTTTGGATCCCCACTGTAGATGAACGTCTCATTTTTGCGAAGGAAACATGCATATTCTATGGTGATCGCGTACCACAATGGGAGAAACAATTAGGAAGCGGCCATCTGGAAAGCCGGTTGCCCCAAGCCGCTCAGGAAACCAAAGAACCTGTGCTGGATTATGTTTTGCAGGGTTTGAATGCCTGGAAGGTCTATCACTTCCACGATACCAGTGACAGTGCCCTGGTTAAAAAGAGCCGTGCTCTGAATGACAATCTATACTTGCGGCCTGATGCTGCTAATCTGGCGGCTTTTCTCTACAGGCTACAACAAAGCGCGCCTCAATATTATGCAGCTATTCGGGAGACAGTACAGCTGGTGTTCCCAGTTTTTGATGATTTCCTGCTGCGCCCGCAGCCGGAAAATGAAAATCTGATTCGGCTCGAGTGGCGCGAGCAAGGCTCAGATTATCCATTCATGGCCTACCATTTATCCGATGGTACGTTACGTTTCATCTGTCTGGCAACTTTATTGTTACAACCGGAACTACCCCCTACCATCCTGATTGATGAACCGGAATTGGGATTGCATCCTTATGCCATAGAAGTTTTAGCCTCGCTAATGCGCAGCGCGGCAGAGCGCACCCAATTGATTGTCGCCACGCAGTCAGTCACACTGGTCAACCATTTTACGCTGGAAGATATACTCGTTGTGGAAAACCGCAAGCGAGCAACAACGATAGAACGGTTAGACTCGGAACAGCTGAGCGATTGGTTGGAGGATTACGCACTCGGCGAACTATGGGAAAAGAACGTCTTTGGCGGGAGGCCAACTCGATGAGCGACAGTTATGCGCGCGTGAACATCATCGTTGAAGGCCATACCGAAGAAACATTCGTGCGTGATGTGTTGACGGAGCCATTGGCAGCGCAGCACGTGTTCATCACAGCTCGCCGCGTGGAAACGGGACGTTCTTCCAGGCAGATTTATCGCGGCGGCATGACCACTTATGCCAAGGCCCGCCGCGATATCATGCGCTGGTTGGCTCAAGATCGTCAAGCATATGTCACTACCATGTTCGACCTTTACCGAATCCCACTGGATTTCCCCGATGTGCGCTTAATTCCACCAGGCATTGAACCTTACGCCAGAATTACAGCATTGGAGAAGGCATTGGAGGCTGATATCGGCATTGAGCGGTTCATCCCCTACCTGCAATTACACGAATTCGAAAACCTACTGTTCAGTGATGTGCAAGCAATTGATACAGTATTGGGATTAAGACGCTCTCAACTACAGGCATTACAAGCCCTTCGCGAAGAGTTTACCTCACCGGAGTTGATTGATGATGGGGAGGACACGGCACCCTCCAAAAGGTTGCAGAAGCTCTACGAAGGATACGATAAATTGGCTTTCGGGCCGCGCATCGCAACCCATATTGGACTGGCAAAACTGCGCCAGGAGTGTCCTCATTTCAATGCCTGGTTTTCTAGATTGGAAAATCTGCAATTTAGTAACCTTTAGAAGCTATGAACCACGCACGACGCATTCTCATCGTAGGATTCGGCAATCAGTACCGGCGGGATGACGGCGTTGGGCCGTATGTGATCAATCTGGTGCGCGCGGCGCTGGCCCGTTCGCCTTTCGATCCGCTTGATGATGGCTTCGACACGCTGGGTGAAACGGTGGATACCATCGTGCTGCATCAACTCGTGCCGGAGCTGGCGGAGACCTTCAAGGATTACGATCAGCTGATCTTCGTGGATGCGCATGTGGGCGACCTGCCCGAACCCATCCGCGAGGAGCGGCTCGATGCGGCGTACACGCAGCCCTTCGTCTCGCATCAATTCCACCCCTCGACGGTGCTGGCGCTGACGCAACAGCTCTACGGGCGCGCGCCGCAGACTGTGCTGCTCTCTATTCGTGGGCACGATTTCGACTTCGGCGAGGGACTTTCGCCCGAAACTGAGGCCCTCGCGCAGGAAGTCGCGGCGCGGATTATACAGAGTATCACGGATTCTGCTTTCCCCGCACGTTGAAGTAGAACTGCCTCGTGCAAGTCCCCCGCGCCCCCGTGAAAAACACAGGAGCGCGCTTTTTTGCCCCCCACGCTCTTCGCGTATCATGCTTGCTCAATCCCTCAAGGTGGATGTCTTAACGACATCATTCAAGTTGCCACCCGCACTTTTGACCACAGTCGGCTGACAACGGACGACCTTTGGAATGTAAAACGTGGTCTGTCATCACTGGTCGGTGGTCTACGTCTAGAAAGTAACAATTTGGTTTAACATATCCACACTCGGTCATTCAAAACGGAATTTGGCAAGGCATTGGTATGACCTTTGCAAGGTTTAACTGTATCGGTGGAATAATGTCACTATGCCGTTAGGTGAGATTGCGGTATAATGAACGGTGGTATTTTGTAAGCGGGAAAGCAGGTATTGGAAATGAAGCGAGACGACATCTTGCACGCCTTAGCTCAATTTCAAGAGCTAACCCAGGTCGAATTTGGCATCACGCACAGTCGAGATTTTTAGCCACGAATCACACGAATTTTACGAACTTAGCTGATGTTTTCGCGTTAATTTGTGAAATTCGTGGCAAATTCTGGAAAATGTCGGTAGTGAATTCGTAACTTGTCATTTGTAATCTTACAGGAGGAACTTAGTCCATGAAGAGCTTAGAAGAACTACGGAAGATCAAAGAACGGGCGTTGGAGCGTCGGCAGCTGGCCGGGGCGGGGGCGCGCGCACGGGTGACGGTGGCGATGGGCACGTGCGGTATCGCTGCGGGCGCGCGGGACACCATGACGGCCATCCTCAATGAGATGGAGAAGCGTCAACTCAGCGATGTGGTGGTCACACAGACCGGATGCATGGGCCTGTGCGAGTATGAGCCGCTGGTGCAGATCCAGGTAGGTGAGGAAGAAGTGGTCACTTACGGCAAAATTGATCCCTCTCGCGTTCCCGAACTCATCGAGGCGCACCTGGTCAAGGGCGAACCGGTTGCAGCGTGGCAGGTGCAAACTGCCTAGAGCGCAGGGCGCGCGTGAGCATTCATCCGGTACAGCCCTGATGATGGGAATAGCAGCCTGAGAGCGAACTAAAGTTCGCGTTATGTTTGCTACATTGATTTGTGATCCGCTGATTTGCAGATTTTCTTGAGGAGGTATTATGGTTTACCGCGCACATGTCTTGATCTGCGGGGAACCCCGCTGTGTCGAAAAGGGCGCGCGGGACGTCGAGGCGGCGCTGACCCAAAAAATACAGGAACTGGGCCTGGAAAACGAGGTCCAAATTCTGGAGGCCAGCGCGCTGGGGCATGGCGACCAAGGGCCGGAGCTGGTCATCTACCCCGAAGGCGTCCATTACGTCAACGTGCGTCCGGAAGATGCGGCGCGCATTGCTGAGGAGCATCTGCTCAAAGGGCGTCCCATCGCGGAATTGCAGTACAAAGAGCCGCCGAGCGAACCGTTGCCTGCGCCTTCTGTCAAAGAAATTCGCGTGGTGCTGGGCAAAATCGGCAAAATTGACCCGGAAAACATTGAGGATTACATCGCGCTGGATGGCTACGCCGCACTGGCGAAGGTGTTGGGCGGCATGTCCCCCGATGATGTGCTGGCCGAGCTTAAAACATCCGGGCTGCGTGGCCGTGGTGGTGCGGGTTTCCCCACGCACCTCAAGTGGAGCTTCGCCAAGAATGCACCCGGCGATGTGAAATACGTCATCTGTAACGCTGATGAGGGTGACCCCGGTGCGTTTATGAACCGGCGTGTGCTCGAAGGCGACCCGCACGCCGTCATCGAGGGGATGGCGATTGCGGCGTATGTCATCGGCGCGCGGCAGGGCTACATTTACGTCCGTGCCGAGTACCCCATCGCTATCAGCACCTTGCGCGTGGCGCTGGCGCAGGCCCGCGAGTATGGGTTGCTGGGAGAGAACATCCTCGGTACCGATTTCAGCTTTGACCTGGAAATCCGCATGGGGGCCGGCGCCTTCGTCTGTGGTGAAGAGACCGCGCTGATGCAATCTATCGAAGGCGCGCGCGGGATGCCCACCACGCGCCCCCCGTTCCCCGCCACCAAGGGTTTGTGGGGCAAGCCTTCCAACATCAATAACGTGGAGACCTACGCCAATGTCCCGCAGATTTTGCTCAAGGGCGGTGCGTGGTTCGCCTCGATGGGTACGGAGAAAAGCAAGGGCACCAAGACCTTCGCCATTGCGGGGAAAGTGGAACGCACCGGGCTGGTGGAAGTGCCGTTGGGGATGACCATCCGCGAAATCGTCTATGATGTGGGCGGTGGCGTGCTCGATGGCAAAAAGTTCAAGGCCGTGCAGACCGGCGGGCCGATGGGTGGTTGTATTCCGGAGAAGTACCTGGATTTGCCTGTGGATTACGAGAATCTTGCCGCAGTGGGTTCTATGATGGGGTCGGGCGGTTTTGTCGTGATGGACGAAGAAACCTGTATGGTGGACATCGCCCGCTTCTTCATGGAGTTCACGCAGGATGAGTCGTGCGGCAAGTGTGTGCCGTGTCGCATCGGTACGCGGCGGATGCTGGAGATTCTCAACGATATTTGCGCGGGCAAGGGCAAGTCGGGTGATATCGAGATGCTGGAACAGTTGAGCCGCTATATCAACAAAGGCTCGTTGTGCGGCCTGGGTCAGGGTGCGCCGAACCCCGTGCTCAGTACGTTGGAACACTTCCGCGATGAGTATGAGGCGCACATCTTCGAGAAGCGCTGCCCGGCGAAAGTTTGCAAGGCCCTGATCGAGTACAAGATCGAGCCGGACGCCTGTATCGGCTGCACGCGCTGCGCGCGCAACTGCCCGGTCAACGCCATTGCGGGTTCGCCCAAGCAAGTGCATGTGATTGACCCTGAGACGTGCATCCGCTGTGGCATCTGCAAGCAGGTCTGCCCGGTCAACGCGGTCTACATCGAGTAGCCGAGATTGCGAGGGATAGGATGACAATGAATACAACTTTGATGGACACTGTTTTTGAGCGTTACGGGAGCGATGCAGAAGCGCTGGTCGAAATCCTCCGTGATCTGAACCAGGCTGAGGGCTACCTCTCCCAAGAACTGATGATAGCCGTAGCTGACCGGCTGCGCTTGCCGCGCGGTCATGTGTTTAGTGTGGCTTCGTTCTATAGTATGATGAATGTAAAACCGCGTGGGCAGCATGTGGTGCTGATGTGCCAGGATGCGCCCTGTCATATAGCTGGCGGGCGCGAGGTCTGGGACGCGCTGGAAGAGACACTGGGCATCGCCTTTGGCGAGACCTCGCCCGATGGCAAGTGGACGCTGGAAGTCGCCAGCTGCCTGGGTCTGTGCGCGGTTGGCCCGGTGGTGCAGATTGATGGTGAAGTGTACGGCAATATGACCCCAGACAAGGTGCGGGCATTGCTGGTGCGCTTCGATGGGGATGCAGGAGGTGCAGCATGATCCGCGCCCGTGTGATGATTTCTGGCGACCCCATCAGCCTGGCCCATGGCGCTGAGGCGCTCAAGCTGGCGATGGAAGCGGAACTGGCTTATTACGGCCTGGAAAACGAGGTGCAGGTGGGCTTCATCGGGCAGGTGGGCCGCCGCGACGTGCTGCCGTTTGCGCTGGTCTATCCTGAAGGTACGCTGTATGGCCCGCTGCGGCTGAGCGATGTGCCGTTCCTGGTGCAGGAGCATCTCTACAAGGGGCGCGTGGCCGAAGCGCTGTTGGCCCCGCCCGATGTATTGTCCGGTAAAATTGCCCGTCTGCCCCGGCGCGAGGGCGTGCTTTACGGGCAGCAGCGCGTGGTCTTGCGCCGCGCGGGTTTGATTGACCCCAAGAATATCGAAGAGTACATCGCGCACGATGGATATTTCGCGCTGGGTAAGGCCGTCACCGAGATGACGCCCGCCGAGGTGCTGCAAACCGTGAAAGATTCCGGCTTGCAGGGACGCGGCGGCGCAGGTTTCCCCGCCGGGGTGAAGTGGGGCTTTGTAGCTGCGCAACCGGGCGATGAGAAGTACATTGTCTGTAACGCGGATGAATCTGAGCCGGGCACGTTCAAGGATCGCCTGATCCTGGAAGGCGACCCCCACGCGGTGCTGGAAGGTATGGCCCTGGCCGGGTATGCCTGTGGCGCATCGCAGGGCTGGATTTACATTCGCGGCGAGTACACGCTGGCGAAAGAGCGCATCGAGCTGGCAATCCAGCAGGCTGAAGAGCTGGGTGTGCTGGGCAACAACCTCTTTGAGAGCGATTTCTCGTTCCATATTCACGTCCACGCGGGTGCGGGCGCGTATGTCTGCGGCGAGGAGACGGCGCTGCTGGAGAGCCTCGAAGGCAAGCGCGGCATCCCGCGCATCCGTCCGCCGTATCCACCAGTGCAGGGCTATCACCAGAAGCCCACCGCTGTCAACAACGTGGAAACGCTGGCGAACGTACCGGCGATTATCCAGAATGGCGCGGCGTGGTATCGCGGCATCGGCACGGAAAAAAGCCCCGGCACCAAGGTCTATACTATGCTGGGCGATGTGAATGTGACGGGCCTGATCGAAGTGCCGATGGGCATTACCCTGCGCGAAGTCATCGAAGTCTACGGCGGCGGCATGAAGGGCGAGCTGGCGTTCAAGTGCGCGCAGACCGGCGGCGCGGCGGGCAGCATCATCGCCCCGGCGCTGCTGGATGTGCCGATGGATTTCGCTACGATGCAGGCGAACGGCGCCTCTTTGGGCAGCGGCGCGTTGCTCGTCTGCGGCGAGGATAAGTGTATCGTAGACCTGGCTTACGTCTTGATGCGCTTCTTTGCGACCGAATCGTGCGGCAAGTGCGTTCCCTGTCGTTTGGGCACGCGCCGCATGGTGGAGATTCTGGATCGCCTGCGACATGGACATGGCACGCTGGAAGACCTGGATGCGCTCGAAATAATGGCGCCGCAAGTCATTGCGACCTCGTTCTGCGGGTTGGGGCAGGGCGCGCCGGTTTCAATCATTACCGCGCTACGCCACTTCCGCGCCGAGTTCGAGGCCCACGTCGCCGGGACCTGTCCCGCGGGCGTTTGTCCTATGCACAGTCCGGTGGCCGAGCAACCGGTATCGCACGCCTACCTGGCGTTTGCTTAAGCTTACATCGAATTATTGAGTTAAGGAGGACTGCATGTCTCAAATGATCAATCTAACCATTGATGGCAAGCGCGTCGCCGTGCCAGGTGGTTCAACGGTATTGGAAGCGGCCCAGGCCGCCGGTATTGAAATCCCGACCTTGTGCCATCATCCCGCGCTCACGCCCACCGGCTCGTGCCGCCTGTGCGTGGTTGCGGTTGAGGGGATGCGGGGGCCGACGACGGCCTGCACCCTGCCCGCAAACGAGGGCATGGTGGTCAACACGCACACCGACGAGGTAGTGACGCTGCGCAAGTTCGTGCTCTCGATGCTGCTCACCGATCACCCTAACGATTGTATGAAGTGTGAGGTGGACGGCAACTGCGAGTTGCAGCGCTGGGTCTATGAGTACGATGTGGAATGGCCGGTGCATAGCGGTGCGCGCCACGCCTATCCTATAGATTCTGACCCCAATCCGGTGGTCTTTGTGGATATGAATAAGTGTATCCTGTGCGGGCGCTGTGTGCGCACCTGTCAGGAGATTCAGGGCTGCGACGTGTGGAACTTCTCGCAGCGCGGGTTCGATACGCACGTTGTCGCCGGGGCTGAGCAGCTGATGCTCGATTCCGGCTGCGAGTCCTGCGGTAACTGTGTTGCAATCTGCCCCGTCGGCGCGCTGTTCGACAAGCCTTCGATTGGGTGGGGACGCGCGGCCTATCAAGAGAAAGTCCGCACGACCTGCACCTACTGCGGCGTCGGTTGCCAGTTCGATTTCAACGTCAAAGACGGCAAGATCACGCGCGTTACCTCCGCTGAGGATGCGCCGGTCAACGGGCTGGCGTTGTGCGTGAAGGGCCGCTATGGGTGGGACTTCATCCATCGCGAGGATCGCCTGACCGCTCCGCTTATCCGCGACGAGAGCGTGACCGACGGCCCTTGGCCGGGCTTCCGCGAGGCGAGTTGGGACGAGGCACTCGATCTGGTCGCCAGCAAGCTGACACACTACCGCGACACGACCGGCCCGGATAGCGTAGGCTATCTGAGTTCGGCGAAATGCACGAACGAAGAGAATTATTTGATGCAGAAGATCGCGCGTGGTATCGGCAAGACCAATAACGTAGATCACTGCGCGCGCCTGTGCCACGCCTCCACGGTGGCGGGCCTGGCGACGACGTTGGGCAGCGGTGCGATGACCAACTCGATTGAAGATAGCACGATGCAGAGCAAAGTGCTCTTTGTCATCGGCTCGAACACCACCGAGCAGCACCCGGTCATCGGCACGAAGATGCGCAAGGCTGTGCGCGAGAACGGCACGAAGATCATCGTGGCCGACCCGCGCCGCATCAGCCTGACGCGCCTGCCGGGCTGCCTGCACTTGCAGCAGCGGCCTGGTACGGATATCGCGCTGGTCAACGGCCTGATGCGCGAAATCCTGGTCAACGGCTGGGAGGATGCGGAGTACATCGCCGCGCGCACGGAAGGTTTTGAGGAACTCAAAACTGTGGTGATGACGTACACGCTGGAGAAGACTGAGGAAATTACTGGTGTCCCGGCGGCGAAAATTGCTGAGGCAGCGCGCATCCTGGGCGAGAACAAGCCCGGCGCGGTCTTCTGGTCTATGGGTATCACGCAGCACACCACCGGTGTCTACAACGTGATGTCGCTCTCGAATATGCAGATGCTTTTGGGCAACCTGGGCGTCGCGGGCGGCGGTGTGAACCCGCTGCGCGGGCAGAACAATGTACAGGGTGCGTGCGACCTGGGCTGTCTGGTCAACGTCTACCCCGGCTATCAGGCCGTTACCAATCCCGATTTCAAGGCCAAGTTCGAGAAGGCCTGGGGTGTTGAGGGGCTGTCGGATAAAGTGGGTTTGACTGTGGTTGAGCAGATGCACGCGGCGCACGATGGCCGGGTCAAAGCATTGTTCATCATGGCTGAAAACCCAATGACCTCCGACCCTGATCTCAACCATGTCAAAGAGGCGCTGGAGACGGTGGACTTCCTGGTGGTGCAGGAAATCTTCATGAGCGAGACGGCCAAGTTCGCGGATGTGATTCTGCCGGGTCTGTCGTTCGCGGAGAAAGAAGGCACGTTTACCAATACTGAGCGCCGCATCCAGCTGATTCGCAAGGCGGTGGAAGGCCCAGGCATCGCGCGCGCCGACTGGGAAATTCTCTGCGATCTGGCGACGCGCATGGGCTATCCCATGCACTACAACAGCCCGGCGGAGATCATGGATGAGATGGCGCAGGTAACGCCGATTTATGCGGGCGTCCACTTCTCCCGTCTGGAGGCTGGTGAGCAGCTCTGCTGGCCGGTGAAGGGCGACGAGCATCCCGGCACACCGATCCTGCACATCGGACAGTTCTCGCGGGGCAAGGGCCTCTTCAAGGCGCTTGAGCACATCGAGCCGCAGGAAGCGCCCGATGCCGAGTATCCGTTCACGATGACGACAGGGCGCGTGATCTACCACTGGCACGGCGGCGAGCAGACGCGCCGTTCGGAGAGCCTGATGGCGCTCTATCCAGGGCCGCGTGTGGAAATCAACCCGGCGGACGCTTCGCGGCTGGGCGTCGTCGAAGGGGACGACCTCAAGGTGGCCTCGCGGCGCGGCGAGTTCCACGCCAAGGCGGAAGTGACGGAGCGCGTAGAGCCAGGCATCATCTTCGGCACCTTCCACTTCCCGGAGGGTAACGTCAACTGGGCCACCGGCGCGTTCCTCGACCCCATCGCCAAGATTCCGGAGTTCAAGGTCACGGCGGTGAAAGTGGAGAAGGTCGCGTAAGACGGATTTCTCGTATAGTAACGTCCTGGCAGAGGCTTCTGCCAGGACGTTTGTTTTTGTGAGAGGGAAGTGAGAAGTAAACTTACCTTAAAATTGACAAAGCCGATGGTTATTTTACAATAGAAATGTGGGACGGCAGGCAAAGGCGTGACCTGAAGCGATAATGAAGGGCTGAAATTTTGCTATCTAGCGCTCTTTGCGCTGGATAGCGCCAGTCTGAAATAGGAGGGGAAGGATGAAACTTTCCAAGACCATGAGACGATTCGGCTGGTTGGCATTTGTGCTCATGTGGATCCCTTTCGTCACCCTGGTTACTCTCCCCCCTGGTGACCATGCCTGGTCAGAATTACCTTCGTTCATTCGCTATTCCCTTACGGTTAGCGGGGGATTGTGTATTGTCTCGAACTTGCTCTTGGTTGGTGCACCCATCATCAGCGCCATCCATCATCACAACCTCCTCACCAATGGGGTGCCAGCTCAGGCCACTATCCTCGAAGTGTCCGACACCGGTACCACCATCAACGATGATCCGGTAGTGCGGCTGCTGCTGGAAGTCGAACCATCCGGTCAACCAATCTTCCAGGCTGAAACTGAGCGCGTGATGTCTCGTGTGCAGCTCTCCCAATTCCAGCGGGGGACGGTCGTGCAGGTGAAGTACAACCCTGCCAGTCGTGCTGTGGCGTTGCTGGTTGAAAGCGATTAGGTCCTTGGATGAGTTTTTTTGCGGTGTGGCTCCTAACCTTGTGGATGGGGTGAAGTGGGGCAGCACATGACACTGGCTTTGATTTGAGATTTGCTGATTTGTAGATTTTCAAGGGGGTGACTTATGCAAGACCGCATTCTGGCCTGGGATGGATGTATCAATGTCCGTGATCTTGGAGGACTGCGGATTGGCGATGGTCGCGCGACGCTGTTGGGGTCCCTGGTGCGCTCGGATACGCCCGCCCGGCTTACCGAGGCAGGCTGGGCGGCGCTCTATGCGTATGGCATCCGCACGATGATCACGCTCCACACAGTGGGCATGGTGGAAAATGAGCTTGATTTCACGTCACCATACCCTGATATCGCCACCGTGCGCGTGGCAATAGAGGATGTTACGGATATGGAATTTGCGCGTCGGTGGGCTGTGTCTGATCTTTGGTGTACGCCGCTCTATTACCCGGATGCGCTGCAACGCTGGCCGGAGCGCCACGCGGCTGTGATGACAGCTATTGCCCAGGCGCAACCTGGCGGCGTGCTGTTCCATTGCGCTCGCGGCCATGATCGCACCGGCATCATTACGCTGCTACTGCTCGCGCTCGCCGGTGTGACGCTTGATGACATTGTTGCGGATTATGAGCTGAGCACTGATCCCGCGCGCGATAAGCTGCTGGCGGATGAGCATACCTCGGTCCGCGAGGTCTTCCTCGGCATATTGGCTGGGCTTGATATTGACAAATACCTGACTATGGGCGGAGCAAGCCAGGCTGATCTAGTCGCTGTTCGCAAGCGGCTGCTGGGGTGAAGTCGCTGCTGATGAGGACTGTAGCCAGGCTTATGGGCAAAGAATTACCTACACGGAGGCACTCATGGATATTTTAGTCGAACAAACCCGCGCGACCCGCGCAACGTGTTATCAGAACGAAGCCGCGCTGATGGCGGAACTAGCGCAGGGTCAGCACCCCGGGCTGCTGTACATCGGTTGTTCCGACTCGCGGATTCTGCCCTCACACATCCTCGATGCACACCCCGGCACGGTGTTCACCACGCGCAACATCGCCAACATCGTGCCGCCCTACGCGGCGTTGGAACAGGGTGAAACGGCGGTCGCTGCCGTGCTGGAGTATGCCGTGCTGCACCTCAAGGTCAGCGATATTGTGTTGTGTGGGCATAGCTGTTGCGGTGGGATGCAGGCGTTGGCCCACGCGCACGCGCTTGAACCGGGTTTGCGCGCCTGGTTGACCTACGCGGAGGACGCTCAAGAGCGTGTGCCAGCCGATCTTTCCGGTGCCGCGCAGCTGGATGCGCTTATCGAAGCGAATGTGCTGTTGCAAGTGGAACATCTGCGCAGCTACCCGTTCATTGCGGAGGCCGAACAAGCCGGGACGCTGCGCTTGCACGCCTGGGTGTACGATCTCGCTACTGAGCAGGTACGGGCTTATGATGAGGCGGAAGATCACTTTGTGGAAGAGCCGCCGTTTAGCAAGGACGGGCAATTGTGACACATCTAGCCTTTCCTAGCCATCTTCCTGAAAACTACAACGAAGTGTTGTACTGGAAATTGTCCCACCACAAAAAATTACTCATCGTACTGAACGTGGTCGGCATCGTATTGATGGGATTGGCATTTGTATTGTTTTCCGCCTGGGCGCAATTGTGGCATGTAGTCACTGGGGGGGAAATCTATGCCGCGCAAATGCTATTGGCAATCGTTATGATTGTTCTGACTGTCGTGCTGCACGAACTAACGCACGGTCTCGCGCTGCGCTACTATGGTGCCACGCCCACCTATGGGGTGCTGTGGAAAGAAATGATGTTCTACGCAACTGCGGCCGGCCATGCCTTTCCCCGTAATGCCTATGTGGTCATCGCGCTCGCACCGCTAGGGGGATTGAGCGCGCTTGCGATGGTCTTACTGGCGCTGCCCTTGCCGCTGTGGCTCGTGATGACGGTTATCTTATGTGCTGCGTTTAACGTCGGCAGTGCCATCGGGGATATGTGGTTGGTGCGGGTGGCGTTGGGTTATCCACGAGCAGCTTACATCGTTGACGAGAAAGATGGCTTGCGCGTGTTTATGCCGCTGGCGGAGGGGTGAGTACGGGAAGAATTACTCTTCATCAGCGAAGTATAAAATGCTAATATAGCAAACACCCCCGCTCTGTGCGGGGGTGTTGTGGTTGCGGTGATGAATGAGATTACTTCTTGCGCAGATAGATGAACCAGTAAACTACACCGACCATGACTGCGCCGCCGATGATGTTGCCGATGGTGACGGGGAGCAGGTTCTTGATGAAGAAGTTGCCCCAAGTCAGATTCTGGAAATCAGCCGCCGTCTTGCCAATAGCAGTCCAGAAGCTTTGATCCGCACCGCTCTTGATAAACAATGCTATAGGGATGAAGTACATATTGGCGATGCTGTGCTCGAAGCCAGCCGCCACAAAGGCAGAGATCGGGAAGATAATGGAGAGGATTTTATCAGTGGTGCTGCGGGCCGAGAAGCACAACCACACTGCCATACAGACTAGCGCATTACACATAATACCCAGGGCTACCGCCGGGAGGAAATCGAGGCCAGATTTGGCATTGCCGATATTGAGCGCGGTGAGGCCCATCGCGCCACCACCGAAGGTGTACTGCTTGCTGTAGAACATGATGATGGCGGTAGCCAGGGAGCCGACGAAGTTGCCTGCATAAACAATGCCCCAGTTGCGGAGTAGTTGTGCCGTGGTAACTTTCTTGTTCGCCCAGGCCATGATGATGAGGTTGTTGCCCGTGAATAGTTCTGCTCCACCTACAATCACCAGGATGAGGCCGAGAGAGAAGACTGTGCCGGCCATCAAGCGCTGCACGCCGTAAGGCAACGAGCCGGAGCCAGCCAGAACGGTGGTGCAATAGATACCGCCCAGACTGATGAACGCGCCGGCTAGAATTGCCAATGCAAAGAGCTGCAGGGCATCGCCGGTGGCTTTTTTAACGCCGACGGTTTCAGCCTTCGCCGCCATTTCGCCCGGCAACAGAGCATCGAGTTTGACCTCGGGTACAGAGTGATTGGGATTCGCCATTTTTTTTCCTCCTATGAAATGAATAAGTTATTGGAAATTCCCAATACTATTATAACCGGTTAGGGGTTTTGTCAAATGGTTAAATATCATGTTTGCATTTGATACTATTCTGCTATTGGCTAAACAGCTTATAAGAGTGTCTTTTACAAATCGTGGACATAGAAACTGCGTAGCTGCAAAATTCGCAGTCGTGGTAAAATGGTTATGACAATCGTGTAGATTGAGGAGATGATTTGAACTATAGTGGGGTAATTTTAGCCGGCGGCAGTGGTACCCGTATGGGTATGGATAAGCGTTTTTTACAACTGCATGGCAAACCGTTGGTGTTATGGGTTGTAGAGAGCCTCCGCCCATTAGTGGATGAGGTCGTGCTGGCAGTTCAAGACGTGACCCACTTCGCTGATTACGGTTTGCGTCTGGTTGTGGATCACTACCCTGGACAGGGTGTCTTGGCTGGGATGCATGCTGGCCTGGCTACCGCGCAGGGCGCGTGGGCTGTGGTTGTGGGGGGCGATATGCCCTTGCTCAATCCAGACTTGCTGACGGCTATGCTGCAACTCACCTCCACCGCAGCGGCGGATGTCATTGTGCCAGAATGGCAGGGCAATCTTGAACCCCTCCATGCCCTCTATCGGACTGCGGTCTGTGCGCCAGCGGCGGAGGCGGCGTTACAAGCCGGTAAGCGGCGTATTGTGGCTTTCTATCCAGCGGTGCGGGTTAAGGTGTTCCCCCAGGCCGAAGTTGCCCGTTGGGATCCAGACGGGCTTTCGTTCTTCAATATTAACACTATGGATGATTGGACTGCAGCTGTGCAGTATTTGAACAAGCAGCACGTGCTTTGAAAATTGAAATGATACATATTCATTGGACATGGTTGCGAAATTGGATCTGGCATCACGCGATCATAGAATAGAGGGGCTATGCACGAACTACCCGTAACCGAAGAAATCCTGCGCATTGCAGCGCAACACGCCAGCGAGCAGCGCATCACGGACATCCATCTGGTGATTGGCGAGCTGAGCAGCTTTATTGATGACTCCATTCAGTTCTATTTCGATTTGCTCGCGCCAGGGACAGTCGCCGAGGGTGCGACGTTGCACTTCAAGCGTATCCCGGTGCGCTTCCGCTGCCGGGCGTGCGCAGCGGAATTTGCACCCACCGCGCTGGATTGGCATTGTCCGGTGTGCAACGCCTTGGGCGGTGATGTCATCGCGGGCAAAGAATTCTATGTCGAAAGCATTGAAATCACCAGCAACCAGTAAAGGAGGAACTATGTGCGATCATTGCGGTTGTGAAGATCACGAACATGAGCATGAGGAAGCCCGGCGCATTCCTGTTGTCCAAAGAATTCTGAGTGCCAACGATGAGGCGGCGCTGGGAAACCGGCAGTATTTGCGGGCGCATGGAATCTCGGCGATCAATATCATGTCCTCGCCAGGCGCGGGGAAGACGACGCTGCTACTGGCGACGATTGCCGCGCTGGGCGAGCAGATGCGCCTGGGCGTCATCGAGGGCGATACCGCCTCGCAGGTGGATGCGGAGCTCATCGCGGATACGGGTACGCCGGTGGTGCAGATCAACACGGGCGGCGGCTGCCACCTCGATGCGCCGATGGTGCATAATGCGCTCCACGCGCTACCGCTCGATGCGCTCGATGTGCTCTTCATCGAGAACGTGGGCAACCTCATCTGCCCGGTCTCGTTCGATCTGGGGCAAGACTACAAGGTAGCGCTCCTCAGTGTGCCGGAGGGCCACGATAAGCCCTACAAATACCCGGCGATCTTCGAGGCGGTGGATCTGGTCGTGATTACCAAAGCTGATCTGATGCCCTATCTCGATTTCGACCTGGTGAAGTTCAAAGAACTGGTACATGGGCTGAACCCCCACGCGCCAGTGCTGATGCTTTCGGCTAAAACTGGTGAGGGGCTGGCTGCGTGGCTTGCCTGGGTGCAGGAGCGCTGGGGCGTGCAGTGAGCATCGCTGCTGTACAATGTAACCTGGATGGGGAAAACCTCATCCAGGTTTTGTTTTTGGTTGACGTTTCACGTTTCACGCATCTTATGTTATAATTTTAACAACAATCTTGCGTGATTGCATATTAGACATCCATGAACGAGCAACCAATTTGCGACCATCAGCCCTGTGCTGTCAGTAATGCTACTGACAGGCCGGGCTTTTTTTTGTCTATACCCCCAGAAGTGAGTGATCTATGAATCTGTCTGTCGTGATTCTAGCCGCTGGAATGAGCACCCGGTTTAAGTCTGCTACGCCCAAAGTGCTGCATCCGCTGGTGGAACAGCCCTTGCTGGCCTACTCGCTTGATCTGGCAGAGCAATTATCCACCGAGCTGCCGGTGCTGATCGTCGGCCCAGAGACCGAGGCCGAAATCCGCGCCTGGGCGGGGGGGCGCGCGCGCTGTGTGGTGCAGGAGCCACGCCTGGGCACCGGCCACGCAGCGATGCAGGCTGCGCCGATGCTGGCCGGACATGCGGAACAGGTGCTCGTCCTCTATGGCGATATGCCGTTGTTGCGTGAAAGCACGCTGCGCGCGCTGGTGGAGCAGCAACAGCAGTGCCAGGCTGCCGTCGCGGTGCTGACCGTCGAGCGGGACGATCCGCGCGGGTTTGGGCGCATCGTCCGCAACAGCGCCGGCGACATCATGGCTATCATCGAAGATCACGAGGCTACGCCGGAGGTGCTGGCGATTCGGGAGCTCAACACCGGCGTTTACACTTTCCGGGCGGATTTTCTGTGGGGCGCGTTGCCGCAACTGCAACCCAGCCCGCGCAAGGGGGAATACTACCTTACCGATCTGATCGCGCTGGCGGCAAACGTGGGGGAGCGGGTGATAGGGGTGCAGGTGGAAGATGCGACCGAGGGCATGGGCATCAACACGCGCGCGGATATGGCGCTGGCAGCGGCAGCGTTGCGCGAGCGCATCAATCTGCACTGGATGCTGGCCGGCGTCACCATCGTTGACCCGGCGACCACCTACATCGGCCCGCGCGTCACGCTCGGCATGGATACTGTCATCCACCCCAACACGCACCTGCGCGGGCAGACCGCTATCGGCGCGGGGTGCGCTATCGGCCCAAACAGCATTATTGAGGATTGCACGCTTGGCAATCGCTGCCAGGTGGTGGCTTCGGTGTTGGAGCAGGCGGTGATGGAGGAGGAGAGCCATATCGGGCCGTTCGGCCATCTGCGCAAGGGCGCGCGGCTGTGTGTGGGCGCGCACATGGGCAACTTCGGCGAGATGAAGAACAGTACGCTTGGCCCGGGTGCGAAGATGGGGCATTTCAGTTATCTCGGCGATGCGGAGATAGGCCCGAATGCCAACATTGGCGCAGGGACGATTACCTGCAATTACGATGGGACACGCAAACACGCGACGGTGGTTGAGGCCGGCGCGTTTATTGGATCGGATACGATGCTGGTGGCGCCGGTGCGCGTGGGCACGGGCGCGAAGACGGGCGCGGGGGCGGTGGTGACGCATGATGTGCCGCCGGGTGCAGTAGTGTATGGGGTCCCGGCGCGTATCGTCGGGACGGTTACAACGGATCAAGAGACAGACAAGGAGAAAGGAGACTGTGGACGACGGTAATTTATGGTGGTTGTTAGTTTTGTTAGCGGGGCAATTTATGCTTTCATTGGCACGTGCAACATTGCATCGTGCGCGCCGGGAGACCAACGAGGAGCGCATTGGAATGCTCCCGAATATTACACATCTGAGCATCGCGCTCGATTTTGCCCACTTGTTGATGCTGGGCGGTTATTTTATCCTCGGCGCCCGTTATGGGCATCCAGTCTTGCTGCATGTGTTTTCGACTCCCCTAGAGCCGTCGCCTGTGTGGCTGGCCCCTATCACTTATGGTGTGCTGCTGCTGCTGCTGGCGTGGGTTAGTTTGAGCGTCGGGTGGCTCGCGCCAGAAGCTATCGGTTATGAGCTCGCTCAGCCTACCGCCGAGCGGATCACGCGTCTGGCGCAGTTTATTTCTGGCCTGCTCAAGCCATTTACGCTTACCGCGCTGGCGTTGGGTAATGCCATCTCGCGCTGGTTGGGGGGCGCGTCGTTGCAGCGTTTCGCGCTCATTACCGAAGAGGAAATCAAGACTCTGGTCATCGCTGGCGAGCATGAAGGCGTGATTGAAGAGGGTGAGCGGGAGATGATTTATTCGATCTTCCGGTTGGGGGATATGATTACCCGTGAGATCATGATTCCACGCATTGACTTGGTTGCCTTTGATGTGGATACGCCGATTCACGAGACTCTTGAGGTTATCGTGGCGAGTGGGCATTCGCGTATTCCCATCTACGCCGACACAATTGATAACATCATCGGGGTTCTGTATGTCAAGGATTTGATCCCCTATCGGAGCCGGGGTGACGCTTTACCGACGTTGCGTGATATTTTGCGCCCGACTTACTTCGTCCCTGAATCCAAACGGTTGGATACGCTGCTCCGAGAGATGCAGGAGGCCAAAATCCAGTTGGCGATTGTGGTGGATGAGTATGGTGGTGTCTCGGGCATGGTAACGCTGGAGGATATTGTCGAGGAGATTGTGGGTGAGATTCAGGATGAGTACGACCGCGAGGAACCAGAAGTCACCGCGTTGGAAGCTGGTGGGTATCTCTTTGATGCGCGCATCCCGTTGGATGATGTGCAGGAGATTCTAGATATCCCGTTGCCGCTGGAGGAAGCTGATTCGTTGGGGGGGTTCGTCTACAATCAATTGGGGCATATTCCTACGGCCAAAGAGCAACTTACGTTTGACGGTATCGTTTTTGAAGTCGCTGAGATTACCGGTCGCCGTATTCGTAAGGTGAAAGCGACCAAAATTACCACACCAGAGGAGGCAATGGAAACATGACCACTTCTTTACAGCCAGAATTGTTGATTTCGCGGGCCATTGAGGCCCGCGAAATGGCCTACGCGCCCTACTCCCACTACCAGGTAGGGGCGGCTCTGCTTACCGAAGACGGCGAAATTTTCTCCGGCTGCAATGTCGAGAACGCCGTCTACCCACTGGGTATCTGCGCCGAGCGTAATGCTGTCTCGCTGGCGGTGCTCCAGGGCCAGCAGCGCATCCTGGCCGTGGCCGTCGCCACGCATAACGGGGGGACGCCCTGCGGTGCCTGCCGACAAACCCTGCGGGAGTTTGCTGATCCGAGTATTCCTATTTACATCGCGCGCCCCGATGGGAGCTATCGTACTACGACACTAGAGGCGCTGCTGCCGGAGAGTTTTTCGGTAGCGGATCTGGCATAAAATGTAATAGTGCAAAGGAGCAGCCCGGTGGCTGAGCCTGCCGAAGCCTCTCCCGGTGGCCCTCCGGCATTGCCTTTGACCGCAATCGCGCCAAAGTCGCCCTGTCACAGCCGTCAATAGGCGTGTTTTGAGCAACCTACCGGGTTAGTTTTTAGGGGGCTGTCATCAGCGGTAGGTATATCCTCCAGCGTATGTCACCCATGATCGCCCATACTGGCCCGTGGAAGGTGCGGATGCCGGAGATGTCCATATCTTCCAGGCGATAGTAGTAGGTGACGCCGGGTAGCGCGGTGGTGTCGAGGTACGCGTACTCCCCCCCGTGGGCTTGACCGGGGAACTGTGGCGGGATGAGTGCGGTATTGAGCCGCATCCACGGGCCACGCGTGGTTGCCCCCCGATAGAGATTGAACCCCAGGTTATCCAGCTCTGCCGCAGTTTCCCAAGTGATGAGAATTGCCTCGGCTTGCGGCGTAGCGGTGAAGTCCACGAGCGTGACGGCGGTGGGCTGGTTCATGATGATGCTGGTATGGGTAGGCCCGATTTGTATTTTCCCCACGCGCCCGTAGCTCTGTTGGGTATAAGTGCCGTTGACAGCGGGCACGTTGACTTTGAAAATCAGGCGCAATTCTCCGGGATTGTTCGGGCCGCTCGCCGCCGGCACGCGGTATGACGTTCCCGCAATCCCACGCCAGAGCAAGGTCCTGCCTGCGCCGCTGGCGGGATAGCGGCTGGAAGTGCTTTCGTCCACATCACTGGTAGCGGCGATGCTATCGAAGGTTAGCCCGGAGGCCAGGGTTACGGTGATGGTGTTGAGCTTCACCGGCTGGGTAAAGACATTGGTGAAGCGTACCGTGTAGGTCACCACCCCGGCATGATTCAATTGTGTGGGTGTCACCTCACTCGTGACCTGTAAAGACAGGCTGGCCTCGGGGAAAGTGGTGAAGTAGACGCCATATCTATTTGAGTATTTACCCGGTTGACCGATGCCGCTATTTGTCCATGGGGTTGAAGTCGTTGCCGCCTGGCATTGCGCCTGCCAGAAGTACACGGCTGTTAGCTGCCGATTTTGTGCCGTAGGGGTAACCTGGGGGAAGTACAATTGATTGCGCGTTCCAATTGGCATGTTTGCCACATTCGAAGCCGTAATTTCAGTACCTAGCAAACGAAAACATGCATCCGCAAAACCCACATCACCGGTAGGCTGTAAAAGAACGCCTTGAAGGTTGGGGTGGAATTGATAGGTCACTGTTTGGGTAAAAATTTGACCGATGGCAATGGTACTGCCTCGACTGGATGTGATAACATCGGTGCCGCCAACGCCTTCTGATAAACGGGTGGTAAGGTGTCCGGTATATTGGGCTGGCGCATTCAGATTGTTTGCTGTCACCGTGAGTGTGTAGGCATCAGTTAGCCCTGCGTAAGGCGTGCTCTGGCAGGCGCCGCTATAATCTACATACCAGTAGCCATAATATACTGCCCCGGGGGCGAGATTGCCTATATAGCGCAGCGGATCGGCCGTCAACTTATAGTGATTGGAAGTGAAGCCGGTGAGTTCAACCCTTACCTCCGTCAAAGTCTCGGTAGTGTGATTGTTGGTGACGGCGATTCCTAACCACAGCGCGCGTGGGCCTTCAGGGGCCGTGGCGCACGCCTCCGCCGCATCCATCCAAGCGATGTTGCCGCTGAGGAGCGTGAACTCGATATGTGTCGGCTCCGCGTGCAGGTCTGCTCCGACCACCACAACAGGGCTGACGCTCAACAGCGCCAGCCATAACATAGCCAGACCTATTGCCGCCAGACAGCCGGTAGTAATAAATTTTCTTGCCATAGTTTTTGATACTCCTTTGAGGTGCAACGCACTTGTATGAGTGCGTTGCACGATAGTTTCTACACGGTAAAACGGTCTCTCTCAGACGTGGCAGGTTTCACAAACTGCCACGTCTGCCATAAAAGCCGGTCAGACGGGTATAGGATAAATTATTGGAGATTTTCCCCTTATCCCCCTGCCCCCTTTTCTCCGCTTGCGCGGGAAAGGGGGGCTGTTTTTGAAGGTGTTTTGGACTGCGGCGAAGCCGCCGTCCAAAACACCTGTTATTTTCGCCCCCTCCCCGCGCCGCATAGCGGCGTGGGGAGGGGGCCAGGGGAAGGGGCAAAATTCTCAACATGAGACAGCCGACAAGTCTGGGAGGTATTTTTCAGATAAGAATCGTTCTTTATTCAATAATTTGTTGTATATCCCGGTAAGACTTTCATGGCGTATGGCTGGTCATGCGCAGCAGCGCATATCCGACGCCCTACTTCCTTACCATACCATAACCTTAGGCCCTTGTGACTGTACTTTTAGTACAGTCAAAGTACAGTCTTGCGACAAAAAAACCCACCCGTCCCCTGAAACAGGGACGGGTGGGTAAGAGAATGGTTAGTTTTGCCGTTTAGCGTGCTTTAGCGAGTGTTGCCGGGGCGGATGCAGGCGCGCACGACACTAACGGCATATAAACCTGCCAACGCACTTCACCCATGACCGCCGATACTGGCCCGTGGAAGGTGCGGACGCCGAAGATGTCCACATCTTCCAGGCGATAGTAGTAGGTGACGCCGGGCAGCGCGGTGGTGTCGAGGTACTCGTACTCCCCGCCGTGGGCTTGACCGGGGAACTGTGGCGGGATAAGCGCGCTCGTGAGTTGCGCCCATGGGCCAGTGGCGGACTCGCTGCGGTGGAGGTGGAAGCCGAGGTTGTCGAGCTCCGCGGCGGTCTCCCAGGTGACGCGGATGCCTTCAGGTTGCGGGGTCGCAGCGAAGCTGACGAGGGTGACGGCGGTGGGCTGGTTGCCGCCGGTGAAATCAGAGAAGGCGGTCAATCCGCTGAAGGAGATTTGATTGGTGCTAGTATCAATGCTGCCGCCCGTGCTAGACCAAGAGGCAGCATGTCGCCGATATGCCTGGATACTGCTTTCAGTTCCATTGATGTCAGCATCCAGGTAATCGAATGTTGCGCTTGCGCTGAAGCCAGTGATACCAGAGGCAGTTACACTCCAAAAACGGGAAAGATAGTGTGTAGGACTATTGTTATTAGGGTGTCTAGCGTCTCGCAAATTGACACAAGCTTGTCCAGAAGCGAACGTGCCAGAGGCGAAATTCACAGTGGCGGGAGAATACTCCGCTGTGCCGGTGGCATCGCCGACGGGGAAGAAGTATGAGCCATCTGCGCTGTAATTTTTACACAGCGTTCCCGCTCCATCGGCCACAATCATAGTAGCATCATTAAATGTTCCTGCAATAGCAGGAGCGCTATCGCCCAACGTGAGCTTGTAACTGCCCAGCGTGAGCCGTCCGCTCGTGAGCGTCAACTGATTGGCGACGGTTTGCGCCCTGCCCAGGCTCGCGCCGGTGCTGTTGTTGAGCGTGAGGTTGTAGAAGTCGGTGGTCGCGTTTCCGCCAATGGTCTGTGCAGTCGAGCCGTTGAAGATGACGGTGCCGTCGTTGTTGTGGGTGAAGGTGCCGTGGTTGGTCCAGTTGCCGCCAACGGTAAGCGTTCGTGCTTGTCCACTTTCGCTTACTAATGTTGCCCCACTCTTAATTAGCACATTGCCGGTGGCTGTTGTTTGGTCAATGAAGGTACCTATTCCAGCCGAAACGTATATATGCCGAATGGGTATAACTTCTCCCCCCATATCACTGGAATAATTACTAGTAATATCAAAGTTGCGAGTTTGACTACTATTATAATCCCAGATTCTTTCCGTGCGCACAGCAACCCCACTACCCATGCTGGCAAATCCGGCCTGTGTGCGATAGCGGTTGTCAGAGGTAGTAGGTGGATCAATTCCTAAAGAAGTTTGCCACTCCCCACTACTATTAGCTATCCAAAAATAAAGTCCAAATTCACCAGTTTTATTCAATCCAACACTAGATCTTGGTATTCGCCAATGAGTTTTATTAGTTGTTCCACTGATTGTGCGATATAATTCTGTAGCCGCATACATATTAGTAGCGGTGCCCCATCCAGTGTCACTCCGGGTGAACAAATCAAGATTTGTGTTGTTCAGAGAACGTATAATATACTCCGGTGTTAAATAGCCAGCAAATGAAACACCAGCAAAATCTGCTGTTGTGATTCCTGAATCTATGCCTGGATTTACATCAACCGCTACATTAAGTTGAGCAGTGTTATCATCATATCCGCCATCGAAATAGATATACAGGTAGCGATCATCCCAAGTGGCGTAAAAATTAGCGTTTCCATTGTCATCTCCTACTTTTTCGTTGGAACGCCAAATATTAAAATTGCTACTAATGTTAATAGAGTGATTTGTTGTTGTTGCATTACTAACATAAAGATACAGATAGTTTGTTTCTGTATTTCCAGTATTTCCCATAAAATCAGTATATTGGGCGCGTAAGCGATATACCCCTTCGCTGAAAGAAGGATTAGTTAAGCGATAACTCCAGTTATTACCTTCATCAGAATACCAACTAAAATTAGTTCCATAGGTGCTCAAATCAGACCAATTGCTTCCTGTGACACTCCACTTTTCATATTCTATTTGTACAAGGATAGGTGAGATGGTGACATCACTGGCTGCACTACTAGCATTTGTCAGTCCATTGGCGTAAACCTCTACATCAATAGTAAAATTTTCGCCGACATTCACATGCTTGTTCGTTGAGCCATTAAAATCTTGGTTCCCTATAAAGGTTACTCCGCTAAAATCTAATTGAGCAGCATCGCAACTGACAGATGCATAGGGATCGGCACCATCATTGATAGTGATTCCGTAGGGATTGCCCTGGGCTAGCATATAGGTGTTACAAGAACCTATGCTGTCAAATGTTAAATTGGCTCCAGAAGCGGGGAACCATTGTGTAGTATCACTGCGATAAAACTTGTACTCATCATTGTTTTCAAGTGGGCTGTTAATAGTAAGATTTAGAGAATGGATATAATCCCCTGAAAACTGGTCTCCGTTCGTGCCATCGTCGTAGAGCTGACAACCCGAATCCCAATTACATTGTTCACCACGCAGATAATAGGTTCCACCTGCAGCCATAAGTGGTATTTGTAACATGACCAAAGACAATAGTAAAGCTCCAGAGAAGAGTAAAAATAAACCATACACAGCGATTTTGTTAGTTGCCTGTTTCATCACTAAACCTCCTGTAGATATTCAAATACACAAAAACCGGCCCACCGATCAAAGTCCCTCGATCAGCGGCCGGTTTCAATCATACCTTTGCAGCACTATGCTTTTGCACCCACACGACTCCATCACGGGCTAAACGCCGCATCCAACAAGGCAGGGTCTGCCCACAGTTTGGATGAGAAGAGTATCAGAGAGGCTCATTTTAATTATTATACCAGCAAAATGGAGGCATTGCAAGTACTCGTAATCTATATTGCAGTTGCAGACACGCTATCCGCAAAACGTGACCGCAAACAAAACCGCCCTGGGAGCCGTGCGACTCCCAGGGCGGTGAAGCTAAGCGTCCGCGCTATTGCGCCCGCTACCGCGCCCGCGCGCGGTGTAAGGTTAGCGTGAGTGTGTACTCGCGCAGCACGGCGGGCAGGTAGATGAAGTATGCGTCATCGTTCTGGGTGAAGGTGGCCGTGCAGGTCTTGTCTGCGTCCATCGTGACCGCGCCATCTGCGCAGTCGGGAGCGCCGCTCCACCCGGCGAAGCTGGAACCGGCGTCCGGGGTGGCGTTCAACGTGATGACCGTTCCGGAGATGTATGTATACGTCCCCGGCAGTGGCGTGACCACGCCGCTGCCCGTGCCCGCCGTGGTGATGGTTAACGTATAGGTAATCGGCGGCGTCTCCATGAACGTGGCATGAATGGTGTGATCGGCGGTGACATTGTGGAACGTGTACGCGCTCACCACGCCCAGCGCCACCTCATCCACGAAGACGTTGGCGATGTAGTAGCCGGGATCGGTCTGGATGGTGAAACTGACAGTGTCGCCGTGGTTGACCGTCTGCGGTATCGCCGGGATGATGCTCCCGCCGGTTTCTGCCGTCGGTGTGATCGTGTAGGTGCGGAGCGTGAACGTCGCGGTGATGACCAGCGGGGCCTCAAACCAAATCGCCACCGGGTTCTGGGTGCTTTCCAGACCGCCCGACCAGCCCGCAAAAACCGAGTCTGCATTGGCCTGCGCGCGCAGTGTGACCCAGCGTGGTTCTGGATACGTATGGACTCCCACCGTCGGGCTGATGACGCCGTTGCCGTTGCCGTCCACGCGCATGGTGAGGGTGAACAAAGGTTGATCCTGTGTGAACGTGGCCGTGCAGGTCTTGCTCGCATCCATCGTCACCGAGCCGTCTGCACAGTCGGGATCGCCGCTCCAGCCGCCAAAGGTTGAGCCGGGATGCGGCGACGCGCTCAGCGCAACCACCGTGCCTTCATCGTATACATGCGTACCTACCGTAGGCGTGACCACGCCGCTGCCCGTTCCTGCTGTGGCGATCGTCAGCACCACGCCGGTGCGCGCCGCCGCGTGAATGGCGAACGCATCCAGCGCGCCTAGCGTGGTGTTCACAATGTTTCCCGTGCTGTTGATGCTGATCGTGCGCCCGGTGCAGCCGGAGGCGTCCGGCAGCAGCTCGCCCTGGGTCACATCGCAATAGGTCCCGGCGGGCAGGCTCGTCTGATAGGTCGTGGTCGCCTGGCTGCCCGTGCCGTTGATGGCGACAAAGCCCTGATCACCGCGCCCAAATGCGATGTGGTCGCTGCTCACGTTGATCCAGTCGGTCACGGGTTCGCCGTCCGTGACCTGGCGGAACTGCACCATATTGGCCGTTTCCGGGCGGCGATGCTCGCAGGCCCACTTACCCCAGGTAAAAGTCGCTGCGCAGTTAGCCGGGTCCCCGTTCACGTAGACCGGCAACGTCGCCCCACTGCTCCCCGGCCCGCCATTGACCGTGGGCGGCCCCAGGCTATCGCCCGTATCATCGTTTGGGTCGCTCTGCCAGTAGTAGCTCGACATCACCGAAGGGTAGCCATAGGGATGGGCCAGCGCGAAGATGTTGGCGAGGCTATGCGCTTGCCCGTCCCGGTGATCCACGATGCAGCGCCCCGGCCCTACGCCGTGCCCGCGCTGATTGTCGTGATTGTCCGTGAAGACCACTGCAAAGCGCGAGTCTAACAGCCCGCCGGTGAACGCTTGCAGTCCGCTCAACGTGCCGGCGCAGCCACTATCGAAGGCATCCCCCAGCGCATACGAATAATCGAACTCCGTGACATCGCCGTAGGGCGTGTACTCCCAATCGCGGATGCGCTCTGTGGGGTCCTGATCAATCACTTCCTGGAAAACGTAGAAATCGCCCGTGATGCCCTCCAGAATCGCGCCCACCTCATAAGCGGCGACGTGCTTCGCGCCATCGAGCCGGAACCCGGCCACCCCGGCATCCACGAGCGCCTGGAAGTAGTTACGCAACTGCGCTTGCACATAGCTCTGCCCGGTATCGAGATCGGGCAGGCCCGAAAGCGCGCAGTTCTGCACCTCAGCGCGATCCTTGTAGTTGCTGATGGTACAATCCTCATGGAAATGCGCGCTGGTGTACTGCGTTCCATAGTAGCGCGCGGCCTTCGGCGAGGAGAGGTAGGGCGTTCCGTGCGTGCCCACATCCGCCACGCCGACCGGATACAGCCCCATGTGGTTGATGACCGCATCCACATAGATGTCTACCCCCAGCGCGTTACAAGTCTGTACCATGCTCTCGAACTCGGTCCACGTCCCGCTGCGGCTGGTCATCGTGCTGATGAGATGGGTCACGGGCTGGTACCGCACCCACCAGGGATAATCGTTGGCCGGATCGAGCATATTCTCCACCGGCACGATGTGCTCATTGGGCGGTGAAACCTGCACGGCGCTGTAGCCCTTCTCCGCCAGGAACGTACATTCTTGTTCGATATCGGCCCAGCGCCACTCGAAGAGGTGAACGAAGACACCGCCGGGAGGGGCTGGGCGCGGATCGCCCGCCGGGATGATGGTAATCAGCCCATCGCCCTGGTCGTCGTCGAGCGGATCGCTGCCAATGTCGTAGGTATCCTCTTTCCACTGCGGCCCTTCGCCGTCTTTCTGGCAATAGGTCGTAAAGCCATACGTTCCCGGCTCCAGCGCATTGAGCGCCGCCTGTGGAAGCGTGGCCTTGTATTCATCGTTATCGCCGATGTCGCCGTTGTAGCTCATGACCAGATCGCTCCACGGTTCGCCATACGCGCCCCAATGCAGATAGCACGCGATACCTGCGCCCTGGCCTGGCCCTGGCGTCACACCGGTCTCATAGACCTGCACAAAAACATCGAAGCCGGTCGGCCCAAAGGCGTCCTCCTGGATGGCGTGAGCGACGCCGCCGCGCGGCCACATCAGCCCCACCCAATCCAACGAGCTGGGCGCGGTCAACAGATGCGTAGAAACAAAGACCACGGTGGTGCGCGCCGGAATGGTGAATGCGCCGGTGCTGTTGTTGAAGGTCGCGCCGCCCGTAATCACCGGGTCGTCATCCAGCCCGTCCGTATGTACCGGGTGTAGCGTGAAGCTCTTCCCGACGGCTTCGGGAATCGTATAGGTCTGGACGATCTTGTGGGCGTTGAAGAAAACCAGGATGGTCTCCAGATTCGGGTCGAGATCGGGTGCCGGGCCGTCGGAGAGGTGCATGACGAGCAGCCCCGCGTGCGTGTTGGCGGTGTTGTAGTGTGAGGTACGCGCGTTGATGTCGGCGCGGGTACGCAGGCGGAACAACGGGGAGCTGTAGCGCAGCCGCAGGAGCTCGCGGAATTGCGCCGCCGCGAAAGTGATGTCGCTGGAGGCCGGATCGAGCGCGGTGTTTGCCAGTAGCGGCGACATGATGGGCCACCGGCTGCTGTTGTCCCAGGCTGGCGGCAAGCCCTGCCCGAAGTTGTTGTGGCTGTAATCCCAATAGACGCGGTTGAACCAATCGCCGGAATCGTAGGAGTTGCGGTCGAGCGATTTGGAGCGCAGCATATCGCTGCTCATGTGGAAGAAGGGCACGCCCTGCGCCAGCGCCATGATGCTCAGCCCCACATTCTGCGCGCGCACCCGCTCGGTCATACTGACACTGCTGGGCAGCTTGAAGATGTTTTGATCGAACAGCGTCTCGTTATCATGCTTGGAGACATACGGGATGGATTCCTGCGGGTCGGCAGCGAAAGGCCCGCCTTGCCCGTTCCAGTCATCGCCGCTGCCGCGCAACGCGCTGCGCAGCGTATCCATGGCCGCGTGCAGGTCGCTCTCGAAGCGGCGGTCGTACTCGTAGCCGTTCCAATCGTAGCTCAGGCCGTTGCTGAAACCCTGCCGCCGAATTTGCAGCGAGTCCTGCTCGTATCCGCCGTGCGTGGCGTCGCGGATGATGTCGTTGAAGAGGCCGATGCCCATGCCGGTCATGTTGTACTTGTGCGCGTAGCACCAGCCATCGGTGCAATTCGTCAGCCCCTTATCTTTGGCCGAGCCGAAATCCCAGCCCTCGCCGTAGAGATAGATTTTGCTGCCGTCCACGCCATGCGCGCCCGGTGTCAACGCCGCAATTGCCGTCTGCACATTGAGCATGTTCCCCTGCGTGTGCAGATTCATCAGGTCGAAGCGGAAGCCATCTACCTTGTAATCCACCGCAAAGCGGATGAGCGTATCAATCATCAGCTTTTCCATCATGGCGTACTCGCAGGCGGTGTCCGGGCAACAACTGGATTGTTGCAAGACGCCGTCGCGGTCGTAGCGGTAGTAGTAGCCCGGCACGACCTTGTCTAGCACGGATTGCGCGTATTGCCCGCTGGCCGAGGTGTGATTGTAAACCACGTCCATCACCACCCGCAGCCCATTTTCGTTGAGGCGCTGCACCATCTCGCGGAATTCGATGATGCGCTGCACGCCATCGGGATCGGTGCTGTAGGAGCCTTCCGGCACGCCGTAGTGATAGGGATCGTAGCCCCAGTTGAACCCGTCAAGCGTGCGGGAAATAGCGATGGTCGCCTGCTGTTGATCGCTATCGCGGGCATGTCCCGTAGGATTGGGCCAGACCTCGCGGGGCACGTTGGCTTCCAGCACAGAGGCAATGTCGAAAATCGGCATCAAATGCACATGGGTCAACCCGGCGTCTTGCAGGGCCAGCACGTGCGTCATCCCGGCGGATAGCGTGCGCCCGTCGCGCCCATCATAAGTGAACGCCATGTAGGTACCCCGATCAGCCTGTGCCACGGTGCTATCGTTGATGCTGAAATCGCGGACGTGCATCTCGTAGATGGTGATATCCTCGAAAGCCGCCAGCGCGGGCTTGGCGAGGCTCGTCCAGCCTACCGGCATCAGATCGCTATCGGCCAGATTCACGAACTGGCTGCGCGCGCTGTCGGTGGAGAGGCTTACCGCGTAAGGGTCGGTGACGAGGTTGTTGAGGACGGCATCCTCACTGGGGACATAGACCTCCACATCTAGCAGGTAGTATTGGCGATCCCAACTCGCCGCGCCGGTGACGCTCCACACGCCAGAGGCCGTAGCTTCAGTCAACGTATGGGTCGTATAGGTGCTCGTGGTGGAATCGGCATACCGGCGCAGTGTGACCGATCTGGCGGTGGGCGCCCACACGCGCAGCGTGGGCACGCCCGCGCTATAGCTTACGCCGAGCGTCTGCGTCTTGGCGCTGTCCGCGTAGAGCGCATCGAGTACGCTCTGAATTTGCACGTGGCTGATATCGAGCAACGCAGTGCTCCCATCGTAGCTGGCGACTACCACCTGCCCCTTGAGCAAGTGCTTGGCATTGGCCGCAGAGAGTCCCGTCAACAGGCGCGGCAGTCCCGTGGCGTTGGGGTTTTTGGGGTAGCCGCTCACCGTACCGCTGGCTGTGAGGTTTACGTGGCAGGGCGCGGTAGGTGCGGGGAAGGTGCAAACCGTCGCCCCGGCGACCGCCGGATCCAGCGCGCCGTCGGGATCGTAGAGCAGCTTGTAGCTCGTGCCGGCCGCGCCGTTCCAGCCGATGGTGTTAGTATCGAGCCAGAACGCGCGCATTCCGGTGGGCGTGCCGCTGGGCGGGTTGACAGTAATCCGGCCATTGCCGATGTCGTCGCCACCATCTTGCTTCCAAATATCTATTCCATCAGAGGTGCAATACGCCGAGAACTCATACAGGCCGGCGCTTGGGGTGATGGTGCCTTTGTACTCATCGTTGTTCACCTGATCGGCATGGTAACTCATCGGCGTATGGGTAATAACGCCCCAGGGGGCGCCGAAGTAGCTTACCTCACTCCAGGCGAGTGTGCAGGTAATCCCCGGTCCTTGTCCTGGCCCAGGCGTCACGCCATCTTTCCAGACCTGGATGTAGACATCGTAACTGGTCCCTTGGGTGATCGTTTCATGCGTGCCGCCGCGCGGCCACATCCACCCGACCCACCCCCAGGTCATCGCCTGTACCGGCCCTGGCGCGCTCAACAGCGCGGGGAACAGGCTTGTCAACAAGGCCAAAGCCAACATGATATGCAACCAACGTCTCTGTCCCATGATTTACCTCCTGATGAAAATAGTAAATTACCTCGTACATCCCGTCAAATTTTCGTTAGCGTGGGTGTGGCATAAGCCATAGGAGAACCCTGTGATTAGCACTGATGTGCCTGAGCAGCGGCGTGCTGGGGAGATCGTAGCTACGGCCTCCATTTGTGTACGAGACCGGCCTGCGGTAGTTACAAAACGGCTGTGATAGCGCGGAATAAGGGAATGCTTTGTACCTGCTAAGCCCTTGCGGAGTCAGGTGGCGCGGTTTCAGCTGGAAGCGTGAACCAGAACGAACTGCCGCCGTCCGGGAGGCTTTCGACGCCGACTTCGCCATCGAGTTTTTTAACGATGCGCTCAACGATGGATAATCCCAAACCATGACCTTCGGCGCGCATTTCGTGCAATCGGGTGAACTGGGTAAACAACTGGGCTTGTTCTTCCTGCGTCAGTCCCGGGCCATTATCTCGCACCCAGAATTTGATGCTGGATACTGGAATCTGGTCAGACGATTCCCCAGCTTCTGGCAACGAAGTTTTAGCCTCCAGCATCGTGTAGCCCAATTTTACCTGTGGTGGCTGCCCGCCATACTTGAGGGCATTGCTGATGTAATTGATCCAGACTTCCTCTATCCACGGCGCGTGTCCTAGCGCTACCGGCCAATTTGTAGGGACAATAAGGTGGGTCTCATACTCCGCCAGCATGGACATCAGCCGTTTTTGCACTTCAGTAATAATCTCACCCATATCCAAAGGCCGGCGCGGTACATCTTCGATTTTGCGAATGCCAGAGAGCAACAACAGCTCATTGATGATACTGACCATCTTGTGGCCGGTAGTTGTGATACGGTCAAGGTTTTCGCGCACAATCTGCGGGGAGAGTGCTTCCAAGCGTTGGCTCAGCAGTTCGCTAAATCCCACCACCACCGTCAGCGGATTTTTAAGGTCATGCGCAACCGTATGCGCGAACGCATCTAATTCTGTATTGCTGGCCTGCAATTCCTCGGCATAGCGGCGCAGAGCAGCTTCAGATTCCTTACGCTCAGTAATATCTTCTTTGACTGCAACATAGTGAGTGATGGCTCCCACGTTATTCGTCAGTGGTGCGATGGTGGCTGTTTCCCAGAACAAGGTACCATCTTTGCGCCGATTGAGGAATTCACCGTGCCAGATTTTTCCGGTGCTGATGGTGTTCCACAGCGTTTTGTAATACGCCGCATCATGTTCACCTGATTTCAAAATCCGGGGGGTGTTTCCCAGCGCTTCGGCGCGCGAGTAGCCAGTCAATTCTTCAAAGCGGGGGTTGGCGTATTCAATCGCGCCCTCTGTATCTGTAATTACAACAGTGTTACCGCTTTGCTCCAGGGCCAGGAAGTATTTCCGCATTTCATCACGGCTCCGCACTGCCCGGTCGCGTACCTCCGCCAAATCACGGGTCCGCTCAACCACGCGCCCTTCGAGCAAGTCGCGTTCCTGTTGTAACAAATTCAGAGCTTGGGTTTCCTGTTGCCAAGCTTTGTTGATACTACGCAATAGGACGCTACTTGTCATTAATAAGGTGGTTGCAGTGGCTAAGAAAACCAGCAGATTGGCTAGGCCAAACTCAATCGTTCGGGGTGCGATGGGCGTATCCACGGCGCTGGGAGGAATGTAATGGCCTCGCCCAATTTGCCAGCCAAAGCTGGCCAGGGTAAACAGACTGATGCCTAGCATAATCAAGCCGTTGCGCTGGCCGCGCAGCAGTACCGCCAGGGCGACCAGGACCAAGAAATACATAAATGCTTCGACCGAATACCCATAATATACAACTTCAGCCAAGGCTAATGTGTAGAACAACAACAAGAAGATGTTCGTGCGATAGTTGAAATTGATCTGACGTGCCAGGCTAAGTCCCCAGAGCAAGATGAGAATACAACCAAACAACAACAATATACCGATTTTGCTGGCCTCTGGAAGAATCGTGGGCGCGTGGACGAGCAGTGCCAGGGTTCCGAATAGCGCTGCGAAGCGCAGCATGATGGTAAAGGCGCGTTCCAGCGATTGGGTGAGGAGTGGGTTTGTGCCGGGGGGCGTGGTAAGATTGGGCTTTATCGCTGGCAATAACCATTTAATCAGTACCCCAAAACGGCCTAATTGAGGAATCGGTAACGGTTCCGCTGGGGGGGTAACTTCTACAGCCGGTGTCGGGGATTCATGCAGCGGTGGCTCAATCAAAGTCGCCGCGGATATAATCACCTCACGGATGACCGCAACGCGCCCCAACAAGCGTTGTTGGCGATCCTGGAGTGGCGTTATGCGCACGGCATAGCGCCGTTGCGTTTCTCCTTGCCCGACAGTAATTTCATCCTGCCCTTCCAGAACAGCTTTGAACCGTTTTGCCAGGTGCGGCCAGGGCGCCAACGCCTCCTCCACGGTTTTACCTAGCACCTGCCGGGTAGGTAGTCCAATCATGTGTGCAGCCGCAGGATTGATGTCGGCAATGCGTCCCTGGATGTCCAGCACGATCATGCCTTCACGTAAGCCTTCGATAACCAGATCCCGAGCAATCGGCGCGATATCGCCTAGGCGATAGCCGAAAACAGCCCAGGTAAGTGCAATCAGGGTGAGGGTAAAAGCGAAGGGGGTTGGGTCGAGTTCGGGGATGGGGCTAAGCCCGCTCAAATGTACGATATTGCCTAGCCAGGTGAAGATGACCGCGATAATTACAGCTACCGCTTGGGCGCGGTATAATTGCTGGCCCTGGCGTAGCGCGGATAACAAGATATAAGCACCAACCACCAGGAAGGTGTATGAAAATACCACATTGATCCAGAATCCCAGACCATAAGTGATGTCTAACACCAACAACGTATCGGTTTGCTTCAGTGCGGTTGCGCTCCAAATCAAACCATGCCATGGGTTGGTCAAAGCCAGGATCAGGGTCGTAAGCGGCCATACTATCAACCAGCGCCAATGACCAAGTGGTAAAGGGCGGAACTGATGGGTGTATGCGCGCGCAAACAGCAGCCACAAGTAGGGGATGAAGGCGATCCCCAGATACTGGAACTGGCCCCAGAAATATTTGGTGGGTAGGTCGGTCCCGGCAATCTCCAAAGCGTAGCCTAGTGCCCATAACGCAATAGCAATGGAAATTTCTACTAAGGCCATGGCTCCTTGCGCGCGGCGGCGTGGCAATACATACGCAGCGATCAACAGAGCAATCGCAGTAGCGACAAGTAAGGGCAGGATAAAGGGTGTATAGGTAAAATTTAACACGGTGTTCCTATAAATTCGACAAACGCAGGCCTTCATCAGTTATTATGCCAGCATTTGTGATTTTGACAAGACATATCATCATATCTCTAAAGGGATTCTATTTCTATTGTTGACTTTACTGGAACTACTTTGAATTAGAGCAGGCAGCAACTTGCGTTGTGATATCTTGTGCTAAAACGTAAGGAAATCGTAAGGAAGCCGTCAAGTAAAGGCTCCTCCCGTTTGTTATAATATAGTCAGTATTGAGAACGGGGCCGCGATGAGATTCTCCTCCTTCTGCGAAACCGGGGGCTTTTGAAAGCCCCCGGTTTTACGTTGTCTACGTTTGTTCCATAGAACGTAAGGAAATCGTAAGAAATCCGTCAAGCACAGGCTGGGTGCATGTGGTATAGTAATCTCAGATATGGGATTTGGGGCCGCACATGTTCTCCTCCTTCTGAGAAAACCGGGGGCTGGGGGAGCCCCCGGTTTTACTTTGTCTCCTTTCCGCGCCGCTTGACATCCACGCAGCACTCTTTACAATGGCCTATGGAGCAAAATTACTGGAAGGCCTTAGGTATGTATCCGAAAATTCCGTTGGCGGTGGGGTTAGGCGGGCGGTAGTGGGGTTCGGCAGGCTCACCCACCGCCTGCCGAACCCCACCATCACCTTTACGAGTTTTCGGATAGATGCTTAGCCGAGGAGATGGCTGTGCGCGTTGAGAATCCAATGCCTGTTGCTTGCTTGTGCCTGCTGAGCGCGCGAGGTGGTAAGCCATGACCCCCCGCCAAACGCGCTTGTTGGTTGTGATGGCGCTGGCCGTTTTAGCCATGCTGGGCTTCTTAGGTTGGACTGTGTGGAGCACGCTTAATGCTCCTGTAAACACGGTGTCGCTCTTGCCCACGCCACTGCCGCCTTCACCCACGCCTACACCTACCCGTGATCCGTTTACCCTGACCCCTTCGCCTACACCGCCCTTTGAGATGCGCGAAACTGGCGAGATTGCCGCCGCTGTGGCTCAGGCGCGCGAACTGCTCCCCCGTTGGGAAACCCCTTTCAACTTCGTGTCCGAGTATGAACTTAGTATCATTCTCCACTATCGTTACCAGACCGTACAACCCTTCCCCGTGCGCGAGCAGCGCACGTTGCAAATTCTCGATCTCTGGCCTGAAGGGCCGGTAAGCGTAGATGCGGTGGCTCAGGCAAAGTCTGCTGCGGCACTCTATTTACCTGAAGAGGAACAACTTTATCTGCGCCGCGATTGGACTGGCTCCGCCGATAACTTGCGTAAATTGCTTGCCTATAGCTTCGCGCGTGCTATCCCGGAACAGCACGGCAACCTCCAACGGTTGCGCGCGGACGCTCCTACACTCGATCAACGGTTGGCCTTGGATGCGGTGGCCGAGGGGGATGCCTGGTTTTCTCTCACGCGCTATGTGGGCCTTGCTCCGGATGATCCTGCTACGGCGGAACTGTCTGCGCTTATCGCGCGGGCCGCCTATCCGCAATGGCGCGCACAAGATCCGCTGGTTTTCGACTTGAATTGGCTCGCGCTCAAGATGGGGGCGCACTTTGCTGCTGCTCGCTACGCTCAGGGGGGCATCCCCGCACTTGATGAAGCCCTGCGCCGTCCACCACGCTCTACCGAGCAGCTGTTATATCCTGACCGTTATGCCGCCGATGATCGCCCGATGCTGGTCGAACCCGTCACGCCGCCTCTGGGCCGGGGATGGCAAATTACACTGACCGAAACTCTCGGTGCAGCGATGATGCAGGTGATGTTGGAGACAGTTTTGCCGCCCAACAGCTTTGCCGTGGAAGGCTGGGGGGGCGACCTGATCCAGGTGTGGGAAGGGCCGGATGGTGCGCGTCTTTATATCTGGCAGACTGTCTGGGACAGCGGCAGCGCAGCTGCCGTGATGGTGTCACCGTTCAAGACACTGTTGCCACAGCGCGTCGCCGCCACCGGCACGAGTGTGCTGCCCGCTGGATTGCCACGCGGACAATGGTGGACAGGGCGGCGTGGTGGGGCGTTTTTCTACCGCACCGCTAACCATATTTGGCTGATCTGGGGCGATGATCCTGATGTGGTCAAAGCTGCCACGAGCATCATTCCATGAGGTACGTATATGGAAACCCTTAAAGAGCACCCCTTCTGGCGCTATCGCTGGTTCTTTGTGTTGGATTTTCTTCTCATCAGTGCGGGCGTGCTGGCCTGGACATTGTGGACGTTGACCATACGCTTCGAGTATCTTATCTTCCGCGCGCCGGAGTACGTCCCGGAACGCCCGGTGGCGGTTGTCTTTGGTGCGGGCTACTGGCCCGATGGACGGCTTAGTCCAGTATTGCAAGATCGCATTGATTCTGGCATTGAGCTCTACCGGGCCGGGCGCGTGCAAAAGCTACTCTTCAGCGGTGATAATCGCTTCGAGCATTATGACGAGCCGGGACGTATGTTGGAGTACGCGCTGGAACAGGGTGTGCCTCGTGAGGCCATCGTGCTTGATTATGCTGGGCGGCGTACCTATGATACGTGTTATCGCGCCCGCGATATTTTCCAGGTGCAGCAGGTGGTGCTGGTTACGAATCGCTACCACTTGCCGCGCGCACTGGAAACCTGCCAGGCGCTGGGCCTGGATGCGGTGGGCTATGCCGCTGATCGGCAACCTTACATCCGCCGCTATCTTGCCTGGTACTGGGCGCGGGAATTCCCCGCAATATGGCGTGGCTGGTGGGATGTGTATGTCGCCCGCCCCTTGCCCGTTCTCGGTGATCCGCTGCCGATTTTCCCTTCACAATAACTTCTGTGCGTGGTATATCTTATGGGACTTATTCTCGATGTGCTAGTTGTAATTTGAAAGGAGTCCCCCGATGGTATCAGAGGAAACACAGCCCACAAGAAAACCCTCCAAACCTGATTGGTTGAAGGATCTCATGCCTTATCAAAAGGCAGACCTCAAAAAGTCGCTTTGGCAGTTGACGCACACACTTATTCCATACTTTGCCCTGCTCGTGTGGATGGTTTACACTGTACAGCAGGGCTACTCCTACTGGCTCACCCTGGCGTTGGCCGTACCTGCCGGTGGGTTGCTCGTGCGGATTTTTATTTTCTTTCACGATTGTGGACATGGCTCGTTTTTCGCACAGCGCTGGGCCAACACGCTCGTAGGCTATATTACTGGCATTCTTACCTTTACGCCTTATGAGGATTGGCGACACGCGCATGGTATTCATCACGCGGCAGCGGGCAATCTGGATAAGCGTGGGGTGGGTGATGTGCTGACGCTGACAGTAGCCGAGTACCTGGCGTTACCCCGATTGCAACGGCTGGGGTATACGCTATTTCGTAACCCGTTTATTATGTTCGGGCTAGGGCCGGCGTTTATCTTCTTGCTTAGTTCCCGACTGCCTGGCAAACGTACCACGGCGGCTGGTCGGCGTAGCGTCTTTATCACGAATAGCGCACTCCTGGTGATCATCGCTGTTTCCAGTCTTACCATTGGGTTGCGCACGTATCTGCTAGTGCAGTTACCGGTCATCTTAATCGCTGCGGGGATGGGTGTGTGGCTGTTTTATGTACAGCATCAATTTGTCGGGGTCTATTGGGCGCGACAGGAGACATGGGATGCGGTGCGTGCCTCGCTGGAGGGGAGTTCCTACTACCGGTTGCCTGGCGTGTTGCGTTGGTTCACCGGTAACATCGGCTTGCACCATATTCATCACTTACGCCCGCGCATCCCCAATTACAACCTACAAGCCTGTTATGATGCCATACCCGAAGTACGCGCCGTCAAGCCGTTGACGCTTCGCGCCAGCCTTGCGTCGTTGCGGCTCAATCTGTGGGATGAAACGGCTCAAAGGCTGGTCAGCTTTAGCGATTTACGCCGGATGCGCGTGAAGGCGTAACCGAGTCATGAAGTTAAGACCGGGCAGGTTTCGCCCAAATTGGGTGGGGTAGTATTCTATCAGTGAATAACAGCTTCAAGGCCTTGAAACCTGCCAGGTCTATGGCCTAAACTTAATGACATTGAATTGCAACTACACAGCCGTTGTCATTGTGATTGGTATCTGTAGCGCAATCTCATCTGAAAATGGCGAATAGCGAATGGCGAATCTCAAATACTTGACCTGTAGTGGGTCTCAAAAGCGCTGACATCTGGGAACGGATTGTAGAGCAGCGGTTGCCGGGCTTCTGCCCTCTTGGAACAGGCAACCTCAAGCCGGTATTTTTGAGCGGTGCGGACTTGCGTCGGCACATCAACCACGTCAAACAAGAGCGACACCTGCTAAATTATCACGAAATTGCCCTGCGTTTCAAGGTGAAATCTACAGTGGTCGCTCGCTGGATTGATAACGGGTTGCTTACCCCTTCTCTCAAGATCGGCGCGGCGGAGTATTTTACCCAGGCTGAGGTGGATGACTTCTGCGCGAATCATATTTTCACCGAGCAAGCGGCGGAAATCCTGAAAGTTGACCGTACAAACATGGACGCGGATGGGTCGTTTGCAGCCCCTCGCCGGGCCGGAAATTGATGGCGGGCATCGCTATTTGTTCCGCCGCAGTGATCTGGAAGCGTTGCGACCGGCCCAACGCCTGAGCGCGCCCCAGAAGGCAAAGCAATTGGGCATTAGTCGCTCGCAACTGTTGCAATGGATCAAACAGGGGAAGGTAACGCCCATCTCCGGGCCGGGGATTGATGGGTGTGGGCGTTATTTGTTTGTGGGGGAAGCCATAATTGGAAATATACTCTAATGATACAACACTACTGATAAAAAGTTACCGTCCGATAATCAAGTCGGGCGGTAACTTTTGATAATTTGAAAACGCAAACTAATGACAAAAGGTTATTAATCATGCGATATGCAAGATTCCCAACCCTTGCTTTGTTGCTTTTGGCCCGTATTTATCAATGAATTGACTCAAATAAGCTTCATCTCCCTCGGCAGCTTGCCAGATAACCCCACACACGAAATCGGCAATTTGGATAGCTTCGTTATCTTGTGAGTCAAAGAATTCAATCTGTGCTTGGATAGCCAGCATTTCACGAAGCGAATCTGATACTGATTTAGGTGAATTTCCCTTCTCAATATTTTGCCGATGTTGAGACCATTGATTTTGCCGTTGTATTTCATGCTTTTGACTACCGAGTCGGTCAAGCCAGAGTTTTCCCTGACCTTTCTGTACACTTAAGAACAATGCAAACTGCGCCACAGGCCCCAACCACATCAAATCATAGTCTATCTTATCGTTCCCTTTTTTGCTTTGGACAATAAATGTTCCAGTGGCCCGATCTTTACGGGCTACCGCTACTGCTGGAATAATAGGGGCTTCCCTAAAAAGGTGTTCTAATGCCAATGCTGCTAAATAACGTCGGCCTTTTGGGTTTTTAATCATAATAGGTGTAGGGATTTTGGGGTCGTCCGCATGTACAAAAAAATGCTTCCATTTTAATTCTACGTTAGCATCACCACACATTTCAGTTTTGATGCGTTGCCAGGCAGTAATTGCTTTAGGCAGATCGCTTTCGGAAACAACATAACCGCCAAACACAAAGGTGTTACTGACGCCAGATGACATACCTGGTGTACCCATTTCATCAGCTACAAAAAGATAAGATTTCAAATTTCCCCTTTATACGTCGAAGACCAGCCAAAGAGCTTCCGCAACCTCTGCGCGGGATTAAACTTGAAGACCGCTGTGCGTCCCTCATCGCGGATGTAAAACGTGCCGAAGTTGCGCAGTGAAACGCTCTCCCCGCGTTTGAGCGCCGCGTAGATTTCTTCCAGCATGGCCTCCAGGATTGGCGCGACGGTCTCTGGCGCAGTATCCAGCCGTTGCGCGATTCGCGCGATGAGGTCTGTTTTGTCTATGCTATTGCTCATAGTTCTCCCCGAAACCCCCGTGCCAGGATGGACGCCTCCAACCCTGCCAGTTCCGCCGCTGCGACCGCCTGCGCCCCCCGCAACGCCGCGACCTGCGCCTGCACGCTATCCAGATAGGCAACGATGCGCTGTTGTTCTCGAAGTGATGGTAAGGGCGGTTTGAGTGCTTTTATAATCATAGCATTTAGATTGGGTTGATTGCCGCCGCGCATTTCACTTTGTTGGCGTAAATCTTTGTATTTCCGTCGAAACCAAAATTGCAAATACCGAGGGTCAAATTCGTCAATGGCTGGCAGTAAGGCACAGCAAGCTTGGTTGGTTGCTGCTTGTATAGATAAAATCCCTGTTCTGCCACGTGTTTGCCCTTGTCCATACAATGCAATAAGTAAAGTCCCAACTGGAAAGAGTTTTGCGCTGCTGTTTTCTATGGCCGCTGACGTTATGTGTTCTTCGGTTTCAGTAATAAATCCATCGTTCAATTCGCCGGTTTTAACCCACGGTATATTTCCCCTATAATATTCAGGATTATCTCGTGAAGGAGTTCCGCCGCTGGTGATATGAGTGATCTCGTTTAGATTCTTCTGAGGAATAAATTGACCTTCGATTTCTATGAATGTCTCTATTAGCGCCGCCTCAAGCAGCGATTCCGTCTCTTGCGCGATGCTCTCAAGCAACCGCCGCGCCTCGACGATCCGCGCAAACGCGGCTTCGATGTGGGCGACGATGCGGCGTTGTTCGGCCAATGGCGCGACGGGGATACTGGCATTCCAAAAATCAGCCATGCGCACGCGGGGCATTCGCGCGCCACTGCTATTTCGGATTGCATATTCAACAAATTGCGGAGAGCGCAAATACCAAGCCAGGTATTCACGAGTAATGCCATCTTGATTGGGAACTAGGGGCACAAATTCAGTGGTGGCAATGCCGGTATGTGTTGGAACAACTACTTTGTTCAAATAGGGGCGCAGTTTAGCATATAACACATGACAAGTATCAAACTGAATGCAATTACTGCGCACCTCCGTTCCCTTAACTTGATAGGGTTCAGGTTCCACCCAACCACCGCTGGGCAAACTATCCAGGCTGAGATACCGAAATTCACGCGCGGGAAATTTAGTGGGTGAAATTTGGTCGGCACTGGCGGGTGCAATTTCTCCCAGCCGTCGCCATTCCCATCCCACCGGTAGGGGCGCACGGCTGTGCGCCCCTACCCCGTGCGCTACGCCGTGCAACCCGACCGGGTTATTCGTCATTTTCATCTTTCTGTAACATCTGCCAGATTTCGGCAGCCTGGGCGTCGCGCCCGGTTGGTGCGGGGTGATAGGTGTCCCATTCCCAACGGGCAGGGTTATTTTCAATATACGCGCGAATTGCCCCTAATGCGCGTTCTGTACGGATAATGTGTTCCCAATAGTTGCGTTGCCAGACAGCTACACCGGGGGTATCGCGCAGAAGATTGATTTGTTTGGTTACAGCAGATTTGTATCCCGCTATTAATGATCCCAATGATTTTGGTGGTCTATGTAGGGGCGGACGGCCGTCCGCCCTGGTTTCGGATGCCCCACCGGGCGTATCATTATTGGGCGCACCAGCGTGCGCCCAATAATGATACGCCCCTACGATCCATACAATGGCGTGGAAATGGTTAGGCATGACCACAAATGTGTTCAACTCAATCTCGCGGCGGATTTCTGCGGATTTCAACCATTCGTAGTGTACGACCTGTCCATAATCGTTCAGCGCCATTTCTCCGTCCACTACTTCGCCAAACAAATGGCTTTGATCAGCAACACACAAGGTCACAAAATAGGCACCCGGCCCGGTGTAATCATATCCTGGTAAGCGAATAGAACGCCGGTGATGGCGTTCAGGGTCATAATGATCTTTCATCCCCATCCCCCACCAATTCGTGCAGCTCTTCCACAATCCCCGTCATCTCGCGCAGGCGTTCGAGCAAACTCGCGGTGATTTCCGCCGGGTGACGGGTGGCAGCGGCCTCGGCCCGGCCAGGATTGCGTGCGCTCAGGTCATAGCCGCGCTCGCGCAAGTCCGCCGCCGTGACGATCCAGGCGTTTGCGGTGGGTTCCGGGCGCGGGCCGCCCTCACGCCGGTAAGCGTCCCAGGCCGCCCAGAGCGTCCGCGCTTCGGCAAAGTGTTCATCAGCTATCGGCGCACCCTTGCTAAACTTCTTCAAGCCCTCCGGCAGCGGCAATTCGTAGTACCAGACTTCAGTGGTCGGGCCGGGCCGCTCGAAGAACAAGAGCGCGGTCTTCACATCGGAGTACGGCGCGAACGTCCCCGGCGGCAGGCTCACCACCGTATGCAGCGCGAACTGCTCCAGCAGTTGCTTTTTCACCTCAGCGAAGGCCCCGCCCCGGAACAGCGTCCCTTCCGGCACGACCATACCGCAGCGCGCGCCGGCGCGCGGCTTCAGTTTCTTCATAATGTATTCCAGAAACAGCAACTCGGTGGCGTTCGCCGGGATGGGGAAATTCGCCTGGATGTGCCGCCCTTCGGTGCCGCCAAACGGTGGATTGGTGATGATGACATCGTACCGCTCGGCCACCCCGCCCAAGACGCTCTCTTCCAGCGTATTGCGCCGCTGGATGTGCGGCGCAGTGATCCCATGCAGCACCAGGTTCAGCGTCCCCAACAACGCGGGCACGGCTTTCTTCTCCTGCCCGTAGAACGTGGCCTCTTGCAGCGTGCGCTCATCTTCCACGCGCTGGGCCTGCGGCTTGAGCGCCTCGTAAGCCCCGGAGAGGAAGCCGCACGTTCCCGCAGCTGGATCGTAGACAGTCTCGCCCAGGCGGGGTTGGGTCACGGTCACCACAAAGCGCACCACCGAGCGCGGCGTGAAAAACTCACCCGCCAGCTTGTTCTCATTGCCCAGCCGCCGCAGCAGCTCTTCGTAGACGTGGCCCACCGTAAAAATATCGTCCTGGCTGTGGAAGTTGATACCATCCACAATCCGCAGCACTTCCTTGAGGTTGTAGCCAGAAGCCGCCACAATCACGTTGCGGTCAGTGAACACGCCGCGAATCGTCTCGCGGAGCGCATCGCCGCTCAGCGTTTGCAACGTGGGAATGAGCCGCCCATGCACAAAGCGCAGCAGCTCTTCAGCATCCCAATCCTTGCGCGCCCAGGCCGGCCAGCGCAGCGCATCGGCCAGGATACGGGTATAAGCGCGCCCATCCAGCGCGGCCTCGGTCTCCCAAACCTCCTCTTGCGCATCCAGGAAGCGCAAAAAGAGCAGCCAGGCCAGATGCTCGATGTACTCCATCACGCCGCCGCAGTTGTTATCGCGGCGGAGAATATCACAAGCGCGCCAGATGTCATTGGCGAGGGATTCGCGGGTTTGGGGGGAGTTCATACGTTAATCCTTATCTTGATTTGCTGGATAAAAATTAGAGCTGCGGCTCATCCAGCATATAAGTTGTAAACAAGATGATGCAGTTCCACCAAGCGTTGTGGGTCATCAGGGAAACTATGCTGAGATTGATAATGCCCTTCGGTAATTTGAGTAAAAGCAGACCTGAAAGATGGGTGTCTTCGTGTGGCTTGTTCTACTTGATTAAGTACATTGGTGAAACTAACATTACGAGAGAAAGTAATAATAATGCCGTAGTTATGCCGCCAGGTTAAATAGCCAAAAAGTTGATTGATGGTCTCAGCATAAAGAGTGGCTCCGCCCCAATATTTACATTCGGCGATTAAAATGCCGCCCTTTTGAACCACTAAATAAATATCGGTTTTACCTTTTTTGCTGAAAGTCTCACCACTGGCGGCCCCTTCAAATACAATATTGAGATGGCTGAGAATAACATCGCGTAGACTTTCCTCTTCCATCTTCGTAAAAGTTGTCGGGGTAATTTCAAATTGCCGCCCGGCTCTATCTATAATCTCAAGAACAGGTAACACCTTGTCTCTTTCAAGGACAAGTTCTTCTGGCCGTTTAGGTTGAGGCGGTTGCAAGAGGGGCTTGATTTCTCGGCGAATGGACAAATCAACCGCTGGGGATTGGCTCGCTTGTTTTATCTTAAGTGGAATGCTTGACCTTTGCACTAATGCTGCTAAATCGTGTGCGCGTTGCTCAACTACTTTTTTGCGCGCCTTTATAAGTCGTTTTATGGTTTCAAGCAAGGCGGGATTAAAGGCTTGAATATCCTGGTTATGTGCCTCTAGCCACCGTTTTAATGATTCTAAATCGTTTTCCACGCTTCCCGTAAAAGTGGTAAGTATCAAGGCAAATTGACGTTGGTCATACTCAAAAGTGTGTATCGTAGTAGTCCGTTGTAAAGTAGGTAGTATTTCTAGGACTTGTGCAATTTTAGTGTGCTGAATAACTGGGTAAGTTACCTTCAATAAAACGATTTCTTGACGCATCATTTCATCGAATTCATCGCGCCGCTCTTGCCATTTGGTGGTTTGTTCTACGAGCATTTCTCTGGTAGTATCATGTTCCACTGGCAGCAGTGAAAATTTATCAAACAGATAAGCGGCATATTCTTCTGTTTCAACCACCAAAATATACTCATCAGGGCGTGAATTGATTTCCTGTTTCACCTTTTCTTCTGCTGCACGATAATACTCATGCATAGTTGGACCACGGAAAAACATAGTAATTGTTCCTCTAGGTTAAATGGATTCAGGTTTTACTTGTGTAAAGACGTTTTTGTACTTCCTGCAACACCTGCCGCAATTCATCCACGCCGCCGAAGCGTTGCGCCACGCCGGGAGCTTTGCCCATTCCCTCGAAAGGCGGCAAGCGGAAGATGCGCGCATCGGCGAGTTCATCCACCCCGCCCACGCGATACTTTTCCAGCAAGGCCAGCAACACCTCGCGCGCTTCGGGGCTGTACCGCTGCAAGAAACGCTGTTCCCGGTTGCGGAAGGCCGCCGCACGCTCATCGCGGCTGCGCAACGGCGCATCGAAGGCCAGATGCGCCAGCAAATCGAAAGCGTCGGCGTCGCCTCGCCCCAACACTTCGGCCAACACCTCCGGGTGGATGCTGGCCGCCGCCAGGTCTTCCAGGAACCGGTGGCGACGGTCAGGGTCGGCCCAGATTTGTTGTAGTAGGGGCGCACGGCCATGCGCCCCTACGAGTTCGATAACTTTGCGGCGGGTGTAATCCTCGTACTCTTGCAGCGAGAGACTTTGCCCGGTACTCTCAATCAAGAAGATGGATTCATCGGCAATGGTCACTTCCAGACCGCGCACCTTGATCTTGCCCGGCGCTTCGCCCACTGGCTTGAGCGCGATCTCTACGGTGGTCGTCTCATCGGCCAGCAATTCCACGCGCAGTTGGCGCTGTCCAAAGCCCGGCCCGCCGGCCAGCACCGTCGCCACTCCTGCGGGCAGTCGCTCCACACAAAACTCTCCGGTCTCATTGGTGTAATAAGGGCCGCGTTGCGTGTTCGGCCCTAAAAGTACCGCCACGTTCGCCCTCACCAAACGGTCGCCGGTTTCCACATGGATGACCTGCCCATCCAATGTTGCCGTTTCCGGCCCCAGGGACGCATCGCCATGCGCCCCTACCGGTGGCCGATCCCATTCATCAAAAAGCCGCGTCGCGCCGGTATAATCCAGGATACGGAACCAGTATTTGTCCGTCGCCGGGTCAATGCGGCTGCCGCGTCCCAGGATTTGCTTGAACAGCACCGGCGAGGCCAATGTTTTCATAAAGACCACGTTGCGGCACGCCGGCACATCCACACCGGTCGAGAGCAATTCCGCAGTCACGGCCACTACGGGCGTTTTCTGATCGCTGTCCTGGAAGCGGCGCAACCAGCGGCGCGCGTCTTCGCCTTCTTCAGCTACAATTGGGACGGCATAATTGTCGTACCCCAGCGTGCGGAACGCATCCCCCAGCAAGCGGGCGACCAGGCGCGCGTGCTCGGTATCCACACAGAAGACCATCGTCTTCTCCATTGGCCCAAAGCGGCGCAATAGCCCGGCCAGATGCTCCACCAATGCCTGCGTCCGGTCGGGCAAGGTGATCTCGCGCTCGAATTGCGGGGTAGCGTAAAAGTCGCGCGCTTCCGCGCCAGTGGGGATTTCCACCTCCGCGCCGGTTTCCAGCGCGTCGCGTAGTTGCAGCCCGTCCTTATCCACCGTGCTGCGGATCCGATGGACTTTGTAGGTGGCTAAGAACCCATCCTCAATGCCCTGCCCCAGGCTGTACTCAAAAGCGGCGTTGGGGCGAAGGGTCTCGTCGGGGCGCACGGCCGTGCGCCCTTCCTCCTGGCAGAAGTAAGCGTAGGTGTCCACATTGTCGGTGCGTTTGGGGGTGGCGGTCATTCCCAAATGAATCGCGCTACCGAAATACTGCAAAATCTCCTGCCAGGTGCCAAAGCCAGAGCGGTGCGCCTCGTCAATGATCACCAGGTCGAAGAAATCGGGCGGGAAGGTGGTATACAACCGTTGGCCCGCGTCATTCTCGCTCCAGAGGTTCTGGTAGATAGCAAAGTAGAGGTCGAAATGGGTAGGGATGGGTGCGCCTTCGATGCGGCACCGGGGATCGCTGGCGTCGCTGGCGAATGGCGCGAAGACGTTGTACGCCTGATCGCGCAACACCACCCGGTCAGCCAGGAACAACACCCGCGCCGGGCGGTCGGGATGCCGCTGGTAGAACCAGCGCGATTTGAGGAGCTTCCACACCAGTTGTAGGGCGATGAAGGTTTTACCGGTGCCGGTGGCTAAAGCCAGGAGAATCCGTCGTTGGCCGCGCAGCACCCGTTCCAAGACGCGCGCTACAGCCACTTCTTGAAAATAGCGCACTTCTTTTCCGGTGATACTGGCCGGGCAATAGGGGTGTAACAGCGGATTGCGGCGGCGGGCCTCTGCTGCCGCTGGGTCGTACAGCGCGCGCGCATCTGCCACCAATGCCACGTTGCGCACATCGGTCAAACCGGTGTTGGTCAACCAACGTTGCCAGAGTTCATCCGGGCTGGGAAAGATCGCCAGCTCCCGGCTCTGGCGGGTGAAATAATCATACTCCAACACCGTATGGCCGTTAGTGACAAATGCAAAGGGTACGCCCAAATCGCGGGCGTACCCTTTGGCTTGCTCAAAACCACTTTCGGCGCTTTCCCCCTCAGCTTTGGCTTCCACCACGCCGATAGGAAAATCCGCATACCGCAGGAGATAATCTACCTTGCGCCCCTCCTTGCGGTGGGCGCGGTCGCCCCGCAACACAATGCGCCCTGGCGTATATTGCACATCGCGGCGATAATAGTGCTCGCGGCTCAGCTGGTCATGGCCCCAACCAACCGCATTCAGGCGCGGATCAATCAGGCGGGCGCGGGTATCGGCTTCGTTTAAGGTCATGGTTCAATCGTTGGACTTACTAAAAACCTTCACTTTGCCTAAAATCAAGGCAGTTCCACCCGTTTCGCGTGTAGGGCAGTGCCATGAAGTACGTTTCAAAATCGGCCCCAAATATAGGGTAGTGCCATCAACTGCTGAAAATTTCCCGCCGGTAGGGTAGTGCCATTAACTTCGTTTCAAGTCGCGGCCCGTTCAGTGCCATTAACTTCGATCCAGTGCCATATACTGTGAGACCCTACAACACTTGTAGGGTTTCACAGTTAATGGCACTGGCAAGGGCAAAATAAGCACTTTTCATCGAAGTTAATGGCACTGGCTATCGCAGTTATTGGCACTGCCCTACTTTTTTGTCACAGTTAATGGCACTAGCCTACGAGCAAAATTTCGGGGCTTGAAAGATAATGGCACTGCCCTACAAGAAGAAGAATTATCGAAGTTAATGGCACTGGCCTCAGCCGCAGTGCATGGAGATTACTTAAATACCCGCCCACAGTAAATTTGCTGTGGGCGTAGTGTTTATGCCGTTTGTATCAATCTTCTTGTTTGACCCCTTCATAGGCCAGCCACGCGCGCACAGTGGTAATCACGGCTTCTTTGAAAACCTCAGAAGTCTCGGCTAATAGATTGAGCAATACCGCTTCTTGATGATCTAATGCAGCAAAGCCAGCCGGTTTTTGCACGACTTCGGGCGGCAAGGGCGCGCTTACATCACCCGCTTCGGCCTGGTAATGCGCCCAGATGGATTTCACCATCACCAGGAAACGGGTTTGTTCTTCCTGTGGCAATTGGCTTAGATAGTAATGGAGTTCCCCTAACAGCATATCGGCTCCTGGCTCTGGGGCGATAAGCCCCGCCTGGCGCAAGATGACTTCAAATGACATATCCAGAGCCGTTGCAATCCCCTGATAAAACTTCAGCCCCGGACTTTGTTGCCCACTTAGCACATTGCTGACACTGGCCGAGGATAGCCCTGCGCGGCGACACAGTTCTCCTTGTGACCAGTCTCGTTGTGCCAGCTCATTTTTGAGCCATTCAGTAAAGTTATTGGTTTCTGCCATTATATCTACTCTCTTGCATAAATCAATAGAACAAGTTAATGATTATGATTGTTATAACTAATGATTTAGGTTATAATGTTAAATATAGTGAGTGTTATTGTTATTTCAAGTGATTATCAAGTCGTTTTATTGCTATTTTCTTTGATTTTACTCAAAACTTCCACTTACACAAGTCAATACTAGAAGATGAAAAACAGGGAGGAGACATGGGCTTAACCAAAGTGATTACACAGCTCGCAACGGTGGATTTGTTCGCGCGCGATCCGCAAACCCAGGTTTTTCTGGCGGGGGGCTTTGTAGGGCGTCCCTATTATGTGGATTACCGCGAAGTGCATTTGTTGGTTGCCGATTCTTGGAAGAAACAAGCGCAAGGCTTGCCCCAGGGAGCCTTGTTGCTGGCTTATTATGAAAATGAACCGACCGTGTATGAAGCCTTCTTACTGCGTGTCTTACAACCGACCCGTTTACCGACCGATGAGCAGGTCATCAGTGCCATGATTGCCTATTATAAAGACAATCTCAAGACGAGCGGACAAGATAGCCAGTTAGACAGTTTCACCCGTTATGAATTCAGTTTTTCAGGATTGCGTTGTCGCATCCTCGGCACGTTTTACCAGACCGCAACCGGGCAATTACACTTTGGGGCCGATGTGGAGAGTTTTTATAGTGCTCATAACTACAGTGTCCTCAAGCCCAATCCGAAGGTATTGGAACTGCTGGTCAATTATCGGGAAAGCGGAATCACCGGGCAGCCTACTGATATTCGCATCGGTCAGGTGCGGTACAGTTCGACGCGCCGCTTCCACTCCCAACTGCCACAAGTACCAGTTTTTATCAGCCCACAGGATTTTCTAGGGCATCGTACCGCACTTTTTGGTATGACACGAACAGGCAAATCCAATCTTGTCAAGAAAATCATTCAAGCGACGGTACTAATGAGTGCGCGAGCACCGTATGAATCAAACCAAGCCGCTATTCCAGTAACAGAACACCTGGAACGCTTTACATTGGATGGTGTGCCCAAATACCCTGTAGGGCAAATCATCTTTGACATCAATGGCGAGTATGCCAACGCCAATTTGCAAGATGCCGGCACAGCGATCTTTGAGCTCTACCGCGATCAAGTAACCCGGTATAGTACCCTACCCAAACCTGATTTCAAGGTAATGAAGGTCAATTTCTATCAAGATGTGGTTTCCGGGTTTGAGTTAGTGCGAGCACATCTGGCTTTGAGCGGTGGCAGCTATGTGGAGAATGTCCGGGCAGTAGATTTAACGCCGCCTCCTGATTATCCCAATAACTACTCAAGCAAAATTCGCTATGATCGGAAAGTAGCTGCGTATCTTGCTTGCCTGCACCGCGCTGGGTTTTCTGCGCCCCCTAATTTCAAGGTACGTTTTGAGGGCCAGACAGAGCTTAACCACCTGGTTCGGCCCGATGATCCCCTTGATCCCCGGCGCGGATTGACGTTAGCGGAAACTGTGTTTTGGTTCTCGACGCTCTGGCTGAACTACACGACGCATGAGTTCTTTGCTGATTACAAAGCCCGCGAAGGCCATGAATGGGCTGACGAGGATCTCAAAGCATTGTTAGCGTTGCTTACTCGGCGCAAAAGCCCGACCAGCGGGGTAAACATAGATGGCTACCTCAAGCTGCGCGGAGTTATTGAGCTGCACACCCCCACGCTTAGCCAGCCATTCGACAAAGAAATCACAGCGGATCTACGGCAAGGACGCATCGTAATCATTGACTTATCGCAGGGCAACCCAGAGATTCAACGCCTGTATTCAGAGCGTATTTGCCAATACTTGTTTGCCGATGCAATGCAGCGGTTTATCTCCAATCAACCTAACAACTTCATCCAGTTCTATTTTGAGGAAGCGCACAACTTGTTCCCCAAGCATGAAGATCCGCGCACCGGGCAAATCTACCTGCGGTTGGCGAAAGAAGGAGCCAAGCTGAATGTGGGATTGATTTATCTGACCCAAGAGGTAAGTGCCATCAGCTCAGCCATTCTCAAGAATACACAGAACTGGTTTATTACCCATCTCAACAACCAGGAAGAAATACGCGAGATCCAAAAATACTACGATTTTGCAGATTTTGCGGATAGCTTGATGCAATTCAGTGCCAGTACCGATAAAGGTTTTGTGCGTATGAAAACCTATTCTAATCCCTTCGTGGTGCCGATCCAGGTAGATCGGTTCCCGCAATAATCAGGGAGGTGTGTGATGGCTTATCCGGCTAAACATGGTCGCCCCAATGAGTATGCCAGCAAAGCAGCGCATAGCCAGGTTATCCAGGATGCCGCAGTCCAAGCCCTGCTCAATCGCTGTGGTTTGCCCAACGCGCCTGTAATACCGCTTTTCACTGATCTACCCCCTTTTCCTTACACCGCAGCTACACTCAACCCACTTCGCCACATCATTGCAATTGATGGCGGCTATCGTGAGGTGCCGCTCCGCACGGGCTATCCTGCGGCGACAGTCTGCTTCTTTCAATTTGGGGCGCTTACTTTTAGCATTGCTGATTTGGAAGGTCTGACATATCAGTCTTTCATAGACCCGCTGGATATGATGCGCCTCAAACAAATACAGCGGCTCAAGCTGGTGTTACCCGTGAACAACTTGATTCTGCACGGGCAAACCACATTGACACACTCAGTACGGCAAGCTTTGTACGAGTTTTGCTGCCAACCATTGGATGGTGATGATACGCTTATGGCAACTCTAGCGTGGCTGCTATACCAGGACTACGCTACATCCTTGCAAGGCTGGCAGTTGGCCGGTTGCCCTGTATGCCAATCGGCTGATATTCCGCTCTTACGCAGTGCAATGAGCCGCACCTATACGTTTTCCTGCCCGCAATGTGGCAATGTGCTTTACTTGACGGATGTATTCCGCTTACACGAGCGGATTGATGATGAATGGGGGGCAGGGGGAATTCTAGGCTATGCCTGCACTGCGATTGAGCAATTGCTATTGGCACATCTAATTCGCTTGATCTTGCGCATGAAACCGGCGCTTTTGAGCGAAATCCTGTTCATCAAAGATGGGCCGTTGGCCTTTTTTGGCCCGACGCTGAACTTGCGACGTGCGATGAGCGCATTGGTAACGTATCTCTTCAAGCATCACGATCTTTATCTGGTGGGGATAGAGAAAAGCGGTAGCTTCGTAGAACATGCTGACGCAATTGCAGAGCAATTGGCACCGGGAAGTGTCTTATTATTGAACAACACTTATATTTACCGGTATATTGTGCCTGGGCCGTTGCATCCCACTGAACCCTACGGAAGTTCGACGTATTATGCTCATAAACTGATTTTCAAAACGCCAGGAGGCCAGCTCTATGTGGCTTCCTTACCCACCCCTCTGGTCAAAGCTGCCCCCATGCCGGAAGACTTTTACCACTTAGCCATCATCTTGACGAATTTGGAAAAGTTGCAGTGTGATATGTATGATAGCGCGTTGGTGCCGATAGCGTTGGTCAATCAGTTGGTCTCACTATCCCAACATCCCAGCGCGCGAATTTTGCAACGGTTCGCCTCAGAAAGCATAGCGCGTTAAACCCACCTGGAGACGCAAGGTCTCCAGGTGTTTGTTCCAACGGGCCGCGACCAGAATTACCTCCTCTCTCAAATCCCCACAATGACAAAGACTGCAAAAGTCTTACACCTATACAGATACCCTGCTACGCACCTGATTTTATCGAAAATAATGGCACTGCCCAATTTGCTGAACCAAAAGCGCTTATTAGTGTCCTGATATATAGAAAGCACACATGATAAAACCCTAAAAGGAGGCTTTCAACATCATGCCAGTTAGACAGGTTTCCAACCGAGGCGGTAATTTTATCGGTAGATTCCCTTCATACAAGATGCAGCGGATGATTGCCTATGAGTCCTTGATCGAATGTGATTATCTTTATCTGGCGGATTATGCAGCCGAGATTACACACATTGAAGAACAACCCTGTACTATTCACTACCGGCACGCGGGCAAGCTCCTGAAATATACTCCCGATTTTTATGTAATTGAGAGCGGCCAGCATATTTTGATCGAATGTAAGCCTGCCGTGTTTACCAATACTGAGGAGAACCTTCGCAAATTCACTGCGGCACAAGAGCATTGCGCTGAGCAAGGCTGGCTATTCCGTGTAGTCACAGATACCAACCTGCGCACCGGATTTTTACTGCGAAACGTCAAAACTTTGACCCGGTACGCTCGACATCCCGTATCTCCGCAGCATAAAGGGGCTATCTTTGCCGCGTTGTATGCTGCCCCCACGCCATTGACATTGAAGGAATTGGCAGCACAAGCACGACCAGGCAACCCGGCTCCCCTGACCGCCGATATACTCCACCTGGTTTACCATCGCCAAGTGTGCGTGTGCCTCACCAGTGCGCTATTGACAATGGATTCTATCGTCACATTACCGGCGAGCTAATTCTATTTTCTCATTAAGGAGGACATGTTATGAGTAGTCATCGTTTTATCATTGGGCAATGCTTTGTGTGGGAATCTGAACTATACGAGATCAAGCGCATATTTCCTCAAGAAAAACAAGCTAATATCGAGAATGTTGTTACGAAGGCCATACGCTTGGTTCCATTGGCAGAACTGCATCAGGCTCTATTTGATGGGACATTGAAGTTTGAGGTACGCGGGAAGCAAGCGCGTCGAACACCCGATAGCCACGTTAGCACGGCTAATGAGTACCTGGAATTAGCGGATTATCCTGAACTCCTGGTCGCGCAAGCGCGTGAACGTTTGAAAGTCATCCAGCCATTGCTAGACCTGCCCCCCACCCAACGCACGCGGGCCGCGTTTGTGGCGCGCGTGGATGAAGCCAAAGCTGCCGGCGACTTAACCATCAAAGTTAGTGTGCGCTCTGTGTATCGCTGGATCCAAGAGTATACCTATAGCGGTAATGATTTGCGTGCATTGATCGCACATTCATTCAAACGCGGAGGCCGCGATGCGTCTCGGTTAGACGAAACGGTGACAAAAATTATCGAAGCGGTGATTAACGAGCAATACTATCAGCGTGAAAAAGTCACTGCTGATGATATTCGAGACGAAGTAGCTGTGCGTATTGAGGAGACCAATCTGTTGCTCCCGCCAGCCGAAAAATTACAAGTCCCAGCATTGGCTACAATTAATCGCCGCCTGTCGAAACCCCTTGATCGTGAACAGCACGCGCTCAAACATGGCAAACGTGCGGCAGAACTAGGCTATACCCAATACGGACGCACTGGATACCCAACTGTCCCATTGGAACGGGTGGAAATTGATCATACACGCATGGATTTGATTGTAATTGACGATGAAGATGGGTTGCCTCTGGGCCGCATGACCTTGACCTACTGCCTGGATATGGCAACGCGCTATCCGTTGGGGCTATACATGGGTTTTGAACCACCAAGTTATTATTCTGTGATGGAATGCCTGTATCACGCCATTTGCCCCAAGCCTAACCTGGTAGAAAAATATGGCACCGATCACGAATGGTTAGCGTATGGGCTTCCTGATACGCTGGTGACAGATAACGGCAAGGAATTTATTGGAAAAGACTTGGAAGATAGCTGTCAGTTATTGGGCATAGTGCTTCAGCGCACACCCGTAAAACACCCTGAATTCAAAGGGGGCGTAGAACGTGCGCTAAGGTCGGCAGCAACGATGCTCTTGCACAAGATTCCAGGGACGACCTTCTCCAATATCCGCGAGCGGGGTGATTATGACAGCATTAGTCAAGCCTGTCTGTACTTGAGCAAGGTGGATGAGGTGATCTGCAACTATATCGTGGATATTTATGCAGAGAAATATCATCGTGGGTTGAAAGGTATTCCGCGCGTGCGCTGGGAAGCCTTGACGCACAACGGATTCGCGCCACGCTTGCCGCCCAACGCAGAAGAATTACGCATCTTGCTTGGGCGTACTGACATGCGCACTGTACAACACTACGGTGTCGAGTTCAAAACATTGCGTTACAACAGCCCTGCCCTGGTAACGCTGCGGACTCGATTACAAGGTGAGCTTACCAAAATCAAATATCACCCTGGAGATATGAGCCGGATTTATGTTTATGACCCTTTCGAGAACCTTTACATCGAAACACCAGCATTGGATCAGGAATACACGCAAGGGCTTTCCTTGTGGAAACATGCAGTTATTCACAATGCTGTACTGGAAAGCGCCAAAGAGGTCAACCCGGTGAATTTGGGCCTTGCTAAACGACGTATCCAGGCAATCGTCAACGAAGGCCGCGCGCGTAAGCGTGTGGGAACGCGCACTAAAAGCGCACGGTGGGATACAGCCGGCAAACCTGCCAGTGAATTGACCGAACCCACCCCGCCGCCAGAGTCGCCCCCGGCTCCGCCACAGCCGCCGCTGCCGCCCGCGTACTTCTTCGAATTAGACGAGCAGGCTGATCTGTCAGATTATAAAGCAACTTTTAATCTACCCAAGAGCCGTTCCGATTAAAGATTCAACCCAACCATTGCAAAGAAAGGAGTGCTTGTTATGACAACTGTAACACCATATAAATCCGTATTAGAACGTGCGCAGTCGATTTTAATCAGCTACCCGCGCTTCATAGACCTGCATCACAACATCCGCGAATGTCAGGAACTTTCTCTACAAGCCGGAGAACCTCAATGTATGTCATTGGAAGGCAAAACCGGCACAGGTAAGTCAACATTAGTCAAATCCTATGCCGCGCTTTTTCCGCGCCAGAACTTAAAAACAGGCTTCCATATTCCTGTTTTCTATCTGGAAACGCCCTCACCTGTTACCGTAAAAGGCATGGCAGCCCACATGTTAGAAAAATTGGGCGACCCGGCTGCCCATAGAGGGCAATTATGGACTATGAACTCGCGGTTAATCAAATACATCCATGCTTGCCGGATAGAATTGGTGATTTTGGATGATTTCCACCATTTGATTGACGCTAAGACGGATCGGGTGCTCGCTGCGGTTTCCGATTGGCTAAAGGTATTGATCAAAGAAACCGGAGTACCCTTCATGGTGGTGGGTATTGAAGGAGAAAACGAGCGTATTTTAACCGCCAATGCCCAACTTTCACGTCTGTTTGCTTTGCGGGAACAACTCCGTCCCTTTGATTGGGACAATCACAACCAGGAAAGTATCCAACAATTTTCCAATTTTACGCGCTCGGCGGAGGAAATCATCGGTCTATCTTTGCCCAAATCTATGTTCCGCATTGATTTGTTGTACCGGTTATATTACGCCACCGATGGCACGATAGGGCATTTGATGAATCTTTTACGGCAAACCGCCAAATTGTTTTTTGATCAGCAGCTATCTGAGGTTACGCTTGAGCTGTTGGCGGCAGCCTACGAACGTCGCCTGGCCTGCCTCTGGCCGAACAAAGTCAATCCATTTCTGAGTTCGGCAGATGAGATATTTGTCCTCCCATCGCCTGCGCCGCCGACAAGCACCCCGCAGGCAAAATCTCGAAGCAAAGTTTCGGCCAATTCTGTCTTGCGCACACGTTGAATCTCAAGTAGTCCATTGACTCAAAAAAGGAGGAACATTTCATGGATATTCAATTGCGTCCCTTGATCTGTCGCTCTCCCTTGTTGCCGGGTGAATCGTTGAATTCGTTTCTGTTGCGTATTCAAGAACTGAATGACTACCCCGTTAGCCTTTTCCAAGAGTTGATAAGCGGCGGAAAATATGTTCGCATGACCGCTCCGCGCTATGCAGAGACTTTCAGGCGGTTAGCCTTATTGACAGAGCTCGCTCCAGAGGAGCTCTACCACGCTTCGATCCATGCTTTTGCACCGCTCTTGAATCGGATAAGATATAACTACCAGCAGTGCGATTCACTGGAGCTAGCTCCTGATGATGTACGACCACTAATAGCGGATTTTGCCAGGCAGAAATCGCTACGCGATGTAACACATGCGCAATGCTGCTCTTTGTGTTTACAAGAGGGGCGTTATCACCGCTTGGCCTGGTACCCCAAGATGGTCACTGTTTGTCTGCGTCACCAATGTCTCCTGCTTAATAGTTGCCCCGGCTGCGGTAATAAAATTGCCATGCAACAGATCTTGACCGCATTGTGCCCCACTTGTGGCGTAGACCTCGCGCAGTGGCCGGTCATACCGCTAAAAAATCCGCTGGGTATTTTTTCCCAACAGCTCACCCAGGCCGCGCTGGGGATAGTCGGGATTCCCTCACAGCCCTGGCCGTATACATTGCCTACGGAGCACATAGCGGCCCTGGTTGATGTTGCAGAATACTTTAGCGGACGTTCATTTTGTAACGCCGAGTGGGAGCAGCTACAATCGGAACTAGCGCCGCCAAAAGTCCTGCTTGATTGGCACATTGCCTTTCCACGCTGGAATGAAAGTATCAAAGAAATCCGTTATCAATCAAGTTTGCCAACCTGGAGCTACCACACCCATCTTCATCCCTGGAATATATTAACAAATTGGCCGCAGGGCTTTCACAGATACATGGGGACCAACGAAAACCTACCACGCTGGCGCGTGGTAGGTTTAGCCGCCACGCTTAGCAACTTTTACTGCAACCCAGAACACCGGTGGAATGGCCCGGAGTACCAATTTATACGAGAAGCTTACATTGAACATATTGCTCAACAGTATGTTATGTCATCGGCAGTCGCACGCTCAAAGGTCTGCCAGTTAATTCCCGACTTACCGGCCAAAATGGCGAATTGGACAGTGGGCCTGGCATCTGAATACCTGCAGGTTGGTCCGGCAACCATTGCACGCCTGGTAAAAGCCGGACAGCTCGAAGGGGAAGGTTTCTGGCCGCAAGAAAACCGACATTACAAATTCGTGAAGAGTGCTTCGGTCATAGCGTTGAAAGAACGGTGGGATGCCGGATGTTCGCTTGCTACGGTTGTGGAATGGCTGGGTCTCAGCGAAGAAATCGTCGTCGAAATGGCTGAACGCGATTTCTTCAAAGCTGTGCGTGGCCCGATTACTGATGGCAGTCAGCGGTGGCTCTTTGATCGAAGCGAGGTGGAAAAATGGTTGGCACAAGTCTTGATAATGCTAACTCGCACGAATGAGCGCTTTGCCGATGCTGTCACACTGCCCGAAGCCGCCCGGATATTAAACTCATTGGGTCTCAAAAGCGTTGATATTTGGGAGCGGATTGTAGAGCGGCGGTTGCCGGGCTTCTGCCCTCTTGGAACAGGCAACCTCAAGCCGGTATTTTTGAGCGGTGCAGATTTACGTCGGCACATCAACCACGTTAAACAAGAGCGACACCTGCTAAACTACCACGAAATTGCCCTGCGTTTCAAGGTGAAATCTACGGTGGTCGCTCGCTGGATTGATAACGGGTTGCTCACCCCTTCTCTCAAGATCGGTGCGGCGGAGTATTTTACCCAGGCTGAGGTGGATGACTTCTGCGCGAATCATATTTTCACGGAGCAAGCGGCGGAAATCCTGGAAGTTGTCAGTTTACATGCGATAATGTACCAGGGGTTTACACCCATTATGTCCCAGAGGTTTACGCCCATGATGTACCACCCGTTTACACCCATGATGTACCAGTGAGTTGCGCTGTCCGGGACTGCCTGT